>Ga0207433_10000293_pt1 | contig 118504 bp, 99 predicted proteins | sample YelNatPaOPGAMG01_FD_187559 | JGI IMG/M metagenome (GOLD analysis project Ga0207433, IMG submission 187559) | Hot spring thermophilic microbial communities from Obsidian Pool, Yellowstone National Park, USA - OP-RAMG-01 (SPAdes) (version 3) | ecosystem: Environmental > Aquatic > Thermal springs... | reverse complement strand
CTAGGTCTTGATATACCGATTCAGAAAAAACGACAAAGCAGAGAGAAGCTTTGCTGCCGTGGCTAATAATCCTCCTCGTTATCTGTGGACCAAGAATGCTTAATGCATAATCGGTGCAAGCAATATTGAACACAACCTCTTCTTTCAGGGGATCGAACTCCGATCCGCGAACGAGACGATCAATCCTAGGTAGGACCACTTCCAATTCCTTCAAGATTCGCGCAGCGTTCGGCGTGAGCTCATAGCGCCCTTTTCCCCGAATGAATAGATCATCATTAAACATCGTCCGGAGACGATTGAGCGCTCGACTGACAGCGGGTTGCGTGAGAAGGAGGCGCGTCGCCGCAGCAGAGACGCTCCGTTCCTCAGCAAAGACAGCAAATACGACGAGCAGATTAAGGTCGACCTGGCGAAGTTGACTTGTATTCATATCGTCTATGCATATTATGCATTTGAATAATAAACGTATTGATAGAAAACTCGGATATGAAAGCGAATCGTGAAAGGACAACACATGCCAGTAGCGATTGTCACCGGGGCCTCACGCGGAATCGGACGCGCCGTTTCGATACAGTTGGCGCACGACGGATTTGACGTAGGGGTGAACTACACTCGCGGCAAGGACGATGCGGAGACGGTAGTCAGGGAAATACAGAACCTGGGGCGCCTTGCAATTGACGTCCAGGCCGATGTCTCGCAGGAAGAACAGGTTGAGCGCATGTTCTCTGAAGTTGAAGAAAAATTGGGAAAAGTCAGCGTGCTCGTCAATAATGCCGGCGTGATGAACCTTGCAAAGATCTCAGAAGCGAAGGTCGACTTGTTCGATCAGACATTTGCCGTAAACGTACGAGGCGTGTTTAACACACTCCAGCAAGCAAGCACCAGACTGACGGAAGGCGGGCGGATTATTAACCTGTCAACCAGCGCTATTGCTCTCGCACCGCCCTCCTATGGACTCTACACTGCATCGAAGGCAGCCGTGGAGTCGATGTCTTATGTCTTCGCAAAAGAACTGCGGGGACGTCACATCACGGTGAATTGTGTCGCACCTGGTCCGATTGCTACGGAGTTGTTTCTGCGGGGCAAGTCTGCGGAGCAAGTCCAGCAGGCGGCGAAAGCGCCTCCGTTAGAGAGGTTGGGAGAGCCAGAAGACGTCGCGCGTGCCGTCAGCTTCCTGGCTGGAGAAAAGGGAGCTTGGGTGAATGCTCAGGTTATTCGCGTCAACGGCGGAATCATCTGAGTCAGGCCGAGAGGCTAAGTGCGAGTTGCAGTGTCGGCTTCCAAGGTTCCATCCAAACATGTGAGGTGCTCACTGAAATGAACGTTGCTTCGTTGAAGACACTCGTCCAAACAGCTCATCCTCTTCGTGATGGCGAGCGAGACCGTCAACGAGCCTTGCTTGAGCGCAATACGAGGTTGATGACCGAATTTGCAGAAGACATGCGTGGTGGGTACGCTGCCGTTGCAGCACTCACACCACAGGCGACGGGAATCACGTTTTCCGAGCAGTCCACGGCTCAAGCATCGGGATGGTGGTCCATTCCAGAAGGACCATTGCGTGACCGTGCCATCCTGTTCATTCATGGTGGTGGCTATCATCTGGGCGACGCTAGCTCGTACCGTGGACTGACGAGCCAACTCGCTATGCGCACTAATTGTTCGGTCTTTTCAGCCGATTATCCACTATCCCCGGAGAATCGATTTCCTGCGGCCTTTGAAGCAATCGTCCAGGCACGGAATTGGCTATCTACACAGGGCTTTTCCCAAATAGCGCTCGTTGGTGATTCCGCTGGCGGAGGGTTGGCGCTTGCGACCTTGAGTGAGCCTCTGTCGAATAGTACGGTTGCCAGCGTCGTTGTGTTTTCTCCATGGACTGATTTAGCTCTCACAGGGGCATCGTTCAATGACCCCGAAACTCAAGATCCAATCTTTACACCGTCGATGCTCGCAGATCTAGCAAAATCCTATCTGCACGGAGCGGATCCAAAAGACCGACGAGCTTCACCTATATACGGTATCCCAGATCATTTGCCGCCACTGGCGATTCAGGTTGGAAGCGATGAACTGCTCCTGGACGACTCGCGTCAGTACGCAAAGCTAGCGGCAGAAAGAGGAGGGATTGTTGCTCTCGATATCTTCGTTGGTATGCATCACGTGTTTCAGCGAGATGTAGGAAGCATTGAAACCGCCGAGCTCGCATTGGATTTGGCGGCTCAATTCATAAGTGGTCATTGGACCTGAATTCCTGCCTGGTTCGCCGAAAGAACGATGATTGCACACCGCACCGGCGGAACACGATTAATGTGGTCTCAATGGACCCGGGCCACCTCTCTCGCGGAGGATCTCGGGCTCATATTTGTGTTTGCGTTCTTTCTCATCGACCTTTCTTCATAGCCTCTGCCATGTTGCGCCATATCCGCTCAGAGCCATTCGAGCGGACGCGGGCGGAAATTGAATTCATGTCGGGCCTTCTCGTTGGATGCGCCGCGGAGGCGCGTCGCGTAATAGACACTGTCGGCGCCAGAAGTTGTAAGGGCTTCCTGCTCGGTGACTTGAAGCGGCTCCGGCGCTCCGCAATACCTTGCGAACGCCGGCAGCCATTCGCGCTGCTCTCTCGGGTTGTCGTCAACGATGTTGTAGACTCCCGGAGTGCATTCGAGCGCCGCGGCTGTAGCAGATGCAGCGTCCTCGATATGGACGAAACTCCACACGCCCTGGCCCGCGCCGATGATCGGCACCTGTTGCTGACGCACCTGTTCGCCCATATCAGCGTCTTTCGCGTACCAGGTTCCCGGTCCATAAAAGAATCCGTAACGCATCGCAACGGAATCTATTCCCGATGCTTGAAAGGCTGTCGATTCGAGTTCGACATAGACGCGCGCGCTGGCGGCGACGCCCGGTGAAGCATCTACAGCCATGGGAGACGATTCGTCAGCCAACCCCGGACCGGGGGCATACCAGAATCCCGAAGACTGCAGGACATAGCGGCGCACGCTGCTCTCGCGCATGGCTGCAAGAAGGTTGACGTTTCCTTCCTTGCGGACCCTGCTGTCCCGTTCCGCCGCTGCCGCCATCTCAGCCGGGGTGTAGTGCCTGGGTAGCGAGGTCAGTTCATTGATGACGGCATCAGGATGCACCCTCGAAATCGCCGAGCGGAGGGAGGCCGCATCGAGCGCATCGCCGGTCACCGCGTCGGCGCCCATCTCAGTTACTCGACCTGTCGATTCCGCTGAACGCACAAGACAGAACACACTGTGCCCGTGTTGTTTCAGGCTGCGGATCAAGGGGCGCCCAATAGCGCCAGTCGCTCCCGCCACAAGAACTCTCATCTCGAACCTCCCGTCTGATCTTTGCCTGCACCTGAAATTGCATAGTTCATAAATTCCTGTTACTGCTGCTCGAAAGGCTTGCTCCCACCGAGCGGGCTGCTTATATCCTGCGAGAAGCCTTCGACTATCCGTACGAGCAGATCGGCCAAATCCTGAAGGTGAGCGAGGCCAACGCGCGGCAGCTGATTACCCGCGCGCGGAAACACATCGCAGAGGGACGACGTCGCAGGCGAGTCGACGTGATAGAGCAGCGCAGCCTCCTGGATAAATTCATCGCGGCAGCTCAGAAAGGCGAGCTTGATGCGCTCGAAGCTCTTCTCTCCTCTGACGTTATCTCTTTGTCAGACGGCGGGGGCCTGGTGCGTGCAGCCGAAAAGCCAATCAGCGGTCGCGAGCGGGTGGCAAAGTTTATCTCTGCGATCTCAACCTATTTTTGGAAGGGTGTCACGGTTTCGGTGGTGGAGGCGAACGGTCAGAGATGTGCCCTCATCTCGCGCGACGGTGCTTCGGTCGCGCTCGTCACAATCGGCGCATCGGCGGAGGGCATTGATGAGATTATGTGGATATTGAGACCTAGTAAGCTGGCAAGGGTCTCGCCGCCTCCGGCCTGAGGATCTCTGGTACTCCACGCCATTTACCAAGCCCGAATCGGCTGATGCAAGAAACAGCGATAACACAGCTCTTCCCATGTCATGAGCAATCGTATGGATTCGGGTGGTCAAGCTGGGCCCGTCTGGAGCCGCCCATCCAGAGCGGCCTGCGAGAAGAAGGCCGCCCGCGGCTGGAAGCGCCAGGCGCAACCAGCCGCGACGGGTAAGCGACGAGGTCATGGGTGCAAGCATACCCCGAGCCGCGGCGTCGGGGGCGGAGAGATGTGCGGCGGGAGATGACGAGGTTGATTCCTGAAGCGGCTGGAGAAGCCGACAGGCACGCGCGGGGCGGGCCTGGGTAGGGCTGAATGGGGCTGGGCCTACTTTTCGATCTCGACGCCGCGCCAGAAGGCGATGTGGCCCTTGATGTTGCGGGCGGCGGGCTTGGGATCGGGGTAGTACCAGGCGGCGTCAGGATTCTCCTGGCCGTCGATGAGGATGGTGTAGTAGCGGGCCTGGCCCTTCCACGGGCAGGTCGAGGTGGTGGAGCTGGGCCGCAGGTATTCGCGGTTGACCGTGCTCTCGGGGAAATAGAGATTTCCCTCCACTGTCTCGAATTTCTCGCTTTCGGCAATGACCTTACCGTTCCAGACTGCTTTGGCCATGATTTTCCATCCTTCCTCGCCGTCAAAAGTCGGGCAGACGGCATCTTTCCCACATTAACAGATGCGGCAGGCGGCTCGCAGGGCGCGCCAGAGCTGCCAGGAGAAGACAACTGCAGGTCTCTCCACTTCGCTTCGGTCAAGATGACAAGTTGTCGGGAACATGGGGATCTTCCCTCTTGCCTCCATGTTGATCCCGCCTAGGCTTTGGCGGCGGCGCGGCGCTGCTCGATGTTGCGGACCATCATGTCCACGCGCTGGCGGGCGGCGGGATATTGCTCGATGACGTGATCCATCTTCATGAGGAAGTTGGGATGGGTGGTGCGAATCTGGGCCAGAAAGGGCTGGAACTTGGCGTAAATGAAGAATGGCTCGCCGTTGCAGTCCAGAAACAGATCGCCGTTGAGCGCGCCGTGCAGGACGAAGGAGAGGGCCATCTCCCAATAGCTTGTGACCTGGCGGAACCAGGCGTTCTGCTCGGTTCCCCAGGCGAGCATGGGTGCCATGGCCTCTTCGGCGGTCGCGGGGAAGAAATCGACGGTGATCCTCGCGGCGCAGGTCATAGAGCTTGAGAATCAGGTCAGCATCGTGGCTGGTGGCTAGCGTGGATTCCATGTGTGTCTCCCTCACGCAATATAAATGCAAACGCCGGCGGTGTGCAGGCCGCCGGCGTGGAGGGTTTTGTTCGAGGGGGCTAGACCTTGGCCAGTTCCTCGACGACCGGGCCATGGGTTTTGGCCGTGGGCTTGGCTGTGGATTTGGCGGTTGTGGCTTCAGGAGCCTCGGCCGGAGCATCGCCGATGCGCTCGGTGAAGCTGCAGGAGACGCCTTCGCCGGTGTCGCCCTTCTTTTTGCGTTTGGTGGCGGTCTCTTCCTCAGCGGAAGGCTTCTTGTTGTTGGGGCAGACGAGGTAGACGCCGGACTTAAGGGTCTTCTCCATCAGGTACGGGCTGCCGCACTCGGGGCACTTCTGGTCCACGGGCTTGTAGTTGGCCGTGAAGTCGCACTTGGGATACTCGGAACAGCCATAGAAGAAGTTGCCGCGGCGGGCCTTCTTCTCGACAATCTCGCCCACCTTGCACTGCGGGCACTTCATGCCGATGGTGTTCTGCTTGATGTATTTGCACTTGGGATAGCCGGAGCAGGAGATGAACTCGCCGTACTGGCCGTTGCGCAGCACGAGCTGCTCGCCGCACTTGGGGCACTTCTCATCGAGCGGCTGGGGCGGCTTCTGCTGCTGCTTCTGGTTGAGGCGGCGCACGGTCTTGCAGGGCGGATCTTCGTTGTAGCCGGGGCAGGCCATGAACGGACCCCAGGGGCCGTTGCGCAGCACCATGACGCGGCCGCAGTTCTCGCAGTACTCCTCTTCCTGCTCGGCTTCGTCAGAGGGCGCGGCGAGGTTGGGCTTGGCCTCGTAGTTCTCCTTGGTGAAGGTGCAGCCGTCCTTCTTCTTTTTGTCGTAGGCGCTGCAGGCGTAGAAGGAGCCAAACTTGCCCCACTTGAGCACGAGGGGCGAGCCGCAGATGTCGCACTTCTGGTCGGTCGGCTTCTCCATCCGCTTGATGTCTTCCATGTTGGTGGCCGCGTCTTTGAGCTCATCTTCAAAGTGGTCATAGAAGCCATTGAGCAGATCGGTCCAGCGCTCCTTGCCGTCTTCGATGTCGTCCAACTCTTCTTCAAGCCGGGCGGTGTACTTGGTGTCGAAGATGTAGGGGAAATTCTTGACGAGCAGGCCGGTGACCACGGTGCCGATCTCGGTCGGGATGAAGCGGCCGGTGCGGCCGCCCATCTTCTGCACGTATTCGCGGTCCTGAATGGTGTTGATGATAGTGGCGTAGGTGGACGGGCGGCCGATGCCGCGCTCTTCGAGCTCCTTAACGAGCGAGGCTTCGTTGTAGCGCGGGGGCGGCTCGGTGTAGTGCTGCTCCGGCTTGAGGGCGGAGAGCGCCAGCTTGTCGCCGTTGTTGAGGGCGGGCAGCTTGTTGGCCAGCGCTTCGTCGTCGGCGTCCTTCTTCTCCTTGACCTCTTCATAGACGCGCAGGAAGCCGTCAAACTTCATGACCGAACCGGTCACGCGGAAGTCGTAGCGGCGGTCGGCCTTGGCGGCGATCTCGACGGTGGTCTGGTCAAAGATGGCAGGCATCATCTGCGAGGCGACAAAGCGACGCCAGATAAGCCGGTAGAGCTTGTACTGCTCGTCAGAGAGATATTTGCGAATGTCGTCGGGATGCAGATTGGGATCGGCCGGGCGGATGGCTTCGTGCGCGTCCTGCGCATCCTTCTTGGACTTGAAGGCGTTGGGCGCGGCGGGCAGATAATCTTTACCGAGCTTCTTTTGAATGTAACCGCGCACGGCCTCAATGGCCTCGGGCGCGACGCGGGTGGAGTCAGTACGCATATAGGTGATGAGACCGACGGCATCGCCGCCGATTTCAATACCTTCATAGAGCCGCTGCGCGACGCCCATGGTGCGCTTTACGTTGAAGCCGAGCTGGCGCGAGGCATCCTGCTGCAGCTTGCTGGTGGTGAAGGGCGCGGGCGCGTTGCGCTTGCGCTCTTTGCGCTCGACCTCACGCACCGACCAGACGGCCTTGTTGAGTTGCGCGACAACTTCGTCAGTGCGCTTTTGATCTGGCAGGGCGGGCGAATCGACGGTCTCGACGCGGGCGCGTTCGCCATCGATGCCGATGAAGTGCGCGGTGAATTCCTGCGGATTGCCGCCGGTCTTGAGCACGGCGTCGATGGTCCAGTACTCGACCGGCTTGAATGCCTTGATCTGCTGCTCGCGCTCGACGATCAGGCGCAGGGCGACGGTCTGCACGCGACCGGCGGAGAGGCCGCGGCGCACTTTGTCCCAGAGCAAGGGAGAAATCTGGTAGCCCACGATACGATCGAGCACGCGGCGGGTCTGCTGCGCGTCGACCAGGTTGCGGTCCACGCTGCGCGCGTGATCGAGCGCGGCGGTGACGGCCTTGGGGGTGATCTCATTGAAGGTAATGCGGCGAATCGACTCCGGCCTTTTGACGACGGCCCTGAGCTCGTCCTCAAGATGCGCGGCGATGGCCTCGCCCTCGCGGTCAGGGTCAGGCGCGAGGTAGATGGTGTCTACCTTGGTGGCCAGCTTACGCAGCCGGTCCACGACCTTTTCCTTGCCGGGAATGACGATCAGCTCCGGCTCAAAGGTTCCTTTTTCGACATCGACGCCGAGCTTGTTCTTCGGCAGATCTTTGATGTGCCCAATCGAGGCTTCCACCTGGAAGTCTTTGCCGAGATATTTATTGATCGTTTTCGCCTTGGCGGGCGATTCGACGATCACGAGTGATTTGCTCATTGGTTTCCTTTTACGACCAACCCCTGCGGCCCAAAAACCGCTGTCCTGACTTCGGACGCGATTTTTTGCCTTGCCTTGCAGAAAACTATCACGGAACGAGAATAGACGCACGAAACCGGAACTTCGCGCATCCGCTTTGTTCCCTTTCCTGGACTCATTAGACGATGCGTGACGCCTATTCGGTGCGAGCCGCCGGGAAGCTCTTGACGTAATTCTTACCGGGAAGCTGGCGGATTCGTCCAGCCAGCTCCAACTCAAAGAGCGCCGTGTAGATCTCTGACGAGCTCAATTCGCCCTCCAGCTTCTGGAGGATCTCTTCCATCTGCAACGCCTCGTCGTGACGAAGGATGCGCAGCAGGCTCGCCTCCACGGGAGCCGCAGTGTTGTCGTCAAATAAGGATGCAGTAACCGGCTCCGGCGATGCAATGACCGCGTCGGCGGTGACGGCCATGCGGACGTCTGTAGGCAGATCTTCCCACACATCCTCCCAGGTTGCGGTGAGCTTTGCACCCTGCTTAATCAACGTGTTAGGTCCCCAGGCCTGCTTGTTGGTGACGTTGCCGGGGACGGCAAAAACTTCGCGGCTGTGCTCGAGCGCGCAACGGGCGGTGACGCGCGTGCCGCTGAACTCGCCGCCCTCGACGACCAGCACGCCGAAACTGATGCCGCTGAGGATGCGGTTGCGCTTGGGAAAGTTCTGCGGCGCGGGAAAGGTGCCGAGGGGCAGTTCGGAGACGATGGCCCCGCCGGTGGCAACAATCTGCTCGGCGAGCGCCTTGTTCTCCTTGGGATAGATGACGTCGACGCCGGTGCCCCAGATGGCGAGCGTGGGCTTTTTGGCGGCGAGCGCGCCTTTGTGCGCGGCAGTGTCAATGCCACGCGCCATTCCGCTGAGGATGAGCAGCCCGTTCGCGGCCAGATCGCGCGAGAGCATCTCGGCCATGCCCGCGCCGTAAGGCGTAGGATGGCGCGTGCCGACGACCGCGATGGCGGGCCGCTTGAGTAGCGAGGCGTCTCCGCGCACCCACAAGACCGGGGGCGCGTCATAAATCTCGCGGAGCCGCTCGGGGTAAGCCTCATCGATGCAGGTGACAAGTTGCGCGCCGGTGGCGGCGACGCGCTCGGCCTCCTGCTGGGCGGCGCGCAGGGCGCGGCCATCGTGCAGAAACTGCGCGGCCTCGGCCGGGAGCCGCAGCGCCTCTAACTGCGTGAGCGGCAGATCAAGCAGCGCCTGCGCGGAGTCGGCGGCCTCGACGGCCTGCAGAATGCGGCGCGGCCCCATGCCGGGAGTGAGCGCGAGCGCGACCCAGGCAAGACGATCGGCAGTGAGAGCAACGGTGGGAAGCGACGGCGCGGGAGCAGACAATGCGTATCCTTTTGCACGGCATGCAAGGGAGCGCCACGCGGGAACGGCGCAGTATTCGGATGCATGCGGGAGTTAGGGCGGAGGTTATGCGGCGCGGGGTGCGGCGTCAAGTTACTGATAGCTTTCATTGATACACTGAGCAGTGAAGCTCCGGATCGCAGCCATTTCCTTCCTGAATCCCGCGCCGTTGATGTGGGACTTTGAACACGCTCCCCGCCGGGAGGAACTGGCCGGACGCTACGATCTGATGTGGTCAACGCCTGCGGTGTGCGCGGCGCGGCTGGCGGCGAACGAAGCCGACATTGGCCTGGTGCCGATTGCGGCTTATCCCTTTCATCCCGGCATGCAGATTATTCCCGGCTGCACGATTGCCTCGCGGCAGCATGTACGCTCGATTGTGCTGGTGGTGCGCGAAGGGCGCGCGATGGGCGGCGTTCGCTCGGTGGCTCTGGATACGTCGTCGCGCAGCTCGGCGGCTTACACGCGCATTCTGTTTGATCGTGTGTGGAAGGCGAAACCGGAGTTTGTACCGCACGAGCCGAATCTGGACTCGATGCTGGCCACGGCGGATGCAGCACTGCTGATTGGCGACCCAGCGCTGCTGGCGCTCGAAGACCGCGAGGCACGCGCGGCGCGCACCGGAGAGCGGCTGGTGTATCTGGACCTCGCCGAAGAGTGGCACCGGATGACGGGCACAAGCTGGGTGGCGGCCTTCTGGGCGGTGCAGCCTGCGGCGGTAGAGCGGTCAGCAATTGAACCCGCGCGACTGATCGCCGACTTTGAAGCCTCGCGCGATGCGGGGCTGGCACATATCGAAGACCTGGTGGCGGAGTGGAGAGCGCGCATGCCGCTGCCGGCTGCGACGATTCGCACGTATTTGACCGAGAATATCTGGTACCGGCTCGACGCGTCGTGCATGGAAGGCATCGAATTGTTCTATCGTTATGGCGCGGAGTGCGGAGCGCTGCCGGCTGCGCCCAGGGTGCAGTTTTTGCGCGGATAGATCGCGGATAGATTTTCATTCACGGCTTTCGACCGGCTTTTGATCAACTTTGATTCGTCACGGGATTCGTCATGACTCAGGCACCTCTTACCGATTTGCTGGCTGCGATGGAGACCGTCACCGCGCGTCCCGCACCGGATGCGCAGAGCATGACGCAATGGCGGTATCTGCAGACGGCTGAACCCGTGACGCATCCGGTGACGCTGGGCGAAGGCGGCACGCCGTTGCAGACACTGCGGCCGAGTCTGCTGCTCAAAGAAGAAGGACTCAACCCGACGGGCAGCGTGCAGGACCGCGTGGCGTCAATTCTGATCACGGCCGCGCGCGCAGCGGGACGGATGGAGGTGTCGCTGGGGGAACATAGCGCGCTGCCCAGCTCGATGCCCGATTCGCTGGCCGATGCACTGGCGGTCTCTGTGGCCACGTATGCCGCGCAGGCTGGGCTGCGTGCCCAGGTAGTGCTGAGCGCGGCGGCGAGCGAGGTGGATTTTTTGCGCGTGGCGGCTCTGGGAGCCAGCCATGCTGGCCCGATGGAGAGTAGCGAGGGGAACGTGGCACCGGGCGATCTGGCGCGGGCGACGCAGATGGCGGTGCGCGCTCTGGCGATGGAACTGGCCGAGCAGATGCGGTGGAAGCTGCCGGAGACACTGCTGGCACCGGGGGCGAGTCCGCTGGAGATGCTGGCCTATGAAAATGCTTTTGCATGGCTGCGCGAGCAGGAGTGGGTAAGCTCGCCGCATACGCCGCGCTGCGTGGCGATTCATATTGCGCCCGCGATGGGAGGGTCCGTCACTGGACACGCGAGAGTTGCCGCGGAGGTGCTGCGCAAGGTCTCAGACGCAGTGGGCATTGTGGAAGAAGAGCACGTGCGCGGGGCGATGGAAGGATGGGCGCGCCAGGGATGGCTGCTCGCGCCCGGCGCGGCGGCGGCCGTGGCCTATTGCGAGCAGCATGCGCCGTTGCCGGGGAGCACGGTGATCGTGAATCCGCGCGCGGCGCTGGCAAGCACCGGCGAGGTGGCTCGGCTGCTCGGCATTCGCCGCTATCCGGGGCGGATGCCGGTGGGCGGCATCATCACTCCGCAGTAAAGCGTTGAAAAACTAGTAGCCGCGCGCGATCAGTGATTCGAGAGTGAGCGTGGAGGCATGCTGTTGCGCGCGCTGCTGCTCGAGCGCAAGCTTCATGAGCACGTCAGCCTCAAGATTGACGCTGGCGCCAGGAGCGAGCGTGTGCAGATGCGTGGCGGCATAGGTGTGCGGAATGATGGCCACGGTGAGCGTGGCGCCATCCCACCGCGCGACGGTGAGGCTGATGCCGTCGATAGCGATGGAACCCTTCTCGACGACATAGGGCTGCACGGCTTCGGGAACGGCGATGCGCAGCCACCAGTCCGTAGCGGCGGGGTCTGCCTTGGGGTCGACGGGATCGAGCGCGAGCAGCGTGCCGGTGGCATCCACATGGCCCTGCACGACGTGGCCGCCGAGCGGGGTGCCGGCAGGAGTGGGCAGTTCAAGATTGACGAGGGTGCCGGGGGCGAGATCGCCGAGCGTAGTGCGCGCCAGTGTTTCGGCGGCGAGATCGGCATGAAAGCGCGTGGGCTCGAGACCGAGCGCGGTGAGGCAGACGCCGTTCACGGCGATGCTGTCGCCCTCATGCAGGCGCGGTGCAAGTGTGGCAGTTTCGACGGTGAGACGGGCCGCGCCGGAGCGCTTTTCCAGTTGCAGAATCTTTCCGGTAGTCGCGATGAGACCAGTGAACATAGCTGAGTCCAGTGTACGGCCTGGTGTGATTCAGGCCTGCCATGGGTCGCGCAGGTAGGCGCTGAAGCGGAGGTCAGGCCCGGTCTGCGTCCACTCGGTGCGATGAAGCGCGAGCCGCTGCACCTCAAGGTCTTCGGCGAGCGCAATGCCGACGCCGCCCAGCAGCACCGGAGCGTAGTAGAGCACCAGCTTGTCCACCAGGCCGCCGGCCAGAGCGGAAGCATTGACGGTGCCGCCGGCCTCCAGCATGACGGAGAGCATCTGCAGCTCATGCAGACGGCGCAGCACCGCGTCGAGCGGAATGCGGCCGCGCGTTTTGCCGGGCAGCTCTTCAACGCGGACACCCATGCTCTCAAGCGCCTGACGACGCGCGGCGGGCGCGTAGGAGCAGAAGACCAGCACATCCTCCTGGGCGGTGCGCACGAGTCTGGAATCAAGCGGCAGACGCAGCGCCGAGTCAAGCACGACACGCAGCAAGGGGCGGCGGCGGGGCAGGCCGGTGCGGTCAGTGAGCTGCGGATTGTCAATAAGCACGGTGTTGATGCCGGTGAGCAGCGCGTCATGCTCATGGCGCATGACCTGCACCTGGGCGAGCGCCTGAGGTCCGGTAAGGAACCAGGGCGTGCCCGTCTCGACCGAGCCGGGGCGGGGCGCGATGCGGCCATCGAGCGAGACGCCTGCTTTGAGCGTGACGAAGGGGTGCCCGTTGCGCATGGAGCAGGCGAAGGCATCATTGAGCGCGCGAGCCTCGGACTCGCCGATGCCGGCTGTGGTTTCAATGCCAGCCTGGCGCAGGCGCTCAAGGCCCTGTCCGCTGACCTTTGGGTTGGGATCAACGGTGGCCGCGACGACGCGGCGCACTCCCGCAGCGATGAGCGCCTCAGTGCAGGGGCCGGTGCGGCCGGTGTGGCAGCAGGGCTCGAGTGTGACGTAGGCGGTGGCTCCGCGCGCCTGATCGCCGGCCTCTTTGAGGGCTACGATTTCGGCGTGATCTTTGCGGCTGTAGTCGTGATAGCCCTCGCCTACGAGAGCTCCCTCTCGCACGAGCACGCAACCTACGGCGGGGTTGGGCGAACTGACGGATTTGGACAGCCACGCGAGGGCAAGGGCGCGCTGCATCCAGCGCTGGTCTTCTTTGCCCTGCGGGGCTGGGCTACCCTGCAGGGACGCGATGCCCTGCTGCTCCTGCTGCGGACGCGGCGAGAGGTGCTGTAGGTTCTGCGATGATTCGCCGCGCGCTTCGTCCATCCTCAAACCCTGCCTTTCAGGAGCGGATCGCTTCGGGCGAGCCCAGCAATGCCTCAACAAATGCGTCGCTGTCAAAGGGCAGCAGATCGTTGACCTGCTCTCCAATGCCGACGAAGCGCACGGGCACTCCCATTTCACGGGCAATGGCAATGGCGATGCCGCCCTTGGCCGTTCCATCGAGCTTGGTGAGTACGATGCCGGTCACGCCGGCGGACTCGGAGAATAAACGAGCCTGCTGCAATCCGTTCTGGCCGGTGGTGGCATCGAGCACGAGCAGCACTTCATGCGGCGCACCGGGAATGAGGCGCTGGGTGGTGCGGCGCATCTTGTCGAGCTCGGCCATGAGGCCGCTCTTGGTGTGCAGGCGGCCGGCTGTGTCCACAATGAGCACGTCGGTCTGGCGCGCTTTGGCGGCCTGCAGCGCGTCAAAGAGCACGGCCGATGGATCGCCCCCCTGACGGCTCTTGATCAGCTCCACACCGGTGCGCTCGCCCCAGACTTCGAGTTGCTCAATGGCGGCGGCGCGGAAGGTATCGGCCGCGCAGAGCAGCACTGTCTTGCCCTGACGGCGATAGTAGGCGGCCAGCTTGCCGGTGGTGGTGGTTTTTCCGGTGCCGTTGACGCCGACCATCACGATGACCTCAGGCGGGGCGGTGACGGTGCGAGGCGGCAACTGATGCTCGTCCAGAATTTTCTTGAGGCTCGACTTCAGCAGATCGCGGAGTTCCGCGCCGTCGCGAATCTGCTCCCGTTTGGCGCGATCACGAATCTGCTCGACGACTTCGGCGGCTACATGCACGCCGAGATCGGAGGCGATGAGGGTCATCTCCAGCTCTTCGAGCGCCGTCTCATCGACCTCGCGAGTCATGGCGATCACGGTTTCAATGCGATCACTCAACGACTCGCGGGTGCGCGAGACCGCCTGCTTCATGCGGTCGAAAAAGCCTTTTTCCTCGGGCTGATCGAGGCTGCCGAACAATGTCTGAATCATAGGTTGAGTGTAGCAATCCAGGCGGGGTGTGAGCGGAGTTCAGCGCACCAGGCGAAGACGGCGGGGCGGGTCCTGATCAAAGACCGGGCGCGTCACGGGCACGACAATCGCGCCGCGATGCACGAGCGCATGGAGCGCGGCAACGACTTGCGGGTCATAGCGTTTGCCGGCGAGCCGCTCCATGACTTCGATGGTGTATTTCGGGTCCATCGGCGCCTGATAAGGCCGCCACGTGGTCATGGCGTCAAAGCTGTCAGCCACCGCGATGATGCGGGCCATGAGCGGGATTTCATCGGCCTTGACGCCGTAGGGATAACCGGAACCGTCGAGCGCCTCATGATGAAACTCGAGGCCGGGAATGAGATCGTGCAGCGACTCAATGGGACGCAGAATGGCCGCGCCACGCAGAGGGTGCGCCTTGACCGAATCGAATTCCTCGGCGGTCAGAGTGCTCTCCTTGGTCATGATCTGGTCATCGATGCCGAGGCTGCCGATATCGTGCAGCAGCGCGGCGAGACGCACGCGCTCGGTTTCATGGGTGGGAAGGCCCATTTCGCGGGCGATCTGCTCGGCGTAGGCGGCCACGCGCTCGGAGTGCCCGCGCAGATAGGGCGTGCGCTCATCGACGGCCTTGGCGAACATGCGCATCAGCTCAGCCAGCGTCTGGGTCTGCTGCCAGACCTGCATCTGCTTGTCATGATAGGCATGCTGCAGAGAGTTGGTGGTGGCGAGCCATGCCTCAGCGATGTCAGCAAAAGGAGAGTAGCGCAGAGCCCTTACCTGCTGTTCGGCATCCTGCACGGCCCCTGTGAGCATACCGCTCATCAGTATTCGCTTGAAGCCGGACATCTTGCGCGCAAAACGCGCGGCTTGCAGCCAACCGAGTGCCAGACTGATCAGAAGCCCAACCAGCACGCGCGGCCATACCGGATGCACATGCATCCAGACTGCTTCCGCATAGAAGACACAGGGGATGAGAGCCGTGAGCGACAGAGCCGTCGCAGACACAAGAAACACAAACGTACCGGATTGGCGAAAGGAGGACATTCGTCACGGCACCGCTAACAACAGTGTAGGGAGTGAGATGCAGAAAAAGCTTACACGAAAGTGTTAGCGATGCAGCGCAAAGGTGGGAATCTGGGCTGCAGTATTTTCTGAGGCCTGTGGCTGGGCTTATTCGTCCCGGCCGGGACGGCTCATAAGGTATTGCATGGCCTGCAACGGCGAGGCTTGCCCCTGCAAAACGGTATGTACCTGTTGAGCAATAGGCATTTCGACGCCCATGGTGGCCGCCAGTCCCAGAGCGGCGGCGGTGGTGCGCACCCCCTCGGCTACCTTGCCGCCAAGGCTGGCCAGAATGTCGTCAAGTGCGCGTCCTTTGCCGAGTTCCACGCCTACGGTGCGGTTGCGCGAGAGCGAGCCGGTGCAGGTGAGCACGAGGTCTCCAAGGCCGGCCAGGCCCGCGAGAGTTTCGCGGCGGCCCCCGCAGGCGACGGCGAGGCGCGTCATTTCGGCGATTCCTCTGGTAATGATGGCAGCGGTACTGTTGTGACCTAATCCCAGCCCTGTGACCACGCCGGAGGCAATGGCGATGATGTTTTTGAGCGCGCCGCCCATCTCCACGCCGCATACGTCGTCGTTGGTGTAGAGGCGCAGCGTTCCGTTGGAGAAGGCCTGCTGCAACTCCGCGGCGAAGGCGGCATCCTTTGAGGCGACGGTGACGGCGGTGGGCGAACCGGTGGCGACCTCCTGCGCGAAGGAGGGACCGCCGAGCACGGCGAGCGGCAGATCGAGGCCGCGACGGGCCAGCACCTCTTGCATCACCTGGGTCATCCGAAGGCAGGTTGCATCCTCAAGTCCCTTGGTGGCGCTGAGAATGCGGTGCGACGGAGTCAGGTAGGGCGCGAAGATGTGCTCGTAGGTGTGGCGCACGTGATGCGACGGCATGACGCTGATGATGATTTCAGCGAACTCCAGCGCGGCCTCGGCATCGGCAGTCACGGTGACGGCGAGCGAGCGCGGAATGGGATATCCGGGCAGGAAGTCGCGATTTTCGCCGAAGGCGCGAATGGACTCGGCCACGCGCGCGGAATGAGACCACAGCAGCAGTTCATGCTCTGACTGGCGCGCGAGATGCAGCGCAATCGCGGTGCCCCAGGCACCACTGCCCATGACAGCAATGCGGCTCATGCTGCCTCGGTCCTTGGCTTGCCAAAGCGGTACTCAGTGCCGCGCAGCAGGCGCACGATGTTTTGCCGGTGCTTGTAGATGACGAGCACGGCAAGAAATAAGATGACGCTCCACATCAGAGTGCCCTGCGGCCGGTTGGGCAGCAGCCACGCAAAGATGGGAAAAAAGATGGTCGCAACAATGGAGCCGAGCGAAACGTAGCGGGAGACAGCAAAGAGCAGAATGAAGAGCCCGAGACTGCACAGCGCGGGCCAGGGAGCGAGCGCGATGAAGACTCCAAATGCAGTGGCCACGCCCTTGCCGCCCTTGAAGCCGAGCCAGACGGGATAAATATGGCCGAGGATGGCAAACAGCGCACCCAAAGCGAGAGCATCGCTAGAGCTGACCGCAGGCAACGGAGAATGCGCGCCGAGCCAGCCGCACAACAGCACGGCAAGCGCGCCCTTGCAGGCATCGAGCAGGAAGGTGAGCGCGCCGAGGCCTTTGGCTCCGGAGCGGACGACATTGGTGGCGCCGATGTTGCCGCTTCCCTTCTGCCGGATGTCCTCTTTGCGGACGTATTTGACCAGCAGGAATCCGAACGGGATGGAACCGAGCAGGTAAGCCGCGGCGGCCAGGACGATAACTGTTACGTATGGCATGACATATCCCGTTGGTGAGTGGAGAGCGAACTTAGTGTAGCAGTCACGGTCACATAAGACGGCGGCGCACCATGTCGAGCGCCTGTTGCGCGGCCAGATGCCGGATGCGGTGACGGTCGCCGGTAAAACGGCGCTCGAGAACGGTGGTCTCCTCAGGCGTGCTGACGGCCAGATAGACGAGACCGACGGGCTTGTCTTCTGATCCGCCGCCGGGGCCAGCGATGCCGGTGACGCCAAGGCCGAAGTGGGCGCTGCAGCGCTCGCGAATGCCCTCGGCCAGCGCCTTGGCCACCTGGCTGCTCACCGCGCCATAGCTGCCGATCAGTTCAGGATCAACGCCGGCCAGCAGCGTCTTCAGCTCATTGCTGTAGACGACGGCTCCGCCAGCAAAGGAGCGCGAGCTGCCGGGAATGTTGGTCAGTCGCTCGGAGATCAGGCCGCCGGTGCAGCTTTCCGCCACGGCGAGCGAGGCTCCGCGCATTTCAAGGTAATAGAGCACGATCTGCTCGAGCGTCTCTCCCTGCGAGGAATAGAGCACGTCGTCCAGCTCTTCTTCAATGCGGCTGGCCAGCTCATCGACACGCAGGCGGGCCTGCGCCAGGAAGGGCTTGCTGCAGGAGAGATTGAGCTGAATGTCGCCGAGGTGCGCGAGAATCGTGGTCTCAACATCGGTGTACTGCTGATAAATGGGCGCGATGCGGGCGTCGCACTGCGACTCGCCGATCATGGCAGCCTTGAGGACGCGCGTGGCGATGGCGCGTTTGGGCAGAGCGTCAGTGAGCAGCGGCATGCACTGCTCATCAAACATGCCCTTCAGTTCGGACGGAGGCCCGGGAAGCAGCATGACCAGCTTGCGATGCTCGCCATGCACGATGTCGAGCCACTGGCCGGGAGCGGTGCCGCGTCCGTTCTCAAGGATGACGGCGCCGTCGATGACATCGGCCTGCTTCTCATTGTTGCGCGTGATGGTGACGCGGCGGGCAGCGGCGCGCGCGTACATATTGGCAATGAGATCGGCATCGCGCGTGAGGGTGCGGCCCAGCGCCTCGGCGACGCACTCGCGCGTGAGATCGTCTTCGGTGGGGCCGAGACCGCCGGAGATGGCCACAATATCGACGCGGCGCAGCGCTTGACGAATGGCATCGACCAGGTGACGCTGCTTGTCGCCGACGATGGTCTTAAAGGCGACGGTCACGCCGAGGCTGTTGAGCTTTTCGGTGAGATAGAGAGAGTTCGTGTCCTGCCGGAAGGGCGTCAGCATCTCAGAGCCCACAGCGATAATTTCCGCGATCATCCGGTTTGTCTCTCCCGTTGAAATGGCAGACGCGGATCAAAATACGCGCCAGCCCTCGATTCCCAAATCCACATGATAAATGGCCGTCCGGGTGGCGAGCAGCGCCGTTCCTCTTGGAGTAAACGAAAAGCCGACGAGGCCGTCTCCCGCGACGGCCAGCGAGGGTTCGCCCTCCTGCGGCAGGCGCACGACGCCGCGACGGCCTTGATGGGAGGCGACCACGTAGACGTCTCCGGCGATATCCACGGCGAGGCCCTGCGGGCGGCCAAGGCCGCGGAAATAGGGCGTGGTGTTGCCGTTGGAGTCGATGGCGTACACACTGTCGTGGCCCGAGGCGGTGGGCACGCTGACGTAGAGCGTTCCCTCTTGCCCAAAGGCGAGGTGGTAGGCCGCGACGCTCGGCTCCAGCGTGGCGAAGACGAAGATCTGCCGGTCGGGCGCGATTTTGAAGATGGTGCCGGAGCGGTCGCCCACGTAGAGGTTCTGCTCAGAGTCAAAGGCAATCCCCGTGGCCACGCCCATGCCCTCGGCATAGGTGGCCACCACGCCGTTAGGGGAGACGCGGTAGACCGTTCCGGTGTGGCGTGAGGAGACGTAGAGGAAGCCCGCGCCGTCGAGCGCGAGGCCGGTGGCATTCATGATGCCGGTGGCGAAGGGCTGCATTTCGCCGCTGGGTTCGGTGCGAAACACAGAAACCGGCGTCTCTTGCCCGCGCGCGCCGGAGAGCGTGGCATAGACGCGGCCTTCTTCGTCCATGACGGGGCTGGCAACCGAATGCACGCCCTCAGCCAGCAGGCTCGCCACCGTGACCGGGACGCTGTTGCTTTGCGCGCCGTGGCGCAGAATGCGGAGTTGGCCGGATTGGGCTTCTTCGGGCACGGCAATGACCATGCGGTCGCGGCGGCTCATCAGAACGGGCGCCGCGAGGTCGCCGAGCATGGCGACCGGCTGGCGATAAATGGCCGGGCTGAGATGGTCGCCGAGAATCTGCAATTCGCCGCCGGGGATAGCCGCCGAAGGGTCCAGCTCGCGAATCACCGGAGCATTGGTATCGGGAAGGATGGAAGTGAATGGCATAAATCCCTTTGCGGCGCTACCACCAGTGCAGAGCCAGTTGCATGACAACCAGGCCCAAGAGGCCGACCGCCACGTCATCTAACATGATGCCAGTTCCGCCGGGCAGGCGTTCGAGCCGGCGGACGGGCCACGGCTTCACAATGTCAAAAAGGCGAAAGAGCAGCAGCCCGAGCAGGGCGTGACGCCACTCCACCGGACAGGCCACCAGCGTGAGCCATTGCCCGGCGACCTCATCGAGCACGACAAAGCCGGGGTCCTGGCGTCCGCACTCCTGCTCGACGCGCGTGGCGGCGGGAATGCCGATGAGCGTGACGACGATGGCGGCGGCGAGCGTGCCCCAGGCCATGGAGGTGCGGCTCAAATGCGAGAACGTGCCCACGGCAAACCAGACGAGCACGGCGGCCACGGAACCCCAGGTGCCGGGGCCCGGCTTGCCGAAGCCGACGCCGAGCGCGGTGGCGGCGGTCCAGGCCCAGAGGGTTTTGGGCTTTTGGGCGCTATTCGTCATCGTTGCTCCGGTTGGAGCGCGCCTGCTCGCTCAGGCCTTCGAGGACTTCCGGGTCCACGACGGGCGACGAAATTTTGTAGGCGCCACTGGCCCACTTGCCGAGGTCGATCTTGCGGCAACGGTCGCTGCAGAAGGGGAAGTCCTCATCCTTGGCCGTCACCAGAGTGCTGCAGGTGGGGCAGCGGAGGGTCTTCTTCCTGGCCGTCATGCCGACACCTCAATGAGTGAGCGCGCCTCCAGCGGAGATTCTTCCATCACACGAGCCACGACGTCGTAGTCATGCGCCTCGGTGATTTCGCAGCGGTAGAAGCGGCCCGGCGTGAGCGAGTCGAAAGGCCCGAAGTCGTTGAGGTAAACCACACCATCAATCTCAGGAGCGTGCCAGGCGGCGCGGCCCTGCCAGAGCAGCGGCGTCTCCTCAGACTCGCCCTCGACGAGCACATCGACCGTGCGGCCCACCCATTGCTGTCTGGCGCGGCGGCTGATGCCCTGCTGCTGCTTCATGAGCGCGCGCTTGCGCTGCTCGATGGTGCGGCGGGGCAGTTTGCCTTCGAGGTCAAAGGCCTTGGAGCCTTCTTCATCGGAGTAAGTGAAGACGCCCAGCCAATCAATCTGCGCATCGCGCACAAACTGCTGCAGGGTGGCGAAGTCCTCGGCGGTTTCGCCGGGGAAGCCCACGATGAACGAGGTGCGCAGCACGAGGCCGGGGACACGGGCACGCGCCTTCTCAATGGTCTTGAGCAGAATCTCAGCATTGGCTCCGCGCTTCATGCTCTTGAGCACCGCGCCGGAGGCGTGCTGCAGCGGGACATCGAGATATTTGCAGATGTTGTCGTACTTTGCGATGGTGTCGAGCAGCTTGCCGGTGATCTTGTTGGGATAGGCGTAGAGGAAGCGCAGCCAGATGAGGCCCTCAATCTGCGCGAGACGCTCGAGCAGCAGGGCGAGGCCGTCTTTGAGGCCGAGATCTTCGCCGTAACAGGTGGTGTCCTGCCCGATGAGCGTGATTTCGCGCACGCCCTGGGCCACCAAGGACTCAGCCTCAGCCACAACCGACTCAAAACGCCGCGAGCGGAACTTGCCGCGCAGGTTGGGAATGACGCAGAAACTGCAGGGATGGTCACAGCCCTCGGCGATCTTGATGTAAGCCGAGGCGGATTTGGTGGCGCGCAGGCGCGGCGTGGTGTGGTCGTAGAGATACTGCGGCAGCGCGGCGGTTGCACCATCCCACTGCTCGCGGTCAAAGCGCCCCTGCTGCTCACGCAACTCGCCCTCAGGGCGCGCGGCGACGCCGGCAGAGAGAATGGTGAAGGGCGAATCGGACGCGGCCGGCGCGGCAGGCAGGGCGAGGCCCGCGGCCTCGAGTACTTTCTCAAGCTCGCCGGTGCCGACGACGGCATCCACTTCTGGAATGTTCTTTTGAATCTCGTCGCGATAGCGCTCGACGAGGCAGCCGGCGACGATGAGCTTTTGCGCGCGGCCCGTGGTCTTGTGCTGCGCCATTTCAAGGATGGTATCGACCGACTCCTGCTTGGCGGCATCGATGAAGGAGCAGGTGTTGACGACCAGAATGTCGGCGGACGCGGCATCCTGCGTCATGACGCCGCCCGCGCGATCGAGCAGGCCCATCATGACTTCGCTGTCCACGAGGTTTTTAGGGCAGCCAAGAGAGACGAACCCGATGCGGGGCCGCGTGGAATCGACAGCAGCCGGAGCGCCGTCAGGGGTAACGAGAGGTTTCACCGTTTTATTTTACCGTTTTGAGGACGGCCTCACGGGCGGAAACCGCGGCGAAGGGCCGAGGCCCTCCGCGGGTATGGATTCAGGAAGGAAAAGCGCAGGCGGAATCAGGCGGCGATGCCAGGATCGGGCGGGTCAATGCCGAGCGCGTTCGCCAGGGCGGAGAGATGATCCTGCTCCTGCACGAGAATGCCGCGCAGGCTCTCGGAGATGGCGAATTCGTTGAGTTCATCGGCCTGCTTCACGCGGCGGCGATAGTTGCGGATGGTCTCTTTCTCGTTCTCGAGATCAAAGCGCAGCATGTCTTCAGCCTTATCGGAGGTCTTGACCTCTTTGGCGTGCACGGTCGGCATGCCGCCGAGATAGTCGATGTGGTCGGAGATCTGCAGCGCGTGGCTCAACTCTTCGGCGGCGTGGACTTCGAGTTCCCTGGCAATGTTCATGTAGGCAGCGCCCTTGAGCACCTGCGAATAATTCACATAGGCGATGATGGCCTGATATTCGCGGGCCAGATCTTCATTGAGCGCGTCGATGAATTGCTTGCGGGTGATGCCTTTTGCTTGCGTACCAGACATGGATTCTCCTTGAGCGAAATTTGTCTGATCCATGCGTGAGGAGGATGGATCTATGTGCTGAGATGCAGAAAATGCGGGCACGCAAAGAGATGGCAGCGGAAGCGCTGCACGCATCGACGCTCGATGGTAAACTTGTGTTGTGCCGGGTCCTACGCGGCGCAACCCCGCCAACCCCGCCAGGTCCGGAAGGAAGCAACGGTAACGGGAGCGTGCGCGCGCAGTGGGTCACCCGGTACTTTTCGCTTTTGGGTGATTTTCCTCTCTTTTCCGGCGATTCTTTCCCCCCGCTACGATACAAAAATACACATGCCGATTCTTTCTGACACTGACCGTTTGGATCGCGCGGCCGGGATGCTGGTCGAGGCGCGGCGCACGCTTTCTCTGCTGGAGAACCTGTCTGATGAGCTGTGCCCGCGCACGCTGGACGAGGCCTATGCTGTGCAGGATCGCGTGGCGGCCCTGTTTGGCGCGGTGGGCGGATACAAGATTGGCGCACCCGCGCCCGAGGCCACGCCGCTCTTTGGCCCGATGCCGCTGTTTGATCTTTCCAGGGGGCTGGGCGGCTTTCCGCGTGCGGCGGCGGGGGAAGAAGTGCTGATCGGCGGCCCGCTGCGGCGCATGCGCGGCATTGAGGCGGAGATTGCCTTTCTGCTGGGCCGCGACCTGCCGCCGCGCGATACGCCTTACACGCGCGAAGAGGTCGTGGCGGCGATTGCCAGCGCGCATCCGGGGCTGGAACTGCTGGAATCGGCCTTTGCGGATCCGGACAAGGTGGAGCGGCTGGCCATGATGGGCGATTTGCAGATCAACGGCGGCTATGTGCTCGGGCCGGCGCTGCCCGGCTGGCAAAGAGTCGATCTCACAGAGGAGAGCGTCGAGGTCACGGTGGATAGCGAAGTGCGCTTTCGCGGCACCGCGTCCAACGCAGCCGGAACCGATCTGCTGCGACTGGTAGTGTACCTTGCGAATGAAGGCGCGGCGCGCACGGGCGGCCTGCGCGCGGGGCAGGTCATCACCACGGGAAGCTGGTCTGGCAAGACGCTGGCGAATGCCGGGTCTGTGGCGCGGATTGAGTTCAGCACATTTGGCGGCGTGAAGATTCGCTTTGCCTGAGCGCATGATTGCAGGGCCAGGCCGTATCGAACTACAGGCTCGCCGCAGAGTGGTTCTTTGGATGACAACAGGCGTTTTCTGATCCTACCGGGTAGAGAAATTCGCAGATTGGTCGGCGGAGAAGACAACTGCAGGTCTCTCCACTTCGCTGCGCTCCGGTCGAGATGACAAATTGTTGTCAGTCATATTGAGGATTTCCCTCTTGTCTCTATACCAATACATCTAGCGCGCGAAGGGCCATTCGCGGCGCTGGCGGGCGCGCAGAAAATAGAGCGCGGCGCCGGTGATGCCTACGGCCACGGCGTAGAGAAAGTCTCGCGCGGCGTTCTGGCGTGAGATGAGGATGAAGAAGAAGCCAGCGAGCGCCACCAGGGGCGGCAGCGGATAGAGCCACATGCGGAAGGGGCGCGGCATCTCTGGCCGGCGCACGCGCAGAATCATCACGCCCACCTGCTGCAACACGTACTGCAAGACGATGCGAATGACCACCAGGGCGGCAATGGCCACGGCCAGCGGCAGCAGGCAGCAGAGCGTGGCGACGGCTCCCAAGGCGAGCAGAGAGACATCAGGAAACTTGTGCTTGCGGTGCACATGGGCGAAGGCGCGGAAGTAGTTGCCGTCCAGCGCGGCGGCGTAGGGCGCGCGCGAATAACCAAGCAGCAGCGCGAAGACGGACGATAGCGCCGTCCACATGATGAAGAGCGCCATCACTCCGCCGGCGATGGGCCCGAAGGCGATGCGGATGACTTCAGCAGCGGCGGTGGTTTTAAGCGCATGCGCGGGGATGACGCCGAGCACGCTGATGTTCATGGAAAGATAAAGCACCGCGACGACGACGACGGAGAGCAGCACGGCGCGGGGGATGGTCTTTTCCGGCTGGCGAATCTCGCTGCCGATGAAGCAGACGTTGTAGTAGCCCCAATAGTCGTAGGTGGAGATGAGCGTGGCCGCGCCGAGGCCGGTCCAGAAGGCCGGGGTGAGATGCCACGCACCCGGGGGCGGCACAAGCAGCGCGGGGTGGAAGTGCGTGAAGCCGGCGAGGATGACCGCGCCGATGGTCAGCATGACGCCCGCCCACAGGATGAGGCCGAGCCGCTTCACCTGGTCCACGTTGCGGTAGAGCATGGCGACCACTGCGAGGCAGATGGCCGCGGCGAGCAGGCTGGTGTAGTGCAGGCCGAAGGCGTGCGGCACCTTCTGCGCCAGCGGCGGATACAGATAGACCGCGTACTCGGCGAAGCCAATGCATCCGGAGGCGATGGAGAGCGGCGCGCTGAAGCCGAGCTGCCAGATGTAGAGGAACGAGACGAGGCGCCCGGCGCCATCGCGGCCGTAAATCTCGCGCAAGAACGCGTAGGAGCCACCGGCCTCGGGCATGGCCGCGCCCAGTTCAGCCCAGACGAGTCCGTCCGCGAGGGCAAGGATGGCGCCGAGCACCCAGCCGAGCATGGCCTGCGAGCCGCCCATGGCCGCCACAACCAGCGGCAGCGTGATGAACGGGCCCACGCCGATCATGTTCATCATGTTGAAGGCCAGGGCGCTGAGCAGGCCGACGCGGCGCTCCAGCGTGTCGGGAGTGGGCGCGGCCGAGGTGGGGTTGGGTTGGGCGTTCATGCGCTGGAGATGATCTTAATGGGTGCGGCAGGCAACATTTCTTATATGCAGAAATACTGTTTATCGCGCCATGCGTTCGACCAGCATTCGCTATACTGGGGGCTATTCAAGGCTATGAGTTTTCATTTATGTCAAAAACCTTGCGCGGGCCTGGATTTTTCCGTCTCATACTCGCATTAACTGTCTTTATGAGCCATGGCACACGAATCGCTGTCGGCTCTTCAGCCGTGTACCTGTTTTTTGGGCTGAGCGGGTATTGGATTTACCAGATGTACGTGCATAAGTACTCGAAGACCAGGTCTCCATTTTTCACCTATATGGTGTCTCGTCTATGGAGGCTGCTGCCGGTCTTTCTACTGATTAACACCTCGGCCATTCTCGTAGACATCTTCTACCAGCATCGTTCCGTCTTCGCTGGAAACTGGATGAGCAAGCTGCACTTCATTGTGTCGAACACCATGCTCCTTGGATATGACTCGCTTCCGAGTAAACCTCTGGTGCCAGCTTGGTCGCTCGATTTGGAAATGTAATTTTACATCATTGCTCCACTTCTTATTTGGTCGGTACGAAAGCGCCCCATGGCACTGCTCGTCGTGAGTGGTATTCTTACGGTCGCTTCCAACTATCTCAGTCTTCCACTCGTGACCGCCGGACTGTTTTTCTTTTCCGCTGGATTGGCGACTGCCGCGCTATCCTGGAAACCCTCGACCAAGCTCGCCGCCGCATCGCTAGCCTTGACCTTTATGGCCATGCTGGCGTGCGTTCTGAGCCCGTGGAAAGGAGTCCTGCTCACTGGTGCCCATCCGGGACCATTGCACATCTACAACGGATTGGCCAATGAGATTCTGGCGCTCATTGCTTTACCTCTGGCGCTGTTCACCACCCGCCAGAAGAGTGACGGAAAAGACTCCGTCTTCGGGGAACTCTCCTACATCGTGTATCTGTTGCATTGGATATTCATCGAGAACTTTCGCCCTCCAAAAAGTTATGCCCTGCGCGCCGTGGAAGAGGGCGTGATGGTGCTGGTGGTTGTCGCAATTTCCTATGTCATTCTGAGGCTATTTGACAAGCCCATGAACGAACGGCGGTCTTCGTGGGTACGAGGTCGAATCTTGAAGCCCGTTTCCGTTTAAGACAGCCATGGCTTTCCAACCCTTGCGGCGGCGTGGACGAGCGTCTGCCTGTTAACGGGAAGCGCGAATCTGCTTTTCGAGCGCGCGGCCGAGGGATTCGCTGAAAGGGCCGGATGTGATCCAGCGGATGCGTCCCTCCGGATCGAGGAGAATGACACCGGCCTGGTTTTTATCGAGCCCATTCCACCTCTGCTGCCACAGGCGTTCGTCCCGATACAGGATCAGGGTCCGGTTCTGCAGCGGGGCGGGCATTCCGCCGCGGATGCCGGCCAGCGCGAGCGGACGGAAGAGCCGTGGGACCGACTCCAGAAAAACCGCACTGTAGATGACGACCGGGGCGTGATCTTTTGAGAGCTGGGTGGCCCACTTCTGCTCCTGCTGGCCGCCTGCGCGGCTGAAAGAGAAGATAAGAATTGCCTGCCGGCCATGCACCGCCTCGGGGAGTTGAAGAGAGTGGCCCGTGATGGTTTGACCCGTCAGCGGTGGCAGGGTTTCTCCGAGTTGCAACGGGGAGGGCCGGGGCAGCTCGTTGGACAGCCCCAGCACTCCTGCAAGGAGTAGAACGGCGGCGGCTCGGAACATAGGCATAGTCTACGGAACCTTTTGCAGATTAGTGGAGAGATCCTGCACCACCATCCAGAAGACGACCAGCCCGCTGAGGGTAATCAACGCGGCGCGAATCCAGTGGGTGCTCATCGAGAGCGAGTACATGGGATCGAGTCCGCCACCTGGAAGTCTCGCGAAATGGGTTTGTGCCTGCCAGCGTCCCCAGAAGGCTGCGGTCAGAGCGTAGATGAGCACCTGGAGTCCAATATTGATCCAGACGGAGGAGGCCGAGACGCCCGCGGGTCTCCACCACAGCAGCGCGAAGGCCCCCAAGAACGCCACGGCCGCCACAGGGAAGATCACCGGCTTGATCATGACCCACCAGGCGTTGTGATAAGCGGCGAAATCGTCGGGGGCGACGTAAGTCCACAGCCGCCATCCGAACTGGGTCATCCAGATGTTGCCGACACCGTAGAAGCTGGCGGCAAAGGTTACCAACAGGGTCCATTGAGCCCGATTCATGCTTTTGTCTCCTTGTCTTTTCCACGGAATTGGGCCTTGCGGCCGCGGGATGCAGAGGAAGACGCCGATTCTTCCGCCTCTGCGCTTAAGTACTGCCGGTCAGAGCCGGTCAGCTCCTTCACAAGCTCGTTCAGAAGAACCAACAACTCGTGCCGGCGGGATGGCGTCATGCGTTCCAGTCCCTGGACGAGGATGCTGCTGGCATCCATCTTCGGAAACCGGGCAAAGAGTTCCGCTCCCCTCTTTTTCAACTGCAACGGCTCACGGCGGCGGTCGTGCGGATCTTTCACCCGCGCGACGAGTTTCCTTTCGCTCAGACTATCGACCACATATACGAGCGTTGAGGGAGCAACTCCCATGAGCCGGCTGATCTCCGCCATAGAGGTGACACCGTGAGAAAGATGACGCAGAACTCCGTGTTCAATGGCGCTGATGCCGCAGTTGTGGTCTTTCAATCGTGACTCAAGATCGGCGCGGGCGACCTTGGTAATGATCGAACAGAGAGCCCTGAGCTGATCCGCCATGGCAATAGTTTCGAGAGCGCTGGAAGTCTGCATCGGCCTGCCCTTATTGTTAATAATGAATCATTCGAAATGAACTATATGTCGAAATGCGAGAGATGTCAATCCGCTTGCTTGCGCCCTGACCTTTCCATCCGGATCCCGTCAGCCGCCGCGCTGCCTGCTGCCCTTCCCTGCCCGGCTGGCTTACACTGCTCTTACTGCCATGACACCTAAGTGCCCGCTTGTTTCCGCCCACTCTCGCGTGTTTATGCGCGCCGTTGCCCTTTCGATGGCAGGCGCTTTAACTGCCTCCACGCTCTGCGCACAGGTTGCCCCCCGTCAGATCAAGATTGCCGCTTCGGTGAGCGCGCGGCCGCTGCCGCAGGATACCGGCGCCGATGGCCTTGCCCAGACACTGCGCAAGCTGAAGACGTGGGGCAGCATGATGATGATCGTCGCGCATCCGGATGATGAAGACGGTGGACTGCTCACGGATCTGTCGCGAGGGCACGGCGACCGTGTGGCGCTGTTCACCATCACGCGTGGCGAGGGCGGCCAGAATGCCATGTCCAACGAGACGGAGGACGGGCTGGGGCTGATTCGCACCAATGAGCTGCTGGCGGCGGACCGCTACTATGGCGCGCAGCAGTACTTCAGCCGCTTTGTGGATTACGGATTCTCGAAGACCATCACGGAGGCGCATCGCAAGTGGGGCGACGAGAATGTGCTGCGCGATGTGGTGCGCGCGGTGCGTATGTACCGGCCGCTGGTGGTGTCCTCAGTGTTTGTGGGCGGCATTACAGACGGCCACGGGCATCATCAGGTGGCCGGGGAGATGGCGCAGAAGGTCTTTCGCGCGGCGGGCGATCCGAAAGTTTTTCCGGATCAGATTGCGGAGGGGCTCAAGCCGTGGTCACCGCTGAAGGTGTATGCCCGCGTGCCCAGCTCTGACATCAGCAGCAAGGGCATGTATGACTATGCGACGCATCACTGGGCTCCGGTGCGGTTTTATAACTACGTGACGCAAACGTGGTCGACGCATGTGCCCAAGGCGAATGTGGTGATACATGAAGGGCAGTGGGATCCGGTGCTGGGCGAGTCTTATAACCAGATGGCGCGCACGGGCTGGAGCCACCAGAAGTCACAATTTGGAGGCGGATTTATCGCGCTGCCCGGGCCTGCCGATGTGAGCTATCACCTGTATGGGTCGCGGGTTCCGGCTTCAAAGGAGACGTATCAGAACGGACTTGAGACGTCTTTCTTCGATGGCATTGACACTTCGCTGCCCGGCATTGCGATGCTGGCGCACAGCGGCCATAAGCAGTTTCTGGTAGCGGCGCTTGAGCAGATTTCAGAGGATGTGAAGAAAGCTACGGCTGCGTACCAGCCCACGCACCCGGAGGCGATTGCGCCCACCCTGGCCAGCGGGCTGAAGCAGACCACGCAACTGATCGCGGCCGTGAAGGCCAGCGATTTTTCAGCGGCGGACAAGGCCAGCATTGTGCAGGTGCTCGCGATCAAGGCCGCGCAGTTCAACACCGCGCTGGCCGAGGCGCTGGGCCTTCAGGTGCGTGCGTATGCCATTCGCAGCGCGGCGGAGGGCGGCAATCCCTTTTTGCGGCAGGTGCCGCAGGAGACGCCGGCGTGGGTGACACCGGGCTCGGATGCGGAGGTGCGCGTGCACGTGACTGCCGCGCAGAGCTGGAGCCACGACGGCAGGCTGCAGCTCACGCGCGTGTGGCTGGCGAATCCTGACGGAGATCACTGGCCGGTGACGCAGCTTGATGCTGCCTCGAAGCAAGGCACGAATGCCACGGATGCAGTTTTTCGCGCGAGCGTGCCGGACGGCGCGACGCTCACGCGCCCCTACTTCACGCGGCCGAACACGGAGCAGGCGTATTACGAGATTCGCGATCCGCGCTGGGCCGAGCGGCCCTTTGCGCCGTATCCGCTGGCAGGGTGGGCGGAGTTTACCTATGACGGCGTGCCGGTGCGCGTGGGGCAGGTGGTGCAGACGGTGCACCGCGAGCATGGAACCGGGCAGGTGGCGTGGCCGCTCGCTGTGGTGCCGCGGCTGAGCGTGAATCTTGCGGCGCATGCGGGGATTATTCCCATTGGCACACGGACTTGGCCGCTCACCGTGACCGTACACAATGACACGCAGAAGGCCAGCACGGCGGAGCTGCGCCTGAAGCTGCCGCGGGGTTGGACGGATTCGCCGAATTCCCGCTCGCTGCAGCTCGCGCCGGGCGCGGCGCAGGATGTCACGTTCACCGTGCATCCGCAGGGGCTGGCCGGTCAGAACTATGAGATTGGGGCCGTGGCCACGAGCGACGGCAAAGAGTTCCGCGAGGGCTTTGACCAGGTGGGCTATGCGGGGCTGCGCCCGTACTACCTCTATCAGCCGGCCACCTACCGTGCGCGTGGAGTGAAGATCCAGGTGCCCTCGGGCCTCAAGGTGGGCTACATCATGGGCACGGGAGACGATGTGCCGCAGGCGCTGGGTGAGATCGGCATCCACCCCACGCTGCTGACGGACGCCGATCTGGCCTCGGGCAACCTCGACCAGTACAACGCGATTCTGGTGGGCATTCGGGCCTACTCCGCACGGCCCGCGCTCATGGCCGACAAGCAGCGCCTGCTGAATTATGTACACCAGGGCGGAACGCTGATTGTGCAGTACCAGCGCACAGAGTTTGGCAGTGCCGCCCCTTATCCGCTCTCGCTCGGCAATGAGGTGGAGAATGTCGTCGAAGAGAACGATACGGTTCATATTCTCAAGCCGAAGGATCCTCTGCTGACGAGGCCCAACCGCATCACGGCGGCGGATTTTGACGGCTGGTTTGAGGAGTTCGGGCACTCGTTTCTATCTTCGTGGGACCCGCACTATACGGCGCTGACCGAGGTGCATGATCCGGGGCAGGCTCCGCAACGGGGCGGCCTCGTGTATGCGCGCTACGGCAAGGGGACCTCTGTCTATGTTTCGTATGCGCTCTACCGGCAACTGGATGAGGCGGTGCCGGGGGCGTTCCGGCTGATGGCAAATCTGCTTAGCGCCGGGAAGTAGTCTTTCCGCCCTTCTGCCGTACAAGGAATCGGCTCGCTTCTGGAGCATTCGGCCAGGAACGAGCCGATTTTCTGTGCCCGTTACGGGCAAACTCCCCCTGCTGCCCGGTTAACCCGCAGATTTGGCGAGAGTTGCCTCGGCTGCGAGCGATTACACGAACGTTTACACGGCATTAGCAGGAAATTCACATTGGGCTGACACACTCTACGTGGTCTTAAGAAATTCTTAAGTTCAGAGCGGCCAGACTCGCACGGCGGTTCTGCACTTTATGACTGCCAACAAAGTAGCCAACTTCTTAAAGCCACACAAAAATGAGAGGCCCAATGAAAATCAATCTGAAGGCGCTGGCCAGTCTTGTGCTGGTATCCACCGTCTCGGCCGCCTATGCACAGCCGGCCGCCGCGCCCAAGCACCACTACCATCACAAGGTCGTGAAGAAGAGCTCCATTGAGTCGCAGATTCAGGCATTGCAGCAGCAGATGGAGCAGCAGCGGGACGAGATCAACGATCTGCAGCAGAAGCTGAACGAGCGGAACGAGGAACTGCAGCAGGCCCAGACGGCCGCGCAGCAGGCGCAGACCGCCGCGCAGCAGGCTCAGGCCGCCGCTGACCAGCAGCAGCAGTCGCTGACCAGCAATGCCCAGGCCGTGAGCTCACTGCAGACCTCAGTCGCGGACCTCAAGGCCAGCAACGAGCAGACCGTTGCCACGGTGAAGCATCAGACCGCCGTGATGAAGAAGGCGGTACTGCACCCGGATGAGATTCACTACAAGGGCATTACGATCTCGCCGCATGGCAGCTTCATCGCGGCCGAATCCGTGTACCGCCAGGGTGCGACCGGCGGCGGTCTGAATACCGCATTCACCGGCGTGCCGCTCGACAATGCTCCCGATGCAAACATCAGCGAATTCGACGCGACGGGCCGTCAGTCCCGCATCGCGCTGAAGGCCACCGGCAAGGCGGGCAACATGCGCATGACCGGCTACTACGAAATGGACTGGCTGGGAACCGGCATTACCTCGAACAACAACCAGTCCAACAGCTATGTGGTGCGCATGCGCCAGCTTTGGGCACAGGCCGCACTGGCCAATGGCTGGACCTTCACGGGCGGCCAGATGTGGTCACTGACCGCGGAGACCACAGACGGGCTTGAGAATGGCAGCGAGGTTCTTCCCGCGACCATCGACCCGCAGTACGTTGCCGGATATGTGTGGAACCGCCAGTATGGCTTCCGCGTGACGAAAAAGGTGAACAGCAAGCTCTGGTTTGGCGCTTCGGCTGAAGCCGACCAGATGCTGCTCGCAGGCAACGACCTGCCGAAGAATGAGCTGGTTGGCTCGGCCGGCAATGGCGGCGGGCTTTATAACCCGACAGCGAATTATTCGTTCAATCTTTCTCCTGAGCTTGTCGCCAAGATGGCAGTGCAACCGGGCTGGGGACACTGGGAACTGTTCGGTGTTGCGCGCTTCTTCCATGATCGCGTTTATCCCACCGGCAGCTCGCCTTACAACGACTCCACGGTTGGCGGCGGCATTGGCGCCAGCATGCGCGGCCCGCTCTTCAACAAGAAGGTTTCCATCGGCCTGAAGGGCCTTTATGGCGACGGCACGGGCCGGATGGGTTCCTCGACCATTGGCGATGCGACGCTGCGCCCGGACGGACAGCTTGCGCTGCTGCACACGTTCTCGGCACTCAGCACGCTTGAAATGAACCCGAACAAGCGCCTGATGCTCTACTTCAACTACGGTGCTGACTATGCGGGCCGCCGCTACTTCGGCACCAGCGGCGAGGGCTACGGCTCACCGTATACCAACATGTCGGGCTGCAACACGGAATCGGTTCCGAGTGGCCCTTACGCCAGCGGTGCACCGGCTGCGCCGGCCAACTGTGGCGGCAACACCAAGGACGTGCAGGAATTCACGGCGGGCGACTGGTACAACTTCTACAACGGTCCCAAGGGAATGCTCCGCTTCGGTCTGCAGTACGCGTACTTTACACGCAACCTGTGGTCGGGCATGGGTGGTTCGAACAATCCTGATGGCGGCGCCAAGGGCACCGACAACATGTTCTGGACCTCGTTCCGTTACTATCTGCCGTAATCCACCGATTCACTGCACCATGCAGAAAGGGCATCCTTTGCGGATGCCCTTTCTTTTTCTGTCTGATGTGGCGGCTACTTGCGGTTGCCTACGACTACCAGGCCGCCACCGGCCACAATGCAGACGATGCCGAGAATGGGCGGCAGCGGAATGGTCTTCTTCTCTTTGTGCGAGGCCTGTATGGGCCCCATGTCAATAACCTTCTTTTTGTGGGTGTAAGTGATGCCGCCCCATGCCAGCGCGACGATTCCAATGACGATCAGAACCACGCCAATCCATCCAGATGCTTTCATCGTTCTCTCCTTGATTGGCCCCGTGCTGACGTCTGAAGCCTGCACACCTTGAAGCCTGCACACATGGATGAGATTGAGCGCTGTAGGGATGGATGGGTGGCGAGAGTCAGGTGCCTTTGTAGCTGCCGCCATCCACCAGGACGGTTTGCCCGGTGATGCTGGCCGCGGGCTCTGAGGCGAGCCAGACAATGGCGCCGGCCACTTCTTCGGGCGAGGCCATGCGGCCGATGGGGATCTCGCGCTCCAACTCGTGCCGCACCTGCTCCAAGGTCACGCCCCGCGATTGAGCGCGCAGCTCCAGCAGGTGGCGGGAACGATCGGTCTCAGTGAAGCCCGGCCCTACGTTGTTGACCGTGATGCCATCTTTGCCGAATTGCCCGGCGAGCGAACGCACGAGGCCGAGAATGCCGGCGCGAATGGTGTTCGAGAGCACCAGCTCGGGCACCGGCTGCTTGACCGTGTAAGAGGTGAGCGTGACGATGCGGCCCCAGCGACGCTCGACCATGCCGGGCAGCACCGCCTGCGCCAGCACGATGGCGCTGCGCAGGTTCAGGTGCCAGGCGCGCTCCCAATCCTCGATGGTGGTTTCAAGAAACGGCTTGGCGGGTGGTCCGCCCGCGTTGGGCACGCAGATATCCACGCGGCCCAGTTCGTTTGCGGCGTGCGACACAAAGGCCTGCAGCGCATCGATCTCTTCTACATCGACCGGCTCGACGTAGACCGAGACGTTGAAGCGCTCGCGGGCCTCATCGGCAACAGCCTCAAGCGCGGTGCGGTTGCGCGCGCAAAGCGCCAGATGCGCGCCTTCAGCGGCGAAAGCGAGCGCCGTGGCGCGGCCGATTCCCTGGCTGGCGCCGGCGATGAGCGCCACCTTATTTTTGATTCCAAGCTCCATGGGCGTGTCTTCCTTCCTGACCTTTGATGATGCCAGAGACACGGCGCACTTGCCGAGATGGCCTCTGCTCAGGCACTCTGCCGATGGAGATTCCGCATCCCGCAATCAAGGAGTTTATGTGTCCCCTGAAGGTAAATTTGAAACCCGAGACGAACTGCAGCACGTTGCCCTCGACCACCTACCGCCCGAACCGCTCAATCCTCTTATCGCTCGCCAGTTTGTGCATGGCAGCCAGTCGATGCTGGCACGCATTCTGCTACGCAAGGGCGCGCTGGTACCCCGGCACAGCCATCACAATGAGCAGATCACTTACATTTTGTCGGGAGCCTTGCGGTTTCAGTTTGACGATGGCCGCGAGATTGTCGTGCGCGCGGGCGAGACGCTGGTAATTCCGCCGCACATGCCGCATGCAGCCGAGGCGATCGAAGACACAATCGATCTGGATGTATTTGCGCCGCCGCGCGAGGACTGGATCAACGGCACGGATGCTTATCTGCGCGGAAAATAGCCGAAGCGGCCGCTGGATCAGCGGCCGCTCGAACCAAATCCGCCTGCACCGCGCGAGGAGTCCGAAAGTTCCTCAACCACGGAAATCTCAAGACCTGTGCGCGCCTCAAAGGGCGACATCTGCGCAATGCGGTCGCCCTTGCGGAGCGTCACGCTGACGTCGGAAACATCGAGGTGAACGGCCGTTACCGCGCCCGCTTCATTGTGCTCAGTGCGCAGCGAATAGACAGGCTGGTTGACGTTGATAAGGCAGACGAGAATCTCTCCGCGATAGCCGGCATCGATGCGGCCTCCGGCGTAGGTGATTCCACGGGCTGCCATTGAGGAGCGGTCGCCCAGCACAAAGCCGCAGCCGGCAGGGCCTTCCACCGCGATGCCGGTGCGCACCTTCACGGGCACGCCGGGTGGCAGAACCACGTCCTCAATGGAGTAAAGGTCAAAGCCCAGGTCACTGCCGGCATGCGCAACGGTCGGGACCCGGGCCTCGGGATGGAGAAGCTTTACAAGAATCATTCGCAGAATTTAGGACGATTGCTTCTTGTTGCCCTGAGCGGCCTTCTGCTTGGCCCAACGGCGCTTCTGGGCAGCGGCGATGCGCGCGCGCGCATCCGCACTGAGGTTCCGCTTCTTGGGTGCGGAAACAGACTTACGTCCGATAGAGCCGGTCAACTTGCTGGACCCGGCGGCCTGGAGCAGTTCTCTCACTTTCTCAAGCCGGCCGATTTCTTCGTCGATTGCTGCGATGATTTCTTCGCGTGTCATTTTTTGGATTTCATCCTTCGTTCTTATTTGTGCGTAATTACTGTCTGGGAAACAGAACTATGGTCAAAGTATTCCATAAATGGGCGATTCGTCACGAAAATATGTATTGGACCTAACTGAGAAGGTTCTGCCCCTTCCGTGTCATTTACAGGAATTTCGTCCCGTTTTCTTGCCGTTTTAAGACGGGTGAAACAAACGTGAAGCATCATCAAGGCGTGATTGGCCCCCTGGTGACCATGCCTGCCGCGCGGGAGCTGTACCCGGCGCGAGAAACATCGGCAGATGTTTCCGTCTCCCTGCCTCTGGTTACCGCGGAGGCCGCACCGCTTGCCACCTGGGGAAGATATCGTGCGCGCCTCGCGCAAACTGCGGTAGATCTGCAAGATGCATGCAGGCTTCGGTTTAAGGTATTTAACCTTGAGCTGGGAGAAGGCCTGCTGGCATCTTATGAAACCGGTCTGGACCAGGACCAATTCGATGCCGTCTGCGACCATCTGATTGTAGAAGACATGGAGCAAGGACGCATCGTCGGCACTTATAGGATGCAGTCTGGAATCACCGCTCGGGAAAACTTTGGTTACTACAGCGAGCGGGAGTTCTGCTTCCAGCCTTACGAGGGCATTCGCAGCCAGGTGCTGGAACTGGGCCGCGCCTCGATCGACAGCCAGCACCGCACCAGTGAGGTGCTGACGCTCTTGTGGCGCTCCATTGGGCAATATGCGCGCATGCGCGGGCTGCGTTACCTGATTGGCTGCTCTTCGCTGAACTCACGTGATCCTCAAGAAGGCTGGGCGATGTATCATCGCCTCGGCAGCTTCCTGGCCCGGGAGCCTTTTCGCACCGATGCGGCGGAGCCCTATCAACTGCCCCCGGAAGATACCGCCGCCAGCATCGAGGTCAAAGTACCCAAGCTACTCAAGACCTACATTGGCGTAGGAGCACGCATTTGCAGCGAACCAGCCTGGGACCGCGAGTTCGGGACGATCGACTTTCTGACGCTGCTCGACCTGGAGGACCTCTCCCCGGCGGCGCGCACCCGGTTCATGACGGACACCCAATAACTTCGCGCACTGCATGGATGCAGGCATTGCGGGCGGCCCGCATTGCTTTGGCGCTGACCGTCAACTATGTCACCTTTGGCCTGCTCTGCATGCGGCACGGTGGACGTGTACCGCTGCGCACACGCGTGCTCTGGATGCATCACTCCTGCCGCCGCGTGGCGCGCGCCTTGCACCTGGAGATAGCATCGGAGGGACGCCCACCGGTAGCTGGGCTGATCACGTCTAACCACCTGAGCTATCTGGATGTGCTGGCTTATGCCTCGGTGATGCCGTGCGTCTTTGTGTCGAAGGCAGACGTGCTGCATTGGCCAGTCTTTGGCATGCTGGCCCGCTTTGGCGGCACTTTGTTTGTAAATCGCGAGCGTCGCACGGCTGTCGAAAGCGTCTCCCGGCAGATGGAAGCCGTGCTGGCCGAGGGGCTGCCTCTGGTGCTGTTTCCTGAAGGCACCAGCACCGATGGCAGCGAGGTGCTGCCTTACTTCCCTTCGCTGCTGGAGGCCGCCATTCGCGTGCGTGCGCCCATCACGCCAGCGGCTGTGTCTTACGCCTCGCCGGGGCGGGCTGAGAGCGGCTTCTGCTATTACGGGGACGTGTCTTTTCTGCCGCATCTGCGCAGCCTGTTGCGCGTGCCCCGCGCCGAGGCCCGGGTACGCTTTGGACCCACCATGCAAGGCTTTCCAGATCGCAAGCAAGCGGCGCGCGAGCTGCGTGCGCATACGCTGGCCCTGCGAGCAGACCTGCAGGCTGCGGCTTCCAGAGTGCCCGCTGTTCCCTTGACCTGACGCATGTCACGCCTTTGTGCTACACATGCTGCATGGCTTCCGCGAGCGCTCTTCGTTTGAGTGAAATTTCTCCTCTGATCGTGCAGTCAGAAATCCGTTCCATGTCGGTCGAGTGCGACCGCATGGGCGGCGTCAACCTTGCGCAGGGCGTGTGCGATACGGGCGTTCCCGCGCCTGTGGGGGAACGCGCGGTCGCCGCCATCGAGCAGGGCCACAATATCTACACGCGGCTGGATGGCATCGCCGTGCTGCGTGATGCCATCGCGCAGAAGGCTCTGCGTTACAACGGCATTCATGCCGACCCCGAGAGCGAAGTGCTGGTGACCTCAGGCGCAACCGGCGCGTTTTATGCCGCGTGCCTGGCGCTGCTCAATCCGGGCGATGAAGTGCTGCTGTTTGAGCCCTTCTACGGCTACCACGCCAACACGCTGCGCGCGCAACGCGCCGTGCCCGTGCCGGTGCCACTGGAGAACGGCAACTGGGCCATCGACTTTGACCGGCTGCGGCGAGCCATCACTCCGCGCACTCGCGCGCTGCTGATCAACACGCCGTCAAACCCGTGCGGTAAGGTGTTCACCCGCGAAGAGCTCACGCAGATTGCCGCCATAGTGGAAGAGCATGACCTCATCGTCTTCACGGATGAGATTTATGAGTATTTTGTTTTTGAGGGCGCACGGCATGTCAGCTTTGCCACGCTGCCCGGCATGGCGAGCCGCACCATCACCATCTCGGGCTTGTCCAAGACCTTCAGCATCACGGGCTGGCGCGTCGGCTATCTGATTGCAGACCGCAGCGCGCTGGGCACGATCGGCTACTTTCACGATCTGACGTATGTGTGCGCGCCCGCGCCACTGCAGCATGGCGCGGCGGCGGGGCTGGTGGCGCTGCCGGATGAGTATTACCAGGCCATGGCCCGGGATTATCAATCGAAGCGCGACCTGCTCTGCGGCGCGCTCACGCGCATGGGGCTCACGCCGTCCATTCCTGCCGGGGCCTACTACGTGCTGGCCGATGCCAGCCGGATTCCCGGCGCGACGGCCAGTGAAAAGGCTCGCAGGCTGCTGGCGGAGACCGGAGTGGCGGCGGTAGCGGGCACGGCGTTCTTTGCCGGGGGACGCGGAGAAAACCTGCTGCGCTTCTGCTTTGCCAAGCGCGAAGAGGATCTGCAGCGGGCCTGTGATTTGCTTGGGAAACTGTGACAAATACAAAAATGGCAGCCCTTTGCAGGGCTGCCGGTAGTTTGGTTCAGGAGATACTCAGGCAATTCTGTTCAGCAGCATCCGCCAGCAATGGAAGGGATCACGAGCACTTCATCGCCATCCTGAAAAACGTACTTCTCGTTGCCGAGAAAGCGGATGTCTTCGTCGTTCACATAGAAGTTGATGAAGCGGCGCACCTCGCCCTTCTCGTCGCGCAGGTGGGAACCCAGCGCGGGAAAGGTGGTTTCGATTTCAGCAATCAAGGCCGGTAGATTTTCGGCCGACGACTGAATCTCTTTGGTGCCATTGGTGTGCTTGTGAAATGCGTTGGGCAGCAGAACTCTAACGGGCATAGCTTCCTTCCAGTACCAGCTCATGCTGGAATTTTTTCTCTTCGACGTAAGCCTCAAAGTCGGCCAGGCGCGGACGCACCGCCTGCTCCGGCTCATAGGCGCCCTGCAGCGCGTCGGTGGTCTTCAGACCGTTGCCGGTGATGCAGGTGACGGTCAGCTCGTCAGGATGAATGCGGCCATGCGCATAGAGCCGCGCAGTCACTGCGGTGGTTACGCCGCCAGCCGTCTCGGTGAAGACGCCTTCGGTTTCGGCCAGCTCCTGAATTGCGGAGACCAGTTCCACGTCAGACACATCTTCGGCATAACCGCCCGTCTCCTGAATGAGCGCGGCGGCGTAGCGGCCATCGGCCGGGTTGCCGATCGCGAGCGAACGCGCAATCGTCGAGGGGCGCTGCGGCTCGATCTCCGTGCGGCCCGCCTTCACGGCGGCAGCAATCGGCGAGCATCCGGTGGCCTGCGCGCCAAAGAAGCGCACCGGCTTGTCTTCGACCAGGCCGAGCGAGACCAGCTCACGAAACGCCTTGTGAATTTTGCGGATCAGCGAGCCGCCAGCCATCGGCACCACCACGTTGTCAGGCAGGCGCCAGCCAAGCTGCTCCGCGATTTCAAAGCCCACGCTCTTGGAGCCTTCGGCATAGTAGGGGCGCAGATTCACATTCACGAAGCCCCAGTGGTAGCGGTCGGCAATCTGCGAGCAGAGGCGGTTCACGTGGTCATAGTTGCCGTCGATGCGCACCAGGTTTGCGCCGTAGACCTGCGTGTTGAGGATCTTTGCGGCCTCAAGATCGGCCGGGACGAGGATGAACGTCTTGAGCCCCATGCGCGCGGCCTGCGCGGCCACGGCGTTGGCGAGGTTGCCGGTCGAGGAGCAGCCGACGGTGTCAAATCCAAAGGCCTTGGCGCTCGCCAGAGCCACAGCGACCACGCGATCTTTGAAGCTCAGCGTGGGCAAGCATACGGCGTCGTTCTTGATGTAGAGATTGTTGGCGCCGATGCGGCGGCCAAGGTTCGGAGCCTTCAGCAGAGGCGTCCAGCCGGCGGGCGTGACCGGCTCAAAATCATCCGCGACCGGCAGCAGCGCCTTATAGCGCCACATGCTCGTGGGGCCAGCCGCAATCTTCTCGCGCGTAAACTCACCACGCGCCGCTTCGAGATCGCAGAATACCTCCAGCGGCGTAAAACAGTCCTCGCAAATCGACAGCGGAGCGTTTCCATAAGAGCGTCCGCACTCACGACAACGAAGTTCAAAAGCCACAGCCATGCCGTTTCCTCTTCCTCGAAGAAGAAGCCAGGGCTACACCTTACCGGGCCTGCTGACGCTTGCACGAAACCCCAGAGCAGATACACTCTGGCGAATCCTGCGAATCTCTACACTTCTGGAATTCAGCGAGATGCGATCCTGCTGCACCCCCGAATCTCATGTTCCCCGCCGTTACGCAGGAGAGAGTTGACACCGATGTCCCGAATTGCTCGAGCCGGTTGTCGTGGCGTCACAGGGCCCGTCCCTCAGCCACTCTTCATGAAATTCAGGCTCGCTCTTTAGGAGCAAACTTGAATGATTCAATATGTAACACGGGCAAGGTTGCGCCGCAAGTGCCCTTTTGGCAGTGCAGTGGGCAGATCTTTATGGCATCTTCTCCTCTTTCCCGCTACGATGCACAAATCCTTACCTTCAGCCTGCTTTCTTTGCATCTGGCTGCTCCCGCTGTACTCAACTTTTTTCTGCATGAGGTCGCATCGCATGAAGCTTCGCCTGGCCACCGCGCTCCCCTTTCTGCTGGCCGTCTGCGCCGCCGCGCAAACATCTTCCAAACCCATTTTTCTGCCGGCCTCGCCTCACACTGTGGCCTGGGGCTACTACTGGTCGCAGGCCAAGCCGGTGCTCACAGTGCATTCGGGCGACGTGGTGACCATGCAGACGCTCTCCACCTGCGGCCCTTCGACGCGGCTGGAACAGGAGGGAGTGCCTGCGTCGGCCATCCCCGCCTACAATCAGCAGATTTACGATCAGGTGCATGACCGCGGCCCGGGCGGGCACATTCTCACCGGCCCCGTCGCGATTGAAGGCGCAGAGCCGGGCGACGTGCTCGAAGTGGACATTCTGAAGGTGCATCTCGACACCGACTTTGCATGCAACGGATTCGGCGTGGGCGAGGGCTTTCTGCCCAATGATTTTCCCTATGGGCGCACAAAAATCATTCCACTCGACCGCCAGCATATGGTTGCCGATTTCGCGCCAGGCATCCGGATTCCGCTGCACCCCTTCTTTGGCAGCATGGGCGATGCGCCGCCGCCCTCCGCCGGCCGCTACAGCAGCGTGCCGCCGTGGATGAACGCGGGCAACATGGACAACAAATTGCTCGTCGCAGGCACGAAGCTATACATTCCGGTCTTTGCCAAAGGCGCGCTCTTTGAAGCGGGCGACGGCCACGCCGGGCAAGGCAACGGTGAAGTGGACATCACTGCGATGGAGACCTTCCTGACCGGCACCTTTCGCTTTGTGGTGCACAAGCATGAGCACCTGCTGTGGCCCGAGGCAGAGACGCCCACCAGCTACATCACCATGGGCTTCAGCCCTGACTTGGAGACCGCGACCAAGATGGCCGTGCGCAACATGATCGATTTTCTGGTGACACAGAAGCACCTCACGCGCGACCAGGCCTACATGCTCACGTCCGTCGCCGTGGATGTGGACATCACGCAGCTTGTGGATCACAACGTCGGCGTGCACGCGATTTTGCCGAAAGATATTTTTGTGAAGCAGACGAAGTAAGGCGCTAACCGCGCAGGGGCCGTGCGGGCACGCCCGCCACCACGGCCTCTGCGGGCACATCGCGCGTCACGACTGCGTTGGCCCCAATCGTGGCGCGGTCACCAATCGTGACGCCCCCCAGCACGATCACTCCGCGGCCAATCCATACATCTTCACCAATCACGATGGGCTGCGTCACGTAACCGGAGTCGCGCACAGTTCTGCCCTCTTCGCGCGCGTGGTTGGCATCGCGCAGGCTGGTGTATTCGCCAATCATGGTGCCGCGGCCTACGCGAATGCCCACTCGCGCCGCAATGTGCACGCCGGTGGAGAGCACTACGTCGTCGGCCAGAATGATCTCGGCCTGCTGCTGGGTTTCGAGATAGAGGTGAGGATAAAGAAGCGCACGCTCGCCGATGCGAATTGCGCCTGTGCCGTAGACAAATGCGCGGCCCTCAATGACTACCGAGGCCGGCACGGGATACCGCAACTGCGAGGCGAGCCGCGCGTGATGCCACAAGCGGCGGCTTCCGCGGCGCATGCCGTGGGTGCCGCGCAGCATCGCGCTGAGAATCGTCGAAAGTGTGCCCTTCATTCCGTTCATCGCTCGATGCCCTTTCGCCGTTCTACCACGGCTGCGGCGGAGATACACGGCCGCCCTGCGTCTCATGCCACGCATCGCGCAAGAGCGCGAGCAGACTGGTCTGCTGCTGCGCGCGAATGCGCCGCTCCGGCTGGCGGCTCCAGCGGTTGCGCAGGAAGATGATGCGCCGGTGCAGGCGCTCCATGCTCATGGAGAGCCACGCCTGCGCGCCGTGGTGCTTGCGGTAATAGAGCATCATGCTGCGCATGCGCCACTTGACCACCTGGGCTTCGCGTGAGGAGTAGTCGAGCTCTCGCAGCGTGCGCGACGACTCGCCGCACAGGTGCGTCACTCCAATGCCAGGCCAGTACCACACCTGCCAGCCCGCGGCGTGCATGCGGCGGCACAGGTCCACCTCTTCGTAATAGAGAAAGAAGCGCTCATCAAAAATGCCCACGGCGCGCAATGCTTCGGCGCGCAGGATCATGAATGCGCCGGGCACCCAGTCAGTCTGCGCGGCTTGATTCTGATCGGCCCAGGTGCGGTCAAAGCGGCCAAAGAAGCGCGAGTGAGGAAACTTTGCCGCCAGCCCCGTCGCCACGATGGCATCGTCGAGCAGGGAATGAAAATGCCGCGCGGAAGCCTGCCAACGTCCGTCGCCATGCACCAGCCGCGCGCCGCCCGCGCCCGCGCGGGGTGCGGCGTCCATCTGCCGCACGGCCTCGGCCAATGCGCCCGGATGCAGAAAGGCGTCGGAGTTGAGCAGCACGATGTACTCGGCGTGGCCCTCGGCCAAAATGGTCCGCAGCGCGCGATTGTTTGCCGGACCGAACCCAAGATTGACAGGGCTGCGAGTGAGCCGGACAGCGGGAAATTCCGCCGCGACCATCCCGGCCGAGCCGTCTCGCGAGGCGTTGTCCACCACATGCACCTCAAGGGCGCGCCCGGTAGCGGACTGGAGCAATTCCTGCTCGGCAAATACCGTGGCCAGACAGTCGCGCAACATCTCGCGCGTGTTGAACGATATCACCACCAGCGCGACACTGGCGGCCTTTTCGGTGGCGCTCATGCGCCTCGCCTCCGGCCGTGGCGCGCATCGGCGAGCATCTCTTCGAGCAAGCGCGCCTTGCGGGGAATATTCTCTTCGAGATTGTAGTCGGCCAGCACGCGGCGGCGACCGGCCTCGCCGAGTTGTGCGCGCAATGCTTCATCGAGCAGCAAACGCCGCAGCGACTCAGCCAGCAGCGACTCGTCGCCGGGCGGCACCAGGAGGCCATCCTCACCGTGGCGAATCAGCTCCGGAATTCCGCAGGCCGTGGTCGAAACGCAGGGCACGCACGCGGCCATCGCTTCCATCAACGCAATGGGAATACCCTCGGCAAAGCTGGGCAGCACAAACACATCCGCCGTCTGCACCAGGGCGAGCGTGGTGTCGTGGTCGAGCGCCCCGGTGAAGGTCACGGGCAACTGATGCGCGCTGGCGTATTGCTCAAGCGCCTCGCGTTCGATGCCCCGGCCCACGAGCGTGAGGCGAAAGCGCATGCCCTGCTGGTGCAGCGCCTTCACGGCGCGCAGCAGAATGCGCTGGCCCTTGTCCGGCACCAGGCGGCCCACGCACAGCAGATGCAGCTCGCGATCTTCGCCGGGCTGCGGGCGGGCCACGCTCTCAAACTTTTCGGGATAGATGCCCAACCGGCAGACGCGCACCTTGTGCCACTGATGTGAGGGCAGTAGAAACATCGCATTCCAGCGCCCGAAGTCAGAGATGGAGATGACAAACTCCGCTGCCGAAAACTTTGTGAGCAGCCGGTAGGCGCGCATGTCAAAGTACTCGTTGGGCCCATGCATGGTCATCGAGTACGGAATCTTCCACGCCTTGGCGCCGAGATAGCCGACGGTGGCCACACTGCTGCCAAAGTGAATGTGCAGGTGGTCGAGCTTGCGGCGGCGCATCCAGTCCCCCAGCAGCAGCCCCTCGGCCAGGTAGGCGAGTCCCCAGGCCTGCAGGCCGAGATCCCATGCGCCGTATTGCATCGATGCGGCCACGCCGCGCAGCACCACCACAGGATGCCGCAACATGATGCCGGCCAGCCGCAGCATCTGCGCGGCAAATCCGCTCTTGAGATATTTGGTGGTCCGGGCTTCCTCAGCTTCCGCGGGTGGCAACTCGTGCAAAGGCCGATCGGGAGGATTGATGGAGACGGTCTCCACATGAAAGCCCTCGCGCCGCAGCCCCAGCACCTCGGCCAGCAAAAACGTGTGCGAAATCGCAGGATACTGACTCATCAGCATCGCCATGCGAACTCCGCCACGCGGGCGCGGTTGCGCTTGCAGCGCATTTTCTTTCATATTTGCAGGTTCCCGGGGATTCGACTTGCCGTCGATAGCTCCAAGGTATCATTGCAACTCCCGCGCATGGTTCCGGTACACTGGCCGCGCTGGTAATGACACTCTGTTACCGGCCTTGCGGCTCGTTGCCCAAAAATCATCACAGGCTGTTACAAATTCCCATGCCGTCCGGTTCTCCGCTCCGTTCCTCGCGATCCGCAGGTCTTCGCTGGATGGCGCTGCTGCTTGCCATCGCGGCGACCGCCGCGATGGCCTTCGCTGGAGTTCACTGGCATGGCCTCGACGTGGCACGAGCCGGGAGGGGCACCCACTCCAACGACGGCGGCGTCACGCGCATTGATCTGACGGGCCGCGTGCTGCGCCCGCAGGTGGAGCGCTTCGGCATCAATCTTGGCAATCAGACGTTTTACGACTCCGGCCAGATGATGCGGAATCTCATCTTCCGCAATCCCGGCTTTGAGGGCGCACGCTATCGCAGCATTGTGCGCTGCGTGGAGGCGACGGCGACGACCTGCACCGCCAGCCGCCCGGATGCGGCCTGGACGCCCGGCTTCTGGACGGGCGCGCGCTTCCGCGCGCTGAATGGCTCGGCGGCCGGCACTGTCGCCGTCATGCAGCCGCCGTCTCGAAACAATCCCCGGCGAGGCATGGTGCTGACCTTTGCCGCGCCCGCGCCGTTGCATGCCGGCGACTATCTTGTGCTCAACAAAGCCTTCCCGGGCGACCCCACCGCAGGCTGGTGGACGCAGGCCACCGGCGGCGCGAGCTTTGCCGCGGAGTTTCACGATCTTGCTCCCGGCTCGCCTGGCCGTCAGGCGCTGCGCATTCTTGCGGACGGGCCGGGCCAGTCCGCCACGCTATCGTCTTACTTTGACTCCACGGCCGGGCATACCTTCGTCCTGCTCGACGGCGCGTACACGCTGCGCTTCAGGGCTCGCGGCCTCAGCCCGCACGCGCATCTCGCGGTGAGCGTTGCACGCGGCACACTGCCCGCCTACCTGCAGCGCAACCTCACGCTCAGCTCGCAGTGGAAGAGCTATACGCTCGCATTTTCAGCCCATGAGGTGGACATCGCCCCGGCGACGGCGGCGCTGAGCTTTTACGTCGAGCACAGTGATGTGCTGCTCGATGATGTTTCGCTTGAGAAAGCAGGCCCGCAGGCCGCGGCCAATCCCACCGCCTTTCGCACATCGGTGGTGGCCGCGCTGCAGCAACTGCACCCCGGCGTGCTGCGCTACATGGCCACCGGCGCGGAGCTGGGCAGCACGCTCGCCAATCTGCTTGCGCCGCCCTTTGCGCGCGAGCGCACGGGCTATTCGGCCTGGTCGCTCGACGATCCGGCCATCCCCATGGGACTGGGCGAATTTCTCACACTGTGCGAAACGGTCCATGCCGATCCCTGGATTACGCTGCCCAGCGCGACCTCGGACGAAGAAGGACGCGAGCTCATCGAGTATCTCTCCGGCCCCATCACGTCGCCGTGGGGCAAGCTGCGCCGGCTCGTCCATCACCCTGCGCCCTGGACCAGCGCCTTCGTCCGCATTCACCTGGAGCTGGGCAACGAAACCTGGAACTCGGGCTTTGCGGGCGAGTCCATCACTGATCCACACGCCTACGGCCAGCGCGCGACCAGCTTCTTCCGCACCCTGCGCGCCGCGCCGGGTTTTTCCGCGGGTAAGTTTGACCTCATCCTCGGCGGCCAGGCCGATTACCCGGCCCGCAATGCCCATATACTGGCCGCGGCCTCGCAGTTTGACACCTTTGCCATCGCGCCTTACCTCATGCGCAGTCTGAGCGACACCGCTACGCCCGAAGCCACCTACGCACCGCTGCTGGCGCAGCCGCAGGGCATGGAGCAGCCGGGGGGCGAAGTTGCCTCCGCTGCCCGCCTCGCCGCCACTCGGCATGCGGCGCTCTCGGTATATGAAGTGAATCTGCACACCACCGAAGGATCGGCTTCTCAGCCAGTGCTCGCGCGCTTCCCCGCCTCGGCTGCCGCCGGGCTTGCCGTAGCCGACCATCTGCTGCGCATGCAGCGCGATGCCGGAGTGCGCAACGCGCTGCTCTTCTCACTGCCGCAGTTCGAGTACCGCCGCAATGACGGCAAGCTGGTGCCGCTGTGGGGCACCGTGGTGGACATGGGCGTCACCAATCGCAAGCGCCCACAATTCCTGACCACCGAGTTGGCCAATCTGGCCATCGGCAACGAACCGGCGCAGGAGACCGAAGCGCGCATGGAGGGCGGCGGACCGATGCTCACCATTCACAGCGCAAATGGCCCCGTCGATCTCACCCACGCGCAATTGCTCGATGCCTTTGCCTTTCGCTCAGCCCATCACCATGCGCTGGTGCTCTTCAACCTCGACCTCAGCCGCGCTCACACGGTCGAGCTAACGGGTCCACAGGCGCCAAAAGCAGGCGAATCGGCGGAAATCTCGCGCCTCACGGCAAGCCAGCCTGGGCTGACCAACGAGCAGTCCTCGATGGTAACGATCCAGGCAACCCACATGGTTACCCTAAGCAACAAAGTCACCCTTCCAGCGCTTTCCATGACCGTTCTCCGCTGGTAAGCCCTCTGGCCGCTTGGAAACGCTTCCTGAACATGCCTTTTTAGTAACCAACAGCCGGTTCTCGCTAGCAGATTACGGTGCGGGGCAGAGTAACCAGCGGCGGGTGACTAAAGCTGCATGTAACTCAATTTATTGAATTTAGTTCTCACCCAACAGTGGTATTCGACCCTCCAAAGTGGTAGTCTGAGGCCACGATTCAGGGATACAGGTTTCCCTCTCCAAAAGGGACACTTCAAGTATCCGAGTCGTCTGGCTCTCTCGTTCCGGGACGCCAGAACCGGGTTCAGAAAGGCCGCCAAGGCCAGACGGAACGCGATTGCGATGGTCCCCCCGCCAAAGCAGGACGCAACCAAAGCTTGAGCGGCAAGGAGACCAGGGCAATGACGAAAGGCCACACGCACTACGCGGTTTCGATTCTGGGGGTACCCTTTCACAACGTCTCGCAGCATGAGGCGCTGGAGTGGGTAGAAGCAGCGATTGCCAGCGGGGACTCCCACCAGGTAGCGACGGCCAACGTCGACTTTCTCTCCAACGCTCAAAAAGACCCCGGTATGAAGCGCATTCTGCGGGAGTGCAGCCTGGTGCTGGCCGATGGCATGCCCATTGTGTGGGCCTCGCGCCTGATGGGCAAGCCACTGCATCAACGCGTCACCGGCGTGGATCTTGTTCCCCTGCTGGCGCAGGCTTCGGCCGAGCGCGGTTACAGCATATATCTGCTGGGCGCTGATGCTGGCGTCATGGCGCGTGCCGTCGCCGAGCTTCGCCGCCAGTACCCCAATATCAACCTTGTGGGCTGCGATTCTCCCAAAGCTGCCTCGCTCGAAGAGATGGACCACGAGAGCATGCTGCGCCGCATTGAGAACGCCAGGCCCGATATTCTGCTGGTTGCCTTTGGTAATCCCAAGCAGGAGCGCTGGATTCACATGCACCGCGACCGGCTGAAGGTGCCGGTTTCCATCGGCATCGGCGGCACGCTTGACCTGCTCGCCGGCCGCCTGCGCCGCGCGCCCCTCTGGATGCAGCAGAGCGGACTCGAATGGTTTTACCGCGCCTCACAGGAGCCGTTGCGGCTCTTTCCGCGCTATCTGCGCAACGCCCTGACGCTGCTGCGCTATCTGCCCGGCGACATCCTCGAATCCCGTAGCAGCAAAGCACGCACCCCGGGTACCATTACCATCAACCGCCACTCGACCGGAGTATCGCGCAAGTCGCCGCTACTCGAAGATTAAGCCACTGACCATGTGCTGGCCGCGAACCTCGCCGCCAACAGCGCGAGGGGACGAAGAACCATGAAGCTGGTCATCCTGCTGCCCGGTCTTCTGGCTTGCCTTGCGCTGGCCCGCCGCACCGTGCCCCAGGTGCTGCTGGATGTTTATCTGCCTACGATTCTGCTGCTGCCCATGTATTTTGATCTGCGGCTCAAGCATCTGCCGCCGCTGCTCTTCAGCGAGACGGCCATTCTGCCCATCGGCATCGCCATGGCAGCGCTGCTTGCTTCGCGGCGTCTCACCTGGCAATGGTCGCTCACCGATATATGGATCGCGCTCTTTGTGATTCTGGTCGGCATCTCAGAATCCCGCCAGACCAACACCCACACCGGCGGCCTCGACATCTTCTCAGAACTCACCGGCGCGGTGCTGCCCTACATGGCCGGGCGGCTGCTCATTGAGCCGTACCGCCTGCGCACGGCATTTATCCGCCGCTTCGTGGTGCTGCTTTCATTCATCGCAGTGGTGGGCCTGTATGAATTCAAGAGCGGCCGCAGCGTCACCCAAGCTCTTTGGAAGCATGTCTTCCCGGATGAACCGATCATCTGGCCCCAGCAGATGCGCTGGGGCTTTGGCCGCATCGCGGGCCCTTATGCGCAGTCTATTTTGTGCGCCATGATCTTTCTGATTGGGCTGCTCTTCTGCATGTGGCTGCGCCGCGCTTATCCGCAATGGGGCACGCGGCGCTTCTTTGCGTACCTGCCGCTGCGCATTCGCACTGCAATTTTTGCCGCGATGATCGCCGGGCTGCTCATGACGCAATCGCGCGGGCCCTGGCTGGGAGCCATTCTGGCCATTGCCATTGTGTGGGTCGGCCGCCAGCGCGACACCCGCCGCGCCGCATGGAAGGTGACCGCGGCAGCCGTGGTGCTGCTGGCCATGAGCTGGGGATATGCCAATCGCTACACCTCCGGCACCATTGCCCAGGCGAAGAATCTGGAACAGCAGGATGCCATCTACCGCCGTGAACTGCTCAAGAACTACATCCCCATCGTCAAAGAGCGGCCGCTGATCGGCTGGGGCATCACCGACTATCCCGTGATGCACGACCAGTTCTCCATCGACAACGAGTACCTGCTGCTCGCGGTCACGCAGGGGCTGATCGGGCTCGCGCTCTTTGTGCTCATCAATGTCGAGAACTGGCGCCGCATGCTGCGCGCCATGCGCTGGATGACCGGCCCCGCCGACCGCGCCTTTCTCTTCTGCCTGATGGGCATCATGGGGGGCATTCTGGCCACGCTCACCACCGTCTATCTCGGCATGCAGGTCTTCTATCTCTTCTTTCTGCTCACGGGCTGGATTCATGGCCTGCAGCCCACCGATTCTGTCAGCGGCTCAGAACCCGAGCCCGCGCTGCCCTACCAGCCTCAGCGCTTCCGGAGGGTTCTGGCCTGACCATGGCGCACGCTTTCCACATCACGGCTCTTCTGCTCGGCCTGCTGGCGGCTCTGGTCACGCTTCCCCTGTGCCTGGAACTCGCTTTGGCCTGCCTCGGACGGTGGTTTTCCTCCGGGCGTCCGGCGGCCGCGCCATTGACGGGTCCGCTGGCCGTGCTGATTCCGGCACACAATGAGGAAGCGCTCATCGCCCGCACGGTGCAAAGCGTACTCGCGGCGGCCGAGGCGGATCCAAATCCGGTAAATGTAACCGTCATTGCGCACAATTGCGCGGACCACACCGCCGCACGCGCCGCTGAAGCCGGAGCGCGCGTGCTGCCCATCGAAGGCCCTGCCGGAAAAGGCCGCGCCTTGCGCCACGGCATCGAGATCGCGCTCAAAGAGGGTGCAGCCGCCATCGCCGTGATCGACGCCGACACGCAGGTGAGCCGCAATCTTTTGACGGTGCTGCGTCAGTCGCTCGCGCACGCCGACGCCGCACAGGCCTGGTATGAACTGGGCGAGCCGAATCTGCATGGCAACACCGGGCAGGAACTCGGCGCGCTCGCCTTTCGCGGCATGAACGCGGTGCGGCCCCTCGGCCGCGACAGCGCGGGCTTCTCCTCGGGTCTCTTCGGCAACGGATTCGCACTCCGCGCCGAAACCATCGCCGCGGTTCCGTGGAATGCATATGGGCTTGCCGAGGATCGCGAGTACCACGCGCTACTGGTGCTCACCGGCCGCCGCTGCGCCTTTGCCGCCGAAGCTCGCGTGTGGGGCGTCGCCGCCGCCAGCCGCGATGCCCGCCGTTCGCAGCGGCTACGGTGGGAGGGCGGACGCATCGCGCTCGTGCGCCAGATGATGGCTCCGCTGCTGCGCGCCGCGCTCGCCGGCAACCTGCATGCGCTCGAAGTGCTGCTGGATGCGCTCAGTCTGCCTTTTGCCTTTGGATTGCTGATGCTGCTCGCGGCGCTTGCCCTGGGCCTCTTCATGGGTGCTGAATGGCTGTTGGCCTACGCAATCGCCGGCCTGGCGCTCTGCCTTGGCTATGTGGTGCGCTCGGCGCGTCTCGCGCCGCATCCGGGCCGCGCCGCACTGGCTCTGCTCGCCGCACCCTGGTTTGTGCTGCGCAAGCTCTGGCTGGTGCCAGCCATGCTGCGTAGCGCTTCACGCAAAGCCGCATGGGTGCGCACCAGCCGCGAGGTGAAGCCATGAGCCAGCATCCGGAGCAATCCCCCAGAGAGATAGAGACACTGCAGCAGGACGAGATGCTGCCCGAGCCCGCGACGGCAGCGGCCATGCAGTCCGAGACTGCATCCGTGCACAGCACCGTGCGGCGCAACGTCTCGGCCACCATGCTGGCGCGCGTGGGCTACATGGTCACGCGCATCCTGATTCCGCCCTTTGTGCTGGCGCGCATTGGCCTCGATGCCTACGGCATCTGGAGCATGGTCTTCATCCTCGTCAGCTATGTTGGCATCTCGACGCTGGGCATCTCGAACGTCTACATCAAGTACGTTGCAGAGTTCAACGCGCGCCGCGAGTACGACCGCATCAACTCGCTGCTCTCGACCGGCCTCGCCCTCACGCTGCCGATGTGCTCGGCCATCTTTGTGGCCATCTTTTTCGGATGGCCGTGGATCGCGCCTTTTCTGCATCTGCCCGCCGCGCACGCGCAGGATGGCCGCGATGCCGTGCTGATTGTGCTGGGCGTCTTTCTGGCCAGCATCTCGCTCAATGCCTTCAGCGACACGCTCACCGGCATGCAGGAGATTGCCGCCGCGCAAACCTTCTGGACCCTCGGCTACCTGGTTGAGTTTGCCGCCGTCTTCACGCTGGTGGGCCTTGGCTTTGGTCTGCGCGGGCTGGCCGAAGCCTACCTGCTGCGCGTGCTCGTCAACGACGGACTCAGCATGTGGTGGGCCTGGCGGCGCCTGCCCTGGCTGCGTCTTTCTCCGCGCCGCATTCGCCGTGAAGTGGTCGGCTACGTGCTGCATTTTGGCGGCATGGTGCAGTTGCAGAGCATGCTTTCGATTCTGCTGGCCTCCATTGAAAAGGTCATCGCGCTCTTTACCGTTGGGCTTGCGGCGACCGGCCTCTTTGACATTGCCAAGAAGTGGCCCTCCTCCATTCAAACGCTGCCCATGGCCTTCTTTGGCGCATTTTTGCCGGCGGCCTCGCATCTTGACGCGCATGCCTCGCCCGCCGAGCAGCGCGCCGTGCTGCGCGACTTTTATCTGCGCGGCTCGCGCTACTCCAATCTGTGCACGTCTTACTTCTGCGGACTCATGGCGGCCGTCCCCGGCGCAATTCTTGCGGTGTGGCTCGGCCCGAAGAATCCCTACATTGCGCAGTTGACCGTTCTCTTTCTACTCTTCACGCTGGGCACGCAGATGCATCTGCTCACCGGCCCCGGCACCTCGATTTTGCGCGGCATGGGCCGCGTCTATGACGAGTTTTTCTACTCGGTGCCCAACCTGCTGCTGCTTTGCCTCTTGGTTCCGGCCTCACGGCTCATCACCGGCCGTTGGACCACCTTTGCCATCGGCGTCGCCGTCTTCTGCGCCACGGCTGGAGCCTCCTGCGTGCTGTTGGCGCGCGTGCAGCGCGTGCTCGGCTTCCGCTTCTGGCCCTATGCGCGGATGGTGCTGCTGCCGTCTGTCATCTTTTATGCGGCAGGCTTTGCCCTGCGCGTGCCCGTCAACGCGTTGGTGGCCCGATTTGGCCGATGGCCCGGAATGGGCATTCTGATTGCCGCCGGGCTTGTTTACACTGCACTTTCCGGACTGCTGCTCGACCGCTTCGTCTTCCATCCGGAAGAGCGGCGCATGGCCCGTCAATCCATCCGCCGGGCGCTGTCCGCGGCCGGGCTTCATGCCTCCGGCGCGGCCGCCGGCGGGGAGGCTCTTTAAATGAAACTCACACGGTTACTCATCATCGCGGCCCTGCTGCTCGCGCCAATGGCGCTCGTGGCCCAGCAGAGCAACGCGTCGCACTCCACAAAGCCCATGCCCAAAGAGCCGGTGCTGCAGCCCAACCCGCTCGATGTGCTGCGCCAGTTTGAAGGGCCGGCCGACCAGGAGTACCGTCTCGGCCCCGGCGACCAGATTGCCATCGACATTCCGGGCCACCCGGAACTCAGCCAGAAACTCGTGCTCGGCCCCGACGGGCGCATCACGCTGCCGTTGGCCGGGAATATCGACCTGGGCAACAAGACGCGCGAAGAAGCTGCTGCCGCCATCGACACGGCGCTGTCGCGGTATTACAACAACATTCGCGCCACGGTCTCGGTGGAGAAGTACACCTCAAACCGCGTGCTGGTGATCGGCGCGGTCGATCACCCGGGCCTGGTGCAGTTTGACGCGCAGCCGACGCTGCTGGAGGCGCTCGCCAAGGCCGGATTGCCCGGATCTTCACATAACTCCAGTAACCAGGTCGCAACCCTCGGAACCGCACCCTCCGCGATGGCCTCGATTCCCGAGCGCTGCGCCGTTTACCGGGGCCGCAATGAGGTGGTGTGGGTCAACTTGCGCAAGCTGCTCAGCGAGGGCAACAGCATGGCCGACCTGCGCCTGCGCCGCGGCGATGTCGTCTTTGTCCCCAATCCACAAGATAGTTTCGTGTCCGTGCTCGGCGAAGTGCAGCATCCCGGAGCCGTGCAACTCACGCCCGATATGACCCTTGCCAGTGTGCTGGCGCTGGCCGGCGGACTCAATACCCAGTACGGAGCCGCCCATCGTGTCGAAGTGCTCGATCCCTCGACCGGCAAGAAGACGATCCTCCCCTTCAAGGACGTTCTGGCGAATAAAGGTAATGCCGCTGAGCTTACCTTGAAGGCGGGTGATGTGATTTTCGTACCCAGAAGTGGTTTCTATAAGGTAACTAACACTCTTAATGCATTCAGTCCCCTAACCTCGTTATTTACCTACAGCATGCTGACATATCATCCTTAGAGTGCAAGCAGGGACCGGCGCACGTCACCCCGGCAAACAGAAGGCGAAACCATGAAGCTTCTCGCAGGCAGACCCGCAGGGCCATCCGGGGCCAACTCCCGCTCCGAAGGCACCCCTGTGTCTCCTGAGCAGCCGGTCTTCCGCATCCAGTTGATGCGCAGTCTGCGCCTGCATCGCAAGCTGGCGCTGGGCGTGGCCGCGGGCATTTTTGTGCTCATGATGGCGGCGCACTTTGCCATCCGGCCTAGCTACACCGCCGCCAGCGTGGTGTATGTGCAACCCTCGCCGCAGCCCGTTATCGGCGGCCAGACCACCAATAACTGGTCCTACGATTCGTTGACCTACGACGCCTTCATTCAGCAACAGGTGCAGGCCGTCACCCGGCCTGACATTCTTGAGGCCGCCATTCGCGCCACGGGCCCCGGCGTCTTTCAGATGCCGAAGGAGAGCGTGCAGGCTGCTGCTGTACGCCTGGGCAAAATGCTCACCGTGCAGCGCGAGGGCACCTCTTATCAGGTCTCCATTTCGCTCACCGGCAAAGACAAAGTGAAGACTGCCAAAATGGTGAACGCCGTCACCACGGCATATCTGGCGGCGGCTCGCAATGATGAATTTGCCGGCAGCGCCGAGCGCATCGCCATGCTGCGCGACGAGAGTGACCGCGTGCAGAAGGCGCTCAATGCCGACTACGCTGAGCAGGCCGCGCTCTCAAAGCAACTGGGCGTCGCCACCGCCACGCCCGGCAATACAGACCCTTACTCCGCGCAGATTGATACGCTGCGCGGCGAGTTGCTCAAGGCCCGCGCCGATCACGATCAGGCCGAGGCCGAGCTGAATGCGCTCACCGCCGGCGGCCCACACTCGGCCGCACTGGCCGCGGCCACGCAAAAGATCCTTGCCAACGATCCTGGCCTGTCTGCCATGAAGGGCGCCATGAGCCAGCATCGCAGCCAGCTCGTCGCGCAGATGTCGCAGCTCAAGCCAGCCAATCCCGTATATCAGCAGGACGAAGCCGAGCTGAACAAGCTCAATCAGTCACTCGATCAGATGACGGCCAAGCTGCAGGCGCAGGCTGAGCAGGAGGTGGACGCGAAGGTACGCGCGGATCTGGACCGCACCGGCGCGGTAGACGCGCAACTGACCTCTCAGCTCAATGCAACGACGGCGCTCGCCACCACCTCCACGCCAAAGATGCAGCGCGCCAACGAGCTGAATGCCGATATTCTTCGCCTGCAGCAGCGCTACGCGGCCATTGATACGCGTCTGCACAATGTAGAGCTGGATTCCTCGGCTCCTGCCGCCGTGCATCTTTCCTCGGCCGCGCAGCCGCCGGTGAACGCGAACTCCGGCATGCGCCACAAGCTGCTGCTGCTGGCGTTGCCCTTTGCGCTCTTCTTTGGGCTCTTTTCCGCGCTGGCCGCCAACGCGCTTGATCGCCACGTGCATACTCCGGGCGACGTGCAGCACATTCTCGGCTTTGCGCCGCTTGGCGTGCTGCCTGAGGCCACGCACGTGACCCCTGCTGTGGAGCAGGAGTATCTGCTGCGCCTGGCCGCCGGCATTGACCATGCCGCTGCATCGGCCCACGCTAAAACCTTTGTGGTGACCGGCGTCGGCACCAGCGAAACCAGCGACCTGGCCCATGCGCTCGGCACCACGCTGGCGCGCATTGGCCGCCGCACGCTCACGCTCGACTCGGCTTCGGTACTGGCACCCTCAGACGCGCACGCCGCCGAAACGGGCGCAGCGCCGGAAGGCAGCGTGATCGAGCAGAACCTGCGCCGTCTCTCCGCCGCCAACGAAGTCGTACTGATTGATGCGCCGCCGCTGCTGCTCTCGGCCGGTACCGAATATCTTGCACGCTTCACCGACGCGACGCTGCTGGTCTGCGACAGCGGACGCACCGAGCGCTCTGACGTGGCCCGCGCCGCGCAACTGCTCGACCGCATTCAGGCCCCCGGCGTCGGAGCCATTCTCACCTCCATTCCGCCGCGCACGGCCGATCCTGAATTTCTTGCCGATCTCAAGGCCACGCAAGACCGCCTGTTGAGCACCTCGCGCTCGCCCCGCCGCGGCGAGATGGAATCGGACACGTGGCGTTCGCTCAATCCGCATCCGGCCGAAACGCCTCTGCAGGCCGCAGCCAACATTCCGCTGCCCGCCGCTTATCAGCCCGATCCTGAGCGCATCCCGGCGCGCAAGCCCGAGCCCATCGTGACGGCTCCTCAGCAAGACCGTAACACCCGCACGGAGCAATCCGGGCCGGTTGCGGATTTGCCTGTCGAACCCGAGCCGGCCATCGCAAAGCCGGAGCAGGAACCCTCCGCCGTTGCGCAGCCGCAAGAGAAGCCTTCGCTGCTCGATCAACTGGTGCGCATGGAACAGGTGGCACAAGCACAGGCGCCGTCCCATGCAGAGATCTCAGCACCGGAAGCCGTGCCCGCTGCGCCGCCTGCCTTCGAACCGGAAACGCACATGGAAGAAGTGGAGCCGGTACTCCAACACTCGGCACGCAACGAAATCATCACGGCGTGGGCTCCGCCAGCCGAATCCACGTGGATCGGCGCTGGAATGCCCCAGACGGTTGCGGCTCCTATCACTGCTCCGCAGGTGTCGTCGCAAGCCAGCATCACCGCGCCCAGCATCGGCAGCGACAAGATCACGCAGCCGCTGACGCCCTCAGCAACGCCGGTGGATCGCGCCGCTGCGTTCGATGCGCTGCTGAACCGCCTGATGGAGACGGCCGCCAAAGAGAAGCTGGAGGCAGTCACCGCCGTCCGCGCCCAGGCCGAGGCTGCCGCGATGCCTGAGCCTGAGGCACCCGCCGAAACTGTCGCAGTCTCCGCCCCCGTGCTGGAACCGGTCGTAGAAGAGCCTGCTCCTCTGAAAGCGCAAGAGGCTTCGCCTGTAGCGGAGCACATCGCGCCCAAATCACGCTGGAATGTTGAGCCGGAACCGCCGCAGGAATCGGCACCGGCAGCCGCGCCCGTGGCCGTCACCCCCATGGAAATCGCCGTGCCCCGCAAGCAGGCGAGCGTGCTGCCACCGGAAAAGGCCGCACCCGCAGCGCCCTCTGAGCCCGATGTGGAACCGGCACAGCGGCCTCGCCGCCGCTTTGAAGAGTACGCCTTCAACTGGAAAGATCCCGGAGGCGGAGATCTTGCGATCCTGCCGCCCCACTCCCCTGGCCAGTACGCCAAAGGGAGCCGCCGCCGGCGCTAAACGCCATGCCTCCGCCTCTGAACTCTGAAGTTACGCTGCCCTCTAAGCTGTCTGGCATGGCCCGGCCCATTCGCCACCTGTTGCACATCGGCTTCTGGGCGCCGTCCATGGCCTTCCTGCGCCGCTGCAACGAGGCGGGCATTCAGGTACATCTGCTGCGTCATGGCAGCGGGCCTGAGCAGATTCCGTTGCCCAGCAACGCCATCACTACCGATGGAGGCGTGCTGCGCTGGGAGGAAATGAATACCCCTGCCGGCATGGAGCGCATAGTCTCGTTTGCGCAACGCGTGCAAGCCGATGCCATCTGCAGCGATGACGAATTCACCCTCTATTGGCTGGCCTGCCATCGCGATCGCTTTGAGCCCCGCTGCACGGTCCTGGCATCGCCCGCCCAAGCCATTGCGCGGCTCATGCAAAAGTCAGAGCAGACGCAGTTGGCGCGCGAGGCTGGCTTTTCAGTGCTGCCGAGCTGGCTGCTGCACACACGCAGCGATGCGGATTCCGTGCCCGCGGGCGACTTCCCCCTGTGCCTGCGGCCCACGCACATGAACTCGGTCACGCCGCCCTTCAAGGCGCATCGAGTGGAGTCGCCCGCTGAGTTGCATACGTTTCTCAGCACACTCACGTGGACCAGTCCGCTGCTGGCGCAGCCCTTTTGCCTTGGCCCCAACCTGGTGCTGCACGGCGTACGCTCCACCAGCGGCAAAGTGCTCGCGCTGGAGTGCTTTCGTGCCTATCGCAAATACAAGGGATTCGCGCTCTCGATTGAACGCTTCGCCATGCCCGCCAGCCTGCGTGACGCCGCCGAGCGCTTTGCGCATCAGGCCAACCTGCACGGCCCTTTTCACTTTGACCTGCTGCAATCCGCGCAGACCGGGGAGATCTTCTTCCTCGAAGTAAACTACCGCATTGGCGGAACCACCCCGAAGGTGATTCGTCTGGGCTATGACGAGCCTATGCTCGCGCTCGAAGCTTTCGGATTGCAGCCGCCGCATCGCCCGCAGTCTCTGCGTGCCTCGCGCCGCGTCACCGGCAAGCGCATGCTCGCCGGGCAGATTTACCACAACCTTCGCCAGGGTCCGGGCGAGCTAGATTTTCCGCAGCACTCGCGGCTGCGCATTATTCTGAGCGGGCTTCGGGAGTTCCTCACCGTGCCCGACGCGATTCTCTCGCGCAAGGATCTGCGCGGCAGCCTGTTTTATCTCAAGCGCGGCGGCCGCATGTAGCCTGCCCGCTCAGCGGTGATATTCGATCAATCCGCGCTGCCGTCCGCGCCGCGCATCCAGCCAGAAGCGCATCTGCCCCACAAAAATAGGAATCTGCTGTAGATGCGAGTGCACCGCGTAGAGCGCAAGCGTGTAGGGGGAGCGCGTCTTCCAGCGATACTTCCACGCCGTGCGCGCCACCAGCACCAGCGCCAGCAAAAGCCACACCGCCGCGGGCCACGCGTTGCGCAGCAGCAGCGAGAGTATCAGCGCAGCCAGCGGCGAAAGCATCCAGAACAGTGCCCGCAGGCTTGTCGCGCGGTTCACGCCCACCCACAGGCCGTCCCGGGTATCGCGAAAGCGCCGCGAAACCTCGGCCACCGCGTGCCCGGTACGCTCGCCGCGCCGCCAGTATTCGCGCCAGCGCGTCATGGCGAGATCGTGACCCGTCATGGGATGGTCAATGCGCAGAATCTTCCATCCCGCCGCGCGCAGACGCCCGCACAGTTCCGGCTCCTCCCCCGCAATCAACGTGGGGTCATAGCCGCCCGCGGCTTCAAGCGCCACACGGCGAATGAGCACATCGCCGCCAAAGAAAATGTCTTCGCCCAGCGGAAAGATCCAGTCCAGGTCAAAGACACGGGTGTAAATGGATTGGTTCGGATGCATCTCGCGGCGATGCCCGCAAACTGCGGCCACATCGCCGTGCTGCCGCAACTCGGCCAGCGCCGCCGCGGCAAACTCCGGATGCAGCACCGTATCGCCATCGAGAAACAGAATGTATTCGCCGCTGGCCACACGCCAGCCCGCATTGCGACCGAGCGCGGCGGTGGGCCGCTCCGGCTGCAGCGCAATCACGCGCGCCCCGGCAGCCTCGGCGACCGTGAGGCTCGTGTCCGTCGAGCCGGAATCAACGTAGATGATCTCGACCGGTCCCGGCCATGCCTGCATGGCGCGCACGGAATCGAGGCAGCGACCAAGGCGCGGCCCCTCATTGCGGCCAATGATGACCACCGAGAGAGTTGCTAGAGGATGAGACAAAGTGCCCGCAGAGCCGGGCGAAGAATCCTGCGAAGCTGTCATGCGCAGTTCAGCATACTGCCGCTGCCGCAGGACGAGAAGCAAATTCGCACCAGCATTGCCAGTGTCAGGAATTCCATGCGTGCCGAAGCCGAAATCGCCCGCCGAGCGACGCCTTCAACCGCGCCAGATCCGCATAGGTGAAGGAGAAGCGGCTCTGCGACTGCTTCATGCGCACGCCAAACTCCACCAGCGCAGGCTCTTCCCAGGGCACATCCTGCCACGCCGCCTGCAGATACCCGGCTGCATTCGGCGCGAGCCACGCGTTAGGAAAGAGCGCGACCGTATCGAGCGCGATGCGCTCCTCAGCCACGCGCGGCGCATTGCCGGTGAGCGCGGCATAGAGCGCCGCGACAGGGTTCTGCCCCGGCCCGAGGCGCAGGTGATGCATTTGCGCGGCGCGGGCATCCATCTCAATCAGGCGCGCCGTGCCCGTCTCTTCTTCGATCATGAAATCAAGACCGCAGAAGCCGGAAACTCCCAGCGCCCTCACCATGGCGGCCACGCTGGCCTTCATCTGCGGATGATCGATGATCTTCACCACGGCGGCCGGGCCACGATCCTCACGCGTCTCCAGTACTTCGACGCAGACCACTGCCAGCAATTCTCCGCGCCAGCAGGCGGCGCTTGCCGTGGCAATTTTGCCCTTCACAAAGCGCTGCAGGTGCATGGCGCTGCGATTTTGCCGCACGAAGCGAGGCACGAGGTTTGTGTCCTTGTCGAGCAGCGCACGCTTGACAATGCGTGCGACCGACGGCGGAGCGCTCATGCGCGGAAACGCCGCCTCCGCCTCTGCCACAGCCGCCACCATGCGCACGCCCGTGCCGCCGGCCGTCTGGTCGCTCTTGAGCACGGCGGGCAAGCCCATCTGCTCCATCGCGGCGGGCAAAGCGTCGATGCTGCTCAGCTCCACTGAATCCGCCACGGGAACCCCGGCGCGTTTGGCTGCCGCAATCACCGCGGAGCGGTTGGAGAATACTTCGTAGTGCGCCGAGTCTCCTAGAGACTTCTCGATCAGCTCATGCCATTCGGCATCGCGGCGGCTGGCGCGCAGCGTGTTCAGATAAGTGCGAGCCAAATCATCACAGGGAATCACCAGGTCAGGCCGCGCCGCGGCCAACGCCTCACGCAATGAGGTCAACGGGCGGCTGCCGCGATAGCCATGCACGCGCCGCACTCCCTGCACCTTGCGCACCGGATGCACGGCCGGCGCCACGGCTTCGACGCGCGCGCCCATTTGCAACCATGACAGCGCCAGGCGGGCTGAACCAAATCCGGGATTCGTATTGACCAGAAGAATGAGAGGTTCCATCGGCAGATTTCTTTCTTTTCAGAACCGCGCTGGCCAGGGGGTAGCCGCGTAACGGTCTCGTAGACTTCGATTTGATAGTCAGTGTAAGTTGCAGTGAGAGCAGCTAGTATCCCCCGCCTGCTGCACGCTCCATCCCCCAAATGGACTATTCGTGCCAGGTCCGCGGCACTCCGCTCCGCCGGTATCCGCCCGCGCAATTGCGCGCCGCCCAACCGCCCAGTAGACTGGCCACAGCGGCTCGCGCTTTGTGCGTGGCCGCCTCCGTGCGGAAGTGGCGAAATTGGCAGACGCACCAGACTTAGGATCTGGCGGGGCAACCCGTGGGGGTTCAAGTCCCCCCTTCCGCACCACATCTTCTTCCGGCTCCTGTAACCTGAAAGCATCATGAGCCACCCACAACAGCCAAACGTCCACGTCGAGCAATCCCCCGATTTCCGCGAAGGCTACGCCAACAGCGTGCAGATTCGCGTCAGCGTCTGGGACTTCTACCTGGCCTTTGGCATCGCCCAGCAGGAGAGCGCCGAGCGCGTGGACTTCAAGATCACGCAGGGCATCTACCTCAGCCCGCAGCAGGCCAAGGCGCTCTGGAACATCCTCGGGCAAAACCTCGCCAGCTACGAGCAGACCTTCGGCAAAATCGCGCTGGAGCCACAGGGCGGCGGCATGCCCGGTCCAGTGCCTGTTCCGGGTTCAGGCCCCGGCTCAGGACCGGTCCACTAGCTCGTGGCCGCGCCGCCATCCAAAGCAGTCCCCCGCACGCCGTTTGCCAGCGCGCTGCGTGCCCTGCTCATCGCGCTGGGCGCATGGGCGGTGGTGTGGGCCGCGCACTATCCGCTGCTGCATCTGCCCTACTTCTGGGACGAGGCCGGATACTATATTCCGGCTGCGTATGATTTCTTCCGCAGCGGCGCGCTGATTCCCTACTCCACGCTGAGCAACGCGCACCCGCCACTGCCCTCGATTGTGCTGGCGGCGGCGTGGAAGCTCTTCGGCTTTCACCCCTTCGTCACGCGTACCACGGCCTGCCTCGCGGGCGCGCTGTCGCTGGTGGCCGTGTGGCGCCTGGCGCTCGCCGTGGCATGCCGCCAGTCCGTTGCGCTGGCCACGGCCCTGCTGACGGGGCTTTATCCGGTCTTCTTTGCGCAAAGCTCGCTGGCGCATGCGGACATCTTCGCCGCGCCCTTCACACTGTGGGCGCTCGTCTATTACATAGAGAGCCGTCACGAGAAGAATGCGAAACGCCTCTGGCCCGCCGTGCTCTGCTTTGCCCTCGCCGCACTCGCCAAGGAGACGGCCATTGCCACACCCGCCGCTCTGGCCGCCTGGGAGCTATGGCAGCTCTGGCGCTCGCGGGCCAATGCGACGGAACGCCGCGCGCATCTGCGCACAGGACTGCTTCTGCTGCTGCCCGCGCTACCGCTGGCCGGCTGGTATGCCTATCACCACGCGATGACGGGCTTCACCTTCGGCAATCCGCAGTTTCTGCGCTACAACGCCACCAGCACGCTTGAGCCCGCGCGCATCGCCATTGCGCTCTTCCATCGCACGCTGCAGGTCACGCTGCACATGAATCTTTTTGTGCCCTTTCTGCTGATGCTGGCGAGCCTGTTTCTGCCCGCGGTCAAAGACGACAGCAGCAGCCGGCCGCGCATTGCCTGGAGCGATCAGGCGGTCTTTTATGTGGTGATCGCGGCCAATGTCGTCTTCTTCTCGCTCTTTGGCGGAGCGCTGCTCACGCGCTACCTGCTGCCGGTGTATCCACTGGTGATTCTGCTCTGCGTCAATACCTTCTGGCGGCGCATGCGCCACTGGGAGTACGCGGTCGCCTTCTCGGCGATCGCGTTTGCGGTGGGCCTGTTTGTGAATCCGCCGTATCAGTTCGCGCCCGAAGACAATCTGGAATATGCGACGTTTGTGCGCCTGCAGCAGAATGCCATCGCTCAGATCGAGGCGCACTACGCTACCGCCAATGTGCTCACAGCCTGGCCCGCGAGCGATGAACTGCGCAAGCCGGAGCTGGGCTACGTGCGGCAGCCGGTCGCCGTCACTCCGATCAAGGATTTTGCCGCAGGGCAGATTGCTCGCGCCGCTCAGGAAGAAGGCCAGTACGATGTCGCGCTGGTCTTCTCGACCAAGTACGATCCGCCGCACCTGGCCCTGCGCCTCGGCCCGTGGAACACGGCGATCAACAAGCGCTACTTCGACTTTCATCGCGATCTGGACCCCGAAACCATTGCCCGCATTCTGCACGGCAAAATCGAATGGCAGCAGCAGAGCAAGGGCCTGTGGGCGGCGGTGATCAGCTTCAATCATCCGGAGTGGGCGCAATTGCAGCTTCCCGGGACGGGCCTCGATACTCCTTTGGGGCACAAACCAGCGGGAACTTTGCCACGCGGCTCTCTATAATCAAGCTGTCGTGAGCCTGAAAAAGATTTCGCTGCTGCTGCTCTGCCTTTGCCTGAGCTTTCCTGCCCTGAGCGCCCGCGCGCAGGACACGCTCGGCAACTCCGTTCGCCCGTCTCCAGCCAGCGGCGACGCGGCCATGCATGGCCGCCTGGTGCTGCTGCTGCCCTTTGAGAATCGCAGTAATGACGCAACCGTTGACTGGATCGGCTCGGCCTTCCCTGACATCTTCAGCCGCCGCCTCGCCGGAGCCGACTATCTGCCGCTCGGCCGCGAAGACCGCCTGTATGCCTTTGACCATCTCGGCCTGCCCGAAAACCTCGTGCCCTCGCGCGCGCTGACCATCCGCATTGCGCAACTGGTCGATGCCGACTACGTGATTGTGGGCAGCTACAAGGTCGAGGGCAACCGCATCACCGCGCAGGCACAGATTCTCGACATGGTCGCGCTCACCCTGAGCAAGCCGCTTGAGGTCAACGCCGCGCTGCCCGATCTGCTCAACGCCATCAATAGCCTCGCCTGGCGCGTGGTGCGCAAAATGGATCCCCACTACGCCGTGGCCGAGCAGACCTTTCTGGCGGCCGACGGCAAGCTGCCCCCGGCCGCCTACGAGAGCTACATTCGCGGCCTGATCGCCCCGGCGCTGACCGACCAGATCACCGAACTCAAAGAGGCCATCCGCCTCGCCCCGGACTTCTTCCCCGCGTGGATGCAGTTGGGCCTGGCTTACTTTGCCGACCAGGACTACCAGCTCTGCGCCGCCACACTCGGCCATCTCCCCCGATACTATTCCCGCGCCACCGAGGCGGACTTTTACCGCGGACTCTCCTTCTTTTATCTTGGCGACTACATGCAGGCCGAGAATGCGTTTGCCTTTGTCTCCGAGTCGATGCCGCTGCCCGCAGTGCTCAACAACGAGGGCGTCGCAGCCAGCCGCCGCGGCCAGCCAGCCGCTACGTTCTTCCGCAAAGCTATCGCCGCCGACCCCAAAAAGGAGAACTACCACTTCAATCTTGGCGTAACGCTTGCGCGCCAGCATGACGTGAAGGGTGCCATCGCCGAACTGCAGACCGCTCTCAAGCTCAACCCCAACGACACCGATGCGCAGAGCTTTCTTCAGACGCTCCAGACACCACCCGCAGCCAATCCTGACCCGGGCCACGCCATCACCGACACGGACACGCCGCTCGAACGCATCCAGCGACACTATGACGGCGCCAGTGTGCGCCAGGCCGCCTTTGAACTGGAGCAGGTGCAGGAGATGCGCCTCGCCAGCATGCCCGCGCCGCAACGTGCCGCGGCGCTGGTCAAGGATGGCGATCAGTTCCTCGACCGCGGCCTGATTCTCGAGGCCGAGCGCGAATACCACGCCGCCCTCACGGCGGACAGCCACTCGGCCGCGGCCCACGCGGGCCTCGCGGAGGTGCGTGAGCGCTCCGGTGACGACAAGGCCGCCCGGCGAGAGGCAAAAGACTCGCTCGCAATCAAGCCCAATGCGGAAGCGCACCTGGTGCTGGCGAGGCTCGACATGAGCCAGAAGAACGACAGCGGGGCTAAATCAGAAGTCGCCGCCGCCCTCAAACTTGACCCCGGCAACGCGGCGGCGCATAGTCTGAACGACGCCCTCAATAAGGCCGGAGCCAGCAAGCCAGGAGCCAGCAAACCATGACCCTTTCACGAGAATGCTGCTTCCGGTTGCTGCTTGCGCTCTGGTTTCTGGCCTTCTCGTGCATCGCCCTCGGCGCGCAATCCAGAGCGCCGCAGGTCTACGTGCTGCATCTGAATGACACCATTCAGCCCATCAGCGCGGACTATCTCGCGCGCGGTATTAATGAAGCGAGCCGCGCTCATGCCGAAGCTCTGCTCGTCGAGATGAACACGCCGGGCGGGCTGCTCGCCTCCACGCGCTTCATGGTGCATGACATTCTGTCGAGCCCCGTGCCGGTCATCTTCTACATCGCGCCCACGGGCAGCCGTGCCGGTTCGGCGGGATTTTTCCTGCTCGAAGCCGCCGATGTCGCCGCCATGGCTCCCGGCACCGAGGCCGGAGCCTCGCATCCTATCCTCGAAGGCCAGTCGATGGGCGCGACCCTCAAGGAAAAAATCACCAACGACGCGATGGCCTTCCTGCGCTCCTACGTGGCGCCTCGCGGCCGCAATGTGGATGCCGCCCAGGAGGCCGTGCTTCACTCGAAGTCCTACACGCCGCAGGAAGCGCTCAGCCTGCACCTGATCGACCTCATTGAACCCAGCACGCCCGCGCTTCTGGGGGCGCTGAACGGCCGCGCTATCACCCGCTTCAACGGCCAGCAGGTGGTGCTGCACACCGCCGGAGCGCAACTGGTGGACGTCACGCCCAGCTTTCGCGAGAGAGTCTTTGACCCGCTCATGGACCCCAACGTCGCCGTGCTGATTCTCATCACCGGGGCGCTGCTCATCTATCTGGAGTTCCACATTCCCGGCACCATTGTGCCCGGCGCTCTGGGAACGCTGCTTGTGGTGATCGCTCTCTTTGCCCTCAACATGCTGCCGGTGCATGATGCCTCGTGGCTGCTGATTGTCGCGGCCTTTGTGCTCATCCTGCTCGAAGCCAAATTCCCCAGCCACGGCATTCTTGCCGGCTTGGGAACGGTGCTGCTCGTCGTGGGCCTGCTCACCCTCGTCAACGGCCCCATTCCGCAGCTTCGCGTGCAACTGGCCACCGCCCTCGCCGCCGGACTTGGCTTTGGAATCATCACCACCATCCTCGTTCGCGCCGCGTGGCGCGCGCGCCACAACAAGATCATGACCGGTCCCGCCGCCATGCTCGGCGCCATTGGCATCGCGCAGGAGGAGCTTGCCCCGCGCGGGCAAATTCTGGTTCACGGCGAGCTGTGGTTTGCCGAGGCCCCCCAGCCCATCCCTGCCGGAGCGCACGTCAAAGTGACCGGCCTGCGCGGCCTCACCCTGCAGGTGCAGAGCCTCTCGGAAGCCACCGCCACCTGAGGCCCGTCACGCCAGCCCGCAGCCGCGTGCGATACAATCGCTCCCGTCTACCAGTACTCAGGTACTCAGCCCACAGGTATTCAATCCACGGCTCTCAATTTCTTCAGGACGGAGCATTATGATCGGCATTCCTCTTCTGGTTCTCATCGTCGTCGTTGTGGTCTATCTCTTCTCGTGCATCAACATCCTGCGCGAGTACGAACGCGGCGTCATCTTCCGCCTGGGCCGCGCGCTGCCGCAGCCCAAGGGCCCCGGGCTGATCTTTGTGCTGCGCCCCTTTGACCAGATTGTGCGCGTGTCGCTGCGCCAGGACGTGCTCGAAGTGCCGCCGCAGGACGTCATCACCCGCGACAACGTGACCATCAAGGTCAACGCCGTCATCACCCTGCGCGTGCTGGACCCCGCGCGCGCCGTCATCGAAGTCGCCAACTACGTCTACCAGACCTCGCAGTTCGCGCAGACCACGCTGCGCTCGGTGCTGGGCGAGGTCGAACTCGACGACCTGCTCGCCCATCGCGACCAGCTCAACCAGCGCATTCAGGCCATCATTGACGAGCGCACCGAACCGTGGGGCGTCAAGGTGGTCAGCGTCGAGGTCAAGCAGGTCGATCTGCCGGACTCCATGCTGCGCGCCATGGCCAAGCAGGCCGAGGCCGAGCGCGAAAAGCGCTCGAAAATTATCAACTCCGAGGGCGAATACGCCGCCGCCGAGCGCCTGGTGCAGGCCGCGGCCATGCTCGCCGAGCAACCCGTCACGCTGCAACTGCGCTACCTGCAGACGCTCACCGACATTGGCGCCGAGAAGAACACCACCATCGTCTTCCCGCTGCCCATGGAACTGGTCTCGTTGCTCAACAAGTTTCAGTCCGCATTCAGCAAGGACAACCCCACACCCCCTGCCTCATAATCTAAAGAGATGATGCGCGAAGCTTTTGACGACGACGATCTGGAAAAGAAGGACACCGAAATCACCCTCGGCCTGCCTTCGCTGCTGGGCATTTTCTTTGGGCTGGTGCTGATCTGCGGCATCTTCTTCGGCTTTGGCTACACGCTGGGCCGGGGTAGCTCGCACTCCAACAATGCGACGAACCCGCCGGCCTCGACGCCGGCCTCGTCTTCTGACTCAGGCCTCGCGCCCGGCAACAGCGCGGCCAAGCCCTCGGCACAGCAGAGCATGCCGCCGGCCGCCGCGGCACCCACCGCAGCCGATGGCACCACTGCCACCGGAACCGGCGCGACCGTCACCCCGGCTGTGGCCACCACCACGCCCGGCCAGCAGCCCGGCACGGTGCTTGCCGCCACAGCCAATACGGCGAACCCGGCTCCAGCGGTGAAAACGGTAGCCGCGCCCGCCGCTGCCCCGCAACCCGGCCCGGCAGCCCGCCCGTCCACGCCCGCCGTGGTCTACATGGTGCAGGTGGCCGCCGTGCAAAACCCCGCCGACGCCGCCGTGCTGATGAGCGCGCTCCGCCAGCACGGCTACCACGTGATGGAGCGCCGCCTGCCGCAGGACACCCTCACCCACGTGCAGATTGGCCCCTTCAACAGCCGCGCCGCCGCCAACCAGATGCGCCAGCGCCTGCAGTCGGACGGTTATAACGCCATCCTGAAGCCGTAGGCGGGCCCCCCTCGAGACGTCATTCTGAGGCCCAGCTTTTGGGCCGAAGAATCCCGGCGATGCATCCATCGTCATCGCAGCCCGGAGTTTCTCCCACCGTCCATTCCCCCCGCAACCTGCAAGGGACATCCCGCAGTGCTCCCGCCCCTGCGAAATTGTCATCCTGGGCGCAGCGAAGGATTCCATCGATGCCCCGGTCACCAAATACCGCCGGTGCTTCTCCCACCATCCCAGTCGATGAGCGGCCTAGCCTGGTAGCAACAACGGACGACTAGGTGTGGAGTCTCAACAGGTTGTTCCGATCGAGAGCTGATCGGCTGACGGGTGGCGACGAGCCGAGACTACCATGCGGACGATGCCAGTTGTACTGGTGCAGCCAGGGGCGCAGCTGCTGGCTGCGTTCGTTTGAGTTCTGATAAATGCGGCATAGGCCCATTCCCTGAGGGCGGTCTGGATAAACCGCTCTGCTTTGCCGTTGGTGCGCGGCGTATAGGGACGGGTCCGGGCAGGTTGCAAGGTGGCTGACTGGCTGGCCTGCTGACTCGCTGGCTCGCTGCGAAGCGGGCGCTGCTCAAGCCGCATGTGCCTGGAGGGCCAGTCCCTAACCGCGCATCCACTCCGGCAGGCCGGAGGCGATGGCGGTGCGGACGGCGGCTATGAGGGCGTCGCGGTCGGAGTAGTGGGAGGGCTCGATAGGCGCGTGAAAGGTGATGTGCGCGCGGCCGCGCCGGATGGCGAGGCTGCCTTTGCGCATCATGGTTTCAGTGCCGTGGATGGAGACGGGGATGATGGGCTGCTTCGACTCCATGGCCAGGTAGAAGGGGCCCTTTTTGAAGGGCAGCAGGCGCCCGTCAGGCGAGCGGGTGCCCTCGACAAAGGAGACCACGCTGACGCCCGAGGCCATGACCTGCTGCGCGCGGCGCACGCTGGCTCGCGCCGCCTCCACATCGCCGCGCCGGTCGACCGGAATGAAGCCGGCCAGCCCCATGCAGTAGCCGAGGATGGGGATTTTCATGAGCGGCCGCTTGATGAAGACGGCGATGCGCACCGGAATCCCGGGCAGCAGCATGAGCGGATCGAGATTGGACAGGTGATTGGAGAGGAAGATGTACTGGCCGGCCGGATCGATATGCTCCAGGCCGTGGAGCGTGGGCCGCAGCCCCATGACGCGCAGGCCCAGCCGCGTGATGCCCATGCCCCAGGCGTACATGAGCGAGATGTCGCCGGTGAGTAGCACGACCGGCACGCAGACCAGCGCCGCCGGAAAGCCCAGCACAATATAGATCACGACCAGGGCGAGGGAGGTGAGCATGGGCGTCAGCCGCGCGGCTCCTGCATGGGTGCGGCCCCGTGTGCGGCGTGGCCCTGCGAGGGCTGATTCTCAGCGCGCTGCTGAAGAGCCTGCGGTAATTTTTCCTCAGCACGCTGATGGAGAGCGTGCGGTAGCTTTTCATAGATGCCGTCAAAGCCGCCGTTCGACAGAATCGCCACCACATCGCCGGGCTGCGCCTCGGCCGCGACGCGCGCCACAATGCCGGCGACGCCGGGGATGAGATGCGCGGGCTTGCCCTGCTCATTCAGCGCTGCAATCACTCGCTCCGGCTGCAGTCGCTCGGCCTCGGGCACGGCTTCGCTCTTGAAGACCTGCGCCATGACAATTTGATCGGCCAGAGCGAGGCTCTCGACCAGTTCCTGCTCAAAGACGTTGCGCCGCAGGGTGTTGGAGCGCGGCTCAAGCACCGCCCACAGACGCGACTCAGGATAGGCCCCGCGTAGTGCCCGCAGCGTCTCGCGAATGGCCGTGGGATGGTGCGCGAAGTCGTCGATGATGGTGACGCCGTTCAACTGCGCGCGCACCTCAAGGCGGCGCTTGACGCTGCGGAAGCTGGCGAGCGCCTCGGTGATGGCCGCGAGCGGAACTCCCTGCCCGGCGGCCAGCGCCGCTGCCGCCGTGGCGTTGAAGGCGTTGTGTTCGCCGGCCAGTTGCATGCGGAACTCCGCCCAGGGCGCGCCGTAGCGCAGCACCTTCCACTGCATGACGCCGCCCTGCTGGACGAGATCGACCACCTGCCATGCGGAATCGGGCCTCGCGCCGTAGAACTCGACCGGACAGAGCGCCTTTTGCACGCAGTCACGCAGATGCGGCGAGGCATCAAAGGCGACGATGCGTCCGCGCCGGGGAACGAGATTGACGAGGCGGCGGAAGGCTGTCTTCACCGCGTCAAGATCACGATAGATGTCGGCGTGGTCAAACTCAACGTGCGTGAGAATCAGCGCGTCAGGAAAGTAGTGCATGAACTTCGGCCCTTTATCAAAGAAGGCCGTATCGTATTCATCGCCCTCGATGATGAAAGCCTTGCCGGGCTTGTATTGAAAGCTGGTGCCGAAATTTTCCGCGACGCCGCCAATCAGAAACGATGGCGTGAACTCGGCATGATGACGTGAAGCGACCTCGTAGATCCAGGCCAGCATGCTGGTCGTGGTGGTTTTGCCATGCGTACCGGAGACGACCAGCGACTCGCGCCCGGCGAGGAATTCATCATGAATGACCTGCGCCATGGAGGTGAATGGGAGCTTGCGGTCGAGCACGTGCTCCAACTCGGCGTTGCCGCGCGAGATGGCGTTGCCGATGATGGTGAGATCGGGCGCGGGCTGCAGGTTGGCCTCGGCAAAGGGCTCGGCAATGGGAATGCCGAGGCTCGCGAGCAGGTTGGACATGGGCGGATAGGCCGCCTGATCGGAGCCGGTGATGCGATGGCCCTTTTGCTGGAGGAGTCCGGCGAGCGAGGCCATGGCCGTGCCGCAGATGCCGATGAGATGAATGTGTTTGTTGGCCTGCATGTGTGACATTAAGAGATTACCGCCGGTTCAAGAGACTGGAGTGTGGGCGTGCCATCGAGGCGCAGCTCGGCCTCAATGCCCAAAGGCAACGTCACGTTGCCGCGCGAGACATGCCCGGAGCGCAGCCCGAAAGCGATGGGCACATCGAAGCCCGAGAGGACATCGAGAATGACGCGCTCGACGAGATCGGGCGCAGTGTTGGGCGAGACGCAGCCGAGCATTTCGCCAAAGATGAAGCCGCGCACGCCCGCAAATTTGCCCGCGAGCATCATCTGCCGCAGCATGCGATCAATGCGGTAGGGGCGCTCCTCAACATCTTCGAGGAAGAGCAGCTTGCCCTCGGTCGCGGGCTCATAGGGCGTACCCAGCGCAGAGGTGAGAATGCTGAGGCAGCCGCCGTAGAGGGTGCCGCGCACCGTGCCCTGCCCTGCGGGCACGCGCAGGGCGCGCAGGCCGTGCTCCGGGCCTGCCTGCACGAGGCCGCCGCTGGTGGCCGCGGTGAAGCTGGCCTCATCGACGCCGCCTTCGCGGTCAAAGTCACCTGCAACGAGCGGGCCATGAAAGGCGACCAGGCCAAGCTGGTCGAGCAGGTACGTTTGCAGCGTGGTGGTGTCGCTGTAGCCCATGAAAATTTTAGGATGCTGGCACAACTGCTCCAGAGGCAGGCCGGGCAGCAGGTAGTTCGATCCGTAACCGCCACGGATACTGAATACGGCATCGACCCCGGGATCAAGAAATGCATCGGTGAACTCGTGCAGGCGGTCCTCAGCAGGAGCGGAAAAATAGGGGGCGTGCTTGCGGTAGGCGTTCGGGCCGGGCTGCACGGCAAAGCCGCGTTGGCGCAGGTTTTCGATACCCGCGTCAGTTCTAGCGGGCTGGGCGCTACTGGCGGGTGCGGCCACGACGATGCGCGCGCCGGGGCGCAGTGCCCGGGGCTTGAGGACAGGGATGCGGTCAGCCAATGAAGGCCTCGCCCTGGCAGATGAGTTCGGCGGGGCCTGTGAGCGTGATCTCAGCGCCTTCACCGGCCCACTCGACGCGCTGCTCGCCGCCCTCGGCGATGACGCGCAACGGAGACGCGGCGTGCCCGGCGGCAATGGTGGCCGTGGCGCTGGCGCAGGTTCCGGTGCCGGAAGAGGTGGTGGGGCCGACGCCGCGCTCGTAGATGCGGATGGCGACAGTATTTGTATCGATCACGTGTACAAATTCGACGTTGGTCTGCGCAGGGAAATCCGGGTGGAAACAGATGGCCTTACCGATCTCGCGCCAGTCGTGGCCCTGAACGGTGAAATCGCCGCTTTGCACTTCAATGACGAAGTGCGGATTGCCGGTGTGGACCACGGAGCCCTCGACGGTGATGCCCTGCGGCAGCTTGACCGTGCCGGGACGCACGGTGGGCACGCCCATGCCGGTGGCCATGAAAAATTTTCCGCCGTCCGCGCTCACAACGCGGCAGGCACGCGCGCCGGCGTCGGTGGTGAGCGTGATCGTATCCCCGGGCTGGGCGTGGCTTGCGTGGGCCATCCATGCGGCGACGCAGCGCGTGCCGTTGCCGGAGATTTCTGCAATGGAGCCGTCGGCGTTAACCAGGCGAATGGCGCCGCTGTGGGGGCCGGTCTTCTCAAGAAACTCGACGCCATCGGCGCCCACGCCGGTGTGGCGCTGGCAGAGCGCCATGGCGAGCGCGGGGTCGGCCTTGCCTTCCACAATCAAAAAGTCATTGCCACAGGCATCGGCTTTTACAAACTGCATCAATCGTTCTCCACATCTGCAAAGGTATGCACTTCGTCGACGGCCTGCGCGCCTTGCAGCGCGTGCACCATGCGCTGGTGCCCGCGAGCGGTCGCCGCTAAATGAAAGGTGAGCCGGTGCAGGTCGCCGATGTTTGCTTCGTCAGCGCCGTGAAAGGGTTTCTTCTCGTGATCCATGGCGCGCAGCACGGCCAGATTGAGTTGCAGCGCGTCACGCCCGCGCACCTCATAAAGGCGCGAATAAAGCTTGAGGTTGGCCTTGCGCTCGAGCAGACCGATGCCTTCGAGCACCACCAACACGAGCGCGGTGGCAAATGCGGCGGGCAGGTAAAGCCCTGCGCCGCAACACATGCCGATGGAGGCCACGGCCCATACGGTGGCCGCGCCGGTGAGTCCGCTGATGCGGTCGCGGTTGTGCAGGATGAGCCCCGCGCCGAGGAAGCCGATGCCCTGCACGATGTTGGCCGCGATCTGCCCGCGATTGGCGGTGTCACCGGCAATGAGCGCCGAGAGAAACGTGAAGAGCGCCGCGCCAAAGCAGATGAGCACATTGGTGCGCACGCCCGAGGCGTGATGATGCCATTCGCGATCAAGACCGACGATGCTGCCGAGCGCGGTGGCGAGCAGCAACCGGCCCGCCACATCGCGGGTGAAGGCGATCTGCTGCAGGTGGTTGAAGTCCATCGCGACTGAGTTCTGAAGCATCATCAGTGCCACATTTTCGTGATGATGCTACCATCCAGACCCACGCGTGTTGAACGGTAAATGTGAACGCAGGGCTGGCCGGTGGAGCAGACGACCATCAGGCTTTTGAGCGCGCCGGGATGGGTGGCGAGTTCGCGCTGCACGGCTTTTCGCACGGGGCCTCCGTCCTCGGCAATCACAAAGGGCGCGGCTAGCGCGGGCTCCTGCAGCGCTTTTTGCCAGGCTGTGCCGTCGCTCTCATTGATGGTGCGGCGCAGAGGAATGGCTGCACGCTCAAAAGCTCCAACGTGGTCAGAGGTGTAGGCCAGGATTTTCCCGTAAGGGGGCAACTGGTTGAGAGCACGTGCATAGGCCCGCTCAAAGGGAATGCGCGTGCGCGCGTTGACCTCGGCCTCTTTCAAAACAAGCGGGGTGGCGCGCATCTCGGCGGAGGCATCGACAAGGGCAAGGCAGATGGCGGCCAGAGCCACGAGAGGCGCGAGCGCGGGGCGCTTCCGCTCAAGCGCGATCATGGCCGCGGCCACGAGAAAGGCGAGGAAGAGCGCGTAGGCCGGAAGCATCTCCATGCCGTAGCGGGTGTTGTACCAGGAGTTCGGGCCCCAGACGGGCATGAAGATGGGCACCGAGCCGTAAGCCACGGACCATGCGTAAAAGGGCACCGGCATCCAGAGCAGCACGAGGGCCGGAATCAACTGCTTGCGGCCCCACAGATAGATGGCGGCGAGCGTGCCCACGACCGCCAGCCAGAAGAGCACCCAGGTGAAGAGATTGGGCACCATGCCGAGCGTGGAGCACTTGAGGTAGTAGAGGTTGGCGATCCAGGGATTGTGCCAGCCCGGATAATGATGCGCGCCCGGCGGCGTGGTGCGCAGCTCAATGGCGTGGGCAGAATACGGGCCGCGCATGAAGTAGAGCCAGTCGCCGAATTGGCGCGCGTTCCAGAGAAACCAGAGGAACGGCGATGCGCCGAGCAGCGCGGTCATCATGAGAAATGCGCCGCCCGCGCTGGTCTTCCATGCATGGGCGCGCGCCATGACCACGCAGACGACGATCCATGCGAGGAAGGCGAGAATCCAGCCGTCGTAGCGGGTGAAGACCGCGCCCATGAAGACGAGCGTGGCCCAGCAGATGCGGCGCGCGGCAAAGGGAAAATCTTTTTGAACGAGAGCGCGGTGCGCCTCCGCTACAAAGAGAATGCCCGAGATCATGAGCGCCAGGTAGACGGGCTCGCCCATGGCCGTGGTCTGCATGTAGAGCAGGCCCGGATTGAGCCCGTAGAACAGAACCGCCACCACGGCCGCCATGGGCCGCAGCCACAGGCGCGCCAGGCGGTAGAGCGCCATGACGCTGAGAATGTAACAGCACATGGACGGAATAGCTCCGGCCATGCCGTTTTGCCACCAGCTCGTCTTCATGGCGAAGGGCGCCATGAGCAGATGCGGAAACGGGAGCCACACGGAGCCGAGCTGGCGGATGCCGGGATCGAGCGAGTCCGTGAGCCGCCGCGCGATGCCCAGGTGCGCGACCGCATCACCGTAGAGCAGCAGCATGCCGCGCGGATAACAGTAGGCGAAGGCCAGCACGGAGGCCAGCGCGGCGAGCAGGCCGACGAACATCGTCTCCTGCCGAAGCTGGGCCTCGGGGGTGATCTCAGTCGAGGTGCGAGATTTGGCGGAAGATGGCAAACCGTTCCTCAATTTCGCGCGGATCGAGCTGCGCCAGCCGTTCGGTGCCGAAGCGCTCGACAGCAAATGAACCCATCACGCCGCCGTAGAAGAGCGCGCGCTTGAAGACCTCGGGCGTCAGCTTTGGCTGCGAGGCGATATAGCCATAGAAGCCGCCAGCAAAGGAATCGCCGGCTCCGGTCGGGTCAACCACATTGGCCAGAGGCAGCGCGGGCGCGCGGAACGGAACGGCGATGTGGTGCTGGTGCTCCTCAGGGAAAGACTGCTTGCTGAAGAAGGCGGTCGCGCCGTATTCGCCATGCTTGATGACGAGCGTCTTCGGCCCCTGGGCCAGCACGTTGTGCGCGGCGCGGACGATGTTATTGTCTTTACCGAGCAGCCGGGCTTCAGTGTCATTGATGAGCAGCACGTCCAGCTCAGACAGCACGCGGGCCAGATTTTCGGCGTGGCCGTTGATCCAGTAATTCATGGTGTCGCCGCAGACCATGCGCACGTCAGGCATCTTGCCGCGCACCTCGGCCTGCAGCACCGGGTCAATGTTGGCGAGGAAGAGATACTCCGAATCCATGTACTCGGCCGGGATGCGCGGCGAGAAGCTGGAGAAGACATTCAGCTCGGTGGCGCGCGTCTGGGCCTCGTTGAGGTTGCCTTCGTAGGAGCCGCTCCAGAAGAAGCTCTTGCCGGCCGCATGATCGATGCCGCGCGTGTCAATGCCGCGGCGGGTGAGCACGGCCTCATGCTCGGGCGTGAAATCTTCGCCCACCACCGCAATCACGCGCACCTGTGTGAAGTAGCTGGCGGCGAGCGCAAAGTGGGTGGCTGCCCCGCCCAGGCAGCGCTCGGCGCGGCCCGCGGGGCTCTCAATGGTGTCGAATGCAACACTGCCTACAACCAGAATCGACATGCGGGAATTCCTCAGTTCTCTCGTCAGGGGGATAAAACGCCGCTACGGCAGCACGCGGTCCAGCAGCAGCGCCAGTTTGGCGCGCGTGGCCTGCGGAATCGCATCGGGGCTGGTCATGACGGCGTGTGTCAACGCGGTCTTGCAGGCGCAGGTGCGCTCGGTGGGCAGGTGCCGCACGGCAGTGCGAATGACGCGGCTTGCGTTGGCCGTGTTCTGGTGAATCACGGCGACAATCTGGTCTACGGTCACGTCGTCGTGGCCCTCGCGCCAGCAGTCATAGTCGGTGACCATGGCGAGCGTGGCGTAGCAAATCTCCGCCTCGCGGGCGAGCTTGGCCTCCTGCAAATTGGTCATGCCGATCACGTCGGCGCCCCAGCTGCGGTAGAGGTTTGACTCGGCGCGCGTGGAGAACTGCGGGCCTTCCATGCAGACATAGGTGCCGCCCTGCTTGCCCACCACCTTCTCGGCCGTGCAGCCGGCTTCGAGCGCCTGGCGCACGTTGGCGCAGACGGGGTCGCCAAACGCGACGTGTGCGACGATGCCCTCGCCAAAGAAGGTGGATTCGCGATGGAAGGTGCGGTCAATGAACTGGTCGGGAATCACAAAGTCGGTGGGCTTGTGCTCTTCCTTGAGCGAGCCGACGGCCGAGACCGAGAGAATCTGCTCGACGCCGATCTGCTTCATCGCATAAATGTTGGCGCGAAAGTTCAGCTCAGTCGGCAGCAGGCGGTGCCCGCGCCCGTGGCGCGCCAGAAAGGCCACCTTGCGGCCTTCAAGGTCGCCCAGCACCAGCGGATCGCTGGGCTTCCCGAAGGGCGTGTCCACGCTCAGTTCACGTACGTTGCTCAAACCCGGCATGGCATAAAGCCCGCTGCCGCCGATGATGCCGATCTCTGCCTGTTGCAAAGGGGGATCTCCCAGACGAATTTTGGAACAGAAAAGCCAGTATAAATGCCGGGAGGGATTGAGTTTCCGCCCTCCCGGCAGGGTGGTTTTCAAGCGCGGCCGGTCAGTGCTGGCGCGACGAGGCTGCGTGACGGGCCAACTGCTTTGCGATGGCTTGTGCGGCGGGCAGTTCCATGCCCATGACAGCATCGGCGGGCAGCAATTGCCGCAGGCCCCCGGTGAGGTCAGGATAGGCATGCCGCGCGGGGTGGAGCGCGGCCACCTCTCCACCCGCGACGGTGGGATTCGCCGCCAGCATGAGCCCTTCGATCTTGCGGGCCAATGGCAGCGGAAAGCTCTCGCTCACGTAGACTTCGCGGCCCTCGGGCACGATCATCATCGGCCCCTCGGTGGTGGTGTAGATGCGGGCGCCGGAAGCATCGGCCGCGAGCTGGCGCTGGGCACCGGGATAGAGTTTACGCAACTCCTGCTCGTAGTTCTTTGCAAAGAGCGCGGCCGCGCCGGGCGTCTTCCACCGCGAGAGGTACACCATGGCCACGTCAGCGGTGGTCACAGGAGTGGAAGAATGCTTCTTTTGCGCCACATAGTAGATGCCGCCATCCCACTGCGAAGCAAGCCGGCTGGCCTCGGCATCGCTGGCGGCGAGCTGCATGAGCATGCGCACATCGAGCTCGCCCATCACGCCCACGTCATACGGCTTGTAATGAGCGCGGATGAGCGGATGAATGTCGGGCATGGTGAGCACCGGCACCTTCGCATGATGCTCATAGGCGGCGGGGTTCATGATCTGGTAGCTGCTCGATGGCGGATGATTCAGTGCGTCCTCGAAGGCGCCCTGCTTGCCCTCATCGCGCAGCAGTGAGATTTCAAATTTTAAACCCTCGCGGTAGGGAAAAATCAGCGACTCACGCAGCACGCGCGGCGCGCTGGCCATGACGGGCGAGCCGGAGGTGTCCGCGGTCATCTCGTCGATGTGGCTCAGGATGAAGTCCGGATTCATGGCGATGCTGGCCCCATGCGGCGCGAGCGCATAGTCAATGAAGGCGACCATGGCCTGGCCCTCCAGCACGGCCTCACGCGCCGTATCGGCCTCGTCGAGCTGGATGTGCCGGTTGTCTTCCGCCACGTTGTGCGAGATGCCGTTGAGCGAAACGCTGCTCCACTTCGACAGAGAAGCATGAGTCTGCGAGATGTACTGGTCCTGCAGGGCGTGCGTCAGCTCGTGCGCCAGGACGGGCTTCTGCTCGCCGGGGTCGATCCAGTCGAGCAGGTAGACGGTCTTGGTCTTGCTGTCGTAGTAGCCGGCGATCTGCTCCTTGAGCAGCTTGACGAGGAACGGCCCGAGATCAAAGTCGCGCGGCAGCAGGCCAAACTTTTTCAGCTCCACGGCGGAGCGCTGCATGCGGCGCTCGTCTTTGCCGTTGCGCATTTTGGAGTCGAGATACTTCTCCACGGCCGCCCGCGTGGTGAGCTGGCGCTTCACCGGATGCCGGATGGGCAGGCCCGTGTCCTTGGAGTCGAACTGCATGATCTGATCGACGGAGGCAAAGAGCTCTTTGGCCTGCGCGGGGGTGATGATCTTGTCTTTTGTGGCCGTGGGTTTGGCTGCAGACTTGGCCGCGGATTGGGCCGGGGTCTGGGCGGCGGGCTTCGCCATCACCTGATCCGCCGCCGCCACAGCGGCCTTTTGTTGCGCCGCGGGCTTGGCCGCCGGGGCCGGACCGAAGGCCGAGCAGGGATCCGGCTGCGAACTGGCCGGCTTGGCGGCCGGAGGCTCGAGGGTCTGCGCCGCCGACATGGGGGGAAGCGCCGAAAGCGTGCAGGCGGCGAGCACAGCGGTGGCAAAAAAAAGGCGTGGTCGAAGATTCATCCCGTGATGTCCTGTGAAATGCGTAATTTGCGTGTGAATCGGGTCCGAAGCGGGTGTCGTAGCGGAGGGGCGGCTCGATATAATCGAGTGTGAGTCAAGGAATGGTAGATACCCCTGCAGCGGCCTCCCCGCTCGCTTTGCATCTGGCGGAAAAGTACCCCGGAGCCGAATGGTCTTCTGATCTGGCCCAGAGTCTGGCCCAAGGCCGTGGACGTGCCACGGTGCGCCGGTTTGGTGACGCCGCGCAGGAGCTGCACGCATTGCTCAGCACCGCGGCGGTTTTTGATCTGGCGCATCGCAGCCTGCTTTCCATTCGCGGCGGCGACCAGCAGCGCTGGCTGAACGGCATGATCACCAACACGATCAAAGACCTGCCCGTGGGCCACTCGAACTACAGCTATGTGCTCAATGCGCAGGGCAGAATCCTCGGCGACCTGACGGCCTGCCGCTTTCCCGATCATATCCTGCTGGTGACCGATGAGACGCAGGTGGCGGGGCTGGCGGAGCATTTCGATCATTTCATCATCATGGACGATGTGGAGCTTGAAAAGGTGCAGGGACGCGCCGCCATTGGTTTGGCCGGACCGGAAGCCGCGCTGCTGCTGGAACGCGCCGGACTGCCGCTGCCGGAGGGTCCGCTGACCTTTATGGACGCGCCGGATCTGGGCTCGCAGCCTGTCCTCATCCTGCAGGAGTATGGGCCGGTGGTGCCCCGTTTCACGCTCTGGATGGCCGAGGCCGACGCACCCGCCTTCTGGGACCGGCTCGCGGTGGCCGGCATGATGCCCGCCGGTGCCGAAGCGCTCGAAATGCTGCGTCTGCTCGAAGGCGTGCCGCACTATGGCGTGGATTTCAGCGAGAAATATCTGCCGCAGGAAGTGGACGGCAGCCGTCCCCTGCACTTCAACAAGGGCTGCTATCTGGGGCAGGAGATTGTCGAGCGCATTCGCTCGCGCGCGACCGTGCATCGGCAGTTGCGCGTGGTGCAGCTGACCGGCACGCTGCCCGCTTTGCCCGCTGCCGTGCAGGCCGGCGAAGCAGAGGCGGCGCAAGCGATTGGCGAAATCACCAGTGCGGCGGCGCTGCCGCTGCCCGGCAGCCCGCGCCTGCTGGGGCTGGCCATGCTGCGCAACGAGGCCATCGAGCGCCAGCAGACATTGACTTATGAAGGGGGTACGCTGCGCGCCCTCGACGCCGCGGCGCTCACCGCACTTCGCACTGAAATTCTTTCATCGGCAGCACGGCAGCTTTCACCGGCGCCACAGCATCCGGCTTAGAGACAAGGCTTCAAGAGACAAGGCGTAGAGCCAGAGGCTCACGCGGAGAGACGAGACATGGACGAGAAACCACCCGCATTTACCGTGACTGACCGCCGCAAGTTCACCTTTGAGGGAGACCTGCGCGAGGGCGAAACTACCGCGAGCAAGAGCGAAGCCGCAAAGACCCCTGAGCCGCAGGCGACCGCGCCCGAGCCGCAGGCGGCAGCTCCTGAAACCGCTCAGGAGATCGCGCCCAAAGCCGCCAAGGTGGTCAGCATGCCGCGCCGCGAGCCTGAGCCGGAAGCCGCCGCGACGCCGGAGCCTGCGGCCGCGCATATAGATGCCGCTGCAGAAGCAGCAACGGAAGAAGACCAGCCCGCGCCGATCACCGCCGAGGAGTCGGCCGAGCAGCATGCGGCGTATCAAGCCTCATCGCAGCAGCTCGATGACATGCTGAAGCAGGCCAACCCGGGCATGCAGGCGAGCGGCCCGGTGACGTTTGATCATGTGGTGCAGTCGATCTATCTCTCGGCCATGATCGCCATGGGAGCGGGCACCGAGCCGGGGCAGAAGCCGCGCATTGACATTCTTGGCGCGCGCCAGAGCATCGACATGCTGAGCGTGCTGCAGGAGAAGACTAAGGGCAACCTGAGCGAGCGCGAGCAGACGCTGCTGCAGAGCGCGCTCTTTGAGCTGCGCATGATGTTCTTGGAGATCACCAACGCCATCTCCAAGGCCGCGCACCAGCCGCCTCCGGGGCAGAAGTAGGCGCCGCCGCCGGCATGCAGGCAGAGATCGTCATTCTCGGCAGCGGCACCTCCATGGGGGTGCCCACGCTCGGCTGCACCTGCGCGGTCTGCACCTCGACCGACCCGCGCAACCGCCGCATGCGGCCCTCCATTGCCGTGGAGTGGCAGTGGGAGGGTGCGCCGCGCCGCGTGCTCATCGACACGGGGCCGGACTTTCGCGAGCAGGCCCTGCGCGCCGGGGTGCAACATGTGGACGCGGTGTTTTATACGCATGCGCATGCCGACCACATTCTGGGCCTTGACGATCTGCGCCCGCTGAGCTTTCGCCACAGGCCGAACTACATGCCGCTCTATGCCGACGCCAACACCGCTCGCATTCTGGAGCGCGTGTTTGAATACACTTTTTCGCCCGCGTCGCAGTATCCTACCCGCGCGCGCGTCCAGCTCTTCCCTATTGCCGGGCACGACACCACGCAGGTGGCGGGAGCCGCCTTTCAGCGCGTGCCGCTGCAGCATGGCAACGTGGAGGTCTCCGGCTTTCGCTTCGGCAACGCCGCCTACCTGACCGACATGAAGAGTATTCCGGATGAGAGCCTGCCGCTACTCACGGGTCTCGACGTCATGATTCTGGACGCGCTACGGCCGCAGGAGCACCCGAGCCACGCCAACCTGGAAGAAGCGCTGCACTGGGTGGAGGTGGTCAAACCGCGCCGAGCCTGGTTCACGCACATGTCGCACGAGATTGACCACGAGGCGACTGAAGCCACTTTTCCGCCGCATGTGCGGCTGTCCTACGACGGATTGCGCATCCCCATTGAAATCTGACATGCAAGTTTTCCGCTCACTCGACGAAATTCCCGCCGCGCTTGGCCCCACCGTGGCCGCTATCGGCAACTTTGATGGCGTGCATCGGGGGCATCAGGCCATCATTGCGGATGTGCGCGCCCGTGCCGCCGCGCTGCAGGCAGCCTCGGTGGCGGTGACGTTTGATCCTCACCCGGTGCGCCTGCTGCGGCCTGAGGATGCGCCCAGACTCATTACTCCGCTGCCGCAACGGCTCGATCTGCTGGCTGCCACCGGCCTCGATGCCACGCTGGTGCTGCCCTTCACGCAGGAGTTTTCACAGACTCCGGCCCGCGACTTTGCTGAACGCGTGCTGGCGCGCGGACTGCACGCCGTGGAGGTGCATGAAGGCGACAGCTTCCGCTTCGGCCGCGGAGCCGAGGCCGGCACGCCGGAGCTGGTGGAGTTCGGCAAGCAGATGGGCTTCGCCGTCTACGGCCACCGCGTCATTAGGGTGCGCGTCCTGCCTGTTTCAAGCAGCGAAGTGCGCCGCCGCATCGCAGCCGGAGAGATGAATATTGCGCGCGCCCTGCTGGGGCGGGCGTTTTCCATCCGCTCCACACAGGAGCGCGGACGCGGCATCGGCAGCCGGCTGCTGGTACCGACCATCAACCTGGCCGCGTATGACGAGTTGGTGCCAGCGCATGGCGTGTATTTGACGCGCGTGCACATCGGCGCGGGCGAGGCGAAGCGCAACTTTCGCGCAGTGACCAACTGCGGCGTGCGGCCTACGTTTGGCGTGGAGCGCTTTGCGATTGAATCGTATCTATTGGGCTGGAATCCGGAGGCGGACCCGGTAGAAATCACGCCGGAGACCCCGGTGGAAGTCTGCTTTCTTGCGCGGCTGCGCGAGGAGCGAGCCTTCCCTTCCCCGGAAGCGCTGAAAGCGCAGATCATGCGCGACGTGGCGAAGGCCGAACGCTATCACCGGCTGGGGGAGCGGCTGGGCTGACGGCCTGCTGCTGCGAAGCGAAACTTGATGCCGCGCATGCGAGCAGCGGCGTTAGCCCTCAAGCATTTGGGTGAGCCGCTCAGGATCAAAACCGATCATCACCTCTTCGCCCACCAGCAGCGTAGGCGTGGAACGGCTGTTGAGCGCAAGCAGTTCCTGCAAGGCTGCTGGGTCAGCCTGCACGTCCTTGTACTCAAACGGCACGTTGCGCGATTGCAGAAAGGCCTTGGCCGCGAAGCACGGCGGGCATCCGGGTTGACTGTAAAGCGTGACCTTTTTCATGACTTTTGTTTGGATTCACAACAAGAGCGCCGGATGCAAGAGAAATATCAAAGGTAGCGCTGCTCCAGGGCCTCAAGATGCGCTTTGACGATCGGCCACTCCCCGGCCGTGATGGAGTAGCGGGCCGAGTCGCGCACCGTAAGGTCTGAGGCGATCTTGTGCGCGCGCAAAATGCCCTCAAACTTTGCGCCCATGCGCTCCATGGCGCGGCGCGAGCGCTCGTTGCGCACATCGGTATGCAGGCAGACACGCAGCACCTGCCACTGCTCAAAGGCGTGGGTGAGCAGCAGCTTTTTGGCCTCGGTGTTGACGGCGGTGCGCACCGCACTCGGGGCATACCAGGTGTAGCCGATTTCGCAGGCATCGGGCGTCGCGCGCGCATGCAGCGGATGGCCTTCGGGCCACTCCCAGCGCTCCAACTGATAGAAGCGCGTGGAGCCGATCACCTCTCCGCTGCCGGCCCGCAGTACGGCAAAGGGAAACGCCGTGCCGGCTTCGCGCCATGCGAGCGCCGTCTGCACATACTCGGTCATGCACTCGCGCGTTTGCGGAACCACCGTCAGGGCATACAGTGCGGGATCGGCTGAGGCGGCTGCGAGAAGACCAGGCAAATGGTCGAGCGTGAGAGGTTCAAGCCAGACATGCCGGCCGCGCAAGGAGAACAACCCGGTGCTCATGGCAGTACGGTACTACGTCTCAGGCACCTCTCGCCTGGGCGCGTTTCAGTGATAGGCGGCCGTTTGCAGAGACGCGGTCGCCAGCCGGGGAGGCGGCGGTGCATCGCCGGGAAAGGTCTCATCCGGTTTGCCGGCGATGGCGGCTTTCATGAATTCCGTCCAGATGGGCAGCGCCGCATGTGCGCCTGTTTCGCCCTTGCCGAGTGACTCGCGATCGTCATAGCCCACCCACACGCCGCAGGTGGTCGAAGGCGAAAAGCCCACAAACCATGCATCGGTGAAGTTGTTGGTGGTGCCGGTCTTGCCGCCGAGCTCATGATGCAGCGCGGCGACCTTTTCTCCGGTGCCCTGCGCGATGACGTCCTTGAACATCGTGATCATGGTGCGGGCCGTCTTCGCCGTGATGACTTCACTCACCTGCGGCTCGGTCTGCAGCAGCGGAATGCCCTGCGCGTCCGTCACCTTCTGAATCAAGTGCGGAGCGATGCGAACGCCGTCATCTGGAAAAACAGAGTAGGCCGAGACCTGTTGCTCCAGGCTGATCTCAACCGCACCCAGCGCAATCGGCAGAAACGGGGGAATGTTACTGGTCACGCCAAATTTGTGCGCGAGTGCAATCACATTATGAATGCCGACCCTGGCGGCCAGCTTGAGCGCGGGAATGTTACGCGAGTCGGCAAAGGCATGCTCGATGGTAATGCTGCCCTCAAAGCGATGGTCATAGTTGTGCGGCACATACGAGCCCCACGAAACCGGCGTATCGAGAATATGGTCCTGCGGCGTGATGCCGTCCTCGACGGCCGCCGTGTAGACATAGGGCTTGAAGGAGGAGCCGGTCTGCCGCTCGGCCTGCGTGGCACGATTGAACTGCGAGAGGTTGAAGTCGCGTCCGCCCACCATGGCCAGCACGCCGCCTGTGGAGTTGTCGATGGCCAGCAGCGCGGCCTCGACGCCGGAGTCTTCCGCAAGCTCGCCATGCAACACGGTGCCGTCATCACTGGTCAGGTGGACATAGATGATGTCGCCCACGTGCAGAAACTTCTCCGCCGAAGTGAAGCCCGTCCACTTCCAGTCGTCGGGAGAGAGCAGCAGGGTGCGCTTGGCAATGCGCGCCGTTACTTGATACGGCTCCACATCGGTGACGACGGCATGCATCCACGCACCGGGCACGGCGGGGTTTGACCAGTCCGGATGCCAGAAGGTTTCGGGATTGAGGTCAGCATCGAGAACATTGAGCAAATGGCCGCGCCAGCCGTGGCGCTGTTCATAGGCTTCCAGGCCGGTCAGCACGGCTTGGTTCGCCACCTTTTGCAGATTCAGATCGAGTGTGGTGTAGACCTTCAGGCCAGCCTCATGCACGCGCCGCGTGCCGAAGCGGCGGTCCAGCTCTTCCCGCACATTCTCGATAAACCACGGCGCCACGGAGTTGGGCGGCGGCGCAAGGTGCAGCCCCAGCGGCGAATTGCGGGCGGCATTGGCCTGTGCGTCGGTAATCTTGCCGTCCTCAAGCATTTCGTCGATGACGAGATTGCGGCGCTCAAAGGCTCGCGTGGGGTTGCGGATGGGCGAGTATTCCTCTGGGCCCTTGGGCAGCGCGGCCAGCAGAGCAGCCTCGGGCAGGGTGAGCTGGCTCGCATGCTTTGAGAAGTAGAACTCCGCACCGGCCTCAAAGCCGTAGACGCCGCTGCCGAGATAAATCTGATTCGCATACAGCGTGAAGATTTGCTGCTTGGTAAGGGTGTGCTCCATTTGCAGCGTGAGCAGCACCTCTTGCAGCTTGCGTGAGAAGGTGCGCCGGTCAGAGAGGAAAAGGTTGCGCGCCAGTTGCATGGTGAGCGTGGAAGCGCCCTGCGAGCGGGTGTGCGATACCAGGTCGTGATAAGCCGCGCCCGCGATGCGGAAGAGATTGACGCCCCAGTGACTCTCAAAATTTTTGTCTTCAATGGAGATGATGGCGTCGCGCAGCACGGGGGCAAAGTCCTGATAGCGCACCACGGTGCGGCGCTGCAGCGCAAACGAGCCGATCAACTGGCCGTTGCGGTCATAAATCTCTGTGGTGGACATGGGGCGGTAATGCTGCAACTCGGAGATCTGCGGCAGATCCACCGAATAGATAAGCAAAACGCCGCCGAGCGAACCGGCAGCAGCGGCAAGCACCACCAGCAGCACCAGCGCCAGCGAGCCGGCCACCTTGCGCCGGCGTGCGGGCGGACGAAACTCCGGCCGCTGCGCGCGGGCAGGCCTACGTTGAAAGCTTTCTTCAGTGACATCCCAGGGACCGCGTCGATCCAGTCGATCCAAGCGCGCCGTCCTGTTCCGCTACGCCTTTTTCTGCTGCAGCAGGCTGAGGCCCTTGTTGAGCTGGTCGTCCTGAATCGGGATATTCTTCTCCGAAGCCGGCAGCTCGCCCTCTTCGGCCAGATAGGAGTCGATGCTCTCATCTACGAGATAATTGGGGGTGATGGCCTTGTCTTCAATGGCTGTTCCGTCGGGCGTCTCATATTTGCCCACGGTCAGCAGCACGGCCGCACCATCGGGCAGAGTGATGGTCTTGACCAGCGCGCCTTCACCGAAGGTGGGATCGCCCACCACATCGCCGCGCTTGTCATCGAGCACCGCGCCGGCAACGATTTCAGCCGCGCCCGCCGTGCCGTGGTTGACCAGCACGACCAATGGAGCATGAGTGACGAAGTCCTCAGGCTTGGCCTGAAAGACTTTGGTGGCAAGGGTCTGGCCGTGCAGCGAAGCCAGCGTGCCGGACTGGATAAAGGCATTGGCCAAACGCAAGCCGTCAGCCTCAGTGCCCTGCGCGGAATCGCGCAGATCAAGCAGCACCTTGGTGTTGGCAGGCATGCTCTTGAGCTTTGCAATCACCTCGTCGACGCGATGCGCCGTCAGCGAATACGGCTTGATGTAGAGCACGTTGCTGCTTGCGTATTGCTTCACTTCAAGCGCGGGCGCCAGATTGTCAGCGCGCGTCATGGTGAGGTTGACCGGCAGAATGCTCTGCGCGCGAATCATGCGCAGCGTGACCTTGCTGCCAGGCTGGCCCTGCAAGAGCAGGCGCACCATCGCCACGGACATGTTGTAGGTGGACTGCCCGTTGATGGCCTCGATCATGTCGCCATCCTGAATCTTCTGTCCCGCTGCGGGGCTGTCAGGCACCACGGAAACCACCGTGGCATAGCCCGCGCGCGACGAAACGATGAGGCCCACCTGCGCGGTACCGTCATTCTGATGCGCGAGGTATTGCTTGTACTCGGCGGGCGTCAGATAGGCCGAATCGCCATCGAGCGATTCGAGCAGGCCATGCAGCGCGCCCGTGGTGACGTCGGCAAGGTCAGGAACCGTCACATAATCGGCCTGTATCTTGTGCAGAACCTCTTCATAAACCCCCATCTGCTGATAGGCATTGTCGAGGGGATGGCTGTTGACGCCAGCCGGAGCGAATCCGCCCAGAAAAATGACCAGAATCACGGCGGCCGCGAGGCCGAGGACAACATGCTTGAAGTTTCGAGACATAGATATCAGAGAGCGCTAGCGAAGCCGCGTTATCTCAAATCATACTCTCTGCAGTTGCCCAGGTGGGAGATGACGGAAAGGATCTTTGGTGGCGGCGGGAGGAATCGAACCTCCGACCTACGGGTTATGAGTCCGTCGCTCTAACCATCTGAGCTACGCCGCCAGGCTCAGGTTCCGCAAACAGGCGGGAGCCACTTTCTCATCATACGAAGCATTGCCGGAGCGGGTCAATGCTGCTGCTCCGGCAAATGCCATCAATGCTGCAGTTTGTATTCGCTCTTGGGCACCTTTGCGCCCGCCTGTTTAGGGCTGGGCAACTGCGACTTGTCCCAACCGCCACCCAGTGCCTCAATCAACTGCACGGCAGAGGTCATCTGCAGCACCTGCACCTGAGCCAGCGTCTGCTGGTCATTGAGCACGGTGGTCTCGGCGGTAATGACGCTCAAATAGGGATCAATGCCGCTCTCGTAGCGGCCTTGCTCCAGCGCCAGATATTTTTGCGCATCGGCCAGCGCCGCCTTTTGCTGCAGTATCTGTTGCGAATAAAGCCGCGTGGCCGCCAGATCGTCCTCGACCTGCTGAAACGCCGTGAGCACCGTCTGGCGGTAGGTGGCCAGATCAGCGTTGTAGGTAGCCGAATACTGATGCAACTGCGCGATGTAGAGTCCGCCATTGAAGATGGTCTGCGAAATGGAAGGCCCAATCGACCAGAAGCGGCTCGGCCACTCAAACCACCGCGCGAAGCTGGAGCTCTCAAAGCCGCCACTCGCTGACAAGGTGATGGCGGGGAAAAACGCTCCATAACCAATGCCGATGGTGGCATTGGCCTCGGCCAGCGTGCGCTCTGCCGCGGCAATGTCAGGACGCCGCTGCAGCAGCTCAGCAGGAATGCCCACCGGGATAGGCGGCGGCGTAAAGAAGCCGGGATCAGACGGCAGCGAAAAGCTGGTGGCCGGCTGCCCGACCAGCACGGCAATGGCATGCTCGTATTGCGCGCGCGCCACCTGCAGATTGGTCAACTGGGCCTGCGCGCTCTCGAGCGTGGACTTCGCCTCAACGACCGAGATGTAATCCCCTACCCCGACCTTATAAGACGACTGGTTCACGCGATAAGCCCTTTGATCGGCGGCAACGGTCTGCTTGAGAAGCGCGATCAACGCGTCCTGCCCGCGCAACTGAAAATAGAAGGCCGCGAGGCTGGCCTGCTCGGTCAGCTTTTCATTGGCCAACTGGGCCGCGCTCACCTGCGAGGCGTACTCTGCGGTGCGCACCTGGTTGCGAATCTGTCCCCAGAGATCGGGCGTCCATGAGGCGTCAAAAGGCAGCGCCATGATGGTGCTCTTCTGGCCAGAACTGGTGGCCGTGGAGGCGCCGGTGCCGGTGTTGTAAGTGTTCGTCATGGTCCCGGAAGCCATGGAACGGTTCCACGTGGGCTTGGTGGTGAGCGTGGGCCAGAAGCTGGCGCGCTGCTCGGCCACCAGGGCGCGAGCCTCAAGAAAGCTCTCAAAGTACTGCTTGATGTTCTGGTTGTTAATGTTCAGTTCGCCTTCGAGCTTGTTGAGCTCGGCGTCGTGAAATATCTGCCACCAGTCGCCATGCAGCATCGGCGCGCTGGGCTGCGCGACCTTCCAGCCAGGGGCATCCTGAAAGTGCACCGTGGACTCCTTGTAGTTCGCAGGCAGATTCTGGGGCGGCGCGGGCGGATGGTACTTGGGCCCGAGATTGCAGCCCGCCAGGGCGGCCAGCGATAGAAGCGTGGCGGCGGCGATGGGGCGGCGGAAACGGGTGTGGGGTCGTCGAGTCTTCATGGCATTTCTCCGCTAATGGGCGGCTTGCTCCCCGGGATGATAAGTATCGCGCTGCTTGCCCTGCAGCCGCAGGCGCAGACGGTCGAGCGTTAGGTATACCACCGGGGTGGTGTAGAGGGTGATGACCTGGCTGAGCATAAGGCCACCCACGATGGTGATGCCGAGCGGACGCCGCAGCTCAGCGCCAATACCGGTGCCGAAGGCCAGGGGCAAGGCTCCGCCGAGTGCGGCGGTGGTGGTCATCATGATGGGCCGAAAGCGCAGCATGCAGGCCTCAAAGATGGAGTCTCGCGGGCTCTTGCCCTCGTTACGCTCGACCATCAGCGCAAAGTCGATCATCATGATGGCATTCTTTTTCACAATGCCGATCAGCAGAATGATGCCGATGATCGAAATCACATCGAGATTCTTGTGAAACAGCATGAGCGCCAGCATCGCGCCCACGCTGGCCGAGGGCAGCGTGGAAAGAATCGTGAGCGGGTGCATCAGGCTCTCATAGAGCACACCCAGCACGATGTAGACGGCCAGAATGGCCGTGATGATAAGCATGGGCTCGGTGGAGAGCGACTTTTGAAACGCCTGCAACGTGCCGGAGAAGGTGCCGCGCACCGTACCGGGCAGGCCGATCTGCTCTTCCATCTGGTCAATCTCGCTCGTCGCCGTGCTCAGCGACACGCCCGGTTGCAAGTTGAACGAAACCGTCACGGAGGGAAACTGCCCTGTATGGTTGATCTGCAGCGGCGTCGTCGTCGTCTCAAAGCGCGCGAACTGGCTCAGAGGCGTCATGGAAGAAGCATTGCTGCCGCCGCTGCCGGTCTTGAGATAAATGCTGTTCAGCCCCTCCGGCGACTGCCAGTATTTGGGCGCGACCTCGAGCACCACATAGTACTGGTTGAGCGGGCTGTGAATCACCGAGACTTCTGATTGCCCAAAGGCGGAATACACCGCGCTATCGAGCGATTGCGAGGTTTGCCCCAGGCGCGCGGCCGTCACGCGATTGTAGTCCAGTTGCTTGGCGAGTCCGCCGTCCTGCTGATCGCTGTTGACATCGGCAAAACCAGGCAGGTGGCTCATCTTGTTCTTGATGATCGTGCCCCAATGCAGCAGATCCGCCTCGTTGTCTGACTGAATCGTGTACTGGTACTGCGCGTTGCTGGAGCGTCCCCCGATGCGAAGATCCTGCGCCGACTGCAGAAAGATCGCGGCTCCGGTCAGTTTGTTCAACTTGGGACGCAGCCGGTTGATGACGCCCGTCGCGCTGATTTTGCGCACGCTGAGCGGCTTGAGCGAAGCGAAGACAAAGCCGTTGTTGGTAGACCCTCGCCCGCCAGTGTAAGCATTCACATACTCCACGGCCGGATCGGCCTGAATCACTTTTACAATTTGTAACAGCGAGTGATTCATATAGGGGAAAGACGCATCCTGCGGACCCATGACGCCGCCGATGAGAAAGCCCGTGTCCTGCTCGGGAAAGAAGCCCTTCGGGATGCGTGCGATCAGCACAAAATTGAGCGCGATGGTCAGCCCCAGCACCACCAGCATGAGTCCCGGATTCTCAAGCACCCAGTGCAGTGACTTGCGATAGCCCCACAGCAGGCCGTCAAAGACCCTTTCGCTAGCGCGGCTGAAGCGGTTTTGCTTCTCCGGCTCATGGCTCTTGAGCAGGTGTGCGCACATGGTGGGCGTGGTGGTCAGCGAGATCACCATCGAGACCACGATGGCCGTGGCCAGCGTAACGGCAAACTCGCGGAAGAGCCGCCCAATGATGCCACCCATCAGCAGAATGGGAATAAAGACGGCGATGAGCGACATGCTGATGGAAAAGACCGTGAAGCCGATCTCGCCCGCGCCTTTGAGGGCCGCGGCCACCGGGGTCATGCCGTTCTCAACGTGCCGCGTGATGTTTTCCATCACCACGATGGCGTCATCGACCACAAAGCCGGTCGAGATGGTCAGCGCCATCAGTGAAAGATTATCCAGACTGAAGCCCAGCAGGTACATCACCGCAAAGGTGCCAGTGATGGAGACCGGAACCGCCACCGAGGGAATCAGCGTGGCACGCGGGCTGCGCAGGAAAACAAACACCACCAGCACAACCAGTACCAGAGCCACCAGCAGCGTCAGTTCCACATCTTTGACAGAGGCGCGAATGGTCACCGTGCGGTCATGCACGATATGCACGTCGATGCCTGTTGGAATGTCTGCTTCCAGCGCCGGTAACTGGGCTTTGATGCGATCCACCGTCTGAATCACGTTCGCGCCTGGCTGGCGAAAGATGATGACTGTTACCGAGGGCACGCCATCTGTGTATCCGGCAGTACGAACGTTTTGAGAACCGTCATAGACGCGCGCTACCTGGTCAAGACGCACTGCGGCACCGTTGTGATAGCCCACGACCAGAGGCTGATACTGCGCGGCACGCGAGATTTGATCATTGGTGATGACGTCTGCAGTCATCGAGCTGTTCGCAATCTGTCCGCGCGGTAGATCAGCGTTCTGCGTGCTGAGTGCGGCCTGCAGCTCGGGCAGCGTCAGCCCGTAGCTCTCCAGCTCGGTGGGATTAACCTCCACGCGCACGGCAGGACTGGAAGCGCCGCCGATGAAGACCTGCCCCACACCACTGATCTGCGAAAGCTTCTGCTGGAAAATCGTGGATGCCTTGTCATACATGTACGTGGTGTCGTACTTCTTCGACGTCAACGACATGATCAGAATCGGGCTGTCGGCGGGATTTTCCTTAAAGTAGTTCGGGTTAGACGGCATGTTCGCCGGCAGGTAGGTGCGTGCCGCGTTGATGGCCGCCTGCACATCGTTGGCCGCGCCGTTGATGTCCCGGTTCAGATCAAACTGCAGCGTGATAGACGAGCTGCCGAGCGAACTGGATGAGGTCATCTCGGTCACGCCGGAAATCTGGCCGAACTGGCGTTCGAGCGGCGTGGCCACTGAGGTAGCCATGGTCTCGGCGCTGGCTCCTGGCAGGCTCGCATTGACGTTGATGGTGGGAAAATCCACCTGCGGCAGCGGCGCTACCGGCAGCACCGAGTAACCCACCGCGCCTGCAATGGCTACGGCCAGCGTCAGCAGCGTAGTTGCTACGGGCCGCCGGATGAAGGGAGCGCAGAGATTCATGCCGGCTCCGTTTGCGTGGGCGGGTGCGAATGCGGACCCTGTGGCTTGCGCCTGAAACGCCGGCCGACATTATCAAAGAAAATGTAAATGACCGGAGTAGTGTACAGCGTGAGCACCTGGCTCAGCAGCAGGCCGCCCACCATGGCAATGCCCAGCGGACGCCGCAGCTCAGAACCATAGCCGGTGCCGAGCGCCAGCGGCAGGCCGCCCAGCAGCGCAGCCATGGTGGTCATCATGATCGGACGAAAACGCAGCAGGCAGGCTTCGTAAATGGCTTCGGTCGCGTTCAGACCGCGCAGTCGCTCGGCTTCGAGCGCAAAGTCCACGATCAGAATGCCGTTTTTCTGCACAATGCCGATCAGCAGAATGATGCCGATGATGGCAACGACGTTGAGATTTTGCCCGAAGAGAAACAGTGCCAGCAGAGCGCCCACGCCCGCCGAGGGCAGCGTGGAGAGGATCGTGATGGGGTGGATAAAGCTCTCATACAACACGCCCAGCACGATGTAGACCACCACCAGCGCGGCCAGAATCAGCAGCGCCTCGTTTGAGAGCGAGCTCTTGAAGGCCTGCGCCGTGCCCTCCCAGCCGTGCTGCAGGCTGGCTGGAAAGTCCATCTGCGAGGCCACCTTGTCCACCGAGTTGATGGCATTGCCCAGCGCCGCATGCGGCCCCAGGTTGAAGGAAACCGTCACCGACGGGAACTGCCCCTGATGGTTGATGGAGAGCAACTCCGTGCCGTAACTGATGCGCGTGAATGCGCTCAAGGGCACAGCGCTGCTGCTGACGGACTGAGTGTTGCTGTTCGGTGTCACGCCGCCATAGGTGCCGCTGCTCAGCGAGCTGCCATTCACCGTCAGCCCCGAGGTGGAAATCAAATTGCCTGGCACGCTCATCACGCCAGAGGAAGGCGTGTAACGCACTCCGGTCGTGATTGCATTCGAGCCGGCCGAGCTGGAGCCGGAAGCGGCAAACGTGGTTGCGGCAGCCGGACCGCTGGCGCCCGCCGAGATATTTGACTGCACATACAAGTCGCCCAGATTACCGGGATTGTCGCGCCACTCGGGCGAGGTCTCCATGATGACGTGATACTGGTTGAGCGAGGTGTAGAGCGTGTTGATCTGGCGCTGGCCGTAGGCGTCATAGAGCACGTTGTCGACCGTGGACGGGGCAATGCCGAGCCGCGAGGCGGTCACACGATCAATGTCCACGTTGATCGCCCTGCCCCCGGTGAGCTGGTCGGTGGCCACGTCTTCGAGATCGGGCAGCTTCTTGAGCCGGGCCACAAATTTGTCGGCCCACTCATTCAGCTCGTCGCTGTTGGGGTCGTCGAGCGTGTACTGGTATTGTGTGCGGCTCACGCGGTCGTCGACCGTGATGTCCTGCACGGGCTGCATATACAGGTGAATGCCCTGCACCTGGGCCAGCTTGTTCTGCAGCCGCCGGATCACATCGGCCGCGCTCGCATCGCGCTGGTTGATCGGCTTCAGGTTGATCGACATGCGGCCCGTGTTCATCGTGGTATTGATGCCATCCACGCCGATGAACGAAGACAGGCTCTCCACTGCCGGATCTTTGAGCACAATATCGGCCAACTGCTGCTGGCGCCTGGCCATCGCGTCAAATGAGATCGCCGGAGGGCCCTGAGAAATTGCCTGGATGACGCCTGTGTCCTGCGTGGGAAAGAAGCCTTTCGGGATCACGATGTAAAGAAAAATCGTGAGCACGAGCGTGGCCACGGCCACCAGCAGCGTGAGCGGCTGGAAGCGCAGCACCACTTTGAGCGTGCGCCCATAAAAGGCGATCATTCCGTTGAAGACGCGCTCCGAGGCCTTGTAGAAGCGGCCTTCCTGCGCCTTCGGATCGTGCCGCAGAATGCGCGAGCACATCATCGGCGTGAGCGTGAGCGATACCACGGCCGAGATGATGATGGTCACCGCCAGCGTCACGGCAAACTCGCGGAAGAGACGCCCGACCACGTCGCCCATGAAGAGCAGCGGAATCAGCACGGCAATCAGCGAGACCGTCAACGACAGAATGGTGAAGCCGATCTGCCCGGAGCCCTTGAAGGCGGCCTCCATCGGCGAATAGCCCTCTTCGAGATAACGCGAGATGTTCTCGATCATCACGATCGCGTCGTCCACCACAAAGCCGGTGGAGATGGTCAATGCCATCAGCGACAGATTGTCGAGACTGTACCCCAGCAGATACATCGCACCAAAGGTGCCTACCAGCGAAAGCGGCACAGCCACGCTGGGGATGATGGTCGCGTAAATGCTGCGCAGGAAGAGGAAAATCACCAGTACGACCAGCCCGACGGTGAGCATCAGCTCAAACTCCACATCGTTGACGCTGGCCTGAATGCTGGTCGTCAGGTCAGTCAACTGGTGCAGTTGAATGCCGGCCGGCAGCGTCGCTTCCAGTTGTGGCAGCGCATTCTTGATGCTGCGCACCACTGAGATGGTGTTGGCTCCCGGCTGCCGCTGAATATTCAGGATGATCGCTGGCTGGCGGTTCATCCAGGCAGCCTGATTCTCGTTTTCAACGCCGTTGATTACGGTAGCCACGTTCTTTAAAAAGACGGGCGCGCCGTTCTGGTAGGCGATGACAACATTGTTGTATTGGCTGGCCTCGGTCAGCTGGTCGTTTGAGTCAATCTGATAGTCGAGGCGCGGCCCGTCAAAATTGCCCTTGGCCGCATTCACGCTGGCCTGGGTGAGCGCGGTGCGCACGGCCTCAAGGCTGATGCCATAGCCGGCCAACTGCGTCGGGTTGACCTGGATGCGCACAGCCGGGCGCTGGCCGCCGCTGATGGTCACCATGCCCACGCCACTGATCTGAGCGAGCTTCGGCACCAGGCGCGTGTCGATCAGGTCCTCGACCTGCGACAGTTGCATGGTGTTCGAGGTGACGCCCATCGTCAGAATAGGCGCGTCCGCGGGATTGGTCTTGTTATAGACCGGCGGAGTGGGCAGATTGGCCGGCAGCAGGCTCTGCGCCGCATTGATGCCGGCCTGCACCTCCTGCTCAGCCACGTCGATGTTCAACTGCAGGTTAAACTGCAGCACGATCACCGATACGCCGCCCGCGCTGGTCGAGGTCATCTGGCTCAGGCCGGGCATCTCGCCAAACTGGCGCTCCAGGGGAGCCGTCACCGTCGATGCCGTCACATCAGGGCTGGCGCCGGGATAAAACGTGACCACCTGAATGGTGGGGTAGTCCACCTGCGGCAGCGCCGAGATGGGCAACTGCATGAAGGCGACAATACCCACCAGCAGAATGGCGGCCATCAGCAGCGAAGTTGCGATGGGCCGCAGAATAAATGGGCGCGACGGGCTCACGGAACGTTGCTCTCACTCGTGCTGCTGGACATCGCTACCTTGGAAATCTTCACCGGCGAGCCATTTTGCAGCTTCTCAAAGCTGCTGTCAGCAATCACATCGCCCGGCTGAATGCCCTGCACCGCCACGATGCCGTCATCGCTCACGCCGGTCGTCACGTCCTGCATTTTGGCCATCAAACCATGCGGCCCGTGCTGAATGAGAAAGACGTACGACTCATTGCCGTTGTGCTGCACGGCAGACTCCGGCACCAGTGTCTGCTTCTGAAGAGTCTTCACCAGCAGCCGCGTGTTCACAAACTGGTTGGGATACAGTTCATCCTTGCTGTTGTTGAAGGTGGCGCGCAAAAGCACCGTGCCGGTCGTGGTGTCGATCTGGTTGTTGATCGAGGTCACCTTGCCGCGGGTGATCATGTGGGTCTTGTTGCTGTCCCACACTTCAATCGGCAGCCCGAGACCATGCCCCGGCTGCGCCAGCAACTGGGTGAGCTCGCTCTCTGAGATGGGCGAAATCACCGTGATGGGATTCATCGAGGTCACCACCACGAGCGATGTGCCGGAGTTGGCCGTGACCAGATTGCCGGGATCCACCAGCCGCAGGCCCACCTTGCCATCCATGGGCGCCACAATGTGGCAATAGCTCAACTGCACCTGGTCATACTTGAGCACGCCCTGGTCGTTCTCCACTGTGCCTTCGTCCTGCAGGACCAGCTTCTGCTGATCTTCGAGCGTCTGTCGCGGAATTGCATTGTGCGACCAGGCAGTCTCGTAGCGGGCCAGATCCATCTTCGCCTCGGCCAGCAGATTCTGGTCGCGCTTGAGCGTGCCCTGGGCCTGCATCACCTGCGCCTGATAGGGGCGGGGATCAATGTCCACCAGCGGCTGTCCCTTGCGAACATATTGCCCCTCGCGGTAATGCACGGCGTTGATCACGCCCGTCACCTGCGAGCTGATGGAGACGGTGTGCAGCGCCGTGACCGTGCCGAGCGCGCTCACATAGACGCCGATGCTGCCCTCTTTGGCCGTCGCCGTTGTGAGAGAGACCGGTCCAAAGAAGCGGCCATGACCGCCAGGACCGCCAGCCATCTTCGCATTCTTGTCGTGCCGCTTGAGGCCCCAGTAGAAGACCAGCACAATCAGCACAAGAACGACGATCCAGACCCACGGACGCTTCTTCGGGGGCGGCGCATCCGCGGCTGCATGCGCAGGCAAACGATGGTCCGGAGGGACAGGGGTGGTCTGATTTTGCTGTTCCATAGGTCGGGTGATGTCTCGGGGAAGCGTATTTTACGTTCGACTTACCGTCGAAGATTGGAGTTTAGCATTCGCGATGGAGCATGTTGGAGCTTGTGCGATTCTTTGATCGTGTCCCGGCAGAGGGTGCGCGCAGCCGGAAAACTTTCAGTTGTGGCAGGCTCGTCCAATGGACGGCGCAGACGCCGGAAAAGTTGCAGAAAATACAAGCAAAGCGAGCAAATCGTATCCCATCACAGAGGCAAACAATTTCTGGCCCGTTTATGACACGATGAAAGCAATGCAAAACGCTCAGGCAGGCAAAGTTTATCTCACCGGAGCAGGCCCCGGCGACCCCGGCCTGCTGACCGTGCGCGCTCACCGCCTGCTGGCCACCGTGGACGTGGTGCTGCATGACGGCCTGGTGGATGCGGCTATCCTGCAGCTCGCCGGACCTCACACCCGCGTGGTGAGCGTGGCCAAGCGCGCCGGAGATAAAAGCATCACGCAGCCGGAGATTGACGCCCTCATGATTCAGGAGGCGCGCGGCGGACACTCCGTGGTGCGCCTCAAGGTGGGCGATCCGCTGCTGTTTGGCCGCGCAGCCGATGAAATCTACGCGCTGCGGCAGGCCGGCATTCCCTTTGAAATTGTGCCCGGCATCACGGCGGCGCTGGCCGCTGCGGCTGCGCTCGAAAGCCCGCTCACCGCGCGCGATGCCTCCTCGGGCGTGCTACTACTAGCCGGGCACCGCGCCGGGCGCACCGAGGGCGAGCAGCGCTACTTCCATCTGCCCGAAAATCTTGCCTCGGCCACGCTCGCGCTCTACATGCCCGGCTCAGATTACGCCGGGCTGGCGCACGACCTTGCTGCCAGCGGCCTGCCGCCGGAGACGCCCTGCGCCGTGATTTCGCAGTGCAGCCTGCCGGGGCAGCAGATGGTGCGCCTCACGCTGGCGGAACTAAGATCGCACCCGGCCCTGCCTGCCCCGGCGCTCGTGATGGTCGGCAAGGTCTTCGCGGAAGCCGAAGACCCCGGCGCTAAGCCATCGCAGAGACGGTAACCGCCGGCGTGGCAGCCGCCAGGGCGTCGCGGTGCGCATCGTAAATCTCCACCACCTTGGCCGCGCGGCGCGGATCGGTCGACCATCGCTCCGACACCAGTTGCACAAACTGCTCGGGCGTCCTGGCCCGCAGCGCTGCGGCGTAGCTCGCATACTCGGCGCTCAGCGCGCGCAAAATCTGCATGCGTCCGGCAAAGCTGGCCTGCCAGTCGGCAAACTTCACCCACTCGGCCTCCACCGTCACCCACTCCCCGCGCAAAAACTCGCGGGTCGGCATCGCCAGCGTGCCCACGCCCTCGTTGCGGCCGGCGTCCTGCTTCTGGCCAAAGAGGTTATTCGCCTCCTCGGCCAGCCGCGATTGCCCCCAGCCGGACTCGAGCGCCGCCTCGCAGGCCGCCATCTCAGGAAACACATGCTCCGCCGCCCGCGCTGCCGCGCAGGCCTTCGCTAAAAACTCGCTCTGCACAATCATGCCCTGCTCCCTCTGAAAACAGAAAAAGGGCGAAGCCCATGGCCTCGCCCTTTCGTCTGAATCTCTGTCTTTATTGTTTCAGCTTTGGGCCTAATTACCGGCAGAGCGGCTTACACCACAAAATACTTCGCCTGCGGATGATGCACGATCAGCGCATTGGTGCTCTGCTCCGGCTCCAGATGAAAGCCTTCGGTGAGGCGCACGCCAATGTTCTTCTCCGGTTCGAGCAGCTCAAAGATCTTCGTCTGATCCTCAAGATTCGGACATGCCGGGTAGCCAAACGAATAGCGGGACCCGCGATACTTCTGGTGGAAGAGATCGTTGATGCGCGGCGCGTCCTCGCCCGCGATGCCGAGATCCTCGCGAATCTCCCTGTGGGCCAGCTCGGCCAGCGCCTCGGCCGTCTCCACGCTCAGCCCGTGCAGGTAGAGGTAGCGCGTGAAGTCACCGGCGTCAAAGAGCCGCTTCGTGACTTCGCTGGCCTCATGGCCAATCGTCACCACAGAGAAGCCCACCACGTCGTAGACGCCCTCGCTCTTCGGCCGGAAGAAGTCGGCAATCGAGAGCTTGCGGCCCTCCGCCTGGCGCGGGAAGGCAATGCGCAGCCGCTCCTTTGCGGGGTCTTCGGCGTCATACACAATCAGGTCGTTGCCTTCGCTCTGCGCCGGGAAATACCCATACACCATCTGCGGATGGAACCATCCCTCGCGCTTCACCTCGGTCTTCAGATCTTCGAGCACCGGACGATATTTCTCTTCCACCAGCCGCGCGTAGTCGGTGGCCGAGGCCGTCTTCAACTGCCACTGATTCTTGAAGAGCGCAATCTCGTTGATGTACTCGAAGACCGTGTCCAGGTCGTAGTCCTTTTTGACGCGCACGCCAAAGAACGGCGGCACCGGCACCTCGGGGCTCTCCGTCACCCACGACGAGCGCACCACCGGCGCGGCCGCATCCACGGCGGAAACCTCGACCACCGGCTTCTTCGGGAAGACCTTCACCGTGCGGCCTTCGCTCATGCGCGCCTCGCGCAGAGCCTCTTCTGACGTGATGTCCGTCATCACGTGCAGGCCGGCGAAAGCATCCTCGGCATAGAAGACGCCCTGCGAATACTCCTGCCGCAAATCCTCTTCGACATACTTGCGCGTGAGCGCCGCGCCGCCACAGATGACGGGAATCTCCATCTGCAGGCGCTGCATATCCTGCACAACATACTTCATTTCGAGCGTGGATTTTACCAGCAGTCCGCTCAGACCGATCGCATCGGCCTTGTGCTCGCGCGCCGCCTGAATGATGGTGTCTGCCGGCTGCTTGATGCCGAGATTCACCACCTTGAAGCCGTTGTTCGAGAGAATGATGTCCACCAGATTTTTGCCGATGTCATGTACATCGCCCTTCACCGTGGCCAGCACGATGGTGCCGCGCTGCGAGCCTTCCACGCGCTCCATCTTCGGCTCCAGGTGCGCCACGGCGGCCTTCATCACCGCGGCCGAGTCCAGCACCGAGGGCAACTGCATCTTGCGCGCGCCAAACAGCTCGCCCACCGTCTTCATGCCGTCGAGCAGCACGTCGTTGATCAGGTCCAGCGGCTTCCAGTCCACCAGCGCCTGCTCCAGCACGTCTTCAAGCGAGCGCTTGTTGCTGCCCGAGCCCACGCTGCGCTCCCCGCGAATGATCAACTGCTTCAGCGTCTCCTCTACCGGCAGCGAGGCCAGCTCTTCGGAGTCATCCTCCACCTTGCCCTTGGTGCCGGCAAAGTGCGCCATGTAGGCCTGCAGCGGATCGCCCTCGACCGTGTCATAGAACACCAGACGCCGCGCCAGCTCCACCTCGCGCTCGGGAATCTTGTAGAGCGGATAAATCTTGGAGTAGTTCACAATGGCCGAGTCCAGCCCGCGATCCACCGCTTCCTTCAAGAACACGCTGTTCAGCACGCGCCGCGCATACGCATTGAGGCCAAAGCTGATGTTGCTCACGCCCAGAATTGTCTTGACGTAAGGAATCTCCTGCTTGATGCGCCGCACGGCTTCAAGCGTCTCGATGCCTGCCGTGCGATAGTCCTCCTGCCCGGTGGAGATGGGCAGCGTCAGGGGATCGAAGATCAGATCCTGCGGGCGCAGGCCATACTTGTGTACCGCCAGGTCGTGAATGCGCCGCGCGACGGCAACCTTCTTCTCCGCCGTCAGCGCCATGCCGTCTTCGTCAATGGTCAGCGCAATCACGGCCGCGCCGTAGCGCTTGGCCATCGGCAACACCTGGCTGGTGCGTTTTTCGCCGTCCTCAAGATTGATGGAGTTGATGACCGGCTTGCCCGGAATGCGCTTCAACCCCTCTTCGATCACATCGGCTTCGGTCGAGTCCACCAGAATGGGCGCCGTCACGCGCGTGGCGATCTTCTCAAGCACGGAGCACATGTAGCCCTTCTCGTCCTCGCCCACAATGGCGCAGCAGAGATCGAGCATCTGCGAGCCCTCGGCCACCAGCTTCTTGGCCAGCGCCAGAATGCCGTCATAGTCCCCTGCGCGCACCATGTTGCGGAAGTGCTCCACGCGCGTGGTGGTGTTCATCTCCTCGGCCACGATGACCGGCTGGCCATCCACCTCAAGCGGCAGCGCTGCAAACGCGCTCGCCGCCACGGACTGCGGCTGCACGTTGCGCGGCGCGGGCTTCGCGTCCTTGACCGCTTCGACCACCGCCTTCAAATGTTCGGGCGTGGTGCCGCAGCAGCCGCCCACCACCTGCACGCCATACTCGGTCACGAAGCTGCGGTGATACTTCGCCAGTTCCTCAGGAGTGAGCGCATACACGGCATGTCCGCCCACATTCTGCGGCAGACCCGCATTCGGCAGCACGCTGACGGGCCGCGTCGCATTCTGGCACAGAAAGCGCACGGCATCGTTCATCTCGGCCGGGCCGGTCGCGCAGTTTAGGCCGATGATGTCAGGGGCGAAGCATTCCAGCGTCGCCAGTGCCGCGCCAATCTCGGTGCCGAGCAGCATCGTGCCCGTCGCCTCGATGGTCACCTGCATCTGGATGGGCAGATGCCTGCCCGTCGCGCGCATGGCATCATGGCAGGCGGCCAGGGCGATCTTGGCCTGCAGCAAATCCTGCGCGGTCTCAATCAGCAGCACGTCCACGCCGCCCTCAATCAGCGCCTCAATCTGCTCACGATAGGTCAGCGCCATGTCGTCATAGCTGATGTGCCCCAGCGAGGGCAGCTTGGTCGTCGGCCCGATGGAGCCGGCCACAAAGCGCGGCTTCTCCGGCGTCGAAAAGCTGTCGGCGACCTCGCGCGCCAGCTTCGCGGCGGCAATGTTCAGCTCGCGGGTCTGGTCCTGCAGGTCATACTCGGCCAGCACAATGCGCGAGGAGCCGAAGCTGTCCGTCTCCACCACGTCGCAGCCCACGGCAAAAAAGCTCGCGTGAATGTCGCGAATAATGTCAGGCCGGCTCAGCACCAGCAGCTCGTTGCAGCCCTCTTTGCCCCAGTAATCGTCAAGGGTGAGCGCGTGCTTCTGGATGTTCGTGCCCATCGCACCGTCGTAAACCAGCACTCGCTGCTTCAGGGCGTCAAGAAAATCGGACATGGATCTCGCTTTGTCTTCCTGGCTTTATGGTATTCCGACTATGGTACCGAAGACACGCCGCTTCCCCGTAGCAAACCACAGCGAAAGGACTGGATGAAAAGCAGTTCGGCGATTTTTCAGGGGCGAAAAGGCACACCGAATCGGGGCGCGAAGTCCAGGCGGAGATTCCCGGCCTGGCTCCCAGGTCTGAAGCTTAGGTCTGGTCCTCTTCCTCTACCAGCGCCGCGCTGGCCGCGTGCAGTGAGAGCGCCACGCGGTTGTCCACGCCCACCTTGGCCATCAGCGTCTTCACATAGGCCTTGACCGTGCGCGCTTCAATGCCCAGCGTCTCGGCGATTTCGCGGTTGGAGCGAGCCGCCACCAGCAGGCGCAGCACCTGCTGCTCCCGCTCAGTGAACTGGCTCGTATGCCGCCGCACCGGCTTGGCTGAGAACTGCAGCATGCGGTCCACAAACTTTGACAGCACGCGCCGCGGCGCCCAGATGGATCCGCTCAACACCACTTCAATGGCCTGCAGCAGTTGCTCCGGCGTGGCCTGGTTCTCCACGTAGCCTTTGGCTCCCACGGCAATCGCGTTGATGATGGTTTCATCGTCGCGCAGCGAGCCCACCACAATCAGCCGCAGCGAGGGCCGCTCGGCGCGCAGCCGGGCCAGCCGCTCAAACGACTCCGGCGGTTGCAGTCCAAACAGCACCAGGTCAATCGACTTGTTGGCGAGGATGTCCTTCATGTCCGTCGCCAGCACTTCATACTGCGGCGCTGCCTCAAAAATCGAGAGCAGCCCCGCGACCCGGAGGGGCTCAAACTCCAGCAATCCGATTTTTATCCGTTCGCCATCTTGCAAATCAATGGACCCGCAGGCAGACAGAGGTTACAGCTTGGGCAGTACAATCCCCTGCTGCTTCTGGTACTTGCCCTTCTTGTCAGCGTAGCTGATCTCGCACGGCTCGTCGCCCTGAAAAAACAGAATCTGGCACAGCCCTTCGTTGGCGTACACTTTGGCGGGCAGCGGCGTCGTGTTTGATATCTCGAGCGTCACATAACCCTCCCACTCCGGCTCAAAGGGGGTGACGTTCACAATGATGCCGCAGCGGGCATAGGTCGATTTGCCCACGCAGATCGTCAGCACATCGCGGGGAATGCGGAAGTACTCAATCGAGCGCGCCAGTGCAAAGCTGTTCGGCGGCACAATCACCGAGTCGGCCTCAACCGTGACAAACGAGCGCTCATCAAAGTTTTTGGGGTCAATAATCGCGCTGTTGACGTTGGTGAAGATCTTGAACTCGTTGGAGACCCGCAGGTCATACCCATACGATGACAAGCCATACGAAATCACGCCCTCGCGCACCTGCTTCTCACTGAAGGGCTCAATCATGCCCTTGAGGGCCTGTTCCCGAATCCAACGATCGCTTTTGATGGACATCCTGCTCCTGTGGTTCCTCGTATCAATTTAAGCGAGAAAGCAACAAAATACTTCCAGAAACTGCATCTTACGAAAGGGACAACGCGTTGACAATGCTGGGCGTTCTTCCTAGCATCGTTCTAACTTCATATTCCGCGCCGCCGAGGTGACCCTTTGATCAAGCAGGACATTATTCACCACGTCATTGAACGCACCGGGCTGCCCCGGACCAAGGCCGAACATGCCGTGGACACCGTCTTCGAGAGCCTCAAGCACGCTCTGGCCGAGGGCCAGCGCATTGAGCTGCGCGGCTTTGGCGTCTTCAATGTGCGCCCGCGCAAAACCGGCATCGGACGCAATCCCCGCACCGGGACTGAAGTTTCCATCACCCCCGGCAAGGCTGTCCGCTTCAAGCCGGGCAAGGATCTGCACATCCTCGACTAGCACCTTCTGAGTGCAAAGCGCGCCCCATGCAAGCCACCTCGCCGCATGGGGCCCTTGCTTTCGAGTCGCACGGAGCGGCTCTCTGCCGCTCGCGCGCGCCATCCGCCGTGGCAAAGAATTCTCATCCCACCCCCAATCCATCTAAAGATTGACAAATTCCGGTTCAGAACCGTGCTACTATCCAGCCAAATCCATCAGTAAAAAGGCCACGGCCATGCCCTCGAACCGGCAGTTCGCTCATCGTCCGTTGCGGTCTGGTATGCATGAGAGCATTTGTCTGCGCTGCTTTCGCACGGTAGGAGTGGCAGGCCCGGTCGACAGCCTCAGCGCGCAGGAGGCGGAGCACATCTGCAGCACCGAAGACCTCATCGCCCTGCACGGCCGCATCGAGCCCCAAAAAGCAACCTCGCCCCAGAAGGGCGAGGAGTCCGCGTAAACCATCTCACGGATGCCTCGTGGACACCCACCTGGATACCGGATCAGCGATAAATGGGGTGCCCCATGTCCGTGTGTTCTGACATGGGGATAGTCAGTTTTAGTCCAGCTTCTCCGGCTCAATCTGAATATTCTTCTCGCCGCGCGCCTTCTTCTCCCAATACTTCTTCACCCAGGCCTCGAAGCTCTTACCCGCCGCTGTGTCACGCCCGCTGAAGTGCAGCGCCGCAATCTCCGCGTAGGAGATCGACAGCTTGGTGCGCTCGGTGGAAGGAATCACGCGCACCATCGAATCGGCCAGCGTCGCTCCGGTGCGGCGATCAAAGATGTAGCCCTGAATCTCGCGCCCGTCCTTCAGCGTGAGGGTGACGTCGCCCCGGTAATCGAAGGCCTTTTCAAGCGCCACGCGAGTCTCTTCCTCGCTGGCCAGCGCCGGAATCCATCCCTGCAGATCCTCTCGTTCGCGCCCGGCTACATGCTCCAGCTCATCGGCATTGTGAATGCGAAGCTGCTCGATTTTGGGCTGTTCCTGCTGTTCTGTCGCCATGCGAACTAATCTCCTGAAACGGTTTCCATTGCTTCATTCGCGTGCGGCTCAATCTGCACCAGCGGCTGCGGATGCTCCGGCTTCCACTCATTCAGCATCTTCTGCGCGTCCGCATCGGGATACAGCGATGGGAACATATACTTCTTCGCCGTTGTCAGAAAGCCCTTGAGCGAGCTGAAGTTGTAGTCCACGGCCGAAGCCTCGTGACCGGAGTGAACCATGCAGTTGGCGCAGCGCGGATTCCCGCTCTTCGCGCCATACTCCTCCCACTTGGTCGCCTCCAGCAGCTCTTCAAAGGTGTCGGCGTAACCGTCCTGCAGCAGATAGCAGGGCTTTTGCCAGCCAAAAATGGAGAAGGTCGGCATGCCCCAGGGCGTGCACTCAAAGTGCTGCTTGCCCATCAGGAACTCTGAGAAGAGCGGATGCGTGTTGAACTCCCAGCCCTTCTTGCGGTTCGACAGAATCATGCGAAACAGCTTGCGCGAGCGCGCCTTGCCCAGAAAGTGATTCTGGTCAGGAGCCTTGTCATACGTATAGCCCGGCGAGACCATCATGCTCTCCACCCCAGCGGCCATCAGCTCGTCGAAGTGCGCGCGCACTGAGTTCGGGTCCGCGCCATCAAAGAGCGTAGTGTTGGTCGTCACGCGGAAGCCTGCGGCCACGGCGGCGCGAATGCCTTCCATCGCAATGTCATAGCCGCCCTCGCGGCACACCGAGAAGTCGTGATGCTCGCGCTGCCCGTCCACATGCACTGAGAACGAGAGATACTTGCTCGGCTTGAAGAGATGAAGTTTCTCTTTAAGCAGCAGCGCATTCGTGCACATATAAACATACTTCTTGCGCGCCACCAGCCCGGCCACAATCTCGGGCATCTGCGGATGCAGCAGCGGTTCGCCGCCGGGAATCGACACCATCGGCGCGCCGCACTCTTCCACCGCGCGGAAGCACTCCTCCGGCGTCAGCTCCTGCTTGAGGATGTGCGCCGGATACTGAATCTTGCCGCAGCCGGCGCACGCCAGGTTGCAGCGAAACAAGGGCTCCAGCATCAGCACCAGCGGATAGCGCTTGCGTCCCTTGATCTTCTGCTTCAACACATACGAAGCAACAGTCCATGCCTGTGAAATGGGTACGGCCATTGTTACAAATCCTCCGCCGGCTTATGCGCCGCGCTCCATGGCTTTTTCATAATTGGTCAGCGCCAGCAGCGGGAAGTAGTCCCGGTACTGGTGATAGGCCAGATAGAACACGCGCGGAAAACCGGTGCCCGTGTAAATTGCCTGATGCTTCATGCCGCTGCCCATGCTCTCATCCCAGCCGCCATCGGGCTTCTGGTGGGCCAATAACCATTTGATGCCCTTGGCTACCGAATCGCTGCGGTCATCGCCGGCTGAGAGCAGCCCCAGAATGGCCCACGCCGTCTGCGAGGGCGTGCTTGGCCCTACGCCGCGCGTGTTGGGGTCGTCATAGCTGCCGCAGGTCTCACCCCAGCCGCCATCGGCATTCTGCACCGAGCGAATCCACTCCGCCGCCTGCTGAATCTGCGGCTCGTGGTTCCACACCCCGATGGCCTCCAGCCCGCGCAGCACCAGAAAGGTGCCGTAAAGGTAGTTCACGCCCCATCGGCCAAACCAGCTTCCGTCCGGCTCCTGCTCGTCATAGATGAACTTGATGGCCTTCTCCACGCGGCGGTCCTTGCGCGTGTAGCCATAGGTAGCCAGCATCTCCAGAATGCGCCCAGTGATATCGACCGTCGGCGGATCGAGCATCGCGTTGTGGTCGGCAAACGGCACGTACTGGAAGATCATCTTCGTGTTGTCTTTGTCAAAGCTCGCCCAGCCGCCGTTGCGGCACTGCATCGCAAAGATCCAGTCAATGGCGCGCTGGCAGACGTCGTACTGGTAGCGCTCGCGCGGATTATCGACCTTATTCAGCGCCAGCAGCACCTGCGCCGAGTCGTCCACGTCGGGATAAAACTCATTGTTGAACTCGAAGTACCAGCCACCCGGCTGCGCATTGCGCACCTTCATGGCCCAGTCGCCCTTGTGCCGCACTTCCTTTGAGAGCAGCCAGTCGGCGGCCTTCAGCATGCGCGGATCATTGCGCGGCACTCCGGCCTCGCCCAGCGCAAAGACGGCCTGCGCCGTATCCCACACCGGCGAAACGCAGGGCTGCATGCGGAAGGTCGGCTCAGGATACTCCGCCGTGCCCTCCGGCTCATCGATGCCCAGCTTCTCAAACTCATCCATGGCGCGCAGCGTCTGCGGATCATCCAGCGAATACCCCAGGCAGCGCAGCGCGATGATGGCATTCAGCATGGCCGGATAAATCGCGCCCAGTCCATCGGACATCTCAAAGCGCGCCAGCATCCACTTCTCGGCCTTCCTGAGCGCAATCGAGCGCAGCGGGCGAATGTATACCCGCTCAAACCAGTGCGTCACACGGTCGAGCGCCAGAAAGAAATTACGCCAGCTCAGCAGGTTTTTGCTGTCCCACCGCAGGTGCAGGTTCGCCTTCTCGCGGCCGCCCACAAACAGCTCATCAATGCCCTGCTCGTGCGGAATCTTTTTGAACGGCTTCTTCGCATACGCAATCGAGAGCGGCACCAGAATGGCGCGCGACCACGAGGAAATCTCGTAAATGTTGAAGTAAAACCAGTTCGGAAAGAGCACAATCTCCGGCGGAACCGCCGGCACCGCGTCATACTCATACTGGCCAAGGAAGCACAGATACATCTTCGTGAAGGTGTTGCACTCCACCACGCCGCCGTGGGCCAGAACCCACTCCCGCGCCTTCACCAGGATCGGGTTATCCGCCGTCATGCCCATCAGCTTGGCCGAGAAGTAGCACTTCACCGTCAGGCTGATGTTGCCCGGCCCGCCGGGATAGATGCTCCAGCTCCCGTCGTCATTCTGATAGCGCAGCATCTCGGTGAGGGCGCGCTTCATCTTGCCCGGGTCGCCGGTGCCCAGCAGCGTGTGCGCAAAGATGTAGTCGGCTTCGAGCATCGAGTCGGCCTCAAGCTCGCCGCACCACCAGCCGTCTTTGCTCTGCTGCGAAAAGACGCGCTCCTTCGCGCGCGCAATCGCACGCTTCACATCTTCCAGGGCCGCATCGATGCGCCCGAATCTCACTGCGGATGGCGAAGTGCTTCCCGGAAGAGGATTGCCTCCGGGTTGTGCTCTCTCAGATACGCTCATGCGAACTCGTTGCTTTCCCGTCGATTTCTGGTGAACAACGCCTACGCGGACACAGGCGAGGACGGCGCGGCCTGAATGGCCTGCACAATCTCCGGCGGCAGCCCGAAGCGCACATTCTCCGGCATCACTTCCACTTCTTCGACCGAGCCAAAGCCCTTGGAGCCCAGGTACTTCACCACATCCTCCACCAGCACTTCGGGCGCGGAGGCGCCAGCCGTCACCGCCACCGTGGCCACGCCTTCCAGCCACTCCGGGTTGATCGCCTTCGAGTTGTCGATCAGATAACCCTTGGTGCCAAGGTTCCGCGAAACCTCCACCAGGCGGTTCGAGTTCGAGCTGTTGTTCGAGCCCACCACCAGCACCAGGTCCGCCGAGTGCGCCACATTCTTCACCGCCACCTGGCGGTTTTCCGTCGCATAGCAGATGTCCTGCGAGTGCGGCCCCACAATGTTGGGGAACTTCTTCTTGAGCGCGTCGATCATGTCCCGCGCCTCATCGAGCGAGAGCGTCGTCTGCGTCAGGTAAGCCACGCGATCCGGATCGGGAACCTCGAGCGCCTCCACTTCGGCCGCGCTTGAAACCACCGTCGTCACGTCCGGAGCCTCGCCCAGAGTGCCCTCGATCTCCTCATGGTCGCGATGCCCAATCAGCACCAGCGAATAGCCCTGGCGCGCAAACTTCACCGCCTCCACGTGCACCTTGGTCACCAGCGGACACGTCGCGTCAATCACCCGCAGGTTGCGGTCCTTGGACTGCTGCCGCACCGCCGGTGAAACGCCGTGCGCGCTGTAGATCACGCGGCTGCCCTCGGGCACCTGATCGATGTCCTCGACAAAGATTGCGCCCTTCTCGGCCAGTTCGTTCACCACAAAGCGATTGTGCACGATCTCCTTGCGCACATAGATCGGCGCGCCAAAGGTCTCGAGCGCAATGCGCACAATATCCACGGCGCGCACCACGCCGGCGCAGAATCCGCGCGGCTTCAATAGGAGGACTTTACGCTCGCCGTCAGGGGCAGAAACGTGGGTTGGAGTGTGCTGATCGGTGATAGTCGTCACAGCTATAAGTATATCGTGCCGTCAACCCTTTGCAGCATCTTTTGGGCGAATCCTGCTCGCCCCGGAACACGGAAGGTTGCCTGCGGCTCCCGCTTTTCCAGACCGGATTCTATCTTTCAGTGCTAAGCTGCGGCTCATGAATCGCAACTCCCTCTTCCCGGTCCGCGTCGGCGTACTTCTCTCTGCGCTGGCCTTGTGCGTAGCCCTTTTGCCGTCGCAGTGGTTGCCGTTTGGGCTGGCGCAACAGGGCGATACGCTCCACCACTTCTGCATCGGCCTCGCCCTGGGGACGCTGATTGTACTGAATGCCCTGCTCTTCTTCAGCCGCGAGGTCTCCGACTCATTCCGGCAGGAATAGCCGCAACCCCGAACCGCAACCCGGAACCGCAACCCCCGAACGGCAATCCCGGACTGGCGGCCCGGTCCTCGTTCAAAATGCAAAAGCCCCGGCTCATCACCGGGGCTTTTATGTGCGTTGCGATGCGAATTACTGCGCGGTCAGCTCCGCGGCGACGCGTTCCATCGTGAACGCCTCCACCGTGTCGCCCACCTGGATGTCCGACGTATTCAGACCCACGCCGCACTCCATGCCGTTGGTGACTTCCTTCGCGTCGTCCTTGAAGCGCTTGAGCGAGGTGAGCTTGCCCTTGAAGACCTGCTCGCCGCCGCGCATCAGGCGAATCTCGGAGTCGCGCCGCAGCACGCCATCGAGCACGCGGCAGCCGGCGATGGTGCCAATCTTCGGAATCTTGAAGACGTTGAGCACTTCGGCGCGGCCCAGGTAGCTCTCCTTGAAGACAGGATCGAGCAGCCCCAGCATTGCCTTGGTGATCTCTTCCTGCAGCTCGTAGATGATCGTGTGCAGGCGAATCTCCACGTTCTCCTGCTCGGCCAGATCGGCGGACTTGCGATCCGGCTTCACATTGAAGCCGATGATGATCGCATTCGAGGCCGACGCCAGCAGCACGTCGCTCTCGGTAATCGCGCCCACGCCCGAGTGAATCACCTTGATGCGCACCTTCTCGGTGGACATCTTCTGCAGCGAGTCGGCCAGCACTTCGACCGAGCCCGTCACGTCGCCCTTCAGAATCAGCGGCAGTTCCTTCATGCCGGCCTGCTTGATCTGCTCGGCCAGGCCCTCCAGGGAGACGCGCGAAGACTTCGCCAACTGCACTTCGCGCTCCTTCATCTGGCGGTACTGCGCAATGCCCTTGGCCTTGTCGCGATCGGCCACCACCAGGAAGGTGTCGCCTGCGTCAGGCATATTTTCAAGGCCCAGAATTTCGACCGGGGTCGAAGGTCCGGCCTCTTCAATCGCACGTCCGCGGTCGTCAAACATGGCGCGAATCTTGCCGAAGGTATTGCCCACAATGAAGCTGTCCTGTGCCCGGAGCGTACCATTCTGCACCAGCACCGAGGCCACCGCGCCGCGTCCGCGATCGAGCTTGGCTTCAATGACCGTGCCCACCGCCGAGCGGCCCGGAGTCGCCTTCAGATTGCCCAGATCCGCCACCAGGCAGATCATTTCAAGCAGCAGATCGAGGTTCTGGCGCTTCTTGGCCGAAACATCCACAAACACCGTGCTGCCGCCCCAGTCTTCGGGCACCAGTCCGCGGTCGCCAAGCTGCTTCTTCACGCGGTCCGGCTGTGCTTCGGGCTTGTCGATCTTGTTCACAGCCACAATAATCGGCACGTTGGCGGCCTTGGCGTGATCCACGGCTTCCAGCGTCTGCGGCATCACGCCGTCATCGGCAGCCACCACGATCACGACAATGTCGGTCACCTTGGCGCCGCGCGCACGCATGCGGGTAAAGGCTTCGTGACCCGGCGTATCCAGGAAGACGATCTCGCGCCCAAAGGCCGGCGAGTCTTCCTTGTTGATGCGCACCTTGTAGGCGCCGATGTGCTGCGTGATGCCTCCGGCTTCGCCCCCGGCCACGTCCGTTTCGCGGATCGCGTCCAGCAGCGAGGTCTTGCCGTGGTCCACGTGGCCCATCACGGTCACCACCGGCGGGCGCGAGAGCTCCAGCTCGTCGGGATTTTCCTGCGACAGCAGATTCTCAAAGGCCTCATTGGCCATCTGGTCTTCAAAGCTGATGACCGTCGTGTCCGCGCCAAACTGCCGCGCCACGTCCTTCACCAGTTCGCCGTCGAGCGACTGATTCACGGTCACGAACACACCGCGCATCAGCAGGGTGGCGATCAGATCCTTGCCGCGAACGCCCAGCTTCTCGGCCAGATCCTTCACGCTGATGCCTTCGGTCACGGTAATGGTGCGCGTGATCGGCAATGGCTCGGTGGGAATCTGCGCGCCGCCAAACCGCGACGGCGGCGCAAAGCCCTTCATCGGGCCTTCTTTGCTCTTTGGATACTGGTTGCTGCGGCCACCGCGCTTCTGGCCTGCGCCCGGACGCTGCGGACGGCCCGGCGTATCGCCCGGAGGCGGCACCAGTCCTGGCGCGCCCATTCCCGGGCGCTGCCCAAATCCGGGACGCGGACCATTGTTGAAGCCCGGACGCCCGCCCGGCGGTCCACCGCCCGGCTGGTTGCGCGTTGGATGCATGGGACGGCGTCCCCCCGGTCCGGAGGGCCGCTGGCCGTATCCACCACCGGGTCCACCCGGTCCACCCGGAGCGTTCCCCGTGGGACGGCGATCAAAAATAGGTTTGCCGCGCTGAATTCCGGCACCCGTGGGCCGCGAAGACACTGGCGCAGCCGAGGGCGGAGGAGCCGTATACACCGGGCGAGGCCCGGTCTGCGGCATAATCACACGCCGCTGCGGAACAGCCGGAGCCGCCGGCTTTTCCGGGGCGGCCGCGGGCGCTTCGGCTGCGGGAGTCTTTGCTTCCTGAGGCGCACTCTGGCTGGTGGCAGGCGCTGCGGGAACCGCCGGCGCATGCGATGCTGCCACCGGGGGCGGAGCTGCGGCAGCCACCACCGAGGGGCTGACCGCGACGGGGGCCGAAGGGCCACTGGCCAATGCTGACTTCACTTCCTGCGCCGCGGATGCGGCGGGCTTTTCCTGATGGGCAACGGGAGCAGGCGTCACGGGAGGCTTCACGGCCACCGGAGCTGCCGGCGGACGGGCCGCAATCGCGGGAGCCGCCGCGGGCGGCGGAGCCACCACGGCCGAAGGCTGCCGGGGCTGCGGAACAATTCTGCGAGGCGCGGGCTTCTGTGCTTCAGCACTCTGCGGAGCCGAAGCTGCCGCCGGAGCGCCGGGCTGGGCCGCAGCGGGCCTGGCCGCCACGGGCGGCGGAGCCGCTGTGACTGCCGGACGAGGTGCGGCCGGGCGCGCAGGCGGAGCACTGACCGCGGGTTTGGGCGCGGCAGGCGCGGCCACCGGCCGCGTTGCGGCAACGGTCTCCTGTTCCTTCCGCTCCTGAATGGCCTTCAACACATCTCCAGGCTTGGAGACACGTGACCAGTCAATCTTGGGCTGCGGCTCATTCTGCTGGCGAGAGCCACCCTGGCTCGCACCCCGGCTGCCGCGTGCAAAGTGGGTGCGCACGCGCTCCGCCTCATCCGCCTCAAGAGAACTGGAGTGGGTCTTCTTCTCGGTAACGCCGCAATCGGCCAATGCATCGAGGATCGCTTTGCTTTTGACTTCCAGTTCCCGAGCTAAATCGTTGATTCGAACTTTACTCATCCGCCCCTATTATCTTCTGCCGGTTCACCCGCGCATTCACAACGTCATAAATGGCCTCGCAGACGCGGGATCGTCTTTTTCTATTATCCCCCGATTCGCACTCATACGCGCACTCATCTCCGGGATACTGTCACTTCGTGAACGAAGACGCGGGCGCATTACGCACCCTTGTCTCCGTCCGGATTCATTTCGGCGCTCTCCACGCCCGTTCCTTCATCCACAGCGGAGGCATGCTCCGCCAGCCGCTCACTCGTGTCCTCGCGCCCCGGAACCAGGGACTCAGCGCCCTCGGTCTCCAGCGCTTCCCCGCTCTCGGTCAGCTCAGAGACGGCCTCGGCGGCCAGTTCATCATACACCGGCCCGGAGCCATCCTCCTCGCCATCGGAGTGCGGCAGCTCTTCGCCGGCCTGCGTCAGATCCTGCTCCAGAGCATCGATCTCCTCGGCTGCCTGCGCATCCGCAATCGCTTCGGCCTGCTCCAGCTTCGCCTGCTCGGCTTCCGGAACCGCGGGGCGTTCCTCGCCCGGCTCGTACTGGCCAAAATAATGGCGCACCGCCACGCTGATCTTCTCGAGCGTCTTCTCGCCGATGCCCGGAATCTCTTCGAGCTGCTCCGGCGTCATGTCGGCCAGCGACTCGACCGTCGTAATGCCGGCCGTCACCAGCTTTTGAATAATCGACTCGCCCAGCTCATTCACTTCTTCAATCGCCGTGGCCGTGGCGCCCTGGGCAAAGCCGCCCATCTGCTGCTCCACTTCCTGGCGCTTCTCTTCCTCGCTCTTGATGTCGATCTTCCAGCCCAGCAGCTTGGCCGCCAGGCGCACATTCTGCCCCTTCTTGCCGATCGCCAGCGACAACTGCGTATCGTCCACGATCACTTCCAGGTGCTTCTCTGACAGATCGGCAATGCTCACGCGGCTCACCTTGGCCGGCTGCAGCGCGCGCTCGGCAAAGGTGGTCACCTCTTCGCTGAACTCGATAATGTCGATCTTCTCGCCGCGCAGCTCGCGAATAATCGACTGCACGCGCATGCCCTTCATGCCCACGCATGCGCCCACCGGGTCCACGTCCTTGTCGCGCGACATCACGGCGATCTTGGTGCGCTCGCCCGCCTCGCGGGCAATGGCGCGAATCGTCACCGTGTTGTCGTAAATCTCCGGCACCTCGCCCTGAAACAGGCTCGTCACCAGCTCCGGAGCCGCGCGGGACACAATCACCTGCGGACCCTTCGCCGCGCGATCCACGCGCAGCAGCACCACGCGCACGCGCTCGCCCACTGAGAACTGCTCCAGCCGCGACTGCTCGCGCTTCGGCATGCGGGCCTCGGCCTTGCCCAGGTCAAAGATCACGTCCTGCATCTCGACCCGCTTGACCGTCGCCGTCAGCACCTCGCCCACGCGATGCGCATATTCGTTAAACACCGTGTCGCGCTCGGCCTCGCGCACCTTTTGAAAGATCACCTGCTTGGCCATCTGCGCCGCAATGCGGCCCAGCACGTCGGTCGGCTTGTAAAAGCGAATTTCGCCGCCCACTTCCACGCCCGGCGCAAGCTGCCGCGCCTCTTCGAGCGTGATCTGGTTCAGCGGATCTTCAATCAGCTCCGGCGTCTCCACCACAGCCTTATAAATGTAGGCGCGAATCTCGCCCGTCTCCCGGTCCAGCTCGGCGCGCATGTTTTCCTGCGTCTTGTAATACTTGCGCGTTGCCAGTGCGATCGCATCTTCAACCGCGCCCACCACGACTTCGGGATCAATACCTTTGTCCCGGCTCAGCGCTTCAATGCTTTGATAAAGAACACTTGCCATAAATTCTCTCGATTCAATCCTTCTAAAAAATGGACGGCCCACTGTCTGTGAGGCGACGCACGCGCATCGGCATCCGCCAGACCGGCATGACCTGCCCTTAAATCTCTGGAATCAGTTGCGCCTTCTCGACATTGCCCAGCGCAATCTCCACCGTCTCGGCAGCGGACTTCTTCTCCTTGCCCTTGCCCTTCTGCTTCACCGCCGTCAGGTCGAGCCGCAGCGTATCGCCCTCGAGTCCCGCCATCCGTCCCTGCCAGTGCCGGTTCCCATTCACCGGCTCAAAGGTGCTCAGCTTCACCAGGCTGCCGGCAAAGCGCTCATAATCCGTGCGGCTCTGCAGCTTGCGATCCAGCCCCGGCGAGGAGACCTCCAGCGTATACTCCGACGCTCCCGGCATCAGCTCTTCCACATCCAGCAGCGTGCCAAAGTCCGTGCTGAACGCCGAGCAATCCTCATGCGTCACGCCGGAGAAGTGCTCCGGATTCATGCCTTCGCGCGGCATCTCTTCGTGCGCGCCCATCGTCTCCACGGCACCGGAGCTCTGCGCCGCCAGCTTCGAGCGCTGCTCGGCATTCTTTTCAATGAAGATGCGCAGCATCCGGTGCTTGGCCCCGCCCTGATACTCCACGTCCACCACGTCCAGGCCGTGCGAAGACGCGACGCGCTGCGCCGCCGAACGAATTGTATCCAGATCAAATGCCATATCTTTGCCGCAAATAAAAAGTGGGCTTTCGCCCACTGCGCCTCCGCGCGCCTGGAAACCCTGCCGCGCGCCGAATGCGTTTGTCCGCACTTACAGGTTACCGCTCTATGCGGAAACTTTCAAAGGCTCAATTTATAGGATGCAAAATACGGGCAGCCCGGGTCCGTCTTCCCGAACCCGGGCACCCGTCGCTTCTCACAGCACCAGCTTGCGCAGCGGCCCCTCAGGGTCATCCACCATCCGCGGCACATTGTCCCAGACCATCGTCCGGTTCGAGACCGGGTCGCTCGGCTCCCAGCGAATGCCCGCCTGGCTCGGATTCCCCGTCCGCGCAAAGTTCGCCCACGCCGTCGCCATCTTCCGCGCCAGCGCCTGCGCCTCAGGAGTATTCCCGGTTCCCTGCTCGCAGCGCATCGTGTTGTCAAAGCAGAACTGCAAGTCCGACGTATGCCACGCTCCCGGCACCCCATCCAGAATCTTCGTCTGCCACGTGAAGTAGTACGTGTAGACCGGCGCGGCTTGCAGATCGTGCTTCATCTTCGCCATGCGCACCACGCCGTTGCGCATCGAGAGCGCATTCAAAAAGCCGCCGCCGCTGCACATATAAGAGAGCGTGCGCACGCTCTTGTGCGGATACTCCTTCTTCAGCCCATCCGCAATCGCGTTGCCCCGCTCCGCGCCGTAGGCCCGCGCCAGCCCCGCGCGCCACTCCGCTTCCGTGGGCCGCGACGCCATGATGTTGCCTTCCTCGCTCACCGAGCCCACCATCAGCGGAATATCCTTCGACATCGCGGGCGCGCCATCCTCAAACGGCAGCCCCGGAATCACCCGCCCATCGCTCGTCGGCATCCAGAAGTGGTGCGGCGGCCCATGCATCTTGAAAGGCATGTGCGGATTGGCCGGCAGCTTGCCCTGCGCCACATCGGCCGCCGTCATCAGCGCCCGCCAGTCCATCTTCCTGAGTGCGCCAATATCGTTCGGAGCCAGCCCCAAATCCTTCATCATCTGCCGCGTCAGCGCCTTCGCATCCGCCGCCGAGCCAAAGAAGGCGCCGCCCGACTGAATGGCCGCGCGATGAAACAGCCCCTGCGCCGAGGGCATGCCCATCAGCGTCGCCACCTTGCCGCCGCCGCCCGACTGGCCATAAATCATCACGCAATCCGGATCGCCGCCAAAATTCGCAATATTCTCCTTCACCCAGCGCAGCGCCGCCACCAGGTCCGTCATGCCCACGTTTGAGGAGTCGCGATACTCCTCGCCGCCCACCTCCGAAACGTCCAGAAAGCCCAGCGCATTCAGCCGGTGATTCACTGACACCGCCACCACGTCGTGGTAGCGCGCCATGTTCGCGCCCTCGTGCGACGGCAGCTCATAGGCCGAGCCAAACTCATAGCCGCCGCCGTGAATGTAGAACATCACCGGCCGGCGTCCGCTCAGCGACGGCGTCCACACATTCAGCTTCAGCATGTCCTCGCTCTGCCAGCCGTCATCCCAGTCCTGAATGAACACCTGCTCCTGGCTGTGCCAGTCATGCAGATTCTGCGGGCAGTTCGCCCCATAAATCAGCGCCGGATACTCGCCCTCCCACGCCGCCGGCTCCTTCGCCGGCAGCCAGCGGTTCTCCCCGCCCGTGTCCTGCCCATAAGGCACGCCCTTGAACGTGAATACATTGCCCGACACAAAGCCCCGCACCTTGCCATACTTCGTGCTCGCCACCGCCGAGTCCGGCGTGGAGCAGTACGGCGGCTGCTGCTGATGCACGCCCGTCTTGGTGCTGTCGGATGCGTGAGCCACCTGGCCCATCGCGGCGGCCACCCCGGCCCCCGCCGACAGCTTCAGCGCGGCGCGGCGGCTCAACAGCAGGTGATTCCCGTTCTCTTGATTCCCCGTCTCTTGATTTCCAGTCTCTTGATTCCCGGTCTTCGATTTCGACATGGCAGTTTCCTCATGAGGTCTTGAACTCGAGCTCCCGCGGCCCCACTCCCCGCAAGCCTGACCCCGTCAGCCCTGCGGTTTCGTGGCCAGACAAAAAGCCCGGCCCGCGGCCCCCGAATACTACCGGCTGGCCCCCACAAACGGCAACCACATAAAACGCTTTATCCCAAAGAAATTGGGGTTCCCGCACGCATCTCGATGATTCCCTGAGAAAACGCATACCCACCCCGCCCAAAGCAACCACGCGCACAGATTCCCGCCTGGCCTGCCCGGTAATTTGTACCAGCGAGATTGTTAGTGTAGCGCAACGGGAGTTGAATCTATCCCGCCACCGTCGGGGGTGTGGAGAAGTGGGAAGCGCGTAGCGGTTTCCACTTTTCCATGCCCCATGTTCTTTGTGAGCCGTGCCTCTGGTGCTGGAGGTCTGTAGCCCAACGATGAGTGTGGGCGCTCGGTGTTGAAGTAGACAAGCCGGCTTATCTAATTCACCATGGTCTGATAGGGCAAAAATAGCTCGAAAACGGTACCGCTAGATCTTGGAGTCATACGGCTCCGCACCAGCAATTGGCCATGATGCCGATCCACGATCTCGCTACTAACCCAAAGCCCGAGACCCGTTCCCGCAATTCCCTTGGTGGTGTAAAACGCTTTGTAGATTCTAGCCAGCGTTTCTGGGCTCATTCCGGTTCCCGTGTCGGCAACAGTGATCACCACACCCTTCGCGCCCGATCGCCACTGCGTAGCCTCCCGAGTGCGGACAACCATCCTGCCACCGCTTATCGACATTGCGTCCACGGCGTTGCGTATCAGGTTGCTGATGACCAACTGAATTTCGCTTTCAAAACACACGATCGATTCTGACATGCTGTCCTCACGGGTAACCACGATGCCGCGTTCAACGAACCTTCGTTCGTAGAGGTCAAGGACGGTCGAGATTAGATCGACAGGACGTACTGCGGTTGCCTTGGTCGACTGCCGATGGAACCGTAGCGATTGAGCTGTGATGTGGGCTACCGCCTTAAGTTCTTTCTCGGCCATGCCGAGGAGTTTTTCGGCTTCTCGGTCGTTGCACTTTCCGCGCGCCAGATACACCAGGTTTGTGATCGCCGCCAGGGGGTTATTGATCTCATGCGCGATCAAAGTGGCGAGCCTTCCGGCAGCGGCGAGCTTCTCACTTTCCCGCGAAGCCTCTTCGAAGGCGATGCGGGAAGTAACGTCATTCTGGATGCTTACGAAGTGCGTGACTTCACCCGTCGCATTCCGAATCGGCGACAGAAACAACTCGTTCCAGAACTCCGAACCATCCTTTCGGCAACTCCTTACGATAACTACGGTCTCGCGCTCTTCTCTCAGGGCTTCACCGAGCAAGGTTAGACCGGGCTGATCCTCGTCTTTACTGTGCAGGAAGCGATAGTTTTGGCCTAGCACTTCCTCGAGGCTATAGCCGGTCGTCACCTCGAAGGCGGGATTCACGTATGTCACCGGGTTTTCCGGCTGCGTAGCACTGACAACGACGATGCCGCTCGTGACTGAGCGAAAGATCCTTCGATTTAGGCGCAATTCCTCTAAGGCTGATTCGAAGCGATAGATGTAAGCGCGGTGAGCATAGAGGATGACGCTGAGTTGTGCGAGCACCATGGCGGGTTGCTGCGGCAACGCCAGCAAGCCATCAAAGGGGCGCTCCTGATTACGATCCGGAAGGATTGGGATGCTTTGGGTAGGAACTGCAATGGCAGCTACGACTGCCAGTCGGATGCTTTCCCCCGGATCTTCCGGGATACCCGCCGCTTGCTGAAAGCGAAGAGCAATAGCTTCGTCCGCGATCAGCATTTCCATCTCCGCGATACGCTGGGGGTGAGCCAAATCCGCTTCTTCCAGTAAGATGGGCAGTAATCCGAGTTGCGCAGAGACTCCTTCAACCAATCGACGGTGAGTCGGGTTCGCAATGCTGATTCCGATTTGTGTCCTTGGAAATTCCGTCTCCGGAAGACCGCTGTCGGTGAAGGGTTCCGCCGCTTTCTCGTGCAACGTGTCCTCTCCTCAGGTGTAGAATGCGATTTCATAACACTCGCCGCACTCCCTGGCCTGCCCGGTAATTTGTACCAGCGAGATTGTTAGGGAGGCCGATCAGATTGAAGGGCCTAGTTTTCCTGTACCAAGTCTGATGTTAGTCCGCGGCTGTTTTTGGTTTCAGCCAGTATGCGGCTAGCCGCATACTGGCTGGCGAACTCGCTTGGTGTCCTGTCCGCGAGAGATGCGTGAGGACGACTCTCATTGTATTCCTTCCTCCAGGCTTCGATCAGTGCCTTGGCTTCCCGCAGATC
>Ga0207433_10000283_pt1 | contig 120116 bp, 130 predicted proteins | sample YelNatPaOPGAMG01_FD_187559 | JGI IMG/M metagenome (GOLD analysis project Ga0207433, IMG submission 187559) | Hot spring thermophilic microbial communities from Obsidian Pool, Yellowstone National Park, USA - OP-RAMG-01 (SPAdes) (version 3) | ecosystem: Environmental > Aquatic > Thermal... | reverse complement strand
AAATTCAGAAATCCGCTTATGAGAAGCAGAAAGCAATAGAAAGCGGCGAACTCGTAGTTGTTGGAGTAAACAAATATCAGATCGAGGAAGAAATCCACATGGAACTGTTAAGAGTTCCTAAAGAAGTCGTTGAAAAACAGGTTGCAAGAGTAAAGAGGTTTAAGGAGAACAGGGATAAAAGAGAAGTTGAAAGAAGTCTTGAAAAGCTTAAAAAAGTAGCCGAAACCGATGCTAATCTTATGCCCTTTGTTTTTGAATGTGTCAGATCAAAGGCGACGCTGGGTGAAATAGCTGATGCGCTTAGAGAAGTTTTTGGAGAATACAGAGCACCAGAAATTTTCTAATTTTTTAATGGAGCATGAAGCCAAGGAATTTCTTGAGAAATACGGTATAAAGACTGCAAAATGCTTTTTTGTAAAGAAAGAAGAAGATTTGCTCGAAGCTTTGAAAATAACCGGTTTTCCTGCTGTTTTGAAGATCGCTTCTCGAAGAATACCACACAAGAGCGACGTTGGAGGAGTAAGATTTGTTAACGACGAAAAAGAGGCAGTAAAAAACTTCCGGGAACTCATGGCAATTGACTTTGCTGAGGGTGTAAACGTTCAGAGAAAACTCGAGGGAGGTATCGAGATATTTTTGGGCGTTTCGCAGAACGAACAATTTGGACCATTTTTGGCCCTCGGTTTAGGAGGATTTTTTATAGAAGCTTTAAAAACTTACAGCGTTCGTTTAATTCCAGTCTCAAGAAAAGACGTTGAAGACATGCTTAGAGAAGTTCCAAATATCTTTGAATATCGTGGGAGAGCATTTGACAGAGAAGCGGTAATAGAACTCGCTCTGAAGCTTAGCGAGATTGCTGAAAGAGAAAATATACTGGAAATGGATTTGAATCCTGTTTTTGTATACGAAAAGGGATGCATCGTTGCGGATGCAAAGATATTTCTCGGAGAAAAGAAGTCCTTTAAAAGGGTAAGAAAGATCCCTATACTAAATCCAAAAAAGATAGCAGTCATCGGCGCAAGCGATAAGCCGCTGAAGGTTGGCTATGCAGTCATTCAAAGTCTGAAGGCGAATAGAAATATTGAAATATACCCAGTAAATCCGAATCTGGACGAAATAGATGGAATTAAGGTTTTCAAGTCCTTAGCGGAGTTACCTGAAGTGGATCTTGCTGTAATCGCGCTGCCCGCTGAAAAAGTGGTCGAGACCGTTGAATCCCTAATTGGAAAGGCAAAAGAGGTATTAATAATTTCCGCAGGCTTTAGAGAGGCTGAAATTGAAGAGGGAAAGGAGAGAGAAAAAAGATTGCGAGAATTGGGCGAGAAAATAACGATTATAGGTCCCAACGTATTTGGTTTTGTAAACCTGATAGATGAAATCAATGCAAGCTTTACACCGGCTTTCAGCAAGCTTAAAAGGGGAAGAATTGCTCTCGTATCTCAAAGTGGTGGAATTTGCCATTACGTATTGCACAAATTCAGCGATGTTGGTTTTAGCTATATAGTGCATCTGGGAAACCGCTGCGATGTAGATTTTCCAGACGTTATTGAGTTTTTGGCGAACGATAATAACACGAAAGTTGTTGCAATTTACGTTGAAGGCCTCGAGAACGGGAGGGCCTTTTTTGAAAGTTTAAAAAAGATAAGAGAATCTGGAAAATTCGCAGTTGTTCTCAAAGCTGGAAAGAGCGAAATTGCTGATAGAGCTTCTTTAAGTCACACCGGAAGTGTAGCAGGAGATTACAGGATTTTCAAATCCGCGATAATACAGGCAGGCGCCATAGCTGTCGAAACACCAACAGAACTGATAGACGTAGCAATCCTGCTCGAGAGATTCGGGGCAATTCGAAGTGTGGCAGTTGCAACAATTCAAGCCGGACTTGGAATTGTTTTTGCAGATCTCCTTGAAAGCAACGGAGGAAAGCTTGCAAAATTGAGTAGCAAAACGATACAGAAGCTGAGAGAGTTACTTCCTCCGTTAACTCTCAGAGAGAATCCCGTAGATTTATCTTTTAGCGGGCTCGACTTCTTAAAACTCAAAACAATTCTCGAGATACTTAAAAAGGATGAGAATGTAGATGCTGTGGTATTCTGCTATGCACTAGCCCCTCCGGCGTGGGTTGTGCCCGAAGATGTTATGAAAAGTCTCTTCAGAAATGAGATCGTTGTGTACATTTCAGATAAAGAAGATTTTGAGAGGAAGAAAAGAACGATGGCGGACTGTATTCTTTTTGATTCTATTGAAAGGGCAGCACTAGCTCTCGCTAGACTTACGCATGCTTTCAACTGATTTCCTGTAGCTCTCTATCATAGGTAACGGCACTCTTAGAGCTGTATTGGGAATCGGATATCTTATCCCTCTCTTATGCGTTTCCTCTAGCCCTTTTGCAATTTCTTCAGCCATCTCGAAAGGAAAAGCTACAGCCATTTCGTGATCTTGGGTTAGACCAAATAGTCTGTCGCCGTAGCATGGGATGAGTATCTTTAGCTTTTTGTAAATAAAAGCCTCTAGAAACTCGGCACATGCTCCTCTGCCGAGAATAGAAGTATCCACTTTACCTCCCTTATTGTAGAGATAAGCGTGGACAAAGCGGAGGACTTGTGCTGGGGTTGCGTAGACAACGACAAAGTCTGGTTTTGGTATAAAATCTTCTCTTTCCAATGGTGCCACTAGGCAAGATTTGTATCCTCTTATTTTTGGAACGACCTCTTCGAATTTCTTTCCTATTTCCTCGTTTACCGCATACCCCGCTTCGTATGCAAGTTTTCCCGATTTGTAGAGCTCATCCGGTTCAGCAAAGCCATAGGCTATGATTCCTAGTGGACAAGTTGTTTCGACGTCGAACTTTAAAAACCAGCCGTATCTTCTGGCCATGTTGTATATTTGGCAAATAGTTAAGTCTTTGAGCTTTCTCGCTCTTTGATCGTCGCCGAATTTAAAAGAAAGCGGAAAAGTTTGGGGTCGGATGTAGCGCTCTATAACGACTGAAAGCTCCTTTGGTGTCATGTTATTACCTCTTCACTCAAGCTTATAATCAAGGCAACGTCCCATTTCCTAAACCAGTGTATACCCTCCATAGCCTTTTCAGCATAGTAATTCCAGAACTTTTCTGGATTCTCTTTCTCTTCCCTCCAAAGGGCTTTAAATGCCTCCATAAAGAACCACCATTTTAAAAAATTTTATAAAAATTTATAAATAATCAAACTTCTTTCGTGAGCTCAACGCAGTACTTCTGCACTCTCTCTTCCTCAGGAGGCTTAGTTAGCAGCGATATTATGATGAACAGAATGAACCCCACTGGAATCGTCCAGACTTGGTGCGGTGTTATCAGCGCGTTGGGGTTTCCGAATAATATGTCATTCAGGAAGAACCTTGCGTGGTGACCGAGAACAAGATGGGCTCTAAGCCAAGCAACCATGCTGACGATGAACATCACTATTGCTGTTATCCACATTGCAGCCCTTGTCGCTCTCTTCCACCATAGTCCGAGTACTAAGCCAGGACCGAGGCTGCAGATGACGACTATGAATGCCCAGCCGCTTAGGTCCAGAACAAGAGCTGGTGGCTGAATTGCAACAATGAAACCTATCAGCAAGAATATAAACGCTACAAGTCTTCCGTAGAATATTGGTCTTTCTTCTGCTTTCTTTGACTTCAGAAGTTTCACCATCCAGTCTCTCGCTATTATCGTGTTAACCACAACAGCCCAGCCAGCTGCGGTTGACATTGCAACTGCAAGACCACCTGCGCACAGAATGCCAAGTACAACTGGATTTCCCAGAGCTTCAACCGCTGCGATCATCGAATAATCTGTTACAGTTCCAATTCCGTAAGTTTTCTGTATCGTTGCTAGAACTTGTGTTGCCGTCATGTTTCCGCCAGCAGCGACGGCAATTGGGTGATATTTCTCGATCATGTACTTGGAAGTTATTCCTATGAGTTGTAAAGCGACATAGAAAGCTCCTGCTGCCAAAGTGCACCAGAAAATGCTCCTTCTTGCAGTCTTTATGTCCATAGTTGTGAAAAATCTAACCACTGTATACGGCATTGTTGCGAAACCGTAGTGCCATACAAAGAACCAGCCTATCACGGCAATCCATGTTGAGCTGAGGAGGTGGGGAACGTCCGGGGCATCCGCTGGAGTATTCCAGATCTTTGGATAAGATTTCAGGGCTGCATAATAAACGCCCTCAAAGCCTCCGAGTTGCCATACAATCGCTACCGCGGCTATTATTGCTGCGAGGGTCATCACAACAGCTTGCATTGCTGCATTCCAGCTTGTGGCAATCATGCCACCGTAGACGACATAGAACATTGTAATAATTGTTGTAATAATCAAAGCTATTAGGTAGGGCATCTTGAGAATTGCGACCATGAACAAGGCCATACCCACGAGGGACAGCGCTATGTAGAGTATGCTTCCGACAATTACTATAATTCCTATCCACCACCTTAACCTTTCATCACCAAAGCGGTCAGCATAGTAGTCTGCAAAACTCACTGGTGCATATTTTCTCAAAGCCGCTGCTGTTAGAAGGGTCGCAATAGGCATACCAGCAACTATTGCCATCATTCCCCACCAGAACGGATAACCGATTAGGAATATGTAAGCCGGCAGACCTAGCATGGAAGCGGGGCTGAAGTATGTTGATTCCAATGCAAGCCCGTTAACAACGCTGCCAACTCTTCTTCCGGCAACATAGTAGTCTATTGCGCTCTTTAGTCTAACCCTTGAGTAATACCCTATCACAACTACTGCAATAAGGTAGATGGCAACTATCGCAATAACAACTGGATCAACGCTTTCGGCCATTTCAGCTCACCTCTTTCTTTTCTGCAGCTTTCTTCGCCTCTGCTCTTTCCCTGAAATAGAAATACATCCAAGACACAATTACCGGAGCCAGAAATGTTGCCCAGATTGATGTGTACCAGATCTGTGCAGTAGGTATCTTCTGTATTTTTACTGTTGCTTCAAGCAACCATCCTAGCACAGCAGTTCCGTAAATTATCAACAAACCCACCCAGAACACTTTTGGCGGCCATGGCATGCTACCACCGTGAGCTCGTTAATTTATCACTATTTAAATTTTTCGATTTTTAGCATTAGTTAAACACAGAAAAATTTAACTTGCGTTAATCCAATTATAATCAATGTTGCCTCCGAAGGAGTTTATAAGGAAGATAAAGCCCTTTGATCTCCTGAGCGAGGAAGAAATTGATTTTCTCGTCTCCAAATTAGATGTTGAAGCTTTTGAAGAGGGTGAGATCATTTTCTCTGGAACACCAAAGAAACTCTATATAGTCTTTTCTGGACACGTAGGACTTTACAAAAACGGAGAACTAATTGAAGAGTTCGAAAAAGGAGATATTTTTGGTTTAGGAATTTACGAGAATTCAAAAGCAGTAGCGAGCTCGGATACGATCTGTTTTACGATCAAGAGAGATTTCATTAACAGGATCGTCGCTGAAAATGCAAAGTTCCGCGATTTCATTGATAAGATTATGAAGAGGGACCTTAAGGGTTTAATTTGCCTTCTTGAGGGGAGAGAGCTAAGCGATGCACTTTTGATGAAAGTTGCAGATTGCATAACTAAGAAACCAGTTTTTTGTGATGCATACACAACTGTAAGAGATGCGGCACTGAAAATGGAAATGAACGGAGTAGGTTCAATAGTGGTTGTAAAAAATGACATGACTCCAATCGGTATTTTTACAAACCGGGATCTGAGAAAATTCGTGATACATGGAACGAGCAAGGAAGAAAAAGTTTCAGCTTACATGAGCAGCCCAGTGATGAGCATTGAATTCGATCGACCCCTTTTTGAGGCTTACCAGATTTTGAATTCTAGGAGAATCAATCATCTCGTGATAACTAGATACGGAAAGCTTTACGGTGTAATCTCAGTTAAAGACATAATGTCCCAGTTCGAACCTTTTACTTCAGTTTCAATTCTTCACAGGAAGCTCGGAAAAGCTACGAATCTAGAAGAGATCAGGTCAATACACGAGCGGATTGTAGAGACCATAAAGAATTTGTCGATTCGTGGGATTGGATTTTATGAACTCTCTTCACTAATCTCAAGCTTTTACGATTTGCTAACAGAGAAAGTAATAGAGATTACAGAGAAAAGTTTTACAAAAGAATTTGGGGAACTTGGGGATTACGTTTGGATCAACATGGGGAGCTCTGCAAGAAAGGAACAAATTTTAGCAACGGATCAGGATAACATGATAATTCACAGTGGGAACGGTGAGAACATAAGGGAATTCGCAAAAATCGTGAACAATAATCTAGAATTTGTAGGAATTCCGAAGTGCAGCGGTGGTTACATGGCTATGAACTGGTGCATGAGCGTTGAAGAGTGGAAAAAGAAATTTGAGAATTGGATGACAAGTCTTAGCCCAGAAAACGTGAGATATTTGACTGTATTCCTCGATCTCAGAGCTATTTATGGTAAAAAAGATTTTTTAGATGAACTCATCGGTTTCATTCATGAAAAGGTGAACGCACAAGTTCTGAGATATCTTGCAAGCGATGCTGTTATGCTTGAACCTCCAAAGCTCGGGGGAATAAGAGGGGTGGAGGAGTTTGATTTAAAAAAGTTTGGGATATATCCGATAGTTAACTGTACGAGGGTTCTTGCGTTGGAGAAAAAGATAGTAAATATCACCAATACAAGGGAGAGGTTAATGAAGCTTGTTGAAATTGGATCGCTCAGCGAAAACGTTTTGAAAAGCGTTCTCGACAGCTATGAATTCCTTCAAAATTTAAGATTGAAAAATCAGGTGGCGGGGAAAGGAAACGTTCTGAATGTTAAGAACCTTAGCAGAATAAACCAGTTTGCATTGAAAGACGCTCTTAAAATTGTACAAGACTTCGAGAAGTTGGTTAAGGGTAGGTTTTTCGTGGAAGGGGGTTTATGAACATCAGAGAAGCCAGATTTTCATCTTTGGATCTGGAAACAACAGGACTGAATCCTCAAAAGGATGAGATAATTGCTATCGGGATAGTTCCACTTGAAGGGCTCAAAATTCTGTCAAGCAATTCCTTCTATTCTTTAGTGAAACCTAAAAAAGTGAAAATAAAAACGTTAAAAATCCACGGAATTAGCCAGGAAAAACTCGAAAAAGCCCCGTGTTTTGACGAAATATATCCAAAAATTCGAAATATCCTGGAAGGTAGCATATTAGTCGGTTTCTGCGTTGAACTCGATTACAGCTTTTTGAAAAATGCTTCTAGGAATTTTAATGCGGAAAAAATCGATGTTGTTAAAGTTGACAGAGCTCTTAGTAGGTTTTTGGGTGAAAAGTACCTAGAATCACCTGACCTTGACTCTCTTGCAAAAAAGTACAGTTTAAAAACCCCTTTTAGGCACAATGCGCTTGCAGACGCCTTCATAACGGCCCAAATCTTTCAAATTCAGCTTCTCAGGCTTCTAAAAGTGGGGATAAACACAGTTGAAAAACTTATGAGTATTATAAATGAACCGGAGCAGCCTATATTGTGACAGCGGAGGAAAAGTATTAAAAAGCTCAACAGAGATTTTCCTAGGGGCTCGTGGTCTAGCGGTTATGACGTCGCCCTCACACGGCGGAGGTCGGGGGTTCGAATCCCCCCGAGCCCATAAAGAATTGCATCCCGAAAAGAGTTATAACTTGAGTGAGTTGCTTCACGGCTAAAGTCGGGAGCTTCCGGCGTTAAGGGAGGGCTTTTCGCCACCAACCTCATCTGCCGGTCCAAAGCCAAGCTCCCCCATCCCGCAGATTAACCTGCGGACTATTGTTTATGCATCCGAATTCCCTTCCATTGACTTGGGCAACATGCCCGCATCTATGTTAGAATTGGGGAGTGCACTATTCAAGCTTTACCCATTCATCCCAGAGCTTTAGCTCTGGGTTTTCTGGCACCTTTTTTATAAAATCCGCAGTATAGCGCTTGAAGCCTGCCTTTAAAGGCGATAGCTCACTCCTGTGCCCGATATGGGAAAATCTAAGCAGTGGTTACGGGATTATGATAAGATTGTGTAGGAGCATCGTTCACACCAAAAGCTCCCTATGAAGTTGAAAGGAATGAAAAATCTGGGAGGAAGGATAAAAAACTAGACTGGACAACTGAAGTTACAAGCCCAGAAGCCGAAGCTTTGCTTTAACATGAGAGTTTTAACATACGAATATTGCGGGTCTTCCAGGCATTGCAAATCTTTTTTTGTCCACTGGAATTTTTTCGGAATCGAGTGAAACCCTTAGCTGTAGTTCCTTCTCGAAGAACTCCAAATTCTGTTTTATTATCTCCCTCTCATTTGGTATTAGCTCGGCATTTTTGAATTTCTTTGAGAAGGCGGATATGTCTTCCTTTGCAATTCCCTTTTCTGAAAGGAATCTCAGTGCCTCTTTTAATCCTTTTTCGTTGGCTATTTTCAAGGCCTCGAATTTCCAGTCTTCTGCCGGGTATATATAAACAATTCTGGGATTCTCGACGAATTTTTTGACTTCTTTTATATCTTCCAGTAATCTAGAAATATATTCCTCAGCTTTCTCTGCAACGGGATCCAGCTTATTTGGATCAAAATCTGGATATTTTTCGAGACTTACAAAACTTGAGTGCTTCATATGCCACAGTTCCTCACATATGTGTGGAATAAACGGAGCAAGGAGTTTTATCCAGTCATCGAGGATTATGGCCAAGTTTTTTCCACCCCTTCGAATGTACCATCTGACATAGTTCATCACCTCGAAGAACGCTACGTTTACAGCTCTTCTAGTCTGAAGCTTATCCATGGCGTCTCTGACGTCCTTAACAGCTCTGTTAAACTTGCTGATAAGCCACCTGTCTAATAAAGTCACCTCATTTACTTCTTTTGTGTAGTTCTCCCTAACCAAATTGAAAAATCTCTTCAGACTCTCGACAAAGCTCTCAACTTCCTTACTCCTCCAATCAGCATCACTATCGTATTCTGCTGAATGAAGAATGTAGAGTCTTGTCACATCAGCGCCATACGTATCGAGTGCTCTTTTCATAGTTAGCAGTGGTCCTTTACTCTTGCTCATCTTTTGACCTTCCAAGCTAACATAACCGTTCACCGCTATGGCTCTCGGAAGGTATTTTTCTTCGAAAAGGGCAACATGGTGGAAAAGATAGAAAAGAAGGTGATTTGCTACTAGATCTTTCCCGCTACTCCTTAGATCGACAGGATACCAGTATTCAAACTCCTCTTTTATCTTTCTGATTACATCTTTGCTTAATCCCGAATTCTTTGCCAGTTCTAGGCTGCCGCGATTTAAGAATAGATAGTCTAGAAGTTCCATTGTTATATTCTCAGGCTTTAGAATACCTAGATTTACGTATTTTGCCAGAATGTAATAGCACATGTAAATTGTCGAATCGGAAAGACTTTCAATCAACCACTCTCTGTCCCAAGGTATCCTTGTTCCTAGGCCTTTTCTTCTAGCACAAGCTTTATCCTTTAACCACTCAATCTTATTTCTAAATTCTTCTTTATAATATTCGGGTATTATAGTCATTTTCTCTAGATGACTAAGGACTTTCCTCTTCCAATTCTCATTTGAATATCTTATAAACCATTGATCCTTTACAACTTTAACAACGCATTTTGTCCCGCATCTACAAACTACAGGTTTCTCACTGAATTCATAAAAAACATCTGCAATTTTCAGGCTGATTAATTCTTTTTCTATCCTTTCTTTTGCTTCAGAGACTTTCATTCCCGCAAATTTCCCTGTATTTTCAAGCATGATCCCAGTATGGAACTCCCTCTTGTATAGAATCTTTGTAGCCTTTTCGAGTTCTGGATCGTTTTGTCCCTTTATTCCCAATTCTTCAACTATTTCCTTTGCCGGGATGCCCTTGATATCAGTCCCGATTATTACTATTGGTTCAATTTCTACCCCAAGCTCTTTTAGTGCAACGTAATCGTATGGGGCATGCGCAGGAACGCTCATAACAACGCCAGTTGCGTTGTCCGTATCTACGAATTCTGCTGGAAGAATAGGAACTTCCCTCTCAACGATCGGAACTATAACTTTTTTTCCAAAAAACTCGCTTGCATCAACTTCTCTCAAAAGTTCGACTTTTTTATCCATAAAAACTAACTTTTCATATGCTTCCTTGCTTACTACCCATTTTTCTCCGTCTACCATTGCAATCACGTACTTTGTAGGCTTTAGCCATATGTTTGTGACACCAAAGATAGTCTCAGCTCTAAGAGTTGCACAGGGGAAGATCAGATCGGAATCTTTAAGCCTGAACTTTATAGCAACGAACTCTACTATACTTGCTTCATCGCCGAGGAGCAGGTCATGATCTTCCACCGGATTCTGGTCGTTTGGGCAGTATCGAACCGGATGACTTCCTTTTTCGATTAATCCGAGCTCTTTAAGTCTCCAAAACTGCCACTCTATGAATTTCTGGTAAGCTTCGTCTGTTGTTGTGAAAACTCTCCTCCAGTCTATTGAATAGCCTATCCTTTTTAGGGCGCTCAAAGCTTCTTTGGCAAAGTATTCAACGATCTTTTCAGGAGTTGTAAGTTTCAAAAGCTCCTCTATCGGGACATCATGAAATTTCGTGTATACGTCAATTGTTCTTTGATCCCTCTTGGCAATAAGTTCAGCAAGCCCTATAATTGGAGTCCCGGTGACGTGAAAACCTAGGGGAAAAAGAACATTATAACCTTTCATTCTCATGTACCTAGCAAAAGCGTCACCGATGGTAAAAGTCCTCGTATGTCCGGCGTGTAAATTTCCATTTAGATATGGATACGGAACTGTTATGAAAAATTTCTCCTTGTCGCTTGGATCTGCCTCAAAGATCCTGTACTTTTCCCACATTTCCTGCCACTTTCTTTCGATTTCAACAAACATAGCGCTATGGCTTTGTAATGGGATAAAAATTTAACTCAAAAGGCTCCACCGAGGAAGCCGATCAAACCCAAGAAGATTGCAAGAAGTGTCTTTTTTCTGAACTTTGAAATTTCCTTCGACTTCCTAAGACTAAAAACAACCTGAAAAAGAATTATATCCGTTGCTAAAATGGGGAGAAGGTATTTTACATCAAAAAATTCGGGAATAAGCATAGGTGGGAGGAAGCTTAGAACTATCGAGATTAGGAAAAAAGTTGAAGCTATTTTTGCTGCAAAATCAGTACCAAAAAGTCTCGCGATACTCCTGACGTTCCTAATTGCATCGCCTTCAACATCTTCAATTCCCTTCATCACTTCTCTACCAAGACCACAAAAGAATGCTATTAAGGATAAAATTAAGATGGAAACAGTTAAATTCGATATTATACCGCCGAATATGAAGGGAGCCGACATTGTGAATGCGATATATATATTTCCAACAAAACCCAGTTCCTTGAGTTTGTAGTTGTAAAGATATCCGAGTGTTGAAATTAAAAAGGCAAAAATAAAAGCTTGGATAGATATGAAAAAAGCAGTCACACAGCCGAAGGGAAATAGAAGGATAGAGAGAACCAAAGCGGATTTTCTGCTTATATCTCCACGAACTAGAGGTCTATCAAATCTCTTGTTTGCAAGATCTACCTCGTAGTCTAGATAATCGTTCATGGCGAATGTTGAAGCCTGAAAAAAGAGGGCTGTAAGAAAGCCAAGTATAAAAAGCTTTAGATTCGTCTCCCCTCCCAAAATTAATCCGATTAAAACTCCAAAACCATACATCAATCCGTGTTCGAGTCTCAAAAGTTGCCAAAAGGCTTTAAGGTATCGTCTCAAGGAACGCATTCAAACCCTTTTCATATATCACATTTCCGACAACTATTGTGTCCGCAAATTTTAGCATCTCTAAGGCCTTCTCTCTGCAGTCTATACCTCCACCGTAGAAGAGTCTCGAAGACTTCAAAACTTTTTTAACTTCTTTCACGACTTCCGGATTACCGTACGTCCCACTATATTCAATATATATAACGGGCAATTTCATCATTCTTTCTCCTACAAACGCATAGGAAGCTACACTTTTTTCGTCTAAATCGCACTTCGATTTTGTAACCCTTGCTACAGCCGAATTGGGGTTTAGCACAATATAACCTTCAAATATTACTTCATTAAATATTTTTTCGAACTTATTAAAGTCTTCATAGTTCTTTCTAACCCATTCTGCATGCTTCCCGGTTATCCATTCCCCATCTGAGGCATTAAGGACAATTGGAACGAAAAGATAGTCTGCCTCATATACAACACTATCGGGCGAAGAGGGCTCGATTACAATGGGAATAGAACTGCCTTTCAAGGCGTTGAGCAATTCCTTAACTTTTTGGAGTGTAACGTTTTGGGTTCCGGAAACCATTATGGCATCAGTTCCGCTTTTAATGACTGTATTTATCATTTCTTTATCAAATTTTCTGTCAGGATCGAGCTTTGTTATGTGTTTCCATTTTTTCCAATTCATCTGAGTTCACCAACTAAAATTTTAATCTTGGATCTTTTTTTGCCGCGTCTCTTACGCAGAAAAACTCCTTGCCTATTTTTCTTAGATAAGGACACTTCTTACCGGTATATCCAATTATACACAAATCACAATCTTCTTTATAAACCCTTTTTGCGCCCAACTTTTCTACAATAAGTCTTACATCCATAAATAAAAAAACTCTGCCCATAATATAACATTTGCGAATCGAAATAGCAAGTTCTCAAAAATTAGTTTTTAAAATCTATAGCTGAAATTCTCTGCTCTAAAAGGGAGGAATGGAGAAAACAAGGGGGAGGATAGAAAAGAAGGACAATAGGCAAAATGTGCCTAATGGCGGAAAAATTTAACAAGAAGTTTATTAACATAAACCACTAAAATAATATTCCATGCTGAATAAATATGAAGGATACACGTACGGCGTTGCCCAAGCTAAGAATATGCATAAACATAGCCCGCAGGTCACGAGATCTGCGGGACGGGAGAGCTTGGCTTTGAACTGGCAGATAAAGGAAGTGCAAAACCTTAACGTCGGAAACTCCTTTAAATGCGGGATAGACCTATTTCCGAGAGAAAGTTCTCAACCAGGTCTTTTGTAGGAAAAGCCCTTGCTCCAACTCTCTCCACATTGTAAGCTCCGCAAAAGTTTCCAAGCTTTAGGCAAATGTTAATTGGAAATCCATTAACAAATCCATATATAAAACCAGCTGCAAAAGCATCTCCAGCTCCTGTTGTGTCAACAACCTTGGCTTTGAGTGCTTTCTCAAAAAACTTTCCTTCTTTTGTCCAGCAAAGTGCTCCATTTTTACCTAGAGTGATCACAGCAAATTCCACAAATTTCATTAAATCTTCGCGTGAACACTTTAACATTTCGAATTCTTGGGAAGACATTATTACCATATCTGAATACCTTAAAAGTTCGCTAAGCCTTTCAAAGCCCATACTTGCATAGAAATGCCCGGGATTCAGTATAACGAATCCTTCAAATTTCTCCATAATCTCTTTTTGAATTTCAAAACTAGCTTCTGATGGAAAAGGATCAACATAAAGATATTCATCCGATCTAACTTTCACAAAAGGTTTTCCAGCAGCATTTGGCTGAACAAAAAAAGTTCTTTCCCCTTTCCTGTCGACAAATACGAGAACTTTACCTGTAAGCTCGTCTGTTATTTCAGCAAAAACTTTTGCCTTTGTGTTCTCAACAAAAAATTTTGCATCCTCGTCCTTGCCAAGTGTTGTGTATAGGCGAGTATCTAGCCCGAGCACCGCAAGATTGTGGACGACATTGGCTCCAGCCCCACCAGGAGACTTGGAGGCTGAGAATATCCTTGCATGTCCGCCTATAGATGGAAATTCATCTATTAGATATATGTAGTCCACTAAAGCTGGAGCGTGGGCAGAAATCATAAAAAATTTCGTTTTAAATCGAATTTTTAACTTTTTCATTTGAAGGTTCTGAGCTACGTAGTCATTAATAGACTTTGACTGCGTAGCTCTTGAGATTCAGCAACCTTGGACCCCTCCCGAGTTCATTGGATTCTCACATCATCGAAGAGTCTCAGAACTGGAGAAAGTCCCTCCATCTGAAGATATAGGTTTATGGCCGCGTTGAGCTGCCTATCTATCCTCAGCCCGCATCTGCATTCATAATCTCACTCTCCAAGCAGCTCAATAAGTTCCCTGATTTATGGAATTGCCGGCCCGCCCCGCCCCTCATTATCAGGGCAACCGATGCTGCTTCCAGAATTTCCTCCTTGGAAGCTCTTGCTTCAATTGCTTTACTGCCGTGGCTCCTGATGCACGGTGAACATCTTATCGCTACGGAAATTCCAACTGCTATCTGTTCTTCCTGCTTGACCGTAAGCTTTCCATCTGAGAATACAGCACTGTGAAGCTCCATAAACCCTTTTCGACGTCAGGCAATTTTAAATCCAATTTCTCATTGGCTTTATCCACAGGATCGCCTCTCAGCTGTCAAATGGAACGATAAAAACTTCATCTCCTTCCTTTCTACCCTTAACGAGTTCGAGATGCCTCAGAATTGCAAACTCCCTCTCGACCTCTTTAACACTCATCCCCAGCTCTCTCGCTATTTCTTCTGCCTTGGCCTCTCCTCTGCTCCTTACCAGCTCGTAAATCCTCCTCTGTCTCTCGGTGAGCCTCTTACCGCCGGCCTTTTTTGCAAGCATTACTGCCCAAGGATCACAGACTCGGACAGGACTTAGCTCGTCGAAGTAGCAGTCCTCACAGAGAAAGCTGTTATCCTTTTTTACCGCCTCTCCCTCCTTTATCTCCTTTCCACACTTTGCGCATTTCATAGGTAACACCATTATGAAATAATTCGTTTTTCGTGTTATAAAATCTTTCCTTTTTGTTATCAATTTTGCTGCTGAATTGAAAGCAAACTGAGAGTATCGGAAGTTTCGATAACTGCAGTAGATCTTCTGCTCGAGCTTCTCGCTCTTAACACCATCTTCCAGCATGATCATGCAGAACGGGCAGACCACAGCCAGGATTTCAGCCCCTGTACCAGTGGACTTCTTTGCCCTCAGGTTATTCGGTCTGAACTACCTTGGGTACTCTCTGATAAAGTTTCTGCCACCCGCACAGCAGCAAAAGTCCCTGTTTCTGTTTTTCGGTATCTCAACAAGCTTAGCCCGGGTGTTGACTTCAAGAATCTCTCGGCAGCTCCCCTCTAGGATTTTGGCATGGGTTGTGGCATTTCGTCATAAAATTTTGAGAAAGAAAGTCCAGAGCGGTTTGGACAGACTTTCATCCTGTAAGGCGAATCTTTGCCCCGTTGGGCTTAAATTTTTCTTGCGCATATTGGAATTTTATTTTTATAATATGTTTAATCACATAACAGTTCTTTGTAAACTTATTTTTTTGGGTTAATCATAATCAACACCGAAAACTTTAAATATTATAATGTCGGACAATAGTTGCCAACAAGAAGTCAAAAGGTGCACAAAAGACTGACAAAAAAGGTCTTTTGTGCACCCAACGTGCGGCAATACTTCGAGTGGAAATATGGCGGCTACCAGAAAAATAAGCATAAGACTCACGGAAGCTCAATACCAAAAGTTGGAGCTCTTAGTTGAGGCTGGGGAATATACATCGGTCAGCGAAGCAATTAGAGCAGCAATAAAGAGATTTCTAGAGGAAAACAAGGAGGCAATAGAAAAAGCCTCTAAAATAGGAGAGTTTAGGTGAGGTGTTTGGTATGAAAAGTTTGGTTAGTAAAGCCCAACAATATTTGGAGCAGGATAGGTTGAGGAGAGAGGAAAAGGTTAAGGAAGTTAAGGACTTTTTTGAAAAACCGAAGATTTTTGTTGTAGGTTGTGGTGGGTGTGGGAACAACACCATAAACAGACTTTCGCATATGGAGCTCGATGCAACTACCATCGCAATAAACACCGATAAGCAGCATCTTTTAATGACTAAGGCAGATAAAAGAGTTTTGATCGGTAGAAGTCTTACACGTGGCTTGGGAGCTGGCGGTTACCCGGAAATTGGTAGAAAGGCTGCAGAACTTGCAAGAGGTGTTATTGAAGAATTGTTAGCCGATGCAGACATGGTTTTCGTCTGCGCCGGCATGGGTGGCGGAACTGGGACAGGTTCAGCTCCCGTTGTAGCTGAAATTGCTAAAAGACAGGGAGCAATAGTAGTGGGTTTCGCTCAAATGCCTTTCAAAGTTGAAAGAGCGAGGATTGGGAAGGCAATTCAGGGGCTAAGAGAGCTCAAGGAACACTGCGATACGGTAGTTGTTTTAGACAACAACAAACTAGTAGAATATTATCCCAACCTCCCAATCGATGCAGCTTTCAGCGTGATGGACCAGCTTATTGCTGAAACCATTAAGGGGATCACAGACACCATCACACGTCCCTCTCTAGTTAACATCGACTTTGCCGATTTGAAGGCAATAATGGGCCATGGCGGAGTGGCTGTAATGCTCGTAGGAGAAGCTAAAGCACAAGATAAAGCTTCTACAGTTGTAAAAGACTGCTTATCTCATCCATTACTTGACGTTGATTACAGGGGAGCAACTGGGGCCTTGGTTCACATCTCTGGTGGAAACGATCTGACTCTCAAAGAGGCTGAAGAAATAATAAGAAACCTTACATTTGAATTAGATGATAACGCAAACGTTATCTGGGGAGCAAGAATTTCCAAGGAGTTTGAAGGATTTGTTAGAGTCGTTGCAATAATGACTGGAATCAAGGATAAGGATATAGTGGGTTGCACAGAATACGAGCACCTCTCAGAAAAAGAAACAGAGAGATTTAGTGAGACTGAGGAACTGAAAGAAATAGGGAAAGAAAAAAAGATCGTAAGAACTTCTTCCAAAAAGACTTTGATTGACACCCTTTAATTTTTTAATTTTAACTTTTTTCTATAAAAAAGCCATCCATTACATAATTTTCGTCATAATATCTTCTAACAATTCTTTCAGCATAGAATCTTGCCTTTTCAACACTAATACCGAAATAAGAAAAGAAACTTTCAATCTGTTTCCTTGATCTCAACTGGTAAATGTTTTCTGCCGAAGAAGTGATCAAAAAAGGCGTATCAAATTTTTTAACAATCCTAATCTCATCTTTCAACCTTGAAAATAGCACGGATCTTTTCAGTCCCCTAGTATTTAAGAATTTGGAAAGTCCGAACTCGATTGCCACATCTTTTTCCTTGGCAAGCTTTATTGTTGCATAGTCTAAAATTCTGTCCTCACTATCAAGTAAAATATCCACCTTTTTTCTCATGACAGCGTATTTCCAGTCCGGGCAATAAACTGCGACAATTGCATTTTCCAAGCTTTTTAGCTTTTTTTTCAAATCTTTAGCATTCGAAGCCTTTACTATATAGCCGTATAAACCTTCCTTGGCTGGATTCTCACTAAGAACGACAAATCCCTTGAAACCAAGATCTAGATTTGGTGGTAGAAACCTCACGAAGTCGTACATAATTCTTTAGCTAGTTCTATAGCTTTTTCCCTTCTAGCTGGATAGACAACGAGTTTTACCTTTATAGCAATTGGATCAACATTTGAAAGCTTGAAATCTCCAAGAAATGCTCTCTGTTTGTCTATTCTTATATGCAACACATTCTGTCCGTCAATCCTATCGTCCAGAGTTTCTAAAAGGGTTTTAATTTCGTTTTTTAGAATATTCATCAAATTTTTCCAAAAGACTTTTATCTCTGAACTTTTCTTAATCTCAACTTCTAAATACTCCATTGGGTTACCAAAATGCCCTTTAGCCTCGCTAATTTGGATTTCAAAATCGAATGGAAAAATGTTTGCAATTGCTTGGGAAACTTTTTCTCTACTTTCGGTTGAGTGAACAACAGCAGAGACCTTTATCCATTCAATTTTACCCTTCATCCTTTTCTTTTCTGAAATTCGCTCTGTAACTGGGTCTTATTTTTTCAGATCCAAATCCCTTTCTCCTTAATCCTCTCGACTTCCGAGCTGCAGGCGTGAGACCACGATAAACTCTCCCCTTTTGCTTTGTTATCCAGTTAAGGTTTTTGTCGGATATTATATCTGGGCAACTTCTGTCAACTAAAATTACTTCGAACCATTTATATCTTCCATCCTCGCCGACCCAATAAGAACCAAGTACTTCGCAGTTCGGATATTTTCTGTTTGCCCTTTCTTCAGCTATCCACTGTAAACTCTTCTTAGGTGTAAGTCTATTTACCATTTGGTTCTTTGTCTTCCTCCCTCTGCAGGGCCTTGTTGCTCTCCTTCCCCCTCTCCTGACTCTAACTCTTACAACTATGATTCCCCTCTTTGCTTTGTATCCTAGAGCTCTTGCTCTATTAAGTCGCGTAGGCCTCTCTATTCTAACTACTGCCGGCTCTCTCCGCCATTTCTGGAGCCTCTCCCACATCAGCTCGTCTAAATCTCTGCTCTTCCAAAATTCTGCTATATACGAATACATTGACTTCATCCCGCAACCACCTCAGTTTTCTGCTCACCCATTTTTGGTTCACCTAGAAGTTCTATTCTCCTTATTTCAACCCTTCTGATCGGATAGATCTTTTTTGCACCCTTGTAGATTTCTGAGGGTATTTTGCCAAGAATGCACTCTTGTAGGAACTGAACAAAATTCAGAGAAGCTTTGCTAAGTATTATCTCTCTTGAAATCTTTCTTATTGCACTCTTTTGCGATGTCTTGCATCTTTTTACCGTAAAGATAACAGGCTTGACTCTCAAGAGATATCCATCGGCTGTTTTTATGTCCACCACGTCTTCTATCTTACTGGTTCTTCTCCTTATGAGACTGTTGAGATATTCGCGCATCAGCTCAAATCTGTGGAATTTAGTATAAGCTTTATCACCTGCAACCCTATAGACCTTGAAGATTAGCTTTTTGTATGGATTCTGGTTTGAGGCATCACCAATGATGTCTGCGAGTGTTGTTTCGACTGTCCTTCCCACTACTAGGTCAGGAGAACTTGCTGGTGTCTCTCCAACTTCAACCATTCCAAAATACTCTGGAGCAAGTAAAGTAAACCATTTTTTAGTTGTCCATTTGTCCTTTACTCTTGTAACCTTTCTTCTCGCCATGATCGCAACTTTTAAGCTTCGCTATTAATAAAGGTTTTGATGATCTCTCTTCTCATGTGCGGTGGTAGAGGCACTAGACTTGGGAGGGGCGAAAAACCTCTTTTTGAGGTTTGCGGAATGAGGCTGATAGATCATTCTATTAACGCACTGAAGAGATGTAGGTTGATAGGGGTTACATCTCCTTTTACTCCAAGAACAGAGGAATACTTGATAGAGAGGGGTTATGAGGTTTATAGAGCGAAAGGAATTGGCTTCATTGAAGATTACAGAGAATGTATAATTTCTCTATCATTGAAGGGCCCTTTGCTAATCGTTTCGGCTGATTTAGTCTATTTACGTGATGGAATAATTGATGAAATTCTCGAATTTTACAGTAGATGCGGTAGAAAGTCGCTTAAGGTTGTAAAAGATGGGGAACCCGTGGGGATAAATATAGTAGTTGCCGAAATAGAGGGGGAGCAAGATGAGGAAAGCTATATAGTAAATGAGGTCATAAACGTAAACACACCAGAAGATGCAGAGAGGGCTGAAAAATTATGGATTTCGATGAAAAAAGGTTGAATTTGGCAAAAAGACTTAAAGATGAGCTGAATTTAAGTGAAAAAGTGTATAATGCAATAAAAAAAGTGCCAAGACATCTTTTTGTGCCTGAGCGTTACAGAGCTGAAGCTTATGTCGATACACCTTTGCCAATAGGTTATGGCCAGACTATTAGCGCCCCCCATATGGTTGCAATAATGTGCGAGCTTCTAGATTTAAAAGAAGGTGAAAAAGTACTTGAAATAGGTACTGGATGCGGCTATCACGCTGCTGTTACAGCAGAAATAGTTGGGAAGTCTGGAATGGTAGTTTCAATTGAAAGGATTCCAGAACTAGCCGAAATGGCAAGAAAGAATTTATCCTCTCTTGGATACGATAACATAATAGTAGTGGTTGGAGACGGAAGCCTTGGATATGCCGAATTGGCGCCTTATGACAAGATATACGTTACGGCTTCCGCCCCGGATATTCCAAAACCTCTTATTGAACAGCTGAAAAGGGGCGGGAGAATTGTAATTCCCATTGGAGATACGTACCAGGTTCTCTACGTTGTCGAGAAGAACGAAGAAATCAGAAAGTGGAGCTGGGGAGCTGTTAGATTTGTTCTTCTCTATGGCAAATATGGCTTTAGAGATCTTGAAAAGTAGTCTCTCTTTTCTGACAACTATTCCTGCAGGGGGGGACATAGAAAATTTGAGGAGAAATCTCTGGGTTATACCGTTTGTTGGATTATTCATGGGACTTCTAATCTCATTCCCATCTTTTTTTGGGTTTTGGTTTCTCTGTTTAGTTTTATACGTAATAATTGAGGGGATAAACCACATAGACGGACTTGCAGATTTTGGGGATGCCCTTTTTGCACCCAAAGAAAAGAAAATAGCTGCGATGAAGGATGTTAACGTTGGAGCTGGAGGGGTGACGATTCTTTGCCTATACTTTATCACCCTCTATTATTCAATCCAGCGCGTTGGGCCAATGGACATAGTAATGTCCCAGATCTTCGCAAAGTTCTCCATGCTTCTACTTCTCACAACTTCAAAACCCGCATGGGATGGCTTGGGGGCATATATGATGCAGTTTGCAGGAAAAAAAGATCTGGTAATTGGCTCAATCCCTCTTTTTCTCTCGTTTCTGAAACCGTTTACATTAATTCCTCTAGCATTATCTATTGCCATAACTTTTCTTATCCGTAAGTATTCTGAGAAAAATTTTGGTGGGATCAACGGTGATGTTATAGGGGCTTGTAATTGCATGACCTTTGCAACAACTCTCTTAATTTGCTCTCTCGAAACAGATATATCTCTCTTTGTTTTAATCCATTGAAATGATAGCAGCATTCTTCGAGTTTGGAGAGGGAAGAATTAAGAAGATATATGCCAATTCGAAGTATCCTTCCAATCAAAGCGGGAATGTTTTTTATGACTCCCAACTTGTACCTAATCTCAAATTCGCTGATGAAATGCCTAAGAAGCTTGAATGTCTTCACGCTGTTGTAGCTTTCAGACCGTCACATATATTCATTTCAAGGGATGTGCTCGGTGGAAAACCGATTTACTATAGCTCCGAGGGTGTGGCCTCTCTAAAATCTCTCCTTCAGGACCCAAATAAAGTTCTCCCAGGTGAGATCCTGAAAATAGATTATTCTGGGCAACTAATTGAAAGAAGAAGGTACTCCTTTGAAGAGGTATTTAAAAAAGATCAAATAGATTGCGAAGAAGCAAAGGAGAAAATTCTAAAGAGCCTAGAAAATATTAAGGTTAAAAACGCTTGTATAGCCTTTTCTGGAGGAATTGATTCCTCTCTTCTTGCCTCAATATACGACCTTCCATTAATAGCCGCAACTGCGAGTAGGAAAGAGGAGGAAATTATAATTTCTTCTGCAAGGCTCATTTCAAAAGACGTCGAAATTCTAAGAATAACTGAAGATCAAATTTTGAACTCTATGCTGAAGGTCGCGGAAATTATTGAAGATAACAGTTTTCTTCAGCTTTCTATCGCTATTCCGCTTTATTTTGTCTTTGAATTTGCTAGGAGTCTGGGTTATAGCGAAATAGTCCTTGGTCAAGGGGCCGATGAGTTGTTTGGGGGCTATAAAAGATACGAAAGACTTTCAGGAGATGACCTTGAGAACGCTTTGCTAAAAGACCTCTCTAGTATAGGGGAAAATAACCTCGTTAGAGATACAAAGCTCTCTTATAATTCAGAAATCAAGCTTATTCTCCCTTATCTTGACTGGGAGGTGATAAGAGTTGCCACAAGCGTTCCCGGAAATGAGAAGGTGAAGAAATTAGACGGAAAAATTGTGAGAAAATACTTTTTAAGGTTACTTGCAAGTGAATTTCTTCCGGGGGAGATTGTATGGAGGGAAAAAAGAGCGATTCAGTATTCGACGGGAGTGGCAAAGATTTTGAAAAGATTGTTTTCACAGACTATGAGGGACCATGGGTTTTGAATGATTTTGCTTATGAACTCTGCATGGCGATTTTCAACAACGACCGTTTTTTCAGAAACTTGAGTGAGTTTGATGACTATCTTTACTATGTTGTCAAGAAAGAAGGATACGAGGCTGGATACACCCTCAAACTTATAACCCCCTTCATCTCGGCGGTGGGCCAGTTAGAGGTTGTTGAAAAGTTGTTGAATAACGTCATCTTTATCCCGGATGCAAAAAAAGCCGCTGATAGGATTTTAAAATTCTGTAGAGTTGTTGTAGTGTCCACAGCTCCGAAAAAGTTTGTAGAGGAGACTGCAAAAATCTTAGGGTTTAGAGAGATATACGCTAGCGAGCTGGAAATTTTGGAGCTAGATGACGAAACAAGAGCAAATCTTTTGGATAAAGTGGACATAATCGCTTCTTTGAACAAAGAGGAACTTTACAGGGTTCTCGAAGAAATTTTTTCGAGATTATGGGATAAAATAGAGAAGATCAGAGTAATTGGTGCCAAGGAAAAGGCAGAAATAATGGAAAGCTATAACCCGAAATTTCCTATCGCGATTGGAGATAGTATAACGGATTGCAAGATGTTTGAAAAGGCGAGAGAACTTAATGGGTTAGCAATAGCTTTCAATGGAAACAGATACGCCATAGAAAAAGCGGATTATGCAATAGTCAGCAGTACGGCACTATCTGAAGCAGTTGTTATAGAAAAGATTTTTTCAGGAAAAAAACTAGAAATTGAACCGAGATTGGGAAAAATATTCAAAATTAGTGAGTCTAACATGGAAAAAGTCGTTAAAGAATCGATGAAAATGAGAGTCAAACTTAGAGGTTCAGCAGGAACTTTGGGATGACTTTATTTTTTCCAGTATTTCTTTGGCATAGTCTAATCTAACCTTCCCATCTCTAACCATTTTTTCAGCAACGATGTCTATTTCTTTGCCTTTTGCTCCGGCCATAATTGCTATGTTTCTTGCATGTAACTCCATATGTCCTCTCTGAATTCCCTCCGTTGCCAATGCCCTCAACGCGGCAAAATTCTGCGCCAAACCTAAAGCAGCAGCCACTCTCGCAAGTTCCTCACTACTTTTTACTCCAAGGATTTTGAGACAAATTCTAGCAATCGGATTTGTTTGTGTAGCTCCTCCGATTACGCCTGCCTGTATTGGAAGCTCTATAAAGCCAACTAGATCGCCTTTTTTATCAACTTCGTATTTGGTCAATGGTTTATATCCATTGATTGCAGAATAACCATGCGCTCCTGCTTCAACTGCTCTGAAATCGTTGCCAGTAGCGATCATTAGTGCAGATATCCCGTTCATAATTCCTTTGTTGTGCGTTGCACATCTGAATGGGTCAGCTTCTGCAAAGGCGTAGGCTTTCATTATCCCATCAACAACCTCTTCACCGCCTATTACTTCTTTTCTGAATACAGCTTTTGCTCTCGCGAGCCTATAGACTGCTAGATTAGAAATTATTCTTAGCAAAGCCCTCCCCTCTGCGATTCTGGCAATTATTGGGGCGACTTTTTCGCACATAGTATTGACAGCATTAGCACCCATAGCGTCGCGCACGTCTACGAGTAAGTGAACTACGACCATTTTTCCGAAAATGGTATCGATGATTCTAACTTCCAAATCTTTGCAACCGCCTCCAAGCTTTAGAAGTATGGGATCGCATTCATTTGCTTTTGAGATTATTTCTTCCTTGTTCTTTAGAATTTCAAACTTCGCCAAATATGGGTTTTTGACGTCAACTAGTTGTATCTGGCCAATCATAAGCGGTGCTGTGAAATCTGTAAAAAAGCCACCTCCTTCTCTTGCCATTTTGGCGGCGTTACTAGCTGCCGCTACAACGCTGGGTTCCTCGATGACCATCGGGATAAGATAGTCCTTTCCATCAATTAGGAAATTTGTTGCGATTGCCAGTGGAAGTTCAAATGTTCCAATAACGTTTTCGATCATTCTGTTCGCGATCTCTAAAGGTAACTTCGAACTCGATTTTATCAATTTAACTTCTTCTTCATCGAGTTTTGCAATTTCTGCAACTTTTATTAGTCTCTCTTCAACGCTCAAGTTATAAAATCCGGGTAATCGCATATCTTAGTTTCTGACTAAGAGCATAAAATTTTTTGCTAAACTGAGGGAAAAATTTAAAATAACATCTCTACGATAGGAATTTTGGTGAAAAATATGCACACCGACCTACCAGTAAAGGAGATAATGACTACAAAGGTATGTAAGGCAAATATCGATGAAAGTGTCGAAGTTATCGCAAAAAGAATGGTATCTTTTGGTGTTGGAAGCGCTGTAATTGTGCAGGGCAACAAACCCATCGGTATAGTAACCGAAAAGGATCTAATAGCAAAAGTTGTTGCAAAAAACAAAGTACCTTCTTCAGTAAAAGCCTCTGAGATCATGAGTACTCCCCTCATTACAATAAAACCGACAACAAGCGTTAGAGAAGCTGCAAATTTGATGATAAAGAAAGGAATAAGAAGATTGCCGATAGTAAACAGTTCTGGAGATCTTATTGGGATTATAACAGACAATGATATTCTCCAGATTTCTCTGGATCTTGGAGAGTTTGCTGCGTTGATCAAAGAGCATTCTGTTGGGTATTCTGAAGAAACGAGTGGCATTTGTGAAAAATGCGGGAAGCATTCTGATACGCTCAAGGTTGTATACGGTCTTCATCTCTGCGAAGATTGTGCGGAGGAGGAGAGATGATAGATTTAAGCTCGGAGGTTATTAATATAGCTACAAAAGATGTCCAGACACTTCCACAGACCGCAACGATAATGAGTGCAATGAAATTCATGCTCAGCAAAAACTTCAGGAGATTTCCAATAACAGATGCCGGAACCAAGAGGCTTAGAGGAATTATAACAGCTACTGACTTCGTCAACTTCTTTGGAGGTGGTAGCAAGTACGGAATTGTTAGGAATAGATATGAAGGAAACCTTTCTGCAGCTGTAAATGCAGAAGTAAAAGAGATAATGGAAAGAAACGTTATTAGCATTGAAAAAGATGCGAGTATAGATGATCTCATTGAGCTAATGTTCAAAAAGAGGATCGGTGGATGTCCAGTAGTTGACGATGATAAAACGGTTGTTGGAATCGTAACTGAAAGAGATCTGCTGAAGTTTCTGGCCAAAAATAAGAAAATAGATGGAGTTGCCTCAGAATTTATGACAAAGACCGTGGTGACAATTGGTGCAAACGATACAATAGAGACTGCAATGAAAAAGATGATAGAAAAGAGGTTCAGGAGGCTGCCTGTGATAGAAAATGGAATTCTTCTCGGAATGATAACTTCGAGAGAAATTTTGGCATATTTCGGAAAAGGAGAAGCTTTTAAAATGCTTGAGTCGGGTGATGTTAAAGAAGCCATTAATAAACCCGTTTCGACCATCTTAGGAAATTCCGAAATAAACATGCATCGAGAAATTCTGATGTTCCCGAAAGATGTTCTTGTTTCTCAGATTGTGACACTCATGTTGGAAAGAGGTTATGGAGTTGCTTTGATCGTCGAAGGTGGAAGACTTGAGGGCATAATAACAGAAAGAGATCTTGTAAAGTTCCTTTACGAGAGCTCATGAATTTTGCAGAAGCCTTTAACATCTCAAAACACTCCACTCAAAAAAGCATTCGTAAAATCAAAATTTTTGATGGTGCGAGACATTCCCTTTAGGCGGGCTTCCGACGTTAAGGGGGACTTTACACCTCCTTTATCTGCCATTCAAAAGCCAAGCTCCCCCATGTCTGTTTAATGCATGGGCTATGTTGCAGCCCCATCTTGGCAACATGCTGCATTTGCAATTTTTACATCCCTCTTGAAGGGCGGGGTTTTCGGTATAAAAGTCTTCTTGAAGGGAATCCATCCATATTGATATTTTTGAATTAAAAAAATTCAATCGAGTTCTAGGAAGTTCTAGGAATTTAAAAATTCAGTTCTCCATACTTCTTAATGTAGTTCACGAGTCCCCCTTCGGTTAGGATAGATAACATGAAACTTGGCAATGGTTTTGCCTCTATAATTCCTCTCTCCGTAAGTATAAGGCCTCTTTCGGGTTCAACTTCAATCTCCTCTCCATTTTCTATTCTATCAGTATCTGCAATCAAAAGAGGCAGTCCAACGTTTATAGCGTTTCTGTAGAAAATCCTCGCAAAGGATTTTGCTATAACAGCACCCACACCTGCAATTTTCAGGGCAAGAGGTGCATGCTCTCTGCTACTCCCCATCCCGAAGTTCTTACCTGCCACTATGAAATCTCCGATCTTGAATTTTTTCATGAAATCTGGATCTGCATCTTCCATTATGTGTTTCGAAAGTTCTGGCATGTTGCTCCTTAGATGATAATATCTACCGGGAACTATGTGATCTGTGGAAATATTATCCCCAAATTTCCAAGCCCTCCCCCTAAGCTTCATAAAACTCCCTTCGAAACGAAAACTGGAACTTCGCTCATTCTAACTATTGGCTCTTCTTTCTTCAATTTCCACGTACTTCATCGGCTCAAAACCGCCAGCAACTGTGCTCAATTTTTCTGTATTTACAACGAATAAAATTCCTGTCTCCTTTACACCTGCCTCTTTCAGGTCTTCAAGAAACTCGGTTATAATCAGGCTGTAACTAGAGAAATCTGTTGGAAACAGCATTTTTTCAATCATCACCATAGCACCATTCAGTAGCAATGCTTATAAACATTTCGAAAAAGGCATCTGCATGGAGTTCAGAGTGGTAATCTCGGATCCAAAAACAGGAAGAGCGTATCAGAAGACTATAACCGGAGCAAATGCAAACAGATTAATTGGAAAGCAAATAGGCGATACAGTGAGCGGGACTATTGTCGATCTACCCCCAGACTACGAACTGCAGATCACCGGAGGTTCCGACAAGGATGGCTTTCCGATGAGACCCGACATCCCTGGAGCCGTTAGAAAGAAAATACTTCTGTCAGGAGGTGTGGGTTTCAAACCAAAAGAGAGGGGATTAAGAAAAAGGAAGATCGTGCGCGGAAGAGTAATCTCGAAAGACATAGCTCAGGTAAACATGAAAATTGTGAAGCACGGTAAGGTTCCCTTAGAAGAAATTCTAAAGAAGGATGCCTCTTCTTGATGATAAAAAGAGAGCTAGGAACTTTTACAGATACTTCTCACTAATATACGACTACATAAATCCAGTTTTTTATTCAAAAGAAATGCGAAAGAAGGTAGTCGAGATGGCGGAAATAGATGAGAATAGCCTAGTCTTGGAAGTCGGTTCGGGCACCGGTTATACAACTGAAGAAATAGCAAAATTAGTTTCAGAAGAAAGAATATTTTGTGTAGATATAACTCCGGAACAGATAGAGAAGGCGAGAAAAAGATTGAAAGCAAATTTCATCATCGGAGATGCAGAAAATTTACCGTTCAGAAATAGAACCTTTGATTCCACAATTTCTGCTGGGAGTATAGAATACTGGCCAAACCCAGCTAAAGGCATCGAAGAAATGGCAAGGGTTACAAAAAAAGGTGGAAAAGTAGTGGTTTTGGCTCCAAGAAGACCAGATAACTCAATCGTAAGAAAGTTTGCAGAGAAAATAATGCTCTTTCCTTCAACCGAACAGTGCATTGAATGGTTCAAAAAGGCAGGATTGAGAGATATAGACTTTGTTGAAATGGGTCCTTACAAATTCTGGAAAAAACTCGTGGTAATAGCATCTGGCAGGGTTTAGCATGAGATGGAAGAGCGCTTTTTTAGGAATAGCGATCAGTGTACTTACAACATATATTATTTTCAAGCTTACAGAGACAAACGTTACTTGGGAGACTCTCAGACAACTGAACCCCTTATACTTGATTCTAGCATTTCTATTCCAAGTTTTTTTCTGGATTTTTTGGGCCATTAGACTAAGAAGAATCTCTCTTTATATGGGTTATAGAATTTCGTATCTCTTTTCTCTGCGAACTACACTTTCCAGCATGTTTCTAGCGGCAATTACCCCCTCTTCAGCTGGCGGAGAACCGCTAAGAATAAAAATGATTTCTGATAAAGGGGTACCGTTAGGTTCAAGTACTCTGATAGTTTTAGCAGAAAGGGTACTCGATTTTATTTTCTTTATAATAGCCTTACTTATCTTTTTAGCATTAACAGGGTTTTCAACGGCTTTGGGATTTGAAATTGCCATGATTTCCATTTTACTGCTCTTTATTTTTGTATACATTCTCTACTTGATTCTAAAAAAAGAAGAAAACATAAAACGATTCTCAAAAGTCTTGGCCAAGATAATACGAAAGAAAAACATAGAAGTGAAAATAGAAGGAGAGCTTAGGAATTTTAGAGCGGGAACCCTCCAGCTCATTTCAAGTCCCATTAAACTACTTCACCTCTTCTCTTTAACTGCCTTCATGTGGAGCATTGGATTCATGATCCCGTCTTTAATTCTCATCTCGATGAAAAGCGATCCAGAATTCTTACTTTCATACACTTCCCAGCTGATTATAGTGATAGTCTCGCTTCTTCCGATAACTCCTGGTAGCAGCGGAATAGTTGAGGCAACAATGGCTTATCTTTATTCTAATTTCGTCCCGAGTAGCCTTCTTGGTTCATTAATTGCAATCTGGAGGTTTATCACATACCATACAAATATAATCTTTGGCCTAATAGCCTTAAACTTTTCAACGCTGAAAAGCCTTGTTAAGAATAGATCTCAAGTTTGAAAGTATATGTGTTCCAAGAGAAAGATCTCGGAAAAGCATATATAGTCGCAAAATAACAAAAGAACCGATATGATAATAGTAGCGGAGGAGGGGGAGGACAGTAGTTTAGAACCTCCGGACCGATTTTTGAAAAAAAATAAATTCAAAGACACAGTTTTAAATCTTCTCGGAGATTATAGGTTTCACACAAAGGGTTATTACGTCTCTCTTCACGCTGAAGAAAACAATTGCCCCGTTATCCCGTCTGTGAAAAACGCTTTGGACATTTACAGAGCCCCACTATTCATAGAAAGGATAAAAAAGGCCGGGTTAGAGGTCCCAGATTTTGAAGTTATCCCCAGACCAAGACCAGAGGGAGTTGTTATGCTTCCACTGAATCCGTTCTCAAAGAACTCGATGAAGATTGCAAGGACTGAATCTCAATACTACAAGTTTTTCAAAAGTCTTAGTATGGACTACCATTACCCAGTCGTGCATGTAAAAATTAAAGGGAAAATTGAGGAAATAGTATTACACATCTCGAAGGCTAGAGACGGCGATGAAGAAGAGAACACTATTGCCAGAAAAATTTTCGAACTTTTTGGAGTTCCCCTAGGAAAAATATTTGTTGAGCGCCTTGACGGAAAGCTAAGGCCGTTCTATTTTATGCCTCTTAGTAAAGAAGAAATAGACGTGGAATTTGCAATTGAAGCTTATGAAAATTGGGTGCTTCGTAGAAACCTATAATTTTAAGTATAAGGAAGAAGTTGAGGCCCTGAAAATATTTGAAGCAACAGCAGAGAGCATGGGGCATAGTTTTGAAGTCATGGGAAAAGATATAGTAAATAAAATTGACGAGTTCGACTCTGTATTTATTAGGGCGATTACGGATCCTTTATTCACATCCTATGTAGTTTCAAGAATTGCGGAGGAAAGAGGAAAAAGGGTGATAGATGATTCGGAGAGCATCAGAATCTGTTCGGACAAAGTTGCCCTCTATCATAGACTCAAAAAGAACGAAATTCCTATTCCAAGAACTTTCCCATTTTACGGGAACTTCGGAGATCTTGAAATGATCGTGAAAGAAATAGGGTTTCCGATTGTAGTTAAAGCTCCAAATTCAAGATTTTCGCTTTACGTTGAAAAAGCGAACAATTTCCAAGAACTTTTAGCAATTATAAAGAGATTTTTGAGAAGAAACAAAGCTATCCTGCTTCAGGAGTTTATACCATCAAGCTTTGACTGGAGAATCGGTGTGTTAAGGAATGAAATAATTTATGCCTGCAAGTATTTGCTTCCAAAGGGTGGATGGAGAATTCGCGATATTGTTGATAACAAAGTTGTTTGGGGAGAAGTGAGAGCTGTGAGCAAGGATAATTTACCTAAAAAACTTAAAAAAGTAGCCCTGAAGGCTGCTAAAAGTGTCGGTGATGGCTTATATGGTATTGACGCGAAACAGTACGGAAAAGAATTCTTTGTAATTGAAGTAAACGATAACCCGACAATAATGCATGGATTGGAAGATGCCAAGGATAGAGACATATATGAAAAGATAATCTTGGCTTTGGTCGAATGATAGGCCCTGAGCACGAGTTTTCAATAAATGACGAAAACTTCGTACCTTTGCCGATCTCAGATCATATAATAAAGAAAATAAGAGGTAGAATTGCCAACGAAGCTAAGCTCGAATGCGGGGTTGTAGTTGGGAAGGAATTGCAAAAACATGTGATAGAGCTAAAACCGGAGAGACCATATTACAGTTTAGAAGAGTTTGAAGAAAAAATGCAAGAGGGAGTTTTGGAGCTGATGAGTTATCTGGATGGGTACAGACTTCTGGGTCTTGGAATGCACCCCTTGCTTAAACCGGAAGAAGCAAAGGTATGGGATCACAGAGACAGAAAGATCTACGAAGCCTATGATAGGATATTCAACATAAAACAGCATGGATGGGTGAACATACAGAGCTTCCAGCTTAACCTGCCATATAAAAATGAAAAAGAAGCCATAGAAATTCACAACAAGCTTAGGATTCTGATCCCATATCTTGTCGCAATTTCTTCTTCATCACCCATTTGCGAGGGAAAGCCGTTTTATGTGGATTCAAGAATCTATTTTTATAGAATAAATCAAATTAAAATTCCATTGATATGCAACGACGTGATTCCAGAAAAGATTAACAGTATTGAAGAGTACAAAAGAGAAATTCTTGGAAGAATATACAGCGAATTGAAAAAAGTAAACGCTGAAGTTCTTTGCAGGGAGTGGGTAAACTCGAGGGGAGTAATTTTTAGATTTACAAGGAATTGTTTGGAAATAAAAGCGATGGATGAGCAGGAATGCATAAAAAGCGATGTCGCTTTGGCCTCCTTTGTAGTCTCTCTCTTGAGATCAGATTTAAATGAAATAGACGGCCAAGAGTTGAAAAAAAGATTGGACAGCGCTATGATTCACGGAACAAGAGAAATGAAATCAGAATTGAGAGAACTTCTAAAAAAAGCCGAAAAAAGCGCTGAAAAAGAAGAGAGAAAATATTTAAGAATTATTAAAGATAGAATCGAAGAAGGAAGTTTAGGGGAAAAAATTATAGGAAAAATCAAGGAATTTTCGAGAGAAGAAATAATTAAAATCTGTGATCTTCTTTCGAGGTGTACTGAAAAAAATGAGGTGTTTAAATGACTGATTTCTCCGAGATATGCTTCAAATGCGGTGGAAAATGCTGCAAAGATGCAAACCCCCCTCTTTCTAGAAAAAGGATTGAGATTCTGTTGAAAAACGGTGTTAAAACAGAAGAAATAGCATTTGGAAAATATGCGCATCCAAAAACAAAAGCAGATGGATTCTGCATCTTTTTTGAGAATGGAAAGTGCAGGATTCACGACTACAAACCAGAAACATGCGTTGCGGGACCATTTACTTTTGATCTAAAGGGAGAAGTTTTAGAGATCTATATCAAAAAAGAAGAAGTATGTCCTCTAGTCGAATATCTAAAGAAAAACAAAAGAATATACTACGAACAGTTCAGAATTGCGGTTGCGAATATAGTTCAGTTGATATTAGACTTAGACAAAGAAAGTTTGGAAGAAATTCTGAAGATAGAAGAACCAGAGACTGTAAAAGTTTCGAGCATTCACCTAAGAATAGAAAAATAGAGTTGTCTTTTAACCAACTTTAATTTGCGAATTTGAAAAATTAAAAATTCCGCGAAAACGTTAATATCATCTTCGTTATCTTAAAATCATGTCTGAAAGGGTAAGGGATAAGGAACATCATGAAAAGCTTTTCAAGGCTTCGATGAGTCCCATAAGAAGAGAGATAGTAGCAGCAATTGGAACGCAAGGAAAGACTTTAGAAGAACTGAAAAAGGAGTTAAATTTAACCGAATTTCAGTTAAAATTCAACCTTGACTGGTTAATTAGAGAGGGATTCGTAAAAGAAGAGGGAGGAAAGCTAAAGTTAACAGAAGATGGGTTAGACCTTCTTAGAGCCTAAGTTGTTATTTCCTCTAGTCTTCCCAGCTCTTCTGCTTTTTTTATTTCCATCATCGTTAAATCCAGAGGGTCTTCTATTCGAATGCGATGCTTTATTGAGAGGATCCTCATTTCTGGAGAGGTGGGGCCGATTGCTGGATCTCCAGGTACTCTGAAAGATACGTCAAAGACAACGAACTCCAGTTCTTCGTTTGGCGAGTAAGCCATAGCTCCCTGCAAGCCAAACATTCCTATTATTCCTGGAGGATACTCCTTTTCACATACCCTTATTAGTTTCTCGGCATAATCGTAGACAATCTCTTGCTTGCTTTCTCTCATTGTAACTCCGAAATGACCGATCTCTTCGTTTTTTATTGGAACGTCTATCTTCAACTGCTCTCTTGCTGGAAGATTTAAGAAGCCTTGGAGATTTACCTGCCTTCGATCGCTAAAGCCGACGAAATCAAAATCACCAAAAATGTCTTTCAAAGCGTAACAGTGGAAATTCGCATTAAATCTCGCTCCAAGAACAAATTCTTCAATTCTTGCGTTTTTCAATCCTTCTTCTGTTATCACCCCGTCCCTTATTAGCCTTTCTGCTTGTCTATAATAGTCTTCAGGCGAAACTGCATAAAAGAATGCCCTTTCTAGTGGGTTTTTTGCCTGCTGAACTTTGACTATGCAGAGTCTATCTATTTCTTCAGGTGACTTGAATTCTTTTGGAATTCTTATACCGGCTCTTTCCAGCAGATAATACTGGTTTCTTTCTACGTTCCTCTCTTCAGCTTTGAGAAGAAATCTGTTTCCATAAATTGGAACTTCGAACTTCTTTTCAATCCCGTCATAGCCAACGTATACAGCAAAGCTTCTGTTCGGAATGAAGATAACATCTAGATCTAACAGCTTTTGTTGGACTTCTTCGTTTAAAATTTCCTTGAATGAGTTAAGTACGATCACATGATCGTATAAATGTCTATTGTATTTCGTGTAAAGCTTGTCTCTCCCTTTTTGTACCACTATTACGGTTTCAAATCCCCAAGCTTTGGCGGAAGCACCTATCTCTTTTGCAGAATGGGATCCGAATATACCTATTCTGACCATGTTCTAGTTTTGTTCTGCTAGATTATCTTTGCTATACCCACGTGCAGATCGTAAAGTCTCCTTGCCGTGTCTTTTAAACACTCCACATCTTTCAGTTTTTCCAGAAATCTACTGGAAATACCTTCTACACCTTTTATCGCTCCGCATATAGCTCCAATTGAATCTGTATCTCCACCAGCATTGATGGCTTTTAGAACGGCCTTTTCAAAATCTGTCTCAGAAAAGACGCAATAAAAAGCCATTGGAACAACGTCGAGTGCTGAAATCGTATTTCCCAGTTTTTCGACCGCATAATCTAGATCTCTGTCTTTCATTTCGAATGCTAGGTTTATTTTATCAGCTAAAAGGCTATCATATTCTTCTACTCTCTCGACTACTTCTGAAAGCATTTCTTCGTTGCTGAACTCGAGGATTTTGCATGCAACTGCTATCGCTACTGCTATTGCTGAAGCAATTGCCGCAGGACTTGTATGCGTCACTCTGGAGGAAATTTCAGCGTATCTTTCAACAAGATTGAAGTTAAAATTATAAACAAGACCTATAGGTGCGACCCTGATTGCCGATCCACATGTATCTGACTCTATTCCCGACTCGTACCATTTTGCTCCTCTTAACAGTCTCATTATCGCCAATCTTGAGGTTGGACCTATTCTCCTGCTGAGGTAAAACCATTTTTTCAGCTTTTCAGCAAAATTTTCCGGATCGAAATAAGAGGTTTCTATTATCGATTCGGCTAACAGGAGAGTCATTTCTGTATCATCTGTCCATTCTCCGGCCTTTAAATCGCCATAGGGAGATGGTAGAAAGTCCCTAACTTCCCCGTATCTTCTCTTTATTTCCTCTCTGCTCATTCCTTCGAGAGGCATTCCCAAGGCGTCACCTATTGCGAGACCAAGAATGCACCCCTCGAAATTCTCTAGCATACTATTATTTCACCAAGCGCTGAAATGTGTTACTTCTACCACCTCTGCTTCTATCGCATCTAAGATGTCTCCAGTCTTCAATTGTATTATCCTTCCGACACCTTTTGGATTTAATTTCAGTCTAACAACTGCAAATTCACTTTCCTCGACGTAATGTGGGGAAGAATAGAAAATGGATTGATGAACGACTTCTTTTCCCTTCACCTCAGCTATCAATCCAATTACGCCCCTTTCAAGATCCCTGATCTTTGAATGGGTCAGGAAAACACAATCTCCCGCGGTGACTTTGAGGGCAGTTGCAACGTTATGGGCGCTCCTAAGTTCAATTGTCCTTATATTCCTCCTTATTATATCCTCAATAATGAGCTTTGCAATGCCGCTGAACACATAACACTTCATATTTTCACCCATACATCGGAAGCTCTTCCCTCTTCACTTCCTGGACGGCTTGTTCAGCAAGCTTTTGCATCTGGGCTTCTATGAACTCGGCCTCCTGCAATAGTTTGTCAATGCTTATTTTCCAGCCAAATATCTTGTTCATCGCATCTATTACTTTAGCAGCAGCTCTTGGATCTGGATTGAATCCGGGTGTCTCTCCTAATAAAGCTATGCCCGGAAACTTGGTTGCTACACACTCGTTTAAAATACTCCCAGCGATTCCAGAGATGGTGCCACTTCTGAATATTTCCACATGATCTTTGATTTCATTTATCAGCTCCTTTTGCGTAACAGCCCCAAAAACTCTTTTCTTATCCTCGAAAGTCGCAATTCCGGCTAAAGAGTAGACTCTTCTGGCCTCCACCTCTCTCGCCCATTTTACTATTACCTTGCTTATTCCGTATGCTATTTGAGGCATTATGGGTATATCTGAATGTATAAGCAAGAAGTTAAGCTCTTTCGATTCGTAGATCCTTATAGGGGGTAGAACGACTCCTTCATAAAGTGACGCAATAGGGGGCAGAAGTTTCGAATCAAGTATTCCGAGATTTTCCAACTTCAGCTCATTTATGAAGTATGCCGTTGCTATTGTTCCTACCAGTCCAATACCTGGAAAACTGGTTATAAGTACTGGATTTTTAACCGAAGGTTTCTCTGCGATTATTTCCGTTTCAAACTCCATGAAGTAATATCTAAGCAACATTTTTAAAATTTTTTGCTGTAAGAGAGAGCTCTCGAGACTAGAACACGAAAAGATTAGAATTTATAGCATGCTGATAAATAAAAGTTTAGTTTCTGACCTCTTCTCCGCCTTAAAGGGTGAATGTCGCTGCCAGAGCAGGGAGGTTTGGGATTACATCTCCCCGTTTTCGGGATTTAGTCCCTAGCCGAGTCTTCGGCCAATTACCCCTATTCAGGACTCGGGGTTATGAGGTAGGGCATATGACAAATACGGGGATTCAATACTGGCATCCCTAAGATTTGCCTCCCCTCGAGACACTCTCGGAACAATATAAATCACACCTTATGAGCCTTTCTATCCATAAATTGGTGAGGTTTTCGGTTGTAAATAAAGCTCTCGGACACTTCAGCTAGTTCGGTAAAGGTTTTTCACTAGTAGTATTTTATTGATTGATTACTAAACTTACTTGCGATATAGTTCAAAAATTAGTTAAAAATTTTCAAAATTAAAAATAAAAATATTAAGTCTGAGCTTGAGCAGGTTGGGCTGGTGGTTTTGGTGCTTTCATCAGAATGGCTAGTATTAGTCCTATTACTATTAGTACAGCAGTTGCATAAAATCCTTGGACATAGGATTCATAAGTAGGTTTTGGACCAAGTATGGTAGCCATCAGCATTGGGCATACAACGCCGCCTACACCGTAAGCGGAAAGATATAGTCCGTAATTTGGACCTACGTTTTTACCACCAAAGAAATATCCAACTAGGGTTGGCATGACTCCCAGATACGCTCCAAACATTGCACCGAAAAGTACAATTGCCAAATATAGAACTGGTAACGAGGTAGCATAGGGGAATAATCCTACAAGGCATATTAGCTGTATCACTAACATTATTATTAGTGTATACTTAGGACCGATTCTGTCACATATAGCTCCAAAAGTCGGCCTTCCTAATGCATTTGCTATGGCCAATACTGAAACCGCCAGTGTAGCTAACCATTCTAATTCGCCTGTAAGCTTGGTAACGTCCATGGCGATCAATTTTGCATATCCAATTACCATCAATCCAGCTCCACTTCCTAAGAGAAATATGAACCACGCAAAGTAGAAAGTACTTGTTCTAACCATCTGGCTAGGGGTGAAGTCCACTGTGGAGACCCAACTCTTCTTTGCCAGTGAAGGCACGGGCGGAGCTTTCCAGTCGGGTGGCGGAAATCTCATCAACGAACCCAAAAGGAACAGAAGTATTAGAAATACAATTCCCAAAACTAGGAATGTATTCGGCAAACCAATAAGGCTTATTAAAGCAGCAACAAGGGGCGCGGTGATGAGAGCTGAAAGTCCGAAGCCCAAAACCGTGAGTCCAGTTGCTAAACCCCTCTTATCTGGAAACCATCGACCAACTGTAGCTATTGGCGGATTGTATGCATAACCGCAACCGGTACCTGCAATTAAACCAAACGTTACCACGGTTATCCACAAAGCTGCTTGTGGAGCGAATGCTATAGTATACGAGAGTATGTATCCAACTCCAACCAAGACAGCACCAATCAAAGCTGGTTTTCTTGGTCCAACTTTGCCAACCATTCTGCCCGCAAAAGCAAAGGTTATACCAAAGAGTAATAGAAAGACGCTGAAAGGCAGAACGGATTCCGCTGGGCTCAGATTAAACGGCGGTTTGTGGAGGGGAGGCCTAAATACGCTCCATGCATACACTGTGCCCAAACATATGTTTATAATGCACCCGGCAACAACAAATATCCAACGGTTTGGTACTTTTTTCTCTGTCATACTTTGAAATTTACATGCTTGTATATAAAGTTTTGTTTTGAATCAACTAATTATTAACTAAGAAAATAAAATCTAAAATATATCTAAACCTTATTTTCATCGAATATTTATTTTGTTAAGATAAATCAAGAAAAATATTCAAAATTATTTATCTGAAGCGCAGATTAAGCATAACCTTATAAATTGCACGAGATGCTCTTTGTATGCGTCGCTTTAGGGAAGCTCTCTATGTTCTCTTACTATTAATTTCGGTGATAATCTCGGTCAAAATAAGGATCCTCAATCCTTGGGATAGTGTCTTCACGTTTACAGTTAGACTAAGCGAGAACGACCCTTGGTACTACTACAGGCTCATTGAAAATTGCATTCGGAACTTTCCAGAAAGAATCTGGTTTGATCCAATGACCCAGTATCCATTTGGCACATACACTCACTTTGGTCCCTTCCTAGTTTATTTCAGTGCTATATTGGCAATCTTGAGCAACTCAACTTCCGGCGAAGCTCTGAGAAGCGTTCTTGTTTTCATTCCTGCAATAGGTGGTATTCTAACAATATTTGCGATATTCTTCCTAGTAAGAAATACATTTGGAAAAAGAGCGGCGATAGTATCAGCAATTCTTATATCTATCATTCCTGGCCAGTTTCTCCACAGAAGCATGCTGAGCTTTAACGATCATCATGTTTGGGAAGTTTTCTGGATGTGTCTATCTCTAGCTTTCTTCACTTTGATAGCAAAGTCGGAGTTCAATAAAAAAGGATTAGCCTTTGCAGTTCTCGGCGGATTGAGCTTTGGAATGTACATTCTCACTTGGGCAGCCGGATTTACATTTGGACTGCTTATACTTTCTGCAATATTTTTAGCGCTCTTATTTAGAATAAAAATTTCTCCAAGCACTTACAAGCTTACAGTCATTTATTTTGTAGTTTCAGCTATTATCTTCTTACCATTTGCTTTTAAAGAACCAAGCAGTCCGGCCCTATACTCACCAATGCAGCTGTCTATGTTAATTTTCTATGCAATCGCAACAGCATTTTTATGGCAATTTGATTCAAAATTTGAAAAAATAGCTAAGTACGTTAAGATAGGAAAGGAGAACTCACTACTCCTGCTCGCAGTAGTTGGTTTAATTGTTATTTCCACTCTCTTTCCTCAGTTCTCTATTACAATTGGAACTGTAACCGGCTATCTTCAGCCAAGGGGTGGGATGCTAACTGTTGGAGAAGTTCAACCCTTCTTCACCCAATACGGTGACTTTACACTCGCACCGGCTTACTATCACTTTGGTATGACCTTTTTCTTTGCAGTTCCAGCAATCGTTTATCTTATGTTCAGAGTTTACAAGAGGAAAGATTTATGCGAATTTACAATGCTTCTCTGGGCAATTGCGTTGCTGATTGCACTCGCCGGACAGAATAGATTTGCATACTACTTTGCAGCTGTTTCTGCAACATTTGCTGGGTTCGCAGTTGATAAAATCTTAGAATTTGCGCATGTATACAGATTGATTTCAGGAGAGAGAAAAATCAGCATTTTAAGAGTAATTTTGGCTCTCTTTCTGGTTTTCATCCTTGTGTATCCGACTTATTCTCTTGCGGAAGCACAAAGTCGCGGTGTTGGGGCTATAAATAAACAGTGGTACGATTCCATGGTTTGGCTAAAAGAAAATACACCAGATAATGGTTACGAAAATTACTACTACCAGATTTATGCTCCTGGGAATCCAAACGAGAGGTATAATTATCCATTTGAAACTTACGGTGTTATAAGCTGGTGGGATTATGGGCACTGGATTCTAGCAATCGGAAAAAGAATGGCAATAGCAAATCCATTCCAGCAGGGAATCGGAAATTTCTATGACGATATTCCCGGAGCTGCTCCCTTTTTCGTCGGAAGAAATGAAAGTTATGCTGAAAAAATTGCTGACTCTCTGAATGTCAGATATGTGGTAAGTGATATAGAAATGGCCACTGGGAAGTTCTACGCAATGGCAACATGGGCAGAAGGGGATTTGCCGCTAGCATACAAGTATTATGACGGTGTGTTATACCTAACACAGCAGGGAAGGCTCGGCATTGGAAACGATGTTCCTCCAGGTAGTATCGGACTCTCGAGAGTTCCAAGCAAGCTTTATTACGAAACAATGGAGGCAAGATTTCATATCTTCGACGGTTCTGGATTGGAGCATTATAGGCTCGTCTATGAGAGTGAACCTAGCGACGAGTGGAAGATTTACCAGACATACACTGGACAAATGAGCCCGCTGGATATAGCAATCTACGAGACCATTCAAAGAGCAAGGTTTGGGGTTCCACCAAGTCTTTATGCAAATGAAATATTCATAAAGGTCGCTTATCAAATACTTTATCAAAGAGAGCTCGGCCTTCCTGTTGACCTGAATGCAACTGGTTATGTTAAGATATTCGAAAGGGTAAAAGGTGCGGTGGTAAAAGGAAAGGCTAACTCTGAGTTCGTGGAAGTAAGTGCAAAAATAAAAACGAATCAGGGAAGAATATTCGAATATTATCAGAAAGTTAAGGTCGAAAACGGGGAATATAAAGTGATCCTACCTTACTCACATAATTCAAGCTACGAAGTCAAACCTATTACCCCCTACACCCTCAAAAGCGGTGAAATAGTGAAAGAATTGTCGCTAAAGGAGGAACAGGTTGTAAATGGAGAGACAGTCCTTCTTGATCTAATTTAGTGAGCCAAACCCTAGCTAGTTTTTCAGTTCGAAATCAATAAAAGAACTTGGCATATGTAAAAATGGTGAGGTTTAAATGCTTTATATTCTAATTCTCACGACTAAGTGTAACTCAAATTGCAAATATTGTGGTGCCTTCGAAGATGATCTGATGCCAGATAAAATTCAATATAAAATTGAAGATCTAGCAAAATTTCTAGAAAAAGACCAATCAACTTCCATAGCCTTTTATGGTGGTGAACCGTTACTAGAAATTGAAAGGATGAAAGAAATCGTATATAAAATCAAAGCCAAGCACTATATACTCCAAACAAACGGTCTGCTTCTAGAAAAAGTTGATGATGATATTCTCAGCAAGTTCTCTACAATACTTGTATCCCTAGACGGTAGAAAGGAAATCCACGATTTCTATAGAGGAAATTATGATAAAGTTGTCGAGAACGTGAGAAAATTGAGATTTAAGGGCGAATTAATTGCGAGAATGACTGCAAGCCAAGAGACTGATATCTACGAGGATGTGATGAGTATTCTTTCATTAAAAAAGTTTACCCATGTTCACTGGCAAATAGATGCAGTCTGGAGTAATGAAGGAATTTGGAGAGACTTCGAGAAATGGGTTGAAAATTACAATAAAGGGGTAAGAAAACTCGTGAAATTCTGGATAGCTGAGTTAGTGAGAGGAAGAGTTCACGGTATTGTACCTTTTTTGGGCGTTGCAACAGCAATTTTCGAGGGATTTAAACACGTTCCATGTTCTTCTGGTTTTGATTCGTTTGCTATAGCTACTGATGGTAGAATACTTGCATGTCCCATTTGTCCAGAATTCGAATGGAACAATGTTGGCACCATTTGGGATGGCATTAAAAAAAGAGTCGAAATCCTTGAGCCTTGTCCTAGCTGTAATTATTTCAGCTTTTGTGGGGGCAGATGCCTTTTTTTCAATAGGGAAAGACTCTGGGGAGAGAAAGGCTTTAAACTTGTTTGCAAAACAGTTAAAAATCTCGTGGATTCCCTTTTAAGCTATAAGGAAATTTTAGAGAAGTTTAGATATGAAATAAAATATCCTAAATTCCTGAACACAACAGAGATTATTCCTTAGGTTTCTTTTTTAACAAAGAAGGTAGATGTATGACGTATTTTCCGTCTTCTTCAAGGGCGATTATTATCTCCTCTCTTTCGAATAGCTTTTCAAGGTTTATCTCGTATTGTCCGGGAGCTATTATCCTTATACTCTCTATACCAAATCTTGTTAGTTCCTTCTTTATTTCCTCGACTTCTGTCTTTTCTTTTTTCTCCTTTGGGATATATAAAAACTTATTATTTCCGCATTCGCATCCTTGGAGTAATCGCATGTCCCCATCAGCGTAAAGCTTGCCACAATTTGTGCATTTGTGGGGCATATCAGGTTATCAGAGCTCTTATTAAATCTTCTCTTTTCTCCAAAGTTTTCAGCTTGTTTGCTGGTCCTATTATTGTCATTCTACCTTGTCTCTTGCCAAGAATTCTTGAAAGAAAAGACTTCTCTTTCTGGGGATAACTCTCGAGCTCAATTCCAACGAAGTTTTGGTGATCTATTTCGAGCATCGTGACCTCTATAAGCTTTGCCTCTTCTTCTGGCGTTAGGCCAGTTTCGAGAACGACAATCTTCCCCTCTTTTACACTGTCAAGAATCATCCTTATTTTCTCCATCGATCCCATTTTGCTAAGTTTCTCTTTTGAGATTAAGTTCACTTCCATAACCATCACCCAAACTTTTCTGCCATTGCCTTGTAAAGTGCATCTATGTTTATCCCTTTCAGAGCAGAAACTGGAACTACCTGATGTTGTGGAAAGGCTGCCTTTATTCTCGCTGGTGAGGCTGTTGGCAAGTCTATCTTGTTTGCAACTATTATCAGAGGCAATTTTCTGGCTTCTATGTTTCCAACTATTGTAACATTTACTTGAGTATATGGATCCTCGGTAGCATCCATTACTAGCAAAATCCCGTCTAAATCATCTAGCCATTTTATGGCTTCAATAACGCCCTCAGTTGCTTCCTTAGCCCTTCTTTTTGCTTCCTCCTCGCTAAGACCGTATTTCAAAAAGTCGTGAAAATCAACTTTTGCAGCAATTCCTGGGGTGTCTACAACATCTATTGTTATACTTTTCCCATCCACCTGAATCTTAACACCCTCCCTCAACTTTACTCTTCTTGTCTCGTGCGGAATTTCACTTGGAGTACCTATTATCTCCCCAACCCAATCTCGAAGAATTCTGTTTGCTAAAGTTGTTTTTCCAGCATTGGGTGGACCGTATATTCCAATCTTTAGTTTATCCTTCCTAAGAAAGAGTCTATAAAGAAATCTGAGTTTCTTCTTCAATCTTGCAAAGAAACCCCATCTCTCCACCTCGCAATTCTTTTATTTTATCTAGTGAGCTGCTCCACGGCTAAAGCCGGGAGCTTCCGGCGTTAAGGGAGGCTTTACGCCCTTCCCTCTTATCTGCCGGTTCAAAGCCAAGCTCCCCCATCCCATGCCTCTCGTTAAGGCATGGGCTATGTTTATGCACGCATTTAAATCCCTGTTGTAAACAAGCCCGCATCTATGGCAGGTTTTTGAAGCTGCCTTCTTCTTTTTTTCCTCAAAGCTCTTCAGAATCTCGACAGCCTTATCCCTTGCTGTCTGGATTAAGGCTGTGTTCAGATTAAACAGCCTTTTTGCATCTTCGTAGCATTTTTCATGCAAAAATTTTTTCGATGCGGAATTGCAGCTGAGATACAATTTCACGAGCTTGAAATACTCGCTGAGCGTTTTATTTAAAGCTAGGACTTTTGATCTATTCTGTCTGAATACCTTGCCTACAACGCATATCTCGACTTCCCTCTGCATGGGAACATCCCCAAGACTTCTTAAACACAGAACTATTTAAGCTTTGCCCGTTCATCCCAGAGCTAAAGCTCTGGGTTTTCTGGGCACCATTTTTATAAATAGAGAACTGGTCCTTAAGGAGAAGGTTGCTGTTACAACCGAAAGCCTCTCCTTTCAGGGCGGTGATAGAAAAGCTTAAATAAATAGAAAGTCTGAATAGAATGTCCAAATAATCTGAGGGATGTCCCCTTGCAGGAAGAAGTCCAGATATGCGTTATAGGCAAGGTATTCAGGCCGAATAGATCAAAAGTCCTGGCATTGAATAAAACGCTCAGCAAGTATTTTTAAGCGTAAAGCCTCCCTTAACGCCGGAAACCCAGCCTTTAAAGGCGGTAGCTCACAAACCGAGGGAGATATATATCAGTTCCTAGTACTCTTTCTGATGATAACGGAACTCGGAAGGTTTGAGAGAGTTAGTGCCCACTCTCATATCCGTGGCTTGGGACTTGATGAGAACCTGCGAGCTAAGGAAGTCGCAGATGGTCTTGTCGGACAAAAAAAGGCAAGAGAGGCAGCCGGAGTAATTGTAAGGCTTATAAAGGAAGGAAAAATGGCCGGAAGGGGAATTCTACTCGCAGGACCTCCCGGGACTGGAAAGACTGCCATAGCAGTTGCGATAAGCAAGGAACTTGGAAAGGATATACCATTCGTTCATGTTTCTGCAAGTGAGTTTTACAGTGCCGAAATGAAGAAGACAGAAGCGTTAATCCAAGCAATGAGGAAAGCAATAGGTGTTAGAATAAAGGAAAGAAGAATGGTTTTGGAAGGAGAAGTCGTCGGTTTGGATTACAACATGGTTCCAAACCCATACAATCCAACGCAGAAAATACCTGAGTCGGCAACCTTAACGCTCGCAACTAAAGACGAGAAAAGAAGCTTCAGTGTTGGGACAAGAGTTGCTTTGAACTTCCTTTATCAAGGAATTGAAATGGGAGACGTAATAATAATAGACAAGGAAACTGGTAGGGTAAGTAAACTCGGAAAAAGCGAAAAAGCAAGGAAAAAGTATGACATAGGCGAAGACGAAGTTGTCCCAGTTCCCTCCGGTAGGGTTGAAAAAGAAAGAGAGTTCACTTATGTTCTGACACTCCACGACCTTGACGAAGCGAATGCAAAAAGAAGCATATTTAGTCTTTTCAGCAGTACGAGCAGAGAAATAGACAACGAAGTGCGACAAGCCGTCGATGAGCAAGTTAGAAGATGGATTGAAGAGGGCAGAGCTGAACTTTTACCTGGTGTTTTGTTCATCGACGAAACCCATATGATGGACATAGAGCTTTTTGCTTTCATGAATCGAGCAATGGAATCCGAAATGGCTCCAATAATAATATTGGCATCGAACAGGGGCTTTGCGAAGATAAGGGGTACAGACGTTGTTGCCCCCCATGGCATTCCGCTAGACTTGCTTGATAGACTTCTGATAATTACAACAGAACCATACACTAGAGAAGAAATTAGAACAATTATAGAAATAAGGGCAGCTGAAATGGGTGTCTTTCTCTCAAAAGAAGCTGTAGATAAGCTAACAGACATCGGAGAGAAAATGAGTCTCAGATATGCTGTCCAACTGCTGGCACCGGCTTACGAATTTGCAAAACTCAGAAAATCTGGAAAAATAGAACTAGAAGACGTTGAAAGGGCATCAAGCATTTTCAGTGACGTAAGTCAGAGTTCGGCTTACTTAAAGAAATGGGAAGAAAAAATGCTCGGGTTGTGATTTTTCAGCTAATAGGAAAAAAGCAAAAAGGATAAATATTTCCCTCTCCTCCTTTTGCGGAGGTGATTTAAAATGGCGGTTGTTACAGTAGATCAGGAAAAATGCAGCGGATGCGGTGAATGTATATCGGTCTGTCCGGGGAGTGTTTTCGAGTTTAATGATGAGGGCAAAAGCACCCCGGCGCGTCCAGAAGACTGTCAGGAATGCTGTTCTTGTGTAGAAGTCTGTCCTGAATCGGCAATAAAAGTGGATGTTTGCGAGTAGACTTTTTTTGCAATTTTCGTAACCTCTTCCAGAACTTCTTTAACTCCTTCACCATTTTTTGCTGAAAAAGCGATTCTATCCCTAAAGTTGTGCAAGTCTGCTTTGCTATAAACTTCGAGTGTCGGTTTTCCAAAAGTCTTCTTTATCTCTTCGAGAAGTGAAAGTTGAGAACTCATAGGATATCCACACGTCTCCGTAGGGTCTATGATGAATAATATTGCATCCGCTGCATTTTTGAGACAGAGAATTGCTTTTCTCTCTATTTTACTTCTCCTAGCCAACGGCCTATCAAGCAGTCCGGGAGTATCGATTATCTGTATGTCAGGAGTATAGCCAATTATGATTTTCTGAGTCGTAAATGGATAATCAGCAATTTCTGGTTTGGCAGTACTGACCCGTGCAACAAAGCTCGATTTTCCGACGTTGGGGCATCCTGCAACTACTACTGTTGGCATATCTCTTAGTGTGGGTATTTCTCTCATCTTTTGCTTTGCTTCGTTCAAGAATCTGAGTTCGTTATCGATATCTTCAATTACTGAAGAAATCCTCCCACAGGCACTTCTGTATACCTCTAAAGGATTTTTTCCCTTTCGGATTTCTTTAATGCTTTTTGTTACTATCTTCTGAATCATTTCGTTAGCCCATTTTAGCGACGATAGTGCTTTTTTCAGATTTTCAATCCCTACTATCAGATCCACTAATTCACGATAGAAAGTTGGGAGAGTGTCGTAATTGGGATGGGATGAGATTATTTTCTCGAAGTAATCTCTAGAAACATTCGAAATGGTAGCGAGTTTGTTTATGATCCTCTCTTTCAGATCTCCTCCTCTGATCTTTGAACTCCTACGGAAGATCTTATCCACAAGCTCGTCAGCTTGAAGCACAGTTGGCAACTTTCTTAAAGATTCCATGAAACAACAACTTGTCGAGCTATAAAATCGTTACAATTAAAATTTCTTTTAAATATTTTATTTATATTTAATTGGCAAATATAAGTTCTAACAAACTCAAAACTCGTTCCTTATTAAAGAGCTTAGAAAAAAGATTCCGAAGGACCATAGAAGGGAAAATTCTGGAAGCTTTTCAAACGCATAAAGCTCTTAGCTAACTAAAAACCGTCCACTCGAAAGATATTTATTTCTATTTGCAAAAACAAAATAGATGCGACAGCGTTTTGTGCTTGACACGACAGCAATAACAGACTCTGCTCTAAGAGAAAAGGAGCATTATTCTTCAATATGTGAATCTGCAAACGAAATACTAGATCTCATAGCTCTCGCGAGGTTAAAGCTAGATATAAGTTGTTACATCCCATATCCTTCTGTCTATTCTGAGTTAATGACGTTCCTGAGGAGAAATGAATGTAGTGAAAGCAGTTCATAAAACTCGATACTTGGCTGGTGAAGAAAACACCGAACAGATATGAGGTTAAGATTCCTGCAGCAATATTTTACGAATACATAATTTCCGTTAGACAGAAAATCAATAGAGGGAGAAGACTAGCCGAAGACTTTATTCTTGAGGCTTCAGCGATTGGGAAAGCATCAGAAAAACTAGAAGAAGATACCGCAAACCTGATTTCTAAATTTAGAGATAAATATAGAACTGTGATGAGGCAAGGATTGCTGGATAGCGCTCCAGACCTGGATGTTCTATTGCTCGCAAAAGAGTTGGAGGCAGGAGTTGTCAGTAGTGATATCGGAATAAAGAAATGGAGCGAAAAACTAGGTCTTCGTTTTGTAGAAGCATCGAAATTTCCAAGAATGCTTAAGGAATATTTAGTATTACTTGGCGTTAAAGAGCCCGAATCTTCTCAAAAAATCTACATCAAGAAAGCCCGGAACTTTAGTTCAGGCTTGAATTTGGAATTCACCTTTCCAAAATTCAAAAAAGAAGTTTTAGCTACTAAAAGCAATTATTCCCACAAAAAGATCTTTTAACATTGGCTGAGAAAGTGTCAACTATATCCCAATAAAAAAGAAAAAGAATAAAAACTTTTATCTAAAGTTGGCATGGGTGGTAGCATGCTGAGCGTAAACGAGTTAGCGCTTGAAATTGTTGAAACAATGATGGATTACGAAGAGGAGCTTAGAATTCAATCTAAGAAGCTCGAAAATGATGCTACAGTTATAGATTGCGGAGTAAACGTGCCAGGAAGTTACGAAGCCGGAATAATGTATACCCAAGTATGTATGGGAGGGCTTGCGAGTGTAGAGATAGTTGTAGACACAATAAGGGACATACCCTTTGCTTTCATAACTGAGTACACAGACCACCCGGCAATTGCATGCCTTGGCAGTCAAAAAGCTGGTTGGGCGATAAAAGTTGAAAAATACTTCGCAATGGGCAGCGGTCCTGCAAGAGCTTTAGCATTGAAACCGAAAAAGACATACGAAAGAATAGGCTACGAAGATGATGCCGATGTTGCTGTTATAGCTCTAGAGGCGAGCAAACTTCCGGATGAAAAAGTTATAGAATTCATCGCAAAAGAGTGTGAAGTAGATCCGGAAGACGTTTACGCATTGGTTGCCCCTACGAATTCGATCGTCGGAAGCGTTCAGATATCAGGTAGAATTATAGAAACAGCCATATTCAAAATGAATGAGATTGGTTACGATCCGAAGCTTATTGTTAGCGGAGCAGGAAGGTGTCCAATTGCACCAATTCTTGAAAACGAGCTTAAAGCGATGGGTGCAACAAACGATAGCATGATGTACTACGGAAGCGTTTATCTTACAGTAAAGAAATACGATGAAATACTAAAGAATGTACCCAGTTCCACAAGTAGAGATTACGGAAGACCATTCTACGAGATTTTCAAAGCTGCAAACTATGATTTCTACAAGATAGATCCAAACCTGTTTGCTCCAGCTCAAATTGTTGTAAACGACTTATCAACTGGAAAGACATACGTCCACGGAAAGCTGAACGCAGACGTGCTCTTCCAGTCTTATCAGCTCGTTCTTTGAAATTTTTTAAATTCTTATTTCTGCCCATTTGTCCGTGTTTTCGGAAACTCTAACCCTTACGACATTTAGTCCTCTCTTTTTGAGTTCCTGAAAAATGTGTAAGGCTATGTTTTCTGAAGTAGGATTTTCTATCGTTTCGTTTAAAATTGAGTGATCGAACTTTTCTAAGATTTCTTTAAGAATACTCTTTAATTCGAAAAAATCGATTACCATACCATTTTTGAGTTCTCCTTCGACTTCAACGCTGACATCAAAATTATGACCATGAATTCTTCCACATTTCTTATGTCCAGGAATTGCATGAGCCGCGCTGAAACTGTCCCTAACCCCCACCACGAATTTCATCACCTCACCCCCAGATACTTGTGAACTTGCGGAATCACTCTTGTGTCCGAGAATTCTATCATTCTTCTTTGCAATTTAAAAATATTCTCAGTATCACTACCAAACACGGGCTGAAGGACAAAACACTTTACATAGTTTCTTATCTGAATTGCAGAGTTGTAAACTTCATCTTCATTGAATTTCGATGGTAAAACGATTTTGCAGAATGTAAGCCTTTTTTTCGTATTCCTGAGGATCCGGAAGCATCTGAAGGTTCTTTCTAGAACTTCCTCGTATCTTTCTATTCCTGCTTCTCTAACCTTTAAATCACCGGCTACAAAGTCTACGAATCTCAGCTTTTTTGCGCTCTCAGGCAAAGTCATATTAGTCTCTAAATAAAAAGGCTTACTTTTTTTAAGAGATTTGATGAAATCTGCGTGTAGCATAGGTTCTCCGCCGGTAAAGCTAACTGAATGTGTTTTACTTGAGTCTATCAGCCTTTGAATATACTCGCTCTCAACTGGATTTTTGAGAACTTTTCCGCTTACATGGTCTTTGCAAAAATCGGATTCTTTGGGGGTATCACAATAATTGCAGTTCAGATTACATCCGCAGAAGCGGATGAAGAGTTGGAGGGTCCCTACAAGAATCCCTTCACCTTGTATTGATTCAAATATTTCGCTTATTCTTGCTATCATATTTCAATCATTTCCCCAGTCCTCTCGTAAACCTTAAGACCTCCCACTTTCTCAAGTTCCCTTGCGAATTCTCTACTCTTAAGAATTTTTAGAAACATCTTTACTGGTTCCTTTTCGAGTCTATCTTTTGGAATAAGAAAGTCGTATTCCTCGCTTCTGAGAGGTATAAAGTCGAGACCGTATAAGTTTGCAACACTCTTTATTGCAATTCCAACGTCCGCTTTTCCAGTTGCAACAGCTGAAGCAACCGCATCATGAGTTTTTGCCTCAACTTCATACCCTTTTATTCTCTTTGTTAGCTCATCAAAGCTCAAACCAATTTTTCCCGCTAAACTGTTCAAGTTTATATCGAGCAGAAGTCTAGTCCCAGATCCTTTATTTCTGTTTATCATTCGCACGTCCTCTCTTAGTAAATCTTCAAATCCCACTATTTTTTTTGGATTTCCTCTCGCAACTATAAATCCCTGTTCCCTGAGATATCCCTTCACCAATACTGCATCCCTAATTCCAAGCTTTCTTATTGTTCCTATATTGTAGATCCCATCTTCATCAAGGAGGTGTGTTCCTGCTATATCGGCTTCACCCCTCTTCACGGCAAGGAGCCCGCCCATCGAACCAACATTAATGACTTTTGTCTTGATACCAAGCATTTTCACAAGAATGTCCACGCCAATACAATGGCTTCCTATAAAAACCAAATCTGCAGGTCTTATCATGCTAAATAGTTTAACTTCTACTTCTTCGTTTTCTTCAAGCATCATTACATTCTCAGGAATTTCAACTATTCCATCGCTGAAAGCCAAAGCGGTTATTGCACCACTATAGCTACCGGTGACCGGATATGCAGAATACCCATCTTTCCCGAGAACAATATGAACTGGCAAAAATTCTCGTCTTCCAATTTCAGAGAAAACCTTTGTCGCAAGTCTGACCTTTATTTTTCTTCTATCTGCATCAAGTCCCGAAAGCTTTCTTATCAAAGGTGCGACTAAAATCTCAAATATTGTAAGAGCTGAAACCGGATATCCGGGAAGACCAAAAATCGGTTTTCCATTCCTAAAAGCTATTATGGTTGGTTTCCCTGGTTTTACAGCAATCCCATGGACAACAACTTTTCCTATCTCGTCTAGTACTCGATACATCTTATCCCCAAATCCGGCAGAGGTACTTCCACTTGTCAAGACTATATCTGCCTTTTCCAATGCTAATAGAATAGCTTTCTTCATCTCTTCCTCATCATCTCTTATAATCCCCAACCTGAGTGCTACCCCGCCGTTCTCTTCAATTGCAGAGCAAAGGGCGTACGAATTCACATCGTATATTTTTCCAAGCTCTAAAGTTTTACCTGGTTCTTGAAGTTCGTTTCCAGTAGATATAACAGCAACTCTCGGTTTTTTGAAAACTCCCACTTTCCTAATCCCACAGGCTGCAAGAACTCCTATTTCCCTATGGGTTAACTGAACGCCGCTTCTAAGCAAGAGCTCTCCTGCCATAATGTCACTACCTGCGGACATCAAATTCTCGCCTGGAGTGACCGATTTGAAGACTTCGACAAATCCATCTCTCTCCCTAGTAAATTCAACCATTACAACAGCATTTGCACCCTTTGGAACTACAGCTCCTGTCGAGACTTCCATAGCTTCTCCTTTCCCAACCTCGGAGTTTGGCCACTCCCCCGCTTCGACCTTTCCAATTACTTTGAGCCTCACGGGATTATCTTCATCAGCTCCAAACGTATCTTCAGCTCTCAAAGCATAACCGTCCATTGTGGCTCTATCGAAGGGTGGAACACTAACGACGGCATGAACGTCTTCTGCTAGAACTCTACCTGTAGCGTTTAAAATGTCGATTTCTTCTACTTCTCTTTTTAGATTACAGAAGCTTTCGATTGCTTTAAGAGCTTCCTCAATTGTTGAAATCTGCCGAAAAACTTTTCTCATTCAAATACCTCCGTCAAGTTACGCAAGAGAATTACCTCGACTCTTTCTCCCGCTTCACGACCTTCCAAATTTTCTGAAATCTGGAGAATGGCGTTTGCTTTAACTAGAGTACTTAAAACTCCAGATCCCGATTTCAATGGGTAAACTTCTCCATCCTGCCAGCTGACCCTTACCAAGCTTCTGATTCCGATCTCGGATGCTATGCGAGAACGTAAAATCCCCTCTTTTTTGCTCCATTTTCTTTCGACAATCTTAACATTCATCATTCTAAACAAAGCTGGAACCACAAATGTGTAAAAAGATAAAAAAGTAGCAGTAGGTGTTCCCGGGAGCATAAAAACCGGTTTACCTCTAACAATTCCAAAAGCCGTCGGCATGCCCGGTCTCAGCGCAACACCGTGAAATACTATTTCACCATATCTAGAGACAACTTCTGGAACCAGATCTTTTCCTCCAACGGATGTACCTCCTGTGAATATAATCGCATCGTATTCTAAAGCTCTTAAGAGTTTTTCCTCTATCTCTACAGTTCTATCTTTTGCAATCCCGAGATGGAAAACGGGAAAACCCAGCTCCTCAAGAGCATTACATAACATGGGGTCATTAGAGTTGTATATTTTTCCGGGAACTTTACTTTCCTCTAACGGCAAAAGTTCGTCTCCAGTCGAAATAACTGCAACTTTTGGTTTTTTATAAACTTCTACATGTCTTATCCCTAGGGAAGCTAGCAATCCGGAATCCTGCGGTTCAAGAATGGTTCCTCTTCTTAAGATAACTTCACCCTTCTTCAAGTCTTCTCCTTTTCTTATAACATTTTTGTAGGGCGCAACGCTCTTAAAAATTTGAATAAAACCATCCATTCCTTTCACGTGCTCAAGCATTACAACAGCATTTGCACCTTCGGGAATTGCTGAGCCAGTAAAAACTCTGATCGCTTCTCCCTCTTTAAGACTGCATTTCGGAATTTCTCCGATTTCCACTTTTCCAACGAGCTTTAAAATTGCTGGATTCATCTGAGAAGCCCCAAATGTATCCTCAGCTTTTAATGCGAATCCATCCACAGCCGATCTGTCAAATTCGGGTACGTCAACTGGTGAAATGATATCTTTTGCCAAAACTCTACCGAAACATTTGTATATACTAACCGTTTCAACTCCGAGAACTTTTAGTCTTTGCATAATTTTTTCAATTGCCAAATCAACCGATTCAAGCGATTTGAAACCTATATCCTTTACCATTGGTTTGAACTTTGATGGGGAAATTTAAAAAATTTGCTCAGAACTCAAAACCCTCATCACTTTTCAGTGGGGTCCAGTCATCATCGCAGTTTTATATTCATCAATTCGTGGATTAAAGGTTTCGCGAAAAACGTTTATGCAATGGCAAGATGATTTCTAGAGATGAGACGAGTAGTTGCAACTGGAACATTTGATATAATTCATCCCGGACATATAAGATTTCTCGAAGAAGCAAAAAAACTGGGTGACGAGTTAATAGTCATCGTTGCAAGGGAGAAAAACGTTAGACACAAACCCAAGCCAGTAATACCGGAAGAACAAAGGAGGCGAGTTGTTGAGGCGATAAAATTTGTTGATAAAGCAATTCTTGGAGATGAAAACGACATATTTAAACCAATAATGGAACTAAAACCGGACGTAATTGTTTTGGGCTACGATCAGCATTTTAGCGAAGATTGGCTTAGAGAAGAACTTAAAAAACGAAACTTAAACTGTGAAGTCGTGAGGATAAAAGTTAAAGAGGAGTGTGAGCTCTGTAGCTCACATAAGATAATTGAGAAAATTCTTGAAAAATATGGGGTGAAATAATGCTCTTAATGATTCCCGGTCCAGTTCAGGTACATGAGAGGATAATAAGGGCGATGTGCAGGCAAATGATAGGACACCGTTCTGCGGAGTTTGGAGCCATACTTAAGTTCTGCTCAGAAGTTATGAAAGACGTTTTTGGTACGAGAGGAGAAGTCTTCTTTATTTCGGGATCCGGAACTGCAGGAGTTGAAGCAGCTATAGCTTCTTTTAGCAAAGTAAATAAAATCGTTACGCTTGAGAATGGAAAATTTGGAGAAAGGCTTGGTGAAATTGCAGAAAGGTATTGTGAAGTTGAAAGATTAAATTTTGATTGGGGTAAACCGATAGAATTAGAAAAGCTAAAAGAAGCCCTCGAAAAAGGCGCTAATGCTGTTGCTTTCGTTCACAACGAAACATCAACTGGCATGCTAAATCCAGCAGAAGAAATAGCAAAAATTGCGAAGAAGTATGGTGCATTTACTATAATGGATGCCATCACCTCGGCTGGAGGAGACTACGTTAAAATGGACGAGTGGGGGATAGATGTAGCCGTAGTAGGAAGTCAGAAGTGTCTGGGTGCGCCACCGGGGATTGCTGTCGTTGCTGTGAACGAGAGTGCTTGGGAATTCTACAACCCGAAGTGTCCTTACTATTTAGATCTTAAAGCCTATAAGAAAAAGTTTGGCGAACTTCAAACACCATATACTCCTGCGATACCGCTTTTCTTCGCGCTAGAGGAAGCTCTCAAAATCATAAAGGAGGAAGGACTGGAGAATAGAATAAGGAGGCACAGAAAGATGAGTAAAGCTGTTAGGGAGTGGGCAAAAGAGGCAGGATTTAAGCTTTTTCCTCAGATAGATGGAAAAGCCGAGTACTCAAACACAGTTACAGCGATTTTGATTCCAAATGGAATAACAGAAAAGGAACTTAGAGAAGAACTGAGAAGGGAGTACGGAATACTGATTAGTGGGGGACAAGAGAAAGTTAAGGGGAAGATATTTAGAATAGGAACTATGGGGAACATAGGTAAATTTGAAGTCATATGCACACTCGCCGCTTTGGAAGACGTTATGAGAAGAAAAGGAATTGATGTTTCAGCTTTGGATGTTGCTATGAGAATTCTGGGGGATTGAATTGAAAGTAGGGATCGCTGATACCACTTTTTCACGAATTGATATGGGAAGAATCGCAATTGATGAGCTAAGAAGAATTTCAGGCCTTAAGTGTATCCGGTACACTGTTCCAGGAATTAAAGATTTGCCCGTTGCTGCAAAGAAATTGTTTGATGATGGATGCGAAATCGTTATAACCCTTGGATGGGTTGGAAAAACCCAAAAAGATTTAGTTAGTTATCTTGCAATGAGTATTGGACTTATAACTGTACAACTGTTAACTGGAAAACACGTAATCGATGTAACAGTTCACGAAGATGAAGCTGAGAATGAAAAAGAATTATTGGCAATAGCTGAAAACAGGGTAAGAGAACACGTAAGAAATGCCGTGGACTTACTTTTGAATCCGAAAAGGTTACAGAAATTGGCCGGGACTGGACAAAGACAAGGCCAGCCAGATGTTGGTCCGATAATGAGATGAAAATCCTACTAGTAACCGGAAAGCTTGCTGAAAAAATTGTAAAGGAAAATGCGCTGAACGCGGACGTCCACGTTTGTAACGTCGATATAGCAGCATTTATAACCCCCAAGGATATTGAAAATTTAAATTTGTCGGACTATGACTTGGTATTGGTTCCTGGTTTGACCAAAGATTGCGACTGGGAGGGTTTTGAAAAGAAAAAAGGCGTTAAAGTCAGGCTTGGACCAATACATGCTGCCGATTTGAGAAGGGTACTGCCTTTAGTCGAAAAAATAGAGTTGTCTCATAAAATCCCAGCTTGCAAGCTTATAGAAAATATTAGGGCTGAAGAAGTGTTCAGAGAAGTTGACAAGCTAGAAAAAACTGCAATTTTTAAAATAAGAGACGTAGCGATAGGTGGAAACAGTAGAATGAAAATCGTAGCCGAAATTGTGAAACCAAAGATTGAGGATCTGAGAGAGAGAATTGAATATTTTTCAAGAAATGCAGATATAATAGACATCGGCGTACCGATTGAATTCAACAGCGAAGAGTTAAGCAAACTACTAAAGATTGCTGTTGATGAGTCAAAAAAGCCCGTAAGCGTCGATACCTTCAACAAAAAAGCAGTGGAGATAGCCATAAAACACGGAGTTGACATGATAATGAGTCTCTCGACTGAAAATATCGAAATTCTTGAACTAATAGAAGATCAGGCAATAGTTGTTGCTGAAAGAAATATCGATAAACTCCTGAGGCTTTTGGATATAGCAAAAAGGAAGACGGAAAAAGTGATAGCAGATCCGATTCTCGATCCCCCCTTGAGCACAGCAAGGTCAATAGAAAGATATCTTGAATTTAGAAAATTGGATTCTACGACTCCACTTTTATTTGGTTCCGGGAACGTAACCGAGTTGAGCGATGCTGATAGTATTGGAATGAATGCCCTTCTCGCTTTCATAGCTGAAGAGATCGGTTGCAATCTGCTATTTACCACTGAGGCGAGTCCAAAGACGGTTGGAAGTGCTAAAGAGTTAAGAATCGCTTCTTATTTAGCAAAGATCGCAAAGGTTAGAAATTCCCCACCAAAAGATGCGGGAGTAAGCCTTCTGGTAGTTAAAGAAAAGATAAAATACGAGGCCAGAAAAACAGTAGATTTCTTGGTTGCAGAGGAGAGTAAAGAGTTTCACAGAGATCCACTTGGAGATTTCATAATTTTCATAGCTAATGGAACGATTTTTTGCCAGCATGAAAAGGTTACAATTGCCGGAAAAAATGCAAAAGAGATCCTAGATACGGTTCTAAGACTTAATCTAGTTTCAAGACTCGATCATGCTGCTTATTTGGGTAGGGAATTAATGAAAGCTGAGATAGCTTTGAGACTCGGGAAAAACTATTTCCAAGACAGAGACCTAAATTTCGGGATTTATTGAAATTTCTTTGAATACCACCACTAAAACTCGCCCTAAAATGTGATTACCTCACCATCTCATTTTAGGGGAAAAAGTTTGCTTAACTTAATAGAATTCAGGGATTTAATAGATTAATAGAGCTTAAAAACAGATTTACAACATACTCATAACCCCAATGGTAAGGTAATGGATAAAAAGTGGCTCGGGATCGAATCCCGGAAATAAGATGTAATCCAAAATCTCTCCGACTTAGCAGGAGCAGCACTTCAGGATGGAGGAGGTCGGGTGTGGAAATAAGGAGGGTTGTCAAAGAGGATGTAGACAGCTTTGTAGAAACTTATATTGAAAGTTACAAAGGCCTCGAAGATTACGCTTACAGGACAAAGAGAGAAATAAAGAACTATTTCAAATGGCTTCTGAAGAGAGATTCCGATGGTTTCATGGTTGCCGAGCTCAATGGAAAGATAGTCGGTTTCGTTGCTTGTGACGCAAACTGGTTTAGCCTTTTCGAATTGAAGAAAGTCGGAGAAATCCACGAAATCTTCGTTCTTCCTCGCTTTAGGAAGATGGGAATTGGCTCAACTCTGCTTGAAATGGCTTTAAAGTATGCCTTGAGCAAAGGGAGAGATCTAGCGGAACTCTGGTTTGGTGACAGAAATGATGTTGCAAAGATTTTTTACATAAAAAACGGTTTTAAGATAGCAGGAAAAGTCGGAAAGTGGGTTAGAATGGTAAGGAAACTAATCTGAGAAAAGATATTTATAAACTGAAAAACCTCACTTTGGGGTAGGTGGGAGTAACTCCATCCTAGTTTATAATCCTTAGCCCCCGTGGGGTAGCGGATATCCTTAGGGGCTGCGGACTCCTAGACCCGGGTTCAACTCCCGGCGGGGGCATTTTTTCTGCACCTGCTCTTAGCTGGAAATTCGAAGGTCCTTACATGACATCTTGCTGACCCAAGCCTCGCTCTTCAGGGCGGGGTAAAGTTTTTAAGCTACTGTTTGCTATTTCTGTAGTATGCCTGCTGCTGAGCGATTAGAATCGGGAAGGATACTAAAGAGGAGTTGAAGAAGTTGAAAGTCCACCCTAGGGAAACCTACGACGTTATTAAGAGGCTCATTGAGGAGTACAGGAGGCGTAAGCATGAGAAGGACTAACGTAGTTAAACTAGTAGTGGATGAGGAAACACATGAGAAGCTGAAGGAGCTGGGCATAATCACGGCAAAGTGTTGGAACGAGGTGAACTGGCTGAGAATGCAGCAGTTCAAGAAAGGAGAAAAAGTGGACTTTGCCAAGTCTGAAAAAGAAGTATACGAGAAGTACAAACACGTGTTGAAGGTCAATGCACAACAAGTCGCTAGGAAGAACGCTGAAAACTGGAGAAGCTTCTTCTCCCTAATTAAGGCAAAGAAGGAGAGAAATTTACCCAAGTGGCTCAAACCAAGACCTCCGGGCTACTTGAGGGATGAGAGCGGAAAATACAAGCTGATAATCGTTATCAGAAACGACCGTTATGAAGTTAACGAAAGTGAAAGAACAATATACCTAAAAGACTTCAAGCTAACCCTAGGGTTTAAAGGGAAACTCGTGGCGTGGAAAAAAAGGCAGACTAGAGATAATTTACAATGATGCTAGGAGGAGCTGGTATGCTCACATTCCAGTGGAGGTTGAGATTTTAGCCAAAGCCAAAGGTAGTTTGAGGGCTAGCGTGGACTTGGGAATCGTTAACTTAGCAACTGTCTATGCTGAAGATGGCACATGGTACATCTTCAAGGGCGGCAGCGTACTTTCCCAATACGAGTGCTACAGCAAAAAGATAAGCAGGGTTCAGAAGGTTTTAGCTAGACATGGGCAGAGAAAGAGCAGAAGACTAAAGCTGCTCTATGATAAGAGGAAAAGGTTTCTGAGGCATGCTTTGAACAGCATGGTTAGAAAAACAATGGAGGAGCTGAAAGAGAGGGGAGTGAGAAAGGTTGTTGTTGGCCATCCAAAAGGAGTTGCCAGAAATCAGGGCAGCAAGCTCACGGTGAATTTTTGGAATTACAGCTACATCATAAAGCGCTTTAAGGAGGTCGGCGAGGAGTTGGGGATAAAGGTGACTGATGTTGGTGAACCAAATACATCAAAGGACTGCTCCCTGTGCGGGGAATCCCACGAAAGTGGGCGAATCAGGCGTGGTCTCTATAAGTGTCCCCGCACAGGAAAAGCCATAAATGCTGATTTAAATAGTGCAGTAAACATCCTACATACCCCCGAGTCCTGGGATCTAGGAGCAGGGGGCAACTCCTGGCGAGGGATAGGGGTAACGGGCTGAAGACCCAGCCCGTGGTCTACCGCTGGACGAGCAGAGCGGGGTGGGTGCTCGCACCCACCAGCTGTGAAGTGATGAAAATGAAGGCGGTAAACCACAAACTAATGATCCGCCCTGAAGGAACCCTCGCCCTTTAGGGCGGGGAGGAGGTCAGGTTGAAAGAGATGAAAATCCGACGGAGATGAGATGAAAGTTAACGCTAGACCGGAACGGTAGAAACTAAAAACTTCGTGCTTCAGGCGGGAGAAGTCGGATGAAGATGCCGCTGATCCCCACTCCACCCTGAAGGGCGAAGCTTCCAAAGGGGGAGGTTTTTTTCAGTTATAAAAAACTGATATCAATGTTAGAATAGAGCGCTTAAAAATAAAAAAATTTTTAAGAATGGAATGCTGCAATGTTCTCTATGAACCTCATTTTGCTTGGTCCACCTGGTGCGGGTAAAGGAACGCAAGCAAAAATAATAATGGACAAATACGGAATTCCCCAAATTTCCACTGGAGACATGTTGAGAGAGGCTGTTGCAAAAGGGACTGAGTTGGGAAAAAAAGCCAAGAAGTATATGACAGAGGGAAAGCTTGTGCCAGACGAGATCGTTATAGGAATAGTCAAGGAAAGGCTAAAACAAAAAGATTGTGAAAAAGGTTTTATTCTCGATGGTTTCCCAAGAACACTCGCACAAGCTGAAGCGCTGGATAGAATTATGGGAGAGATGGGGAAGAAAATAGATGCAGTGATAAACGTTAACGTTCCAGAGGAGGAAGTTGTGAGAAGGATCGCTTACCGGAGAACTTGCAAAAATTGCGGCGCTATATATCATCTAATATATAATCCACCGAAGAGACCAGGTATTTGTGATAAATGCGGTGGCGAATTATATCAAAGAGAAGATGACAAAGAGGAAACTGTTAGAGAGAGGTACAGAGTCTATAAAAAGAATACAGAACCATTGATAGAATACTACAAAAAGAAAGGAATATTATTCGATGTAGACGGAACAAAAGATATAGAGGGTGTAAAGAGAGAGGTATTAGATATTCTGAGTAAACTACCCCATCCCTAAAGCGCAAGGAATTTCTGAGTTATAAAAATTAAGCCTTGATTTCTATTTCTCCACTTAACTCTCCTTTAATCCACTCTAATACGTATTTTATAACTCTCTCGTTTCTTCTTAAAAAATGGTCTCCATCGATAACCTTTAAGAAACTCTTGGGTTCTTTTAAGGCCTTGTAGATCTCTTCCCCGCACTTAAACGGTACTATTTCATCTTTTGTTCCGTGAACTACGAGCTTCGGTGCTACTATATTACCCGCCTTTTCGAGAATATCTTCCTCCTTCAGTTTAGTCATTTCCGCCATAAATTCCCGATAGTCCCCGATCCTCATAATATTTTTCGCATGCTCGTACATCGCTTTTAGTCTGTCTCCGTCAATTATCTCCGGTAAAGGCGTAGAAATCAAAACAAGTTTTTCCAGATTTTTAAGTTCGGGGGAGGCTTTCAAGGCCACTAATCCCCCCATGCTATAACCTACAATACTGACACTTTTGAACTTCATTGCGATTCTCTTTAGGTCTTCAACCCAAGCATAAAAACTGAAAAACCCTCTACTATTCCCACAACCCGAAAAGTCAAAGATGAGCGTTGGCATGAATTCTGACATCAATTGTGCCAGAGCACTATAACTCTTTTCAATTACTGAACCTCTCTCGTAAGGGAACCCGTGACAGATCAAGATAGAGTTTGAAACGTGCAATCTTACAAAGTTTTTACCTACTGCCGTTTCTACTATCATTTTACGAGGGACTCAAGTTCCTCTAAATCCTTTTCTATTTTTCTAATTTCTTCTCTCTTCTTTTGAGCGAGTTCAGAAACTATTTCTTTCAATTCTTTGACCATCTTATAACTTTTCAAAGGTCTTCCCTTGCTCTTCTTCTTTAGCTCTCTCTCCTTAACCCATCCCCACTCTTTCAATTCCTTCATCGCAAGACTAACCTCCGGCTGTCTTAGATTTGCGGCTCTTTCAATGTCTCTCGAGACAGCCTCGCCAACTTTGGACAAAAACACAACTACCCTTGCAATGTTTCTGTTTAGTCCAGCTTCAGTGAGCAAATTCACAACCCTTTCATCTACCTCAGTCAACTCCTGGACCATATCACCACCTCAGATAGATATTAGATATACTAATGAGTATATAAATTTTTTTGCATTCAGCAATTTATAAAGAAGAGTACCCAGAAAATCCAGAAACCAGTGCTGAGGCAAATGAAAAACAAACGGTCTGCAAGTTTTAAGTATATTCACGAGATGGAGGAACTAGAGTCTTTTAGATTATTGGAAAAATCTCTGGCATCCCTTCTACCCTGAAGGGCGAAGCTTTTGGTTCTGACCTCCTCCCCGCCCTAAAGGGCGAAGGTTCCCGCTAAAGCAGAGAGGTTTGGGACTACATCCCCTCTTCCTGAGGATTCAATCCCAGGCCGGGTCTTCGGCCCATTACCCCTATCCCTCTCGGGACTCGGGGTTATGAGTATGTTGTACGCTCCTACTAAGTCCGCGTTGAATACTTTATTCAGTCTTGTGCATTTGAATAGTCCGCGTTTAACTCTACTGCCACATCTCTCGCCGTGAATTGGGCACGTAGATGACGTACACGCCTCGCTTACGTAGACCACCGTTATCCCGTATTCTTCTGCAACCTCATAAATTCTTCTCAGCAAGTAGCCATATGTCCATACGTGGACGTTGTTGAAGTCTCCATTCTCCTGTGCAATGTTCTTAGGGTAGCCAACCTTTATAGTAGAGACCCCCACACTATAAAGCCACTCAATAGCTTGTCTAACTCCTGAATCAACATATGACTTTATCTGTCTCCTCCAGTGTATCAATCCTTTGTATCTCACCTCTATCTTTCCAATAACACCCAATCCTTTGAGAACTATTTTATTATCTTCTATTTTATACTGATCTTTCCTTAGAACAATCCACAAAATCCTCCTATTGTTTTTCTTCTTATACCCAAGCGGGTTGATTTTTGTAATGAACTGCGGTAGCTTACTTTTTTTTCTTTCTTAAGTTTTAATAGTTTGAAGAAGCTTTTCCAAGCTTCGTCATTCTTGTTTAGGATCTGTTGTGTTGTGGCGGAACCAATTAATACTTTATACTTCTCGTAGAACTCTTTCTATGTTGCTTTGATGTCTACTCCTTTCTTCTCGAAGAGCATTCTTCTCCTAGCGTAGTTTACTTCATTCCATAATTTAGATGATAAACTACAGAGTAGCTTTAGCTTTTCTTCAACGTTTTTATCGACTATGAGTTCTACTATGCTGGTTCTCTTCATCTCTCCCGGATATATTAGAGGATACATATCTTATAAATTTTTTCTATTCATCCCGCCCCGAAGGGCGAGGCTTTCTGTTGTAAAACTTTCTCGAACACTAAAAATTCCAGCTTAAGTTGAGAATAGATCGCCAAAAACAGTTCCTCGTTTAATTTAAAGAAAAAATTTATTTTATCTATTCATCAAAAAATTTTTAAAGCAAGTAAGCGAATTAAAACAAATGAAAAGCTCAAGAATCCAGAAAATAAAAGAACTTCTTAAGAAGAAATCAACACAAAGAAAGAGAATAGGCGTTCTAGTAGATGGTCCAAACATGTTAAGAAAGGAGTTCAACACAAATCTTAGGGAAATAAGAGAGATACTATCAGAATACGGGGATATAAAGATTGCAAAAGTTTTTCTGAATCAATATGCTACAGATAAACTAGTTGAAGCAATAGAGAATCAGGGATTTGAGCCAATAGTAACTTCAGGAGATGTTGATGTCAGAATGGCAGTTGAAGCGATGGAATTGATATATAACGATGCCATAGATGTACTTGCTTTGGTCACAAGGGATGCGGACTTTAAAGCCGTACTGATGAAAGCAATGGAAATGGGAAAGGAAACAATAATTGTTGGCGCTGAGCCGGGATTTTCAACGGCATTAAAAAATGCTGCAGACATAGCCATTGTTTTGAACGAAGAAGAATCTAGAGACAGCGAAAATATAATAGAAGTATGAATCTTTTTTTATTTGAATACGCAACCTGCGGCAGTAAAATACCAGACTCAATAGCTGTTGAAGGTCTTGCGATGTTTAAAACTCTGTTTAGAGGTTTCTCAAAGTATTATAGGGTTCTATCTTTTGTTAGAGAGGATTTTTGCGAGGAACTGGGACTTCCAGCTGGAAAAATTGAGGATTTGGAGCTCTGGTTAGAAAAGTGTGACGCATTTTTAATAGTCGCTCCGGAGGACGATTTAACCTTATTTAAACTTACAAAAACAGCCGAAAAGTACTGTGAAAACCTCGGATCTTCGAGTAAAGCGATCTCGATAACCTCAGACAAATGGAAGCTATATAAAAAGCTAAAAAACAAGGTTCTTATGCCAAAAACTTCAAAAAAGAAGCTTGAAGGAAGCTTTATAATCAAACCGAGAATTTCATGCGGTGGCGAAGGAATAACTTTTTCTAATTCGGTTCCAAAAGATTATATAGCGCAGGAATATATTAAAGGTAAAAACTTAAGTGTGAGCCTCATTTTAGACGAGGATATAAGGATTGTGAGTGTTAACGAGCAAATAATAGAGAACTTTAGATATAAAGGTGCAGTCGTACCTGCAAGGATAGATGATGAAATTGCGTTAGAAGTATGCAACGCTGCCATAGATGCAGTCGAAGCGATAAAAGGTTTAAAGGGATACGTTGGAGTCGATATTGTGTACGCTGACCAAGCCTATGTAATAGAAGTAAATGCAAGAATTACAACCCCAATTGTTACATTCGAAAAAGCTTACGGTGTAAACGTTGCTGACATGATAAAAGGAGACTCTCCAAAGTTTTTTAGAAGACAAATTCTCGAAAAGGGAGATTTCTCAGACTTTATAGCTAAAGTTGGAAACTACTCACTGAGAGTTACACCCCTCGAGTAAGCTATCCTTAAAGATTGTACTTCCTGCGTTAAGGTTTTAAGCTTCCTTTATCTGCTGGTTCAAAAGCCAAGCTTTTCTCATTCCCGCCCCGAAGGACGAGTTTCTCATTATAAGGAAAAAGTTTAATAACTTGAAAGCTACTTCTAATGCCGTTGCGGTCGGAGGGGGCATAAGCCTACAATGAAAGACCGTCGGCAAGCCGCCAATTTTAAAAAAATTTTAAAAAATGAGATCATCTGATTCTTTATGGGCAAAAAGATAGTGCTCATTTCTTCAACCATTGCATCATTTTTCACGCCATTTATGGCATCGGCTGTCAACGTTGCAATACCGATGATCGAGAAAGAATTTGAAATGGATGCAATCCTCATAGCTTGGATTTCCACAGCTTTTTTACTTTCAACAGCAATGTTCTTGATTCCGATGGGTAGATTAGGAGATATAAGAGGGAGAAAAAGAATTTTCATTCTTGGATTGCTAACTTTTTCAATTTCATCACTTCTATGCTCTATTTCTACTTCTGGAATTATGCTCATAGCTTTCAGATTTTTGCAAGGAATTGGAGCCTCGATGATAGCAGGAACGGCGATTGCAATTCTCACATCGGCATTTCCTCCCCAAGAAAGGGGAAAGGTACTTGGAATAAATTCTTCAGCTGTTTATGCAGGCTTATCTCTCGGCCCTTTTGTTGGAGGGGTAATAACCCAAAACTTTGGCTGGCGACTTCTTTTTGCAATTCCAATGCTAATAGCGTTAATTCCGATTTTATTAGCCCTCAGAATTGAGGAAGAAAGAATAGATAGGAAGGAAAATTTTGATTTAATCGGATCAGCTTTATTTTCCATTTTCCTCTTAACACTAATCCTCGGTTTCTCAAGTCTTCCAAGCCAAGTGGGAATTCTCTTGCTCGTTGCGAGCATCTTGCTTCTAGCGATGTTTGTATATTTTGAAAGTAAGATTCCCCAACCAGTTCTGAATGTTGGACTTTTTAGAAGAAACTTAGTATTCGGAATGTCTAACCTAGCGGCACTTTTGAATTACTCAGCAACCTTCGCGGTTTCATTCTTGCTGAGTCTGTACCTACAGTTTGTAAAACTCCTAAGTCCCCAAGAAGCTGGGATGATAATCCTGCTTCAACCGGTTGTAATGGCGACACTTTCACCAATTTCTGGCTGGCTTTCAGATAGAATTGAGCCAAGAATCGTCGCTTCAATTGGCATGGCCTTGACCTCCATTTCGCTGTTCCTGTTCTCAACGCTAGACTCCAGAACCCAAATTGAGTTCGTTTTAGTCTATCTATTTTTAATAGGCATTGGTTTTGGACTTTTCACCTCCCCAAATACAAATGCTGTAATGAGTTCAGTAGAAAAGAGATTCTATGGGTTAGCTTCGGCAACCCTAGCTACCATGAGGGTAATCGGTCAAGCAATGAGCATGGGAATTGTTATTATAATCTTTGCCTTAACGATCGGAAATGCCAGGATAAGTGAGAATATTCCGGATTTCATAATTGCCATGAAATCTGCCTTCGCGGTTTCTGCAATACTATGTTTAATTGGCGTTTTTGCATCCCTGGCAAGAGGAAAAATTCACTAATTGGTGGGCACGCCTCGGGTCGATCCGTCTGTTCCGCAGGGCGTTTTCCAGCAAACCTCTCCTCCCCGTAACCCTGAAAGCACCGAACGTTCGGGGTAGGCTTGCTCCCTTCCGGGCCTCAGCCGATGCCCCCGATAAATACTGCGAACCCTCCCTCCGGAGAGCCCGCAGTAACCGTCGGTCCTTCAGGACGAGGACTCTGCGAGGTTTGCTGAAACGCCTCTACGGACAGACGAACCTTCCCTTGGCTTCGGCCCCCGCATATCGACGGTTTCGGGTTACAGGGGACGCCGAACCCCCCGGCCTAGCCCACCAAAAAATAGATTGTGAAAGCCCTTAATAAAACTTTTCATCGTTGATCCAAGGGTACGTACTTCCGCTCCGTTTCTCCAATATATTTTGCTCTAGGCCTTAAAAGTTTGTTAGTTTCGTATTGCTCTATAATGTGCGCAAGCCAGCCGGCTATCCTCCCCATCGCGAACATGTTAACAAAAAGGTCGTCAGGAATGTTAAGATTGGCGTATACACTGGCTGAATAAAAATCAACGTTTGGAAGCAGTTTTTTGTATTTATATGCACTTTCAGCAATTGCTTCGCTTATCTCAAACCAAATCCGATTTCCGATTTTGGCCAAATCTCTTGCCAGTTCTCTAAGTATCTCCGCTCTGGGATCTATTATGCTCTTGTATATTCTGTGACCAAATCCCATCAGTCTCTCTCCTTTTTCAAGCTTTTTTCTAACGTATTCATCAGCTCTTCCTGGTGTTGCAACTTCTCTAAGCATTTTCATTACTTCTTGAGCAGCTCCACCATGCAATGGACCCATAAGTGTTCCGGTTGCTGCAACAACACATGCATACATATCTGCCAACGTCGATGCTGCTATTCTCGCTGCAAAAGTCGATGCGTTAAGTTCATGTTCTGCGTGGAGCACTAAGTCTACATCTAAAGCTTTCTCGGCTATTTTCGAAGGTTCGTAGCCATGCATCATATAAAGGAAATTCGCTGCATGGCCGAGCTCTAGAGTGGGAGGTATCAAGTTTTTACCCATTCTTATTCTGTGGTAATACGCGATTATCGTGGGGATTTTTGCTATTAAGTTCTTAGATTTCTCTAAGTTCTCTTCTTTCGTTTTTACATCCTTCAGCTTGTCTAAAGAACCGAGATAGCTTATTGAAGTTCTTAAAACTACCATTGGATGCGTATACTGTGGCAAATGCGTTAAAAGACCTATTATCTGTGGAGGTATCTCTCTTCTTTCTGCAAGTTCTATTTTGAAGTCCTGCAATTCATATTTCTTCGGTAACTCGCCATAAAGTAGAAGATAGGCAACTTCCTCATAACATGAGTGCTTTGCTAGATCTCTTATATCGTACCCCCTATATTCAAGAATTGCCTTTCCATTTACCAGGGCTATTCTAGAAATTCTTGTCTCACAAACAATAACATCTCTCAATCCATCCAAAGCTTCGATCATAATTTTCACCTCAAAACCTCCAATATCATACCAGAAACAACAATTGGCCTCTCAAACTTCGCAACCTCAATAGCGTTGTCGAGTTTCCATTCTTTTTCCGCATAAATCGTGAGGAGTGGATCTCCGGCTTTTACAACTTCTCCCCTCTTCCTGTGAACGTAAACCCCAGCTCCTTTATCTTTCGGAGCTCCAGCAGCTCTTGCTATCTTCATTATCGCTTTGTTGCTCACAGCAACAACCACTCCCTCCGCATTTGACTTCAGAGTATAAATCTTATCCCCCACTTCAATGTCATCAGACCTGATCTTCTCATCTCCTCCCTGAGCAGCAATTATCTCCTTAAATTTCTCCAGAGTTTTCCCACTCTCGAATATCTTCTTTGCATAACTGTAACCATCATTTGCAATTCCTGTCATTTCAAATAGAATTCCAGCAATTCCAAGAGATTTTTCAAGAAGACTAGAAGAACCTCTTCTTTCTTCCATTGCTTTTAAAGCTTCTTTGGCCTCTAAAGCCGGACCTATTGCTCTTCCAATTGGCTGACCTCCATAAGTCAGAGCGCATGCAACATTCAGACCGAGTCTTTTACCGAGCTCTATGAAATCTCTTGCAAGGCTTTTTGCACCTTCAGCGTTCTCGATCTTAGCCTCCTCACCGAAAGGAATATCTATCACGACGTACTTAGCTCCAATCGCTCCCTTTTTTGCCATAACACTCGCTAAAAGTTGTGGTCTTGGGTCAATCGAAAGGGGATGTTCAACCTTTATTATTCTATCATCAGCTGGCGCAATGTTCGTTGCCCCTCCCCAAGCAATCACACCTCCCACTTTCTCTGTTATCTCCTTTATCTCATCAACACTCAAATTTACATTCGCGAGGACTTCCATCGTATCAGCCGTTCCGCTTGCAGAAGTTATTGCTCTGCTTGCTGTTTTTGGAATCAGCAATCCAGCCGAAGCTACTGTCGGAACTATTATTAGAGATATCTTATTTCCGGGCACACCTCCTATGCTATGCTTATCTACTACAATTCCCCTTTCAAAGTACAGTCTCTCTCCGCTCTCTATCATCGCCTTAGTCAACCATTCTATTTCGTCAAAATCCATTCCACGCAACATCGAAGAGATGACGAAGGATGCTATTTCCAAATCGCTCAAGGAGTTGTTTACGATATCATAAACTATGGCTCTTATCTCATCAGCTGAAAGCTTTTCGCCTTTGACTTTTTTCCTTATAAAGTCTACGCTTCTTGGCTTCCTTCCTGGAAAGACCTCGATTTCTGCCAAGTCTTCAACTCCGAGCTCGCTTGAAACGAAATCGGTCAATCCTATAAATCCCTCATTTACCAACTCTTTCGCTATCTGGACTGTGATGAGAATTCTCTTTTTACCATATTTCAGCTGAATTCTGTCCCCTTCAAATACACCTAGCTCATTTGCATCTTTTTCGTTTAGAAGTCCAACAGGTCTTCCAAACATAAAGGGGAGTTTTAATGCCTTTAGTTTCATCACACTCCACCTCTGAATTTCTCTATTACCACCCCTGACACTTCAATTGGTCTCTTGAGCATCGCAACCTCAATAGCGTTGTCGAGTTTCCATTCTTTTTCCGCATAAATCGTGAGGAGTGGATCTCCGGCTTTTACAACTTCTCCCCTCTTCCTGTGAACGTAAACCCCAGCTCCTTTATCTTTCGGAGCTCCAGCAGCTCTTGCTATCTTCATTATCGCTTTGTTGCTCACAGCAACAACCACTCCCTCCGCATTTGACTTCAGAGTATAAATCTTATCCCCCACTTCAATGTCATCAGACCTGATCTTCTCATCTCCTCCCTGAGCAGCAATTATCTCCTTAAATTTCTCCAGAGTTTTCCCACTCTCGAATATCTTCTTTGCATAACTGTAGCCATCATTTGCAATTCCTGTCATTTCAAATAGAATTCCAGCAAAACTTAGAGCTTTGTCAACTAACGGATTTTCGACATTCGGGTTCTCCAGAATTTTCAAAATCTCTCTTGCCTCAAGTGCCGGACCTATCGCATTTCCAACAGGCTGAGATCCGTCTGTTAGTGTTGCCGTAATTCTCAGGCCAAGCTTTCTACCAAGCTCAACCATTGTGTTCGCAAAGCTTCTGCCAACATCGAGACTTCCGATTTTCATATACTCCCCAACCGGTATATCTATTGCGACGAACTGTGAACCATTTCCGAGCTTCTTAGAAAGCAAGCTTGCAATCAGATGCGGTCTTGGGCTTATTTCGAGCTGGTATTCAACTCTTATTATTCTATCATCAGCTGGCGCAATGTTTTTGGCCCAAGCAATCACACCTCCCACTTTCTCTGTTATCTCCTTTATCTCATCAACACTCAAATTTACATTCGCGAGGACTTCCATCGTATCAGCCGTTCCGCTTGCAGAAGTTATTGCTCTGCTTGCTGTTTTTGGAATCAGCAATCCAGCCGAAGCTACTGTCGGAACCGTTATTAGAGGGAATCGATTACTTGGTAAGCCTCCCACACTATGAACGTCTACAATAACTCCTTTCGAAAAGGTGATTCTTTCACCGTTTTCGACCATCGATTCGATCATCCATTGGAGTTCCTCATCGCTTAGACCAACTATTTCATTGGCAAGAATAAAAGCTGAAATTTCTAGATCGTTCAATACGTTTTTGGATATATCGGAAATTATACTTTTGATTTCATAACTTGAATACTTTATTCCGTCCAACTTCTTCCTTATAAACTCAACGGATTTTGGCCGAGATATTGGATATACTTCTGCAAGACATTCTCCTTTCAAATTGCAAACTTGGGCGGTATAACTGCAAACGCCGATCTCCCCTTCTTTGACAATTTCGGCAAAATCTGCATCAGCAACAAATAATTCCTTTCCTATTGAAACTTTAACTCTATCTCCTGGCTTCAAACCCAATTCCTCAGCATCCCTCGGATTCATTATTACGCTCAATTTCTCGCTTCTCAGTGGGAGGATCTTTATTTGGAATTTCATCGAAGCTTCCAACGAACGAAGAAATATTAATCTTTCTGTGTATTACTGAATATTTTTCAATTTTTTGGTAATTTTTTGAAAAATTTTCCATGAACAAAGTTAAAGATATTTGCACAGATTCTTACAAGTGAAAGCTTCTTCTTTCAAAGCGGGGATGAGAAAAACTTATAAGGATTGTAATCCTGTTGTAAAGGTGTCTTGGAGGGTGAATCTTAGTATACAGACATCGAAAATCCGTGTATCTCCTTTTCCTCCAAAAAGCGAGCTTCACGCAGATCCGGCGGGAGTCGGAGGAGGTAAGTCATGCGAGTTGGCGTTCAACTTCCGGATGGTCTAAAAAGAAAGGCCATCGAAATTTGTGATAAGCTGGAGGGGGACATCATTCTGAGCGGGGAACATTGCTTTGGAGCTTGTGATATAGATTTGAACTTGTTAAAAGAAGTCGATATAGTCTACCATTTTGCGCACACTAAAATTTTAGACTTGGAAAAAGTTGTCTATGTTCCCTACTTCATCGATTATAATGTTGAGAAAATCTGTGAAATTCTATCAAACTTGAAGGAGAGAAGGATCGCGCTAATCTCAACAGCACAATATTGTCATAAGCTTACTGAAATTAAGGAAAAGCTGGAAGCAATAGGATACTCTGTCGAGCTTAGAAAAGGCAGAAGGACCGAACTTCCCGGACAAGTTTTGGGTTGTGATTACTCTGCGATAAAGAACTCTGAAGCCGAGGCTATTGTCTTTGTAGGAGACGGAATCTTTCATGCAAAAGGTGCTGCGATTTACTCGGGAAAGAAGGTTTATGCTTTGAATCCCTTGAATTTTGAGCTAATCGAAGTTGATGGAGCTGATTTTCTTAAGGAAAGGTTTCTTCTAATTTCAAAATGCGTTGGACTTAAAAAGTTGGGAATAATAGTTTCCTCAAAACCCGGACAAAGAAGACTGAAGCTAGCTGAAGAGATACAAAAAAAAGCCAAAGAAAGAGGTATGAAGTCCTTAATTGTCTATTTTGGAGATATAACTCCAGAAAAACTTGAAAACCTTCCATTTGAATTCTATGTCAATACCGCATGCCCAAGAATAAGCTACGATGATTACAGGAGATTTAAAATACCAATAATTACTCCCCAAGAATTTGATATTCTCTTAGGTCTTAAAAAAGACCTGGAGCTCGACGAGATCTAAGAATCTTTCCGTTACCGTTAAAAACTTCCAAACACTCCAAAACACAAGAATAGCCTGAAAACGAGGCTTTCAGTTTGTGAAACCATTTTCCAAACTCGCCAATTGAGTGCTGTTGAGAGAGTTGAGAAAAGGTAAAAAGGAGTAAGCGACTTTTTTAGGATGGTGATTAAATGGGCAAGACCCTCGCTGAGAAAATAATGAGCGAAAAAGCAAAAAAAGATGTTTACGCTGGAGAAATAGTAGTCGCAGAAGTCGATGAGATAGCCTTACAGGACGGCACGGCACCTTTAGCAATAAGGCAACTTAAGGAGATAGGGATATTCAGGGCAGTAAAAAAAGCGCATTTCTTCATTGACCATGCAGCACCATCGCCGAGAAGAGAACTAAGTAACGATCAGAAATTCATATACGAGTTTGCAAAAGAATACGGGGCTGACTTCAATCCACCCGGAGAAGGAATAATTCACCAAGTTATGGTTGAAAAATACGTGAAACCGGGTATGCTTGTTGTGGGCGCCGATAGTCATACCTGCACATACGGAGCCCTAGGAGCATTTGCAACTGGGATGGGATCGACTGATATCGCAGTTGCAATGGCCCTTGGAAAAAACTGGTTCAGAGTTCCGGAAAGTTTTAGAGTAGTTTTCGATGGAAAAATGGAAAAAGGTGTTTTTGCCAAAGATCTTGTCCTTTACTTTATTGGAAAGATTGGGGCAGATGGAGCTGACTATAAGTCCTTAGAATTCCACGGGAGCACCGTTGAAAAAATGAGTGTTGAAGAAAGACTTACAATTGCCAACATGGCAATTGAATGTGGGGCTAAAGCTGGGATTTTCGAGAGTGATAGTAAGACCAAGGAATTCTTAGCAGAACTCGGTAGAGAGAAGGATTTCAGGGAATTAAGAGCCGATGAAGACGCCAACTACGAAAAAGAAATATTTATAGATAGCTCGGAAGTGCCTCCAGTTGTAGCGGTACCACATGATGTCGATAAAGTCGTTCCAGTTGACAAAGTAGTTGGAACTCCGGTAAATCAGGTTTTTCTTGGAACTTGCACGAATGGTAGACTCTCCGATCTTGAAATAGCAAGTAGGCTCCTAAAAGGGAGGAAAGTTAAAGAAGGTGTTAGGTTTATTGTTGCCCCAGCAAGCAGGAGAATCTATCTTAAAGCAATAGAAAGAGGTATAATAACAACTCTGGTAGAGGCTGGAGGGATAGTTCTTCCTCCGGGTTGCGGTGCTTGCGTCGGTATCCATCAAGGTATTCCGGCGGATGGAGAAGTTTGCATATCAACCCAGAATAGGAACTTTAGAGGGAGAATGGGAAATCCTAATGCTTTCATTTACCTAGCTTCCCCGGCAACAGCCGTTGTAAGTGCGATAAAGGGTGAAATAGCTGACCCCAGAGAGTTTTTATGAAAATGAAAAAAGAGTTGCTTAAAGCAATTCTCGAATCAGCAAAAAGTGCATATCCATATGAGTTTGTAGCCCTTCTAACTGGAGAGAAGGGTATTATTAGTGAACTTGTTTTTCTTCCATCTATTTCCGGAGAGGAATCTGCACTAATACATTTAGAAATGCTACCTCTGGGTCTAAGAGTTTATGGAACTGTTCACAGCCATCCATCTCCTTGTTGCGAACCGAGCGAGGAGGACTTCTTTCTGTTCACTAAATTCGGCAAAGTACATGTGATAGTTTGCTACCCATTCACCATGAAGGACTGGAAGTGCTTCGATTCAAACGGGGAAGAAATAAAACTGGAACTAGTCTAAATACTAAAAGATTTATGACTAAACCAGAAAATTTCGCTTGCAAATCCATGAAATGGCCGAAAAATGGAGTTCTGCTCTTTTAGATACGTTAAGATGTTAGTTTTATTATTTCCTTTAGCCTTTTCTCACCTTCTTTAACAGCCCAACCAATGAATTTCTTGAGGAAAGCTCTTGGAATTATAGGCATCTTTGCAAGATATTCATCGGCTAGAATCCTTATCCATCTTAAATCATGTTCCCAGCATTTTTGCATCAATTCCCAGTGATAAGATTTTAGATCCTCACTTCTAAAGGGTCTCTGATCCTTTAAAGCAGATAGAGGAACAAAAAAGAGCGGAACCACAAGACTTTTGTATCTCCTAAGCCTATCAAGCAACTCAATTGTTCTCATGACATCATCTTCAGTTTCGTTCGGAAATCCTATGACCAAAGTTGCGCAGGGAACCCAATGATTGTCGGAGCAGATTCCAAATGCCTGTTCAACGATCTCGCACCAATCTTCTGGTTTGAACGGGAGTGCCTTTCCCGCCATATACTCCTTCACAAGTCTAACACTACCAGTTTCAATACCCGTTTGTCCAGCAAGCCAAGGTTGCTCTTTATTCGGAATACCAAGCAAGTTTGAAATCTCTTCTATAAGTTTTTCAGCAGAAGCGAGTGATGCTAATGAGAAATGGCTTATTCCAACTTTGCTAATTTTTGCTACCGAAGAGAACAATTTCAAAACTTCCTCTTCATTTACCCTAAAACCTTCAGCTTTATATCGAAGTACATCTTCCGCATGAAGCGTGACGAATCTGTTTACCCTAGCATTTATTTCTGCCTCTTTTAAAATATCTTCCAAGCTTCTGCTTCTTAGTCTTTGAAGCGTGGGTTGACAGAACTTACAACCTCTCCCGCAACCTCTTGCGATCTCTACTATCCCCCCAACAGTCGCACCTTTTATAATTGGAATTCTTTCAACCACCTCTCCATAAAAGATCCCTTTTAGATTTTCACCGTTTAAAATTCTTCCAAAAAGCTCTGGAACGGTTTTTTCACCCTCGCCTATAACAACTATGTCTATTCCCAGTTCTTCCATGACTTTTTCGTCTGCAAGCTGCCATGCACCGGCCCCTCCAACTGCTATCTTTGCCTTACTTTGTCTTAAAGTGGTTAAGAGGTTTCTAAAACAGTAAGCATTGTATGGTTCCTCCTTAACAAGTCCATATTTTCCGGCAAAAGTCGTAGATGCGGGACCGAGACCGAGCGGGTCATTGGTAGTTACCCCAATTATCTTTGCTTTATCTAGAAATTTACTTATTTTTTCAGGCGGAACAACAGTAACATTGAAACCGTTCTCTATCAACGCGGCTTCTATCTTTCTCGTTCCATAAGGAGCTATTACAGCTTTTCCATCTTTGACTTTTACGGGAGGGAAAAGGATGTTAAAGAATATCTTCGATGGTATCAGGTTCTTGGGTGCGCAACTCATGAAGCCTAGGAATAATGCACCATGATAGTTGCTCATGAGACACCTTTCAGCTGTGAGAACTATATCCATATTACCTATGAACTATTTAGTGCATATATTGGTTGCGGTCTTCAGAAAACAAAAAGATTTAAAGGAACGTTAGCAATGAAGATTATGGAATTCGAGTACATATTTGAAGAAGTTAAGATCAAACCAAGCAATGCCCCGAAATTCACCTTAAATGGAGAAGAGATTGACATTTGGAGCGAAAAATTTGCAAATTATCACTCTAAAAGTATTGTTGATTACGTTCGTGAAAATTTGGTTCGTTACGAGCAAATGCAAATCGATCCCTTCAGTGAAATAGTTGGAAAGAAGGTGGAAAAAGAATTGGTAAAAACGGCCCTTATGAGTGGATCAAACATACTCTTTAAGGGAAAGAAAGGATACGGAAAGACTACTTTTTCAAAGAGTATCCTGAAACTCTTACCAGAAAAAATACTAGCTATAAAGGGTTGTAAAATCCACGATGACCCAACGCAACCTGTTTGCTTTTCGTGCAAGAAAAGAGTGCTTGAAGCGAATTCAGTTGAATTGACATTCGTTCCAAGAAAGTGGATCAGAATTCCAGGAGATCCAATGATGACGACTAGACAACTAATAGGTGGTATTAGCATACAAAAAATTAGAGAGGGCTATGATTTGGACCATCCTGAGGTATTTACTCCGGGAAGAGTCTTAAAGGCACACAGAGGATTAGCCTACTTTGATGAGCTTGGATCAATCCCATCGGCTCTACAAACCTTACTTCATGAACTTTTTGAAGAAAAACAAATAACGACTCCAGAGGGGGATATAATTCCGATGAGAATCGATGCTCTAATTATTGCATCGACAAACCCGGCAAATTACAAAGGAGTTTCAGACATAAAAGAACCTCTGCTAGATAGAATGGAACAGATTGATATAGGTCCTCCTGAGACAATTGAAGAAGAGATTGAAATAGGATTAAAGAATATGAGTCTGAAGAAGGGTGCAAAGATTCCAGAATGGCATTTAAAGATTTTAGCTAGTGCAGTTAGATGTATGAGAAGCAAGAACTGCAGATATGCAAATAGAATTGAAGTTGAACCGAGTTGCAGAGCTACAATAAAGCTCTTCGATCATGTAAGAGCCTCCGCTACAAGAAAAGGGCACGAAGCAGTTATGCTTTCCGATTACGGTGAAAGGTTCGAAATCGTAAAGCTAGCACTAAGAAGTAGATTTGAAATAGATTACGATGCAGAGATTTCAAAAGATGAAATAGTCGAAGCAGTTGTCAACGATGCAATAGATTCTGTATGCAGTTCTATATACGCATCTATACCAAGAAACGTCTTTAACGACATTATGGAAGCTATAGCTGAGATGAGAGTTGTGAATGTTTACAAAGCCAACGGCTTTTCGCAATTTGCACATTCTATGTGCAAAGATAGCAACGAAATAAAATCTGCTCTCGAAATTCTGCTTGAATCAATTGCAAGATGTTCAGGCTTAGTTGAGAGAATAGGAGACGGAATTTATGCATACAAGGCATATGATAGACAAACCAGAGTGTAGGGTTTGCAAACAGGAAAATCCACTTCAAAGTATTGCAGAAGACGCTCTCTATTCCCTGTTTAACCCATATTATAGGGAAAGCGGCAAATTCGATTTGTCAGAATTCGTGAGGAAATACCTGAAGGACGATTTTATACCAATGAGAGATTTTACGAGAAACGTTGGGTTCTACAGCAGTTACTGGATGAGGAACTTTGAAAAGCTCAGGGATCTGAAAAAACAAGCTTGGCAGGAACTGAGAAAAATGATTGAAAAGGGAGAAATAAGCAGAGAAGACATAAGCATGAGCCAGCTTGTTGAAATTTTCTTTGAAGAAATCGTTGAAGAACTTGAAAAAATGGGATATGTGGAAAGTTATGAGGGCAGATTTCATAAAAAGACTGTTCGCTATAAGGCAATTGCAGAAAAGATAATAGGAGACAAAATCTTATCAATAGCACTTGAGAATCTCGAAAAAAGAAGACCAGGAGATGAGATGACAGAAAAAGAGGGCACTTCAATTTTCATCTCAGAAAAAATAGTTGATTTTGACGAAAATATTCATACATTTGATAATGTAGATATAATTGAAACGTTCATAACTTCCGCACTCAAGAAAAAAGCGGACTTTGAGGAAGTTGTTGCGAGACAGTCAAAACATGCTGAAAAGTGTTCTTACGTTATGCTGATCGACGTGAGCGATTCAATGAGGGGTAAAAAGATAATTGGAGCAATTGAAGCAGGAATTGCGTTGAAAAGGGCAATTAAGAGGAGAGGAAGTGGTGAACTAGAGATAGTTGCCTTTAACCACAAAGCCTCAAGAGTGAAAGGTGCTGAAATCCTGAACCTCGAGCCAAGAGGTAGAACGGATATAGGTTTAGCTTTGAAGATGGCTAGAGAAATCCTATCAGAAAAGAGCGGAACTAGAATAGTTTTTCTTATTTCTGATGGTGAACCAACCGCCAGTTACAATCCAAATCTCACTCCTTGGCTCTGCGCCCTAAAGGAGGCAAGACTTTTGAGAAATATAAATGCAAGACTTCACATAGCTATGTTCGGAAACGAAAAGAGGTTTGTGGATTTATGCAAATCGATGGCCAAACTTTGTGGGAAGTCAAGTGTTTTTCATTTTTCAGATCCGTTAAATCTGAAAAAATATGTTTTGCACAAATTTTGAGTTTATATAACCTCTTCCTTTGAATATACGACTATTCCTCTGTTCGTTATCTCAAATGGATGCGTTTTTCTGCTGTGATTCGAACCCCTCATTTTGAATATCTCGAGGCTTCTTGCCCTCGTATTTTCGACTTTCGTATAGTACAGCACTATCGTGCCTTCAACCACGAAATTTTCAACACCAAATCTGCTTATTCTATCAGGTCCGTTCTCAATTACCTCACAAGTTAGCAAAGAGGTTAGACCAAGAATTTCCATTGTAGTGGATATTTTCAAAAGTTCTATTCTGAATTTAGCAGGATCGTTAATTATGAAACCGATTGAAGTCGTAGAGTCAACGGCAGCTCTTCTCGCCCCTATTTCATCCTGAATTGTTATTATTTGGTCAAGCAAGCTTCTTGTATCAAATGGACGGACATCGATATATTTCTCATCAGACGGTAACCCTATTTTAGTAGAAGTTGCATCAACAATCGCAAGCATGTTTTCGTCTTCAAACTTTTCCAGATCCCATCCAAAGCCGATAAAATGCTCGCGAAGATGCTGCGGTCTCTCTTCTGTAGCTATAAATATTCCTGGTTCATTGAACTGCTGAATCCCGTTGACTATATACTGCATTGCGAATATTGTCTTCCCGGAACCAGAAGGACCTGAAATTAGATAACTTCTATCTCTTAACAACCCTCCATCACATAGTTCATCAAAACCGGGGATTCCAGTTGGAACTCTTTCCAACATAATCATCACTCTCACAAATTTTAAAACCTCAAAGTTTATATTATTTGCGCAGGATTAGACTCCATGAAAGTCACGGTTTCGCTTATAAAAGCAGACGTGGGTAGCGTAGCTGGACACTCGGTTGTAGCAGATGAATTGAAGACGATTGCTGAAGAAATGCTCAATAAGGCAGTTGAAGATGGAAAGATAATAGATTTCCGAGTTTTCAATGCGGGAGATGACCTCGAACTGCTAATGACTCATAGAAAGGGAATCGATTCAACGGAAATTCATGGACTCGCTTGGAATGTGTTCAAGAAATGTGCAGAAAAAGCAAAGGAGATGAAGTTATACGGAGCCGGTCAAGATTTGCTAAAGGATGCATTCTCTGGAAACATTCGCGGATTAGGGCCTGGAGTTGCTGAAATGGAATTCACAGAACGGAGATCTGAACCAATAGTCGCTTTTATGATGGACAAAACAGAACCGGGAGCTTTTAATCTACCCATTTTCAGGATTTTTGCAGATCCTTTTAACACAGCTGGACTGGTGATAGATCCATCGATGCATTCTGGATTTGTTTTCGAGATATGGGATATACTCGAACATAGAAGAGTTATGATGAAAGCTCCCGAGGAAATGTACAGCATTCTCGCGCTCATAGGTTGCAAGAGTAGATTCGTCATAAAAAGAGTTTATCCCAAACCTGGAAAATTGCCGACGGATGAGCCAGTAGCCGTTGTTAGTACCGAAAAGCTTTACCAAGTTGCTGGAGAATATGTGGGTAAGGATGACCCAGTTGCTTTGGTCAGAGCCCAAAGCGGTTTACCTGCAGTAGGAGAGATCCTCGAAGCATTTGCTTTTCCACATTTGGTCAGTGGATGGATGCGCGGAAGTCATAACGGACCAATAATGCCTGTTCCATTTAGATATTCAAAATGCACACGCTTTGACGGACCACCGAGATGCATAGCAGCCGGATTTCAGATTTGCAACGGAAAGCTTATAGGGCCAGTAGATTTGTTTGACGATCCAGCATTTGATTACACAAGAATGAGAGCGATGGAGATAGCCGAATATATACGCAGACACGGCCCATTTGAACCGCACAGACTATCGGCTGAAGAGATGGAATATACAACACTACCAAAGGTTCTTGAAATTTTAAAAGACAAATTTGAGAGAATATGAAGCACTTTTTCTGGAAAAATCTGATGGATGAAAAGAAAATTGATCAAATGAAAAATTTCAGCGTCGGGGTGATTGGAAGCAGGCTAATCTTCGAAATTCTGTGGCGGAGCGGTGTTGGATGCATAAAATATATTTCTGATTATATTACAAACTTCGATGTAATACTAGACTGCTCTATAAATCCATTGGAAGCCAATAACTACGATATCGTGCATCCCAAGTCTGATGATAGCTGCGTTATTTCCTACCTTTATCCTGAAAGCAAAAATGAGCTCAAAAGTCTCTTAAAGGGTGTAGATCTTGTAATAGCGCACAAAAATGTTGCACAGGTTGCAGAAGTTGCTGAGGAAGTTGGGTGCCCCTTCATTCCCGATATAGTCACCATTTTTCTTCCAGAAGGTGTTAGATTCAGAGAAGTGATATATCCAAAGGTTGAAAGAGATCCGATAAGCTATACGATTACATGCGGTTTGCAGGCATTGGAGGTAATTAGAATTTTTGCTGGAATGAAACCCATAACAGCTCCAGAAGCATTGATAGTTGACCCAAGGGAAGGAGTGAAAAAGATATGGCTGAAGACTACGGTTTGAAGATCGGTATAGAGATACATCAACAACTCGATACAAAAGAAAAATTATTCTGCAAATGCCCAACTGAAGGAGGAAAGGAAATACTCCAGATTAAAAGATTTCTTAGGCTTAAAAGAAGTGAAATGGGAGAAGAAGACAGAGCTGCTAAGGAGGAATTTGAAAGAAACAGACAATTTATATACAAGTTCCACGATAGTACATGTCTAGTTGAAGCTGACGAGGAACCTCCAACAGAAATAAACAGAGAAGCACTTAGAATTGCAATTCAAGTTGCAAAGATGCTAAAGATGCAGATAGTTGATGAAGTACACGTCATGAGGAAAATTGTTATTGATGGTAGTAACACAACCGGATTTCAAAGAACTGCCCTTATAGCTTTCGATGGAGAAGTGGAAGTTAGGGGAGAGAAAATCGGAATTGCAACTCTGTGTCTCGAGGAGGAGGCCTGCAGAAAGCTTGAGGAGGGAGAAGGTTTTGCAGTTTATTCATTGGATCGTCTCGGTATACCTTTGATCGAAATTGGGACAAAAGCAGATATAAAAACTCCATTAATGGCCAAAGAAGTTGCAAAAAAGTTGGGAATGATTCTAAGATCGACTGGAAAAGTAAAAAGGGGGATTGGGACAATAAGACAAGACGTCAACGTTAGCATTCGAGGGGGTGCAAGAGTAGAGATAAAAGGTGTCCAAGAGCTAGATCTGATAGACAAGGTAATCGAATACGAGGTAGAGAGGCAATTAAATTTGCTTAGAATTAGAGACGAACTTAGAGAGAGAAAAGCACAAGTTTTAGAAAAAATCTTCGATGTCACAGAACTTTTCAAAAACACTACCTGCAAAATATTGAGGGGCAAAAGTGTGAAAGCGATCGTTTTAAGAAACTTTTCAGGATTAGTTGGCAGAGAGATACAGCCAAAAAGAAGACTTGGAACAGAATTTGCAGACATTGCAAAAAGTTTTGGTCTGGGAGGAATTTTTCATACCGACGAGTTACCAGCTTACGGAATAACAGCCGAAGAAGTTAAAAGACTCAGGGAATTTGTTGGAGCTAGTGAAAACGATGCTGTAATAATTGCCGCCGGTGTAGGGGAGAGAGTTGAAAAGTGTCTGTTTAGAATAATCCAAAGAGCCAAATATTGTCTCTTGGGAGTTCCAGAAGAAACAAGAAAAGCAAACGAAGATGCGACCACATCCTATCTCCGTCCACTTCCTGGTGCCGCTAGAATGTATCCCGAAACAGATGTCCCACCCGTCCTTACAAAAGATCTATTAGACGTCGAAATTCCAGAATTAATAGAGGAGAGAGCAAAAAGATACGAGAAGTTCTTGCCAGCAGACCTTGCATTTGAAATTGCAGATTCTAAGTTTTACACAGTCTTTGAAGAGTTTTGCGGTTCAATCTCACCTACCGTGGTCGCTAGGATTCTTCATGTAATACCAAAGGAACTCAAACGGGACGGTTTCAACGTTGAAGTTCTCAGAGAAGATCATTTCAGAAAAGTTCTGGAACTAATCAGAGACGGAAAAATCGCAAAGGAGGGAGCTGAAGAAGTTTTGAAGCTCTTGATAGAGAAACCTGAGCTAAGCAAAGAAGAAATAGCGAGAGCTTTGGAATCAAAAATCGATGTCGATTCCTTCATAGAGAAACTCGTAGAAAGCAAGATTGACTTGATAAAGGAGAAAGGAGATTTGGCATTCAAACCTTTAATGGGTATTGTAATGGCCCAGTTAAGGGGGAAAGTAGATGGAAAAATCGTTGCTGAAAAGTTAAAGATTGCAATTAAAAAATATATCAAAAATAATTAATTCAATCTATTTTTTCAAACTGGTCCTTCGAGGCTCCACAGATTGGGCATACCCAGTCTTCCGGTAAATCCTCCCACTTTGTCCCGGGAGGTATCCCGCTGTCAGGATCACCTTCGCTTTCATTGTAAACATAGCCACAAACTGAGCACTGGTATTTGGCCATCTGATCACCTAGCCTTGGTTTATTTTAAAAAAGTATATATGCTTATTGGAGCATTGACAATTTAGTATACCCGATCTGTTCTGGTCTAGCATTAACTTTCATCCCTTCCCTCCTCTTTTACGGGAGGCCTTCGGGGTGAACGGAAGAAGCCCCCACATCCATCTGGTACCTGCAGAGCAGGTTCTTCACCGCTATGACATCTCTATCCTCTTCCAATCCACATTCGGAGCATTTCATTTGCCTGTACCCATTCGGGCTTAATTTTTCCCCACATATCGGGCACAGGCTTGAAGTCCCATTAGCATCAATGTAATTCAAGTTTATAAAAATTAGCTAGAAAGGGGCAGTTTCTAACCCCTCCCGCCCTGAAAGGCGAGACTTTCAGTCGTAAAATTTCTTGATAAACTGCTAATACCATGAGCTTATCCCTTAAAAAAGCGAGTTTTTCAGTTATAACCTAAAAAACTCGAGCAAAATCCTTAAATATCCTATAGCTGTTAATTTATTGCCGACGGTCATAGGAGCGGGGGAAACACCCGGACTCATTCCGAACCCGGAAGTTAAGCCCCGTTCCGTTCCGCGTTGTACTGGGTTCCGAGAGGGCCCGGGAAGCGCGGAAACTGTCGGCATTTTGAAACTTTTCAATAAAAACGCAGATGAACTTTCTATATTGTTTTTTAAGTTGAAGAATCTGGTTCTAGGACATCAATAACATCAAGTTTTTCGATCCAAGCTTTGAATCTTTTCGACAGATTTGGCTCAGTTCTTCCTTCATCGCCACTTACGAGTTCCTTAACGTACAAACCTGCATCAGTTTCAAATTTTAAAACAGCCCATTTTCCGAAATGTTCTATTATTTCAGCTTTGTATACTCTCCTGATTCTAAGAATGTCCGCCCTTCTGTGTAAAACTCTTTTTGGTGTTTTCTGTTTAATCTCCCCAATTAAATCTCGTAAAGACTCCTCCAATTCTTCTCTGCTAATTTCCTTATCGAACACAACTTTTGCTCGGTAAACTTTCCTGTATTTTTCTCCCTTAATTTTCTCAATTTCATTTGGTTTGGCAAACCTTAGCTCTTTTACAGCAACTTTCCCCTTGCATAAGTTGTTTATTGTTTTCTCTACCTCTTCTATGTCTACTGATCTTTTTTTTGGTTCTAGAATTTCTAGAACAAATGGTCTCCCTCTTCCGAGCATTCTTACATCCACATCTTCTCTCCCCGCACCGTGAAGAATCGCATCCTTGGCTTTGAAAATCTCGATAACTGGTGTAGATATCAGCTCCTCCACTGAAGTAAAATACCTTTTTCCAGTAAAGTTGCAGATATCGCAACCGGCCCCTTTACAGTATCCGCAAAGCCATCTTGTCTGAGAAATGTTTCGCACTCTTTTTATATATCTGCCATAAATAAATATTGGCTTCACATCGAGTTTAAAAGAAAAATCTTCGGGATTGAAAGTTATAAGCAAATCTGGATCGTTTGAAATCATCTTTTCCGTTATTTCCCTGATCTTTCTCTCTAAGATTTTTTTCATTTCGGTCTTGATATCGTAATCAGCAAGAAGCTCTTGAAGGGCTTTAAAACTCCCCTCGCTTTTTATGCCGACTTTAAAGCTTTCAAATTCGAATTGGATATTTTTCACAATTTCCACTGCTATCTTGTCAGCTTTCTCAAAGAAGTCACAGCAAACTACGCAATTTTCACTTTCTCCCCAACCCAATTTCGAGTTGCAAAATTTGCATAGCATAGAATGTGAAAGCAAGAAACTATAAATAAGCTTGACCGATGTTTTCTAAGGGATCTAATAAGGGAAGTTGCCATGATTTGAATTCAAATTACGCATAACACTAACAGGTGCGGTGTTTCTACCGAATCCAGAATACCTAACTTTCGCGGGCCGAAAAGGATATGGAGAACAAATCCCAATGCTGAATTTCTTAGAGATCTCCGAGAGTACTGGATAGAAGTTCGAAAATCTACATTTACCCAATCTCAGAAAAGGCGCAACCAAATCTGCGCATAAAGCCTTGCAGAACTTGAAAAACTGGGTACTAGCTTGTGTGATACCAAAACATGGATCGCACCAAAAAGTTGATACTCTCCACGGTGTGCTACCTCCATGGAGGTAGCATATCCTAGCTCCCCTTAGAGCATGTTAAACTTTTCGACAATTCATCCCCACGGTTAAAACCGTAGGCTTTTTTATCGGGTTTCATATAAGCAGAAGAGGTGAAAAGACTTAAATATCCAGAGGATTAATGGGATTGAGCCGCCGTAGCTCAGCTGGTAGAGCGGTGGCCTGTTAAGCCATTGGTCGCAGGTTCGAACCCTGCCGGCGGCGCTCTTTATTTTCCTTGAGCTGAAAGCAACCCTTTTAGAGAAGTCAGATAGAAAGAGTACAATATCGAGGTTTTATCGATCAGCTCTATTGCTGGATCTACTTTTCTGAGCTTTGAGTCTAGTTCTTCGATAGATCTTGCCTCTTTTGCTGTCTCAAACCAAAGCTTTAATCTCCTCTTGGACTCAACTATACAATCCTTCTTCGCTACACCAAAATGTGTTAAAGCAACGGTTTCTATATCCAACTTTTCGAACTTCTCCAGCGTTTCTATAGCTTTTTCGAAGTCAAACGGTGGTGGCGTAAGTGGGAAGGTTTTCCCCTTTATTATCATCCCCACGGCATCTGATGGAAAAAGAATTTTTCTTTTATTTAGATAATATGCAACCATATGAGGCGCATGCCCAGGTGCGTGAATGGCAATCATCTCGTCGTCTCCAAGATCTAATCTCTGTCCGTCATCAACTGAGATTATTTTATCCTCCTCAATACTCTCTGGCTTACCGTAGATATCCGCAAGTTCTCCTAGGACAGCTCTCGAGGCTTGCCAAAGTTTTTCAGGATTTGCTAGATGCTTGACACCTTTTGGATGCACAAGAATTTTTGAGTTCATCTTCTTTGCAATTGTCGCAGCACCACCGCCGTGATCAATATGAATATGAGTTACAGCAATGTAATCAAGTCTATCAATTTTAAACTTTTGAAGACTGTCCAATATGTTATTAACTCCGCTAGCAACACAAGGATCTATTAATACTTTTTTTCCAAAATCTAAAAAGTACGTTGAGAAAACACCTAACGTTTCATACGGGTCAATTAAATAAACTTTATTTGCAATCTCTTTCATAGTAAAAAGAGTTTTATGAGAAAATATATAATTTTCGCACTCTTGATCTCTTTTTAAACTATCTCCAAAAACCCAGAACTCAGTTCTGGATTGCAGAAATTTTAAAAAAGCGAACATTTTCATAGTTGAAGATGCTCAAAGCTTTAGAATTGCAGAAAACTGCACAAGTTATGGAAACGAAACAAAAATAGGATATACGAAAAGTATAATCACAAGCTCAAATCCGAAGCTTGCCAGTTAAAAGTCTCGATATAACAATTCTCTGCGCCTCGCTCGTGCCTTCGTAAATTGTTCCAACCCTTGCATCCCTGTAATATCTTTCAACATCGTATTCCTTGCTGTATCCATAGCCACCAAAGATCTGAACAGCTTCATATGTGACTCTAACCGCAACCTCGCTCGCAAAAAGCTTTGCAGCAGAGCTTAGAGCCGGGTTTGGTCTACCTTTGCTCAGAAGCCATGCAGCTCTATAAACCAGCAGCCTTGCAGCCTCTATTTCCGTGAACATGTCAGCCAGCTTGAACGCAACAGCCTGATGCTCTATCAAAGGCTTTCCAAAGGATTTCCTCTGCTTAGCGTACTCCAAAGCCCTTTCGTACGCTCCCTCTGCTATCCCCAAGTGTAGAGCTGCTATTTTAACCCTACTCTCATTAAAGAAGTCCATAAGTTGGTAGAAACCCCTGTTGAGCTCACCTATTAAGTTCTCTTCAGGAATTCTAACATTTTTAAATACGATTTCAGCAGTATCGTGGCAATTCATTCCCATTTTTCTGATTTTTTTTGCTTCGTAACCATTTCTTTCCGTTTCTACAACAAAAGCGCTAATACCGCGGTGTGGTGGTGAAACTTCGGCAGTTTTTGCAAGTACAACCACGTATTCTGCAATGCTACCGTTTGTTATGAATGTTTTAGATCCATTGATTACCCATTCATTTCCATCTTTAATTGCTTTGGTTTTTATAGCTGAAACGTCAGTGCCACAATCTGGTTCTGTAATTGCTATTGCTGACGGCTTTTTACCTTTAACAACTCCCGGAATGAATTTCTCTTTCAGCTCCTCGCTGCCATATTTAAGCAACATTGGAACGCCCAAGACTGCAAGATCTATAGCGCTACCGATACCACTATCGGCCTTTGTTAATTCAATGCTTATTATAGCCTCGGCTAGTTGATCCATTCCAGCTCCGCCGTACTCTTCTGGTACACTTGCCCCAATGTAACCCAATTTGGCAGCTTTCCGATATATATCCCAAGGGTATTCTTCTTTTTCATCGTATTCCCTACCAAATGGCTTTATCTCTTTTTCAGCAAAGTCTCTGACTGCCTGCTGTAAAATTTTGTGATCTTCGCTGAGTTCGAAATCCATCCTATCCCTCTATTCTAAAGTATGGAACTATTCTTTTCTCCTTCATCGGATAGAACATCTCGCTTGGCATCTCTTTTGCAAAAATGCTGACTCTTTTGTCTGTTAGATCATTTTCCTCAGCGATTTTTGGATCCACATCAAGTCTTCCAATAATCCAAGGTCCCTCATCAAGCTCAACTAAAGCGACAACATACGGAACCTCTTTTTCGTAGCCCATAGGGGCGACGTAAGTGACGGTGTAGGTTTTAACTGTCCCTTTTCCGCTAAGAATCGTCTTTTCCAGATTTCTGCTTGAACAGCTATTGCATGTATGTTTGGGTGGACACGTATAGCTCCCGCAGTCTTTACACTTCATTCCCAATAGTTTTCCCTCAAGAAGGGAGTTAAAAAATTCCATGAACATCAGTCCACCCCCAAAATTATATTTACAAGTGTTCCAAAATCACCGCCAAGCGTATCTGTCATCGCAATTCTAGCATCTTTCACTTGATTCCACTTGAATTCATTTCTAAGTTGCTTGACTGCTGTATATATCTGAGAAGTTCCCGTTGCACCGACCGGATGTCCTTTACCAATCAGGCCGCCGTCTGGATTAACTGGAAGATCCCCATCGATGCTTGTGACACCTTCAGCTGTTGCATAGCAAGCGGTACCGTATTCAAAGAAACCCATTGCTTCTAGCGCAATTATTTCGGCTATAGTGAAGCAATCGTGTACTTCAACGAAGTCTACGTCTTTCGGTGTTATTTTTGCCTCTCTAAATGCCATTTCCGCTGCAATTTTCCTTGGGATAGCTTTAATTATATCCTCCCCTTGTCTGAAGAGGCTACCACCTGAAGCTTGACCAGTCCCGAGAACGTATACAGGATCACCACCTACTTCCTTTGCAAACTTTTCGTTTGCCACTATTACAGCGCTTCCTCCATCTGTCATAGGACAGCAGTCGAGAAGTGTGAGAGGTGAGCAGATCATCCTAGAATTCAAGACGTCTTCAACTTTCAAATCGCCGTATTTCCCATAAAATTGAGCTTTTGGATTCACAGCACCGTACTTGTGGTTCTTAACGGAGACATATGCCATCATTTCCCTGAGTTTTTGGAGCGGAATTTCGTATTTCTTCGCATAATACCTAGCTGCTAATGCAAACACGCCCGGAAAAGTCAGACCTGCAGTCATTTCGTAAACACCATCCACAGCCGTTGCCAACGCTCTCGTTCCTATCGCGGTTCCAGCGCTAAGCAATTTCTCAGCTCCTCCTACGGCCACGCAATTGTAATAACCGGCCTTCACAGCTCTCACAGCTTCTCTAAAAGCCACACTTGATGAAGCGCACGCCCCTTCGTATCTGATCGCAGGAATGTTCTTAAGGCCAACTTCGTCTGCAACGAATCCACTCAAATTTGCCGAACCATCTGTCATCTCGCCAACAAAGTTTCCAAAATATATGGCCTCTACGTTCTTAAGCTCTATGTTTGCGTCCTCCAACGCTTCAAAGAATGCATCCGCAAATAGATCCACCAGCGACTTATCCGGATGTTTCCCGAATTTGGTCATTCCCACTCCTATAACCGCTACCCTCAAAATTTCACCTCCTCAAAGCTTTCACCTTCATAGAGAATGAGAAGATAGAGGAGATAACTTATTTTATTCAAAACTTCGACAATCTTTTCACTCAACAAACCGTTTCTGTAAAGGCTAATAGCTCTTCTTTCGGCTCTTCTGACAACTGCTCTTGCGACACTTAAAGCTGAAGTCCCCTCGTCTTTCTCTAGGATTAAAAAACAGTTTGGTTTCTCAACTTTGCCTTCAAAGCTTTCTATCATCGATAGAATTTTGTCCAGCTCGTTGTCGGGATTTTTATCACCAGCGATTACCGCACAGACTCGAAAAAGGATGAGCTGAAGGTCTTTTAATGCTGCTTTTACCTCATCTTTCCTACTGAGAACCCTTGCTAAACCTATGAAGGCATTTGCTTCATCAACGCTTCCAAGAGTTTCAGCCAGAATCGAATCTTTCCAAACTTTTCCGCTAAGTGTGCTCGTTTCGAAGGGTTTTAACATTTCAGCACCTCTTTGACTATTTTATCGGCCAATGTGTACGGGTCTATCTCTTTGTCAAGTAACTGTTTATACCTTTTTATAATCTCACTCCTAATCTCCTCAACCGCGAGTTCTATCGCTGAAAGTTTTGCTTTCTCCCTTCTCTTTTCTTGAAGTATTCCGTTCTTCTTTATAACTTCATAATGCCTCTCGATCTCATTGGCCAATTCCTTTATCCCGACACCTTTATCTGCGATCGTTCTTAAAACTGGCTTTTTCCATTTCAGTTTCTGCATAATTTTTGCATCATCTGCGTGGCTAAGCTTGGATAATTCTATTACGGTTTCCTCATCAAGTGAGAGCATGTATTTAAGCCATCTTTCCACGTTCTCTGCCCCTTCCAGATCTGATTTGTTTATTACAAAGATATCTCCTATTTCCAAAATTCCTGCTTTGTTTACCTGAATATCATCTCCAGTCTCAGGCATTAATATAACAACGACTGTATCTGCCACTTCAAGGACCCCAATTTCACTCTGCCCAGCACCAACGGTTTCTACGAGTATTTTTTCATAACCTGCAGCATCTAAAAGTTTTATAACATCTCCAGTTTTTTTTGCAATCCCTCCAAGCCTTCCGCGTGATCCCATGCTTCTGAAGAAAACCTTTTCATCGAGCCATAGATTCTTATTAACATCTGCCCCATCAAGACGGAGTCTGTCACCCAGCAATGCGCCACCCGTGAAAGGAGAACTCGGATCTACTGCAACGATTCCAACACTTTTTCCTCTTCTTCTAAATTCTTCGGTCAGTTTGCTTACAATTGTACTTTTGCCAACCCCTGGAAAACCGGTTATTCCAATCACATGTGCATTCCCAGTTCGCGGATATATCTTTCTCATTAATTCCTTGGATTCCGGATACTCGTTTTCAACAATGGTTATAGCCCTTGCCAGCAATCTTCTGTTTCCGCTGATAACACCTTCAACTATTTCCTCGACATTCATTTACTTTTCCCCTTCCTCTTTTTTGGGAGTTCTTCTTTGATGAATTTTATTATTTCCGAAATTGGAGTTCCCGGTATGAATATACCGTCTACCCCCGCCTCTCTTAATTTCGGAAAATCGTCATGGGGGATTGTTCCACCAACCAGTATAAGCATCTCGTCCGGATTGCCACCGTACTCGCGTATGTATTGGATAACCCTCGGAACCAGCGGTATATGGGCCCCACTCAGCAAGGAAATACCTACAACATCTACGTCTTCATCAACTGCTGCCCTTGCAACTTCTTGAGGTGTGCGATGGAGACCCGTATATATGACTTCAAAACCAGCATCTCTCAAAAATCTCGCGAGAACCTTTGCTCCTCTGTCATGACCATCTAGACCGACCTTGGCAATCAAGACTCTTATCCTTTCCATCGCATCACCTTAAATTATGATCGGTTTTCTGTACGTTCCATAGACCTGTTTAAACGTCCCCATTATTTCTCCAATTGTTGCATAACTCTTAACAGCTTCAAAAACAGCCGGCATGACATTTTCGTTATTTTCGCAACAACTCCTTATCCATTCTAGATTCTCTTTCACGGCCTTATTGTCTCTTTCAGCCTTTACTTTCTTTAATCTCTCTATTTGTCTTCTCTGAACCTCTGGATCGACTTTTAATAGAGGAATTCTCAGATCTTCCTCTATTTTGAACCTGTTAACTCCTACGATTATCCTGCTACCCTCTTCAATTTCTTTTTGATATCTCGCAGCCGAATCAGATATTTCCCTGATGAAAAAGCCGTTTTCTATTCCCTTCAGAACTCCCTTCACCATACTTCCGTTGCCCATTTCTTTGATCTTTTCGATATATTTCCATGCAAGTCTCTCCATTTTGTCAGTAAGCCATTCCACATAATAGCTGCCCGCAAGCGGATCCACGACATTTGCAACCCCGCTCTCATATGCTATTATCTGCTGCGTTCTCAAAGCGACTCTGACTGCTTCTTCACTCGGCAAAGCCCATGCTTCATCAAAGCTGTTGGTGTGTAACGACTGGCAACCCCCGAGAACTGCTGCTAGAGCCTGAATTGTAACTCGAACAATGTTGTTCAGAGGTTGCTGGGCAGTCAAAGTACAACCAGCTGTCTGCACGTGGAACTTCATCCACCAAGACCTTGGATCCTTCGCACCATATATATCTTTCATTATCTTTGCCCACATTCTCCTAGCAGCTCTGAACTTTGCAATCTCTTCGAAGAAATCATTATGGGAGTTGAAGAAGAAACTCAGCTGGGGTGCAAGTTTGTCTATATCTATTCCTCTCTCGATTGCTGCTTCTACATAAGCCATGCCGTCTGCAATTGTAAATGCAAGTTCTTGAACCGCAGTAGAACCAGCTTCTCTTATGTGGTATCCTGAAATGCTTATCAGGTTAAACTTCGGAACGTTCTTAACACCCCATTCAAATATATCTACTATGATCTTCAATGATGGTTCTGGCGGAAGGACTATTGTGTTTTGAGCATGGAATTCTTTGAACATATCATTCTGAATAGTTCCCCTTATCTTATCTCTTGGGACTCTCTGCATATCCCCGATTGCCGTGTACATCGCCAGAATTATTCCGGCCGGTGGATTTATTGTAAAGGACGTTGACACCTTGTCAAGGGGAATACCGTCGAATAGAATCTCAAAGTCCTTAAGGGTATCCACAGCAACTCCGCATTTGCCGACTTCTCCATCTGCCAAGGGATCGTCGCTATCCAAGCCCATTAGAGTCGGGAAATCAAATGCCGTGCTTAATCCAGTCTCCCCCTCTTCCAAAAGCATCTTCCATCTCCTATTTGTGTCTTCGGCGGTCCCGAATCCGGAGAACAGACGCATTGTCCAAAGTCTACCGCGATACATTGTCGGATAAACACCGCGGGTGAAGGGGAACTGTCCAGGGTAGCCTATATCTCTGAGAAAATCTATGTGAGCGATGTCCGAGGGATCATATATGTCTGCTATCTCGATTCCGGATAGGGTTTCAAATTTCTTTATTTCTCTCTCACTCTTTGATAACCAGGGCTCAAGACATTCTTCTTCCCACTCTTTTCTTTTTTCCTTGATCTTTTCGACCATTTCGCCCATGTTTGTATTTTTGAATGAGAGATTAAAAACTTTTTCGTATTTATCCGATAAAATTTCGAAAAGTTTAAAATCGAGAGAAAATTAAATTAATTTTAAGGAGAGAGGTGAGGATATGGGTTTGGCTGACATTTATAGAGAATTCATAAAGCTTGTACAAATGCCAGACGATGAAAGAAAAGCAAGAGCAATGGAAGAATTCTTTAAGAAACTGAACACAATGAAGCTACCGGAATACTTCAACTGGGCCGAGGAAGTATTTGAAGGTATTAACGTAAAAGAGAGGGGCGATAAAACAGCCCTACTATGGGTGAACTTGGATACGGGAGAAAAGAAGAGATATAGTTATTCGGAGTTTGCAAAAGAGGGAAACAAACTGATAAATGCTCTCCGCGGGGATGGGATCCAAAAAGGCAACAATGTTTACATGATGATCCCGCTGTTCCCAGAAATTTGGTTTGCAACTTTTGCTGTGGTTAAAGGTGGCTTTATAGGCGTTCCAACTGCAACCATAATGACTGCCCGCGATTTGGAATTCAGATTCAAGACTTATCCACCAGATGCTATTATTGCTGACGAAAATTCTGCAAAGGTAATAGATGAAGCTTTAAAAAATGTTGGCGCTCAACCGAAGACCAAGATCGTGATCGGAGAGAAGAGCGGTTGGAAGAGCTACGATGAAGTAAGAAAGGAGAAAAGCGACGCAGCTGCAGCAAAAACAAAAAGCGATGATATAATATTCTGTTTCTTCACATCCGGAACTACTGGACTTCCAAAAAGGGTTGTCCATACAGCAACAAGCTATCCCTTGGGGCATTTGAGTACGACTTCAATAATAAATGTCAGACCTGGCGACATACACAACAATCTCAGCGCACCTGGTTGGGCTAAATATGCTTGGAGTAGCTTTTTCCCGCCACTAACTGTCGGTGCAACAACTACTGGCTTCTATCATGCCGGAAGGTTAAATGGAGATCAGTATTTGCAGGCTGTTCAGGACTATGATGTTACAACGTTCTGCGCTCCACCTACAGCTTGGAGACTCTTTATGCTCACAGATATCGGCAAATTTGACTTCAAGCTCAGGGAAGTTGTGAGTGCTGGAGAACCTTTGAACCCAGAGATTTACGAAAAATGGCTAAAGGAAACGGAGACTGAGATTAGAGACTTCTATGGGCAAACCGAGAGTACCGCAATGATAGGAAACCCACCGTGGTATAAGGGAGGAAAGATAGTCCCCGGTTCTTTCGGAAGACCGACGTTCCTATACGACATAACGCTCGTTGACGATGATGGAAACGAAATTACAAAACCAAACGAAGTTGGACACATCGTTGTCAGGTTGGATAGATGGAGACCCATAGGGCTGTTTAAGGAATACATGGGCGATCCGCAGAAGACTGCGAAAGTTTTCGTAGGCAAGTACTATTACACAGGCGACAAAGCTTTCTTTGACGAAAAAGGTTATTGGTACTTTGTTGGTAGAGCTGATGACGTTATAAAGACGTCCGACTACAGAGTTGGACCCTTTGAAGTCGAAAGCGCTTTACTTGAACATCCAGCAGTCGCCGAATCTGCAGTTGTTGGCAGTCCCCACCCGATAAGATATCAGCTGGTAAAGGCGTTTGTCGTTCTCAAGCCTGGCTACAAGCCTTCGAGAGAATTGGCTCTCGATCTATTCAAGCATTGCAGGAACATACTTGCTAGGTATAAGATACCGAGGATCATAGAATTTGTTCCAGAACTACCGAAGACTATTAGCGGTAAAATAAGGAGAATTGAGCTCAGAGCGCTTGAGGAGGAAAAGAAAAAGAAAGGAGAGCGCGGAGAACACGAGTACTTCTACGACGACTTCCCAGAACTTAGGGGTGCGAGCTAATTTTTAAATTTATTTATGCTTACTGGAATTTTTTATCATGAAAGCTTCAGTAGGAGGAGCTATCTAACTTTGGGAAACAGATTGAAGGATTTCCCAAAAGCATTCGAACTTTTGAAGGATAGGAAAGTGAGAATCTTTGAGTCTCCTGAAGTTGACTTTAAGCTTTTAAGGAAAGTTCATACTGAAAGAATGATTGAGGCAGTTTTTAGCGAGAAGCTTTGCGCTACGGCACTCAGATCTGCGGGCGGTGTCGTTAAAGCTGCAGAACTTGTTTTCAGAGGGGATATTAAAAATGCCTTCTGCTACATAGGAGCTGGCGGTCATCATGCTGGTAGGGATTACTTTTGGGGTTACTGCTGTTTTAATGATGTGATTTTGTCTATAGAAAATCTTTACGAGAAGTTCGGTGTAAAAAGAATCGCCATAATCGACACCGATGCCCATCATGGGGATGGTACCAGAGAGCTTGTAAAAGAAAAAGTCCTGCATTTCTGCATATGCGACAGAGATTATGATTCGAAAGACGGGCTTAAAATTGACAGGAGTTATTTTTCGAATGACTATTTCGACTGCGTTTATGAATTCGTAGAAAAGTGCAAGATTTTCGAACCAGAACTCTTGTTTTGGTATTTTGGTCATGATACTCATATTGGCGATTATGCAGACATAGGAATGACTATAGAGGATTACGTTAGAATAGCAAAGATAATAAAAAGCTGCGCTGAGAAAATCTGCAAAGGTAAGCTTGTAACGGTCTTGGGTGGCGGTAGTTTGCCAAATGTTGCAAGGGATGCAACGATAGCAATAATAAAAGAACTCAGCGATTAATTCCAAAGAAATCTCTCGATTTGAATTTCTTTTTGCTCAGGAATTCTTCGCATCTCTCTCTGAACTCGTTTGAAAGCCAAACGAGAGATGTGAGATCTCTAGCTATTTCATAATTAATCATAGAGAGTTCTGTCCAGAAATTCAATCCAGATTTTATAACCCTGAAAGCCTGAGGACTGCAGTTCTCTATTACGTCCATTGCAATCTCTTTTGCCGATTTTTCAAGTTCTCCATCCTCAACTACTCTATTCACCAAACCCATTCTGTAGGCTTCTTCAGCGCTTAAAATTTTACCGGTCAACAGCAATTCTCTCGCCCTTCTCTCCCCAACTATTAATGGGAGAAGTTGAACTCCTAGTCCCATGGCTGTTGAACCAACTCTGACTTCCGGCTGTCCAAACTTTGCATTTTTTGAAGCGATTACAAAATCACAAGCCATTGCTATCTCATTACCTCCAGCAACGCAATAACCTCTAACTGCTGCAATCGTAGGCTTACCAACGCTTCTTAGAAAACGAACAACGTCTAAGTATTTTTCAAACCATTTTATAGCTTCCTCAAAGCTCAAGGATTTCAACTCCTTGACATCAGCCCCAGCACAGAAATTCTTCGTTCTAGTTGAAATTATCATTGCGTTTGCCCTCTCATCAGCTTTTAGGAGGACATCGTAGATTTCCCTCAGGAGTTTCATGCTTAAAAGGTTCATTTCCGAATCTTTCAAAAAAATCCAGGCAATTTTTTCTTCAAACTCTAATTCAACTGTCATATGAAAAATTGAATTGGAAAATATTTAAGTTTGACGAAAAACTTTTTTGTTCAGAGGAATAGCTTCTTTGCTCCACCTCTCACACCCAAGTGAAAAGCATGATCTTGGGTCGGTTGGTGGAGCGACAAAATTTTTCAAACTTTGCGCTTCTTGATTTTGAGATTTTGAAAGTTGGGCAAAAATATATAAATCCAATGCAAAACGAGTATCAATGAAACATCCAATCACCTTACAATCTTTGCCAGTATTGGTAGCTCTTTTCTAAATTGTTAGCTTGAGGTGGGTCTATGCGAGCTGCTGAAGCTTTTATCAAAGCTCTCGAACAAGAAGGTGTTGAAGTTGTGTTTGGAATACCGGGAGGAGCAATTCTTGAAATTTATGATGCTCTCTACGACTCCAATATCCGCCATATAACGACAAGACACGAACAGGGAGCAACACACGCAGCTGATGGTTATGCAAGAGCTAGTGGAAAGGTTGGAGTGGTGTTTGCAACTTCTGGACCGGGCGCAACTAATACAGTAACCGGAATCGCAAACGCTTATATGGACTCATCACCCCTAGTTGTCTTTACCGGACAGGTTGCAAGACATTTGATCGGAAACGATGCTTTCCAAGAAGCAGACATAACTGGAATTACTATGCCAATAACCAAACACAATTATCTAGTTACAGATCCGAAGAAGTTGCTAAGAATCGTAAAAGAAGCATTTTACATAGCCACAACTGGTCGACCTGGACCTGTTTTGGTTGACATTCCCAGAGACGTTTCAATGGCAGACATAGACTTCGAATATCCAAGTAAGGTTGAACTAATGGGCTACAAACCGAGATATGAGGGACATCCAATGCAAATAAAGAAAGCCGCAGAACTTATAATGAAGTCCGAAAGACCTATAATACTTGCAGGTGGTGGTGTTAAGATTTCCAACGCGTCTAAGGAACTGGTTGAGCTTGCGGAAACAATTCCAGCTTTCGTCGTAACAACTTTGATGGGTAAAGGTAGTATAAGCGAGTACCATCCACTCTGTCTTGGCTTCGTTGGAATGCATGGTTCAAAGTATGCAAACTACGCGTTGGCTGAAAGCGATTTAATAATAGCAGTGGGCTGCAGATTTAGCGATAGAACAACAGGTAACGTAGCAAAGTTTGCAACCCAAGCTAAGATAATTCACATAGATATAGATCCGGCTGAAATAGGCAAAAATGTTAGAGTAGACGTTCCAATAGTTGGCGATGCCAAAAGAGTGCTTGCAACTTTGAAGAAATATGTAGAATACAAGCAAAGAAAAGAGTGGGAAGATAAGGTTAAGGAGTGGAGAGAAAAATTCCCCCTGCGATATAAGAAGGATGGATTCAAACCCCAGTTTGTAGTTGAGAAAATTCAAGAAGTTTTTCCAGATGCTATCGTGACAACAGAAGTTGGACAAAATCAGATGTGGGCAGCTCAGTACTTTAAAGTCAAGCACCCAAGGCAATTCATAACGAGCGGCGGTCTTGGAACAATGGGATTCGGTTTTCCAGCAGCCATGGGAGCAAAAGTTGCTTGTATGGATAAAGAAGTGATCGACATCGCAGGAGATGGTAGCTTTCTAATGAACATTCAAGAACTTGCGACCTGTGTATATTACAACATTCCAGTAAAAGTCTTTATATTGAATAACGGCTATCTTGGAATGGTTAGACAATGGCAAGAACTCTTTTATCGTGAGAGATACTCAGCCACGTGCATAGGTTGTGAGAAAGTCAGCTTTGAAAAAATTGCAGAAGGTTTTGGGGCTGTAGGGATAACTGTTGAAAAACCAAGTGAGGTCTTAGATGCCCTGAAGCAAGCAAAAGAAATAAACGATGCACCAGTGGTAGTTGATTTTAGAGTGGATTACCAAGCTAAAGTCTTACCCATGGTTCCACCTGGCAAGAGCCTGAAGGAGATAATAGACGAGGAGGATTAATATGAGGTATACCATCGCAGCATTGGTAGAGAACAAACCAGGTGTTCTTGCAAGAGTCGCCTCACTTTTCAGAAGAAGAGGGTTCAACATAGAGAGTTTGACCGTTGGTGTGACTGAAAGAGATGACATATCTAGAATGACCATTGTAGTAAGTGGCGATGAAAAAGTTCTCGAACAGGTCATGAAACAGCTCAACAAGCTAATCGAAGTGATTAAAGTAAGTGACATAAGTTCCGGTTCTGTTGAAAGAGAACTTTGCCTAGTGAAGGTTAACGCACCACCGGAAAAAAGGGGAGAACTCGTGGAACTCACAAACATATTTCGCGGAAGAATAGTAGATGTGGCAAAGGACAGCTTTATAATAGAGATTACAGGCGATGAGGAAAAAATAAACGCCTTTGTAGACTTAATGAGAGGATATGGGATAAAAGAGATTGCGAGAACAGGAAAAGTCGCAATGGTCAGAGGGGCTAAGAAATGAAAAAGAAAGCAATCGCTACAGTATACGCCGTTCCAAGAAGGTCAGCGATTGTCGTGATTAGAGGTATACCCCCATTGTCGGGATCTATCTTCAGGCAGTGAAGCGCAACAGCTAAGTAAAAAGCGACCAAAATTACTAGAAATATAAGGAACACAAATGAGGCAAAAAAAATAGAAATTGCAATCGGTTTAAAGAAAAAATTACCGAGAGTTAAGTACGAAAGATAAACTGGAACCAGAGAGATAAATGGAAAAATTAAGATAGAAGTCGGTAAAATAGCTTTTAGATCATCGATTAAGCCTTTCAAGTCACCTTTTTCAATTTCTCCTAAATTTAATCTTGTTGAAGTTCTTGCAACGATTATACATCCATAATTTCCTAAAGTATCTATTATAGACGGATAAGCAAAGCTTAGAAAAATACTGAGATAAATAATTTCGGAAAATTCATGGAGCAAACTTCCTGTTATGCTTTGTAGAACTGCTAGGGATGTAATGATAGATAGGACTTCTTTTTTTATTCTCTTTAATTCTTTTCCTCGAGAAAAATAGATGGAAATGACAAGAAGAACTATGGAAGCCAAAAAGAATGGATGTATCCAACCTGCCTCAAAAATGATAATAAATACGACGATGGAAGGTATGGTAACTATATCTGCGATCGAAGTTATTAGCGGTCCAGAAATCGAATCTGGATCAATAGATCTTTTAAAAGACATGACCACTATCAAAATTGATACTAGGGACAATAAAAGCCCAATTAGCGCGCTGGATGCAATGGAAATTTGCAATGAGGATAAAAAACCCTCAAAGTCCCTAATCTTTAAAAGACCAATTAATATTAGCAAAAATATTGGTAGAGTTGAAGCCCAGATTGAAAAGAAAAAGTTCTTGTAAACGTAGTCGTCTCTGAAGCTTGGTAGAGAAGATCCGAGATAAAAAGCTGTGGATAATCTGGAACATAAGGCTCCAAAGACGTTTCCGCGAAGACCCATCAAACCTGGGAGAATTATAAGGATATATGGATAGCTTTCCATGATTTTTTCAAAGTTTGTGCCAAGAAAAAGTCCGGCAAACAAGTCAAAGAATATACATAAGTAAAGGACGGGTAGAATAAGCCTAATTGCGGTCTTTAAGTTCAATTCTCTGCTTGGAATGGTGACTGCCAGAAGTATCCCTCCTCTTCACGACGGTTCTGATATGGTATTAAATTTTATCCTTCCTACACCCCATGAGAGAACTTTCCTAAATTTACAACAGAAAGCCTCGCCCTTCAGGGCGGGGATGAAATAGAAAGGTTATAAGTGTTTGTGTATATGTTTGTTGGTGGTGTGCTTGGTTAGGTTGAAGTGCCCTTCGTGTGGTCATGTCTGGGATTATAAGGGTAAGAGGAAGTACTACGCTAACTGCCCGAACTGCCATAGGAGGATAGCAGTCTTGAACATTGAGAAGAGGGGTTTGGAGTTGCTGAACCTTTCTGGGGGATCTCTGACCGCCCCGAAGGAACCTCGCCCTTCAGGGCGGGGAGGAGGTTAGGCATGCTAGTCTTCTCTCAAAGCTGACTTTATCCCATAGCTCTCCGACTTCTTCCCCCGCTCTAAAGAGCGAGACTTTCAGTTGTAAGCTCATGCGATTTGGATGATGAATATTTCCTTGGAAGCGATGCTTTTGTCGTTCCGTTTACATTAAAATCGACAAGAAAGCCTACGGTTTTAACCATAGGATGAACTGTCAATAGCTTTTAAATGTTGACAGGTTATGTAGATGTGAAAGCTTATCAACATTCGAGGAAGATTAAAGAGGGGCTTGAGCAGATAATTCATCAGATCGCAGATGAGCTGAGGATTAAAGTCCTTGAACCTGAAGCCCGGAAAAGTGTTTGAAGTGAAGAGAACGGAGAGGAGGTCAGAGCTTCGGATTAAATAGAACCTAAGTGGAGATCCAGAGATTAGGTTAAAGGTTCAGAAAACCTTTCTTTATACCTCTCTTGTTGATTAAAACACCTGAAGTGCTTCTTCTTTGTATTGGGATTTCTGCTATATTCATTCTCACACAATAGCCATCTTTGCTGATCAAAAAGATCTCCCCCTCCTCACATACCTCAGCAAATGAGACTTTTCCAGTTTTATCGGTAACTTTATATCCAACTACACCCATTGCTCCTCTGTTCATCGTTCTAAACTCAGAAATTTCACATCTCTTTCCGTACCCGTTTTCGCTGAATATCGCAAGATATTTGCCATTTCCAGAAGTCATATAGGCAATTTCATCCCCTTCTCTAAGACTTATCCCTACTACACCTCTAGAGTTTCTCGAATAGACTGGAATTTTCTCCGCATTAAGCCTCAAAACGTATCCCCTCTTCGTCACTATGAACAAATCATTTCCCTTAAGCATCGTTGCGCAGGCTATTTTTTCAGTGGACGCTAATATACCCGCTCGTTTGGCATTTTCAAATTCCTCGGCAGGAACTCTTTTAACATGGCCTGTTGCAGTTAGTATCGCAATATATCCATCAACCAAACCAAATGCTGAAACTATCCTATCATCCTCTAATCTTATTATTTTCTTTAAAGAAATTCCTTGATAGTTTCTCTCGAGTTTTGGTATTTCCTCTGTATCAATACTAAATGCTTTTCCGGATTCTGTGAATATTATCAGTTTTTCATTGCTTTTGCAGATTCTAAACTCAGCTATTTCGTCATTCTCACTTATCTGAATTGCTAAGACTCCCTGGCTTCCTTTTTCTTGCTTTTTGAACGCATCTAGATCGATTCTTTTTGCATATCCCTTTGAAGTCACTAGAAGAATAGACTCCTCAACTTCTTCAATTTCCCCAACTTTAGGAATTATTACTGTCCTCCTTTTGTCGCCATATTTTTCTTTTATCTCCTTGACTTCCCTAAGAAGAATACCATCAATCTTTTTGGGATCTGCCAAAATTTCTTCCATTTGTTTCACGGATTTTTCCAAGTTAGCATGTTCATCCAAAAGCGCTTGAATCTCAAGCGAAGTGAGTTTCTGAAGCTTGGTTTGCAAAACAGCCTCAGCCTGAAGCTCGGAAAGTTTGAGAGTGCTGATGAGGGTTTTTTTGGCTTCCGAAGGAGACTTAGAGGATCTAATAATATTCAATGTCGTTTCAAGATTCTCAATAGACTTTTTGAGACCTTCTACTAAATGCAATCTTTCTTTTGCCTTTTCGAGCTCAAATTTTATCTTTCTTCTTATTACTTCCCTCCTATGGTCGATAAAATAACGAATCATTTCAAGTATGCTCATAATCCTTGGTTCGTTGTTGTGTAGAGCGAGAAGGGTTATCCCAACTGTAGTCTCAAGATTCGTATATTTGTAGAGTTTTCTTAGCACAGAATTTGGTGCTCCTCTAAGTTCTATCACAATTCTTATCCCCTCTCTGTCGGATTCGTCTCTAATCGACTTTATTTCTTCTATCTTTCCCTCCCTGACCAAATCAGCTATACTTTCGATTAGCTTAGCTTTATTGACCGTATACGGGATCTCTTTTATTACAATACAGCCATTTTCAATTTCAACCCTACCTCTAACCGTTATTTTTCCTTTTCCTGTCCTGTAAGCCTCTATTATTCCATCAACGCCAACTATTTCCCCTCCAGTTGGAAAATCGGGGCCTTTTATGAATTTTAGCAAATCTTCAACTGTTGCATCTTTATTTTCTATACAATATGCAATAGCATCGCAAACTTCTGAAAGATTATGTGGGGGTATGTTTGTTGCCATTCCAACAGCTATGCCGCTCGAACCATTAACCAGCAAGTTTGGAATCCTAGAGGGTAGAACCAAAGGCTCCTTGAGCGTTGCATCGAAGTTTGGAACGAAGTCAACTGTATCTTTATCGATATCTTCAAGCATTTCTTCGGCGATTTTAGTTAGCCTCGCTTCAGTATATCTCATCGCAGCTGGGGAGTCGCCATCAATACTTCCAAAGTTTCCTTGGCCTTCCACGAGTGGATATCGCATAGTAAAATCCTGAGCAAGGCGAACAAGAGCTTCATAAACAGCTGCATCTCCATGAGGGTGATATTTACCAAGAACTTCACCAACAATTCTCGCACACTTTCTAAAAGGCTTGTCGCTCTTTAACCCCATCTCATACATTGCATACAAAATCCTTCTCTGTACAGGTTTAAGACCGTCTCTTACATCCGGTAAAGCTCTTCCAATAATCACGCTCATCGCATAGTCGATATAGGAACTCTTCAGCTCCTCTCCAATATCCCTAGTTATTTCCACAAAGCAAGAAGGAGAGAAGATTTAAATCGATTCTCCTATTTGATATATGGAAGAAAAGCTTTCTTTAATCGTTGAAAACACCGTTAAAAAAATTTTGGCTCCATACCCAATTATGCCTGCTATAGAAGTTGTTAATTACGTAAGAGAGGCTGTAGAAAAAATAGTTTTTGGGATTTTTGATCTTTATTCAGGAAAAAAAGTTTCAATTGATGAAGCAATCGAAGATCTGATGCGTTACCTTGCAACTGACAGGAACTTCTCTCCAAGCGAGAGTGTCAGATTTGTGGGAAACATTGGGAAGGATATAGCAAGGGAATTAAATTTGAGGGACAAAGAGACTCTAAAACTATTCGAAATAGTTGAAAACGCTGTATACAAAGCTTTTGACGCCTATTATAGCTGTAGAGCAAAAATTTTCGAGCTTAGACTAAAAGAGAAGGATAGAGACATCGAAATTCTGAGAAGAATTGTCGAATTTGCCGAAAAAGCTGAAAAAGAAAATAGAATTTAACTTAGATACGAATTATTTAATCTTTCTATTTATTTTAGCTTTTCTATTTCCCATCTCGGCTTAAAAGGCGGCTTTCAGTTAAACGAAAGATTAATTAGAACTAAAAGGGCTTCTATTATGAAACATCTACTCTCAATCTCGGATCTTAGCACTAAAGAAATAATTTCGATTCTCGAACTGGCCGAAAAGCTAAAGGATGAGAGAGAAAAAGGAATCCTAAAAGAATACCTAAAGAACAAGAATTTGGCAATGATTTTCGAGCTTCCCTCCACGAGAACAAGAATTTCTTTCGAAATTGCTATGCTTGAACTAGGTGGTCATGCTCTATATCTCAACTGGAACGATCTCCAGCTCGGAAGAGGAGAACCGATTAAAGATACAGCAAGGGTCATCAGCAGATATGTAAACGCCGTAATGATAAGAGCTAGAAAGCATTCTACGATAGAGGAATTTGCAAAATATTCTTCTGTTCCAGTAATAAATGGATTAAGCGATCTAGAGCATCCATGCCAGATAATTGCAGATTTATTGACAATAAAGGAGAAAAAAGGTAAGCTGAGTGAGATAAAAATTGCCTGGATTGGGGACGGAAACAATGTTTGCAACTCGCTGATCTTAGCTTCAGCAAAACTAGGGATGAAGATGGAAATAGCCTGTCCCGTGGGTTACGAACCGAATGAGAATATACTGAAAATTGGAATGAGCGTCGGAAAAGTAAAGTTGACAAGAAATCCAAAAGAAGCCGTTCTAAATGCCGATGTTATTTATACAGATGTTTGGACATCTATGGGGCAAGAAAGAGAAAGAGATAAAAGGCTGCGAGATTTTCAAGGGTATCAAGTTAACATGGAATTGCTAAGCATTGCAAAAGATGCGATCGTTATGCACTGCATGCCAGCGCATCGCGGTGAGGAAATCACAGACGAAGTAATGGAAAGTGATAGAAGTGTTGTCTTCGATCAAGCTGAAAACAGACTTCACGCCCAGAAAGCCATACTTATTCATTTCTTGAGTGGCAAATACATATCAAATTCATAATAAGGTGCAACTACTTCAAAACCAAGCTTTTTATAGACATGTATAGCTCTTACATTCGTTCTTTCCGTTACTAAAGTTATTCCATCGAATCCAGCATTTTTACAGTATTCTATTATTAATTTCATCATTTCTTGTCCTAAACCTCGATCCTGATAATTCTGATGAACAAATATGGTAAGATCAACCCTATTTTTATCATCTGGGACAATCACTAAATGACCAACAACTTTTCCATCTTTTTCAGCTATTATCGAAAATCCGTTCTGGCCAAGATAGTCTATCCACTTCTCAATCGCAGTCCTACTAAGAGGTGGAAGACCAAGACATCTATAATTAGGATCATAATTTACATACATTTCGATTAGCTTTTCCCTATCTTTTTCATGATAGTACTGCCTAACCAGAAATTCTTCTCCAAACTTATCCTTAACTACAACGCTTCTGAAGGGCGGAAACAATACAGTTGCCACGAATAAAATTCTCCTTTTGAGTTTTTAAATTTTTTTAAAGGGAATTAATTTAAATATTGTTTAATCAGAATTGACTTCTAGATTCTATTTCCCCGACTAAGTTTACCCTAACAAGTCTTTTGGCCTTTTCAATATCGTAATTACCGAGAAGAAACATCAATTTCACTAAAGCTGTTTCCGGAAGCATGTCTTCTCCCTCAATAACTCCCACCCTGAGCAGATCCCTACCAGTATCATAAACTCGATCGCACACTCTGCCATAAAGACACTGAGAAGTCATCACCACGACTGAATCCTCGCAAATCCTTTTCAGGGTCTCAATCCAGTCAGTAGAAACATGCCCAAGCCCAGTTCCTTCTATTACAAAACCTCTATAGCCTTTAGAATAGAAAAAGTCGAGTATTTCAGCACTCAATCCAGGAAAGAACTTCAATAGAACTACTTTTTCCTCAAGTCTATCTCTGAGGGTCAGTTCCCTTTCCCCTCGCTTATAACGCCACGAAAGCCACTCGATCTCAAGTGATGGATACAATACTTTTGCCACCGGTCTAGTATTTATTGACTGAAAGGCATCTCTTCTCGATGTGTGCATTTTCCTAACCTTTACTCCGCGATGTGCTAAGCAGAAATCATCATTCGTTGAGCCATGCATACAGACGAGGACTTCACCAACATCGCTTATACTCAATTTAGCGGAGCAGAGAAGATTCATCGCTGCATCGCTACTTGGCCTATCGCTACTTCTTTGGGCTCCAACAAAAATAACGGGTTTCGGTGTTGAAAGCATAAAGGATACGGCAGCAGAAGAGTAATGCATAGTATCCGTTCCGTGAGTTACTATTACGCCTTCATAGTTCTTTAGGGCTTCATAAACTCTCCTAGCGAGCTCAATCCAATAGCTGGGCTTCATATTCTCGCTTAAAATGTTATACAAGAGTTCTGCAGAGATGTTGCAGATTTCTGCAAGCTCAGGGATATCTGAAATTATTTCCTCAGCCGTGAACTGGCTTGTAACCGCTCCAGTTCTATAATCTACTCTGCTCGCTATTGTTCCACCGGTTGAAATTATCTTCACATCCGGTAATCCTTCCTTCTTTTTTAATTCTGGCTTGACTGGAAATTTTTCTATTTCTTCGAGAACTTCGAGCAACTCATACTCAACAAATCCTACATTATAGCCGCTGTCAAGTTTTAAAACAAGATTACCAGTAAAGCTTGGCATTACTACTCCTTCAAAAACCTTTCCTTTTGCTCTTATCCTAACCCTCTTACCAGTCAACATGGAAAATACCTCCAAGTTTTTCTACTTCCTTTTCTATTAAGTGCAGGTTTAACAAAATTCTCTCTTTCAACCTTCTCACAACTCTTCTCCAGCTCTGAACTTTTTTCTTCCGTTCATAAAGCATCCTTTCAATTTCAGAACTTGCCGTTCCACCGATGTTCTCTCTCCTTTCAACCGCTTTTTTCACATCAATTGCTTCATCTATTTTCGACTTTTCAACCTTTATTTCATAACCGAAATTTTTTGCCACAGTCTCCAGCGACTCCGAATTAATTTCCATCTTTTGCGAGATAATCCTTCCAACTATCTTATGTGCATCCCTGAACGGTATTCCAAATTCTTTCACAAGCATATCAGCAACTTCTGTTGCCAGCGTAAAACCTTCTCTGGCCTTTTCTTCCAGCAAAGACTTGTTAAATCTAATTTCGCTGAGCATTCCACTCATGACCTCTACAGAATTCTCTACAATCCTCATAGTTTCATATAATATCTCGTTCATTTCTTGGAAGTCTCTGTTGTAACTGAACGGCAATGCTTTATAAATCGCCATCGCGGAAGCCAAATTACCAATTGTCTTTCCAGTTTTTGCCCTTATTAATTCTGCAATGTCTGGGTTCTTTTTCTGGGGCATTATGGAAGATGTTGATGCGTACTTGTTTGGGAGATCTATGAAACCCAAAGTTGAAAAAAGAATGATCTCTTCAGCTATCCTCGAAAGGCTGAGCATTATAGAAGAGCATACAAAAACAGTTTCTATTAAAAAGTCCCTAGACGAGACTGCGTCTTCGCTATGTTCTAAAACTCCATCAAAGCCAAGAATTTTGGCAACATATTCTCTATCAAGCCTATAGCTCGTGGATGCAAAAGCTGAAGAGCCAAGGGGACAAAGATTTACCCTCCTAAAGGCATCTACCAATCTTTCGAGATCTCTTTCAACCATGTCAAAATAAGCTAAAAGGTGATGAGACAACTTGGTAGGTTGAGCAAACTGAAGATGTGTAAAACCCGGCATTATTGTAGCAGTATCTTTTTCAGCCAATGTGAGTATGGTAGAAAGAAGTTCAATCAATTTCTCTGCTATTGTCAGTAGATTATCCCTCGCAAACATTCTGAGACATGTAGCTACTTCATCGTTCCGCGATCTGCCAGTGTGCATTCTTTTACCTTCTTCAGTTATTCTCGTTACCTCGAACTCGATTGCTTCATGAACGTCCTCGAATTTTCCATGCAAACCTCTTTTAGCAACCTCTTTTAGGGCCTCTATAATTTTCAATGCTTCTTCTTTCCCTAAATAGCCGGATTTGCAGAGATTAAGTACATGAGCAACGTCAACAAGAATGTCGTATTTGAAAATGTTTTTATCGTGATCCAAAGAGCTCGAAAACTCAAGAGCTTTTGAGTCCATTCCACCAAGCCTTTCTTCTCGATACATCAGACCCATCTCTCCCCATCCACTAATTTTTCTTTTTTCCATATCGGCAACTCTTTCTTCATTAGCTCAACCGCCAATATAAGGGGAGCCCAGATATCTCTCCTATGTTCTCCTATAACCGCGATATACACTATATCTTCCCCCGGCATTATTCTACCAAGTTTGTGATAAATTTTTGCTCTCCTTACACCAGGGAATTCCGATACTTTTCCTTCGATCTCTTTTATTTTCTCTGAAAGAATCTCAGTATAGGCTTCATATTCAAGAAATTCAACCTTTTTCCCCTCTGAAATTTCTCTTACAACACCAACGAAAATTCCAACTGCCCCACAATCTTTTATACCTCTCTTTATATTTTCTAAAATTGATTTCACTGTTTCAATTTCTGGAGATTTCAGTAGATCCTCCAATTTCTCTGCTCTTGGAATTTTGAACCCCAAGCCTTTTTCAAGCCCTTCGATTTCAATATCGAATCCTTTCAAAATTGCAAATTCGAATCCAAGATCTGCCAAACATTCAATGGTTTCTCTTAAATTTCTAGCTTCAGTCGTGATCGTTAAAAACTCCCCAACCTTTGCACAGCATTCACCCTTCCCGTTCTTTGTAACCAGAACGGCTTTTCCTACTCTCTTCGCTTCTTCAAATATTTTTTCATCTCCAAGCGCAATTTTCAAAAAAGATCACCTCCTCTGCAGAAAACTGGTCCTGCAATGGTGTTGCTTTATCGAAAATTCTTTTTCCTCTTCTATTAGCCGGAAAAGTTTCTCTAGATGATCCCAACCACCCATACTCATTTTCATATCTAAAAACTAAACTCAGCGATTAAAATTTTTATGCCAATCTCATTTTATGCGCTACAAATGTGGACGGGTTGCGGAAGTGGTATGCAAGAAATGCGGAAATAGAGTTTGCAGAAAATGCTACTTCCATCACGGTCTGTGCATCAATTGTTGAAAGAAACTGAGGAAGTTTTAATTTTTCAGAAACTAATTCCTAAAGGGCGAGTTTTTCAGTTATAAGAATTTAAAAGAAAATTATTTAATTTCTTTAAATAAAAAATTAAATCTGTTTTATAACTCCCTCTCCTTTCACGTTCACATCTCCGACCCAGCCTTTTTCTGTCTTTCTGAAGGTTGGAAGAAGCTCAAAACTTCCTTTAATCCTGATTTCACCACCACGCATGTCTCCGCCAACAAAACCGCAAGAACCATGGATTTCAATTACACCAGCCCTCATTTCTGTTCCAATAAAGTCACCGGCGTTTCCCTTTATTATAATCTCCCCTCCGTTCATCTTCTCTCCAATGTAGTTTCCAGCATTTCCTTCAATTACTATCCTACCACCTGTCATTCCTACAGCATCGCCATAGTAAGCGCAACCTATTAGGTTTCCCGCGTTCCCTTTTACTATTATCTCTCCACCTGCCATCTCTATACCAAGCCAATCATCTGCGTTTCCCTCAACTAAGATTCTACCTCCTTTCATAAAGGCACCGCAGTTCGCACCAACACTGCCTTTTACGACTATTTCGCCATCGACCATCTTTGTTCCAATCCACTTGACCCTGCTGAAGTCGCCTTCGAGTACAAGCTTTTTATCGTCCCCCTCCTTTCTTATCTCGAAAAGTTCCCCTAGTTCCACAATTCGATTTCCATAGTAAACCTTAAACTTCTTAACTTCCTCGATGCTCTTAGTTGCCAGCTCTGGTGTAAGTTCGGCTTCAACGCAAACTTCAAAATCGATCTTTGGTTTTATTATGATCATCAAACCACCTCCAATCTTTCAGGTTTCTTAAGCCATCTCTCTTCAACACCGTAGTTGCTGAGCTGCAGGCTGTAGTACTGGAAGTAATTTTTCACATCCTGCATAACGACTTCCAAGTCCACTTTTTTCCTTGCATCGACCCAGAATGTCCTGCCATAAACTTCCTTCAAAAGCTCTCCGTTTCTCACAATTACTTCTCCTCCCTTTATCGTAAACTCTGCAACTTTGAAGGCCTTGTAGACTTTTTCAAACTCGTTGCTGAAGTCAGTTTCAAGCGGGTTGAGATTGTATATCGCTATATCCGCATCAGCCCCTATACCGAGATGTCCTTTGTTCTCCAAACCAAGAATTCTTGCTGGCAGACTTCTAGTCATGTGTATCACTTCGTAGAGAGTTTTTTCAACGTCTATGCTCGGCAGATTTGTTGCTTTCTGGACGTATTGATGCACTTTTTTGAGTTCTCCTTCTCGCATCTTCTTGCTCATCAACATCGCCATTATATATGGATACTCCGTAAAGGGTCCGCCATTGGGATAATCTGTTGTCAAAGCCACTTTGTCGCTTTCAGTCAACAATCCAAGTTCCAATCCAATTGCCCATTGCACTGCGTGAACGGGGTTATTTGGAAGGTATCCTATAGGCACAATTCCAGCTCCTGTTTCTACTTCTGTATCCTTGTTGCTCCATCTTGCTCCAAGTAGTTTGTGTAGTGTGAACTGGAATGGGGCATCGCCGGTCATCGCAGTTGCATGTCCAAATATTGGCTGTCCCATATCAATCGTTACGTTGTCCATTGAGTTAACGACTTTTGCAATTTCAGCAGCACCACTTCCAAAGTCTCTCCAGCTGCTACCGGAATATGCATTGAACTGCACATGGGTAACGTGCAAAACTTGTCTTTTTTCATTCTTGAATCCCTTTGCGAGCTTTATCGATTCTATTGTTGTCTGGTAATTTCCGGGAACTCCAAGATTGTTGCAGTGAAGGTGAACAGAATGAGGCAATCCTAGCCCCTCATTTGCTCTTATTAACCAAGTTATTATCTCTCTTGGAGTAACACCGAATCCAGGAACCTGATCATCCAAGTTTTTGACGTTTCCGCCATACATCCAAGCTTCAACGCCACCCGGGTTAACGACCTTCACACCAAAACCCTTACTTCTCTCTATAGCCCACGCCAAAAGAGCTTTGAGCTTTTCAATGTTTTTCTCTTCAATACACTTAAATACGAGATGCCAGTTTCCAAAAACAGGCAAAGCCGCCTTATCTATCATCGGAATCGAATCAAGTTCTTCATGGGTATGCAAAGAGCTAACGGGTGGAGTTGCAGCTTCAAATGATGTTGTATATCCCATTTTAGCATATTCATATCCTATAGCGGGTGCTGTCAACAGAACTCTACCTACTGAAGCTCTAAATTTACCTGCAATGTTTCTAACAACTCTCATCTCCTCAGGGCGCATGGTTCTCCCGGTATTTATCTTTCCACCGGCTATATGAGCGTGCATGTCAACTCCGCCAGCTACTACAAGCTTACCACTTGCATCAATGACTCTACAGTCTCCCTTTTTTATTTCGCTTTCAGGGACTATCTTACCATTTTTTACAAATATATCCATTTTTTCGAGATTTATCTTGTTTTTAGGATCGACAACAATTCCGTTTTTTATCCAAAGCATTTTTTCACCCCTTAAACTTTTCAACTCTCCTCAACATCTCTTCAAGGATTTTCTCATCTGTCCAATAATTTGTTTCTATTATCTTTTTCAACCTAAGAGGTATGCAGTCCATTCTATAAGCCGTACCCTCGGCTTCGATACCGTATACCGCTGATGGAATCACAATTTTTGCTACCAATGTAGTCATATTTGGATAAGGATCTATCTGTATCACTGGGATCCTCTTTAAGTGTTGAACTGCAATCCTCGGGAAGTGAGCAACTGGATCCGATGCTACAATCAGTGCAGCATCGCAGTCTCTCCTCTTCAAGACCTCAACTGCGGAGAACTCTGCCGGAGAAAATCTCGGATATCCTCTACTGAAGTCTATAGCATACTGGTATCCTACTTCCCAAGCAGGAACTTCTCCTGCACCCACAACGTTATAATGTCCTCTCATTGGCCATATTATCCAGCGAGTTGTCCTGTTCAGCAACTGTACGAGCTTTATAGCGTTTTCAACATTTCTATCTCTACCTCTAGACTGCGTTACACCGAGACCATATAGTATTGCTCCGTATTTTGCATTCTTCATAATATCCGCAAGCTCTATGAGTTTCTCTTTTGCAACTCCACCAACTTCGCTTGGAACTGCATCAGCATTACCGCTTATTATCGCCCTAAGAGCTGAGAAGATTGCATAATCATATCCGGGCTTAATCTGGATAAAGATGTCCGCGATTTTAGCTGTCTTTGTGGGTCTAACGTCAACCACTATTACCTTTCTCTGTTTCCTATCCTTAACAAGGAGACCTTTCGCTGAAATCGAATATCTCATTCCATGTCTCGGATGAGCTTCCATTGGATTGGATCCCCAAAAAACAACCACATCCGCTCTGTTTTTTACCGAACCGAGCGTTCCTCCGGGTATTCCCTCCTCTATTGTCGCCAAAGTTCCTGGAGCGTGACAGACGCTCGCACATTGATCATAAACTCCTCCTAATTTCTCTGCAAGAATTACACCAAGTCTTATTGCCTCATTGGCGGTAGAGGCCCAACCATAAAGTAGCGGTCTCTTTGCGTTTACTAGGATTTCCACCGCTTTGTCTATTGCCTCTTCATAGCTAACCTCTTTTCCGTCAATCATTGGAGCCTTTATTCTTTCTTTTTCTGCAAACTTGCTACTTCCAAGCTTACAAAACTTCTTTACACTTTTTTTCTTCAAATCATATTCTCCATCGTCACAAACACTACCGCAAAAAGTGCACACAATATCCTGCATTTAAATCGCCTCCAAAAGTTCTTTAATTGTCTTTACTTTTTCCTCTGTCTTTTCAATCTTAGCCTTTATACCCTTGAACTGGGGCATTCCAGTACCATCTGTGGCAGGATCTATCACCATGTTGGCATAAGGCCCCATAGGAATAAACGCAATGCCTTTCGGCAATTCGGCCTTCTTTGCAAAAACTACAACTTCCCCAAAATCTGTAGTGACTTTAACTCTGTCCCCCTCTTTTAAATTGAGCTGCTTAAAATCTTCTTCGTTAAGTTCGATGTAGCTCACGGCTTTGAAATACTCTTCAGTTAGCTTTTCCTCAACAGTCGCACCCTGATCAAGCGTTCTACCAGTTATCAACTCTACTACAACCGCCATAACACCACCAATCTCCAAAACTAAAAACTTAGAAGATATATATAACAATATCTCTTTTTGCAATTTAGGAAAAGTTCAGAATTGGTTCTGAATACAAACTTATTGCCGATGCTTTAAGCTGTTATTTGGTAAAACCAGAAGCTTCGATTTTAAGCGCACTCCCGTCCTACAGACTTCACTAAAATACAGACAATTTTTATACCTGAAAGCCTCGCCCTTCAGGGCGGGGGATGAAAAAGCTTAAATAAATGAAACATGTAGGCTTTGAACCGGCAGATGAGGGGAAGGGCGTGAAGCCTCCCTTAACGCCGGAAGCTTCGCCTTTAAAGGCGGGGCAGCTCACATAATGAAAACCTCGCCCATTGTTAAAAAGAAGTTGTTCACTCTATCTCGCTTTTCATTTTTTCAAGTCTTTTTCTTATCTGCATCAGTTCTTCTTTCGTAACCGAAACTCTTGCTCCTACCTCCCTTAGCTCTTTATTTAGAATTCTAATCTTTCTAAGCTGGGTTACATTCAAAATGAGACTTAGAATCAGAAGGATCAGCAATACGAATTCAATTGTATCAGTCATTTCTTTCTCCTCCTAAATACCTTTAACATTTTTGCAATTGCACTCTCTTTCTTTTCAGCAGGAATTGGTTCTGTCTTTCTCTTTCCAACTATTGCCATAGCCAGATCTTTTATTGCAATTGCTGCTGGAGAATTTGGAGCACTCAAAACTACAGGTTTTCCAAAAGCTGCTGCTTTTCTTACCTCTGGGTCCTCTGGAATTGTTCCGATTACTTTTGCCTCTAGGATAGCCTCTATCTCGGACTTTGCCATGTCTATCCCCCAACCCGTAATTCTGTTAATAACAACACCAAGTGTTTTCGTTCCAAGTCGTTCTGCTACTATTTTTGTTTTTAGACCATCTGTGATTGAGGCTATCTCCGGATTTACAACCAGAAGAAGTTCTTGTGCTGCTGCAAGTGCAATTACTGCACTTCTCTCTAGTCCAGCTGGAGCATCTAGTATTAGAATGTCCGTACCGCCAATGATTCTTGAAAGAATCTCTTCAAGTTTTTCTGGATTTGCCTTTCTTAACCCTTCAAGACTAACTCCAGCTGGAACGACTTTAACACCCCCTGGTCCAACGTAAATTGCTTCTTCTATTTTCGCCTCACCAGCCAAAACGTTTTGAAGAGTAATTGGTAGTCCCTCCATGCCAAGAATCAGCTCTAAATTTGCCATTGTTATGTCAGCATCCACTATAGTCACATCGTACCCTAGTTGAGTAAGAGCGATGCCCAAATTTGCGGCTATTGTCGTCTTTCCCGTCCCTCCTTTTCCGGAAGCAACAGTTATCGTTCTAGACATAGGATCCCTCTAATTATTATTATCATTTCATGTATTTAAACATTTCTTTTACTCTTCAACTCGCCATTTTTAAACATTTCTTTACAACTGAAAGCCTTGGTCAGGGGATGATAGAACAGGGCATTGAGCCTTGACAAAGCGCATAAAATGCTTTACAAGATCTAAGGGAGAGATACGCTTCCAAATTTTGCTATAGACTGCTACAGGGAGCGATAACCATTGCGAAATCCCGGCTAAGAAATCCGAAAAAAGGAAAAATACCAAAGGCAAAAACCCTGAAACTCCGGCTAACGCATGGATGTAAGCTACTCCACGGCTAAAGCCGGGAGCTTCCAGCGTTAAGGGAGGCTTTACGCCACCAACCTCATCTGCTGGTTCGGGGGGCCCACAGCTCCCCCATCCCGCAGATCTCATTAACCCGCGGGCTATGTTTATGCACGCATTTAAATCCCTATCATATATAAGCCCGCATTTCGGGCATCTGAACTCCCTTCCGTTGACTTGGGCAACATGCCCGCATCTGTAATTTTTACATGTTTTATTTATTTAAGCTTTTCTATCATCCCCGCCCTGAAGGGCGAGGTTTTCGGTTATAAAAGGAACTCACTCAAGCATTCAAAAAGAGAACTGCAAACAAAAGAGCAAAAGTTTTTTCTATATCTTAACTCTACATTATATAGGGGGTTTTAATGAGAAGGTTTGACTGGAAAAAATTTAGAAGAAAAGGGTTGAAAAAAATCATCGGTAAAGACGAGAAAATCTTAGAAGAAAAAGTGGAAGAGATAAGACTAGAAACAAAGCTAAAGGGAAGCATAAAAGAAGTTTCAAAAGAGGTGCTAACAGAGGAATGATTCTAAAATTAAAGTTTATCGGTTTCAACAGAAAAGAAGAGATTTTGGAGATTAAAGAGAGAAAGAGATACTTTGAGATACTTGAAGAGTTAAAAATAAATCCAGAAACAGTTGTACTCATTAGAGATTCCACTCCTGTACCGGTGGACGACTTCGCTGAGGAAGGAGAGGTAACTGTTCTGAGAGTAATTTCAGGAGGCTAACAAAAAATAATTTTTAATTTAAATGAAAAGAATAAACATGTAAAATATGATTCGTCATAAGAGAAAACTTTTTATAGATAGGGCTTTAGGTATTAACGATGCAAAAAGAGGAAGTTGTAGTATTGCATTTAGTGCTGTTCCATGTAAAACGAATTTTAGAGGAAGCAGGTATAGCAAATGGCCATTTTAGGGCGTATGAAAACTTGGGTATAAGTCCAGTAAATATAAACAGAAGCAAATCAGACCATAAGAAAGCAGTATTGCTTCTTTGCAAAGGAATCGCTGAAGTCTTCAGAACTAATCAGGCAAAGCTTTTACAAAATCCGAGGATAAAGGAAAGTATTGAGATGGCAAAAATCATTGCCCACTGAAAGACAAAACCATATAATAAGCATCTTCCCCGTCACTATAGTAGTTGGGAATAGTGTTAATAACCCTGAAACCGAGCTTTTTATAAAGCTCTTGGGCAACTTTGTTCGAAACTCTAACCTCAAGAGCTATTCTCGTCTTTCCTTTGGCTTTTAACCTCTCTATCGCCCTTCTAAGTAAAGCCTCTCCAATCCCCATACCTCTGAATTCTTTTCTAACTGCAATAGAAACTATTTTTCCGGTTAACCTATCTACGTCCATTGTAACAACGTAACCAACGACTTTTCCACCAATATCTGCAACTAGAAGATCGTTGCAACATGTAAGATATACAAACATGTCAAAAGATGGATTTCGGGGATTAAATGCCTCTTTATCGATTTCTAACACATCATTGAAGTCTCGAAGTGAGTACTCTCTGATTACTACCTGCACAAGATTTATAGCATGTGATGGATTATTAATTTAGTGTTGCAACTTGTTGAGTTCATAGCAACCAGATACAAAAAAGTAGCTGAAATAGGAATAGGGAAAAACACTTTAGTCGCCGAAAGACTAATGGAGAAAGGAGTTAAAGTGGTAGCAACAGATTTAAAGCCAGTAAAAACAAATGTCGAATTCTATATAGACGATATCCTAAACCCGAAAATAGAAATATACAGAGAAGCAGAACTCGTATATTCTATACGTCCCCCACCAGAGCTTTTTAGTGCAATAAAGATGCTTGCAGAAAGAATATATGCCGACTGCCTAATAAAGCCACTATACGGCGATTACGCAGACGGAGAACTTGTAAACTATAAAGGATTAAGCTTTTACTTCTGGAAAATAAAGAATAAACATGGTTGTAAAACAGTATCTGATTAAGAAATTTAATGATTTTTATAAAAAAAATAAATTAAGACTTCCTAAAGACTACAAAAGTAGAGAATTTGCCTTCGTTCCGTTTGAATCCCTACCTGACTTTGTTATGAAGAGACACATGTCTTTCACTTCTGAAGAATCCTTCTGGGATTACATCGTTTCAGAAACACCGGCTCACATTTACTACTCTTCAGCCTACTACGAGAGACCATATGAAGAAAAAATGGAGGAAAAAGGCTGGATTGGTGCAGACCTTATATTTGACATCGATGCTGACCATCTTCCCATAAAGGGCTCTATCGAAAAAGTGTTAGAAGTGGCCAAAAGTGAAGTAAAAAAATTGCTAAAAATTCTTTCAACAGATTTCGGAATCAAAGATGTTGAAATCTACTTTTCGGGTGGAAGAGGTTACCACATCCATGTGCTAGACGAAGATTTTAGAAATCTTGGTTCTGCTGAAAGAAGAGAAATAGTTGACTATCTCACTCTCAACAATCCAAAGATATTCGACAAAGGAAAGCTAATCGAATCAAATGTCGTGAACAGGATAAGGAGATACATGGATAAAAAAGGCATTCCGGAAAGAGAAATTAAAAAAGAGAGCGTTTTAAAGTCCATAATTGACAAACTTAAAGTATACATCGATGCTCCAGTTACTGCAGATGTAAAAAGACTTATAAGGATGCCAGGTTCTCTTCACGGAAAAACTGGGTTAAGAGTTGAAAAGGTTGAGGATTTGGATAAATTTGATCCGTTTAAGGATGCTCTAGCTTTTGGTGAAGATAAAGTAAAAGTCAGAATACTCAAAAAGTTCAAAATAAGAACCAAGAACTATGAATTTAATCTTTCAGCAGGCGAATCCGTAGAGCTACCGGAATTCATGGCAATATATCTCTTATGTCGCGGATTCGCAACAATATGATCTCAGAGTAGCCAAGAGAGTATCATTTTCATCCTTTTTCCCAATCGTTATTCTTAAATAAAGACCCTCAAGCCCCAGCAAGTTTTCAAGTTTCCTGACAAGAATTCCTCTTTTGGCTAAATAATCTGCTATATCTCTACCAGCGGTTTTGGTCAACAGAAAATTTGCCTTAGATGGTAGAACCTCAAATCCCATTTTTTTCAGTTCTACAAACATTCTCTCCCTTTCGGCAATGATCTTTTTCTTTAAGTCTTCATAATACTCAATAGACCTGATTGCAGAGATTGCAGCCTCAACTGCTGGAACCGAAATTGCAAAAGGTAACCTGATTTTTTCTATAGCACTTGCTATCTCCTTACTCGAAATCGCATATCCAACCCTAAGCCCTGCTAGACCAAAGAACTTTGAAAAAGATCTTAAAATAATGACATTGTCTAATTCCAAGGCAAAGTCAATATGGCTTTCATCGGAGAACTCTACATATGCCTCATCAATCACCAAATACTCCGAGTTCTCAGCAATTTTTTCCAAGATTTTTCTTTTTACTGTGTTGCCGGTAGGATTATTGGGGGAGCAAACTACTGTTAGTTTTGCATTTAAATCGTCAAAAAAGCCTTCATCAAGCTCGTAATTTTTGAAAATTGGAGTTAAGACACTTGCATCTCTAAGAAATGCGTAAAGAAGGTAAAGTGAATAAGATGGCATTGGAACTACTACTCTGTCTAAATCGTCGATTAGTACATCGAAAACTCTTGAAATCAACTCTGATGAACCGCAACCGACAGAAATCCTATCCTGCTCAACACATAGGTAATCTGAGATCGCCTTTTTCAACTTGGGATATCCTGCATCTGGATATCTATTTATTTTAGTCAAAGCGTTCAAATAAGCTCTTTTAACTTCTTCACTGGGTTCGTAGGGATTCTCGTTTGAGCTGAGTTTTATAACTTCCCCCTCTGAAAATATTCCAGCATCATATGGCTTTATTATTTTTAGAATTTCTCGCATGCTCTCAAAAGGTAACTGAACATCTTTAAAGATTTTTCGTCTCTAAAAAAAGGATCTGACAAAACAACGTGATTACAAATGGCGAGTAATTTCCTAATCTTTAACACAACGAGATCGACATCACCAGCAATAGCAAATTTTTCAAGCAAAAAGTCTTTTAATTTAAAAATCTCGGAATTTTTAATCGAAATTCCTTTCCTGCGCATTTCTACAAGCTTTTCAAGATTTTCTTCTATTCTAATTCCGAATCTCTTCTCCACACCCTTCAGCACGATTGCCGATGCTAAGACCAAATCTTCCTCAAATTCACTTGGAAGAATGAGACAGGGCCCATAGGAAACTTTAATTCCCTTGGTTAAAGATGCAAGCTCTTCAACAAGCTTGGGGTCTACGTAATTTATCAGTATTCCATCTGCAATCTCAGAAGCCATTCTGGTAATTTTTGGGGAAGAGCAACCAGCAAAAACCATTCTCGGCTTAAGCATTTTAAGACAGTTCAAAACTCTATGAATCGCATCTTTCGCATCTCTAAATTGCCCAGCACCGATACCAACAACGAATCTTTTTCCGAATCTTTCTTCAAGTTCCCCGACTTTTTCAATAATTTCCCCACAATCTCTCTTTGAAGCTGATAGTACACCAAAGCCTATCAATAGGTCTGTGTTTTCCGCAATAATTTCAGCTGTTCTGAATGGATCAAAATCGAAGTCACCAATCCAAACTATTTTTACTCCAGCCTTTTCCACTTTTTTGGCTTTTTCGACTAGCTCTTCGTCATTCAGATCTCCATTTAAATTTACACTAACCTTCCCAAAGTTCACATTATTAACTCCCAATACAGATTTAAGCTTTTCCGCATCCCTGGCCTGAAGAGAGAGTTTTCAGTTATTTTAATAATATTAGAAAATAGATTCCAATTATCACCGCAAACGTTCCAAAAATCGATTTAAATGTGAAAACTTCTTTTTCTCTCAAAAATACCGCCGTAAAAAACAAAGTAAACAGAGGATGTGCACTCGTAATTGGTTCCACAACTGTAACTGGCTCATATTTAAGGACGATGTATCGGATCAGGTGAGCAATTGCCCCCAGAACACCCCCCAAGGCAAATATTTTTGTATACCTAAGATTTCTACCTCTCATTACTGGTGTCAGAAGAAGCGTCGAAATCGCGAATCCTAAGAAAGATGCAAAGACCGGATTGTATTCTATCGAATTTCCAAATTTTATGAGATAAGACGAAAGAGACGCGAAGAAACCAGTTAGGATTGCGAGTGTGATTCCTATGTAATCCCTCCTCTTTTCCGCCCTCGAGATGAGAAATATGCCAACAAAGATAAGAATAGAAGCCAGAATTATATTAAGGGTTATCATTTCTCCAAGGAAAACTCCGAAAATAGTGGCAAAGAAAATGCGAGTTGCAGACAGAGGGGCAGAAAGATTTGCCCCAATTCTACTTATCGCTAAATATAAGCATATCCTCGCAAAAAAGAACTGAAGAATTCCAGCAACAGACATATAAAATATAAAAGCCCCGTCTATAGTCGGATTCAAGATGGAGGGAGAAAATAGAACGGTAGAAACCAATAAACTCACGTATATCCCATTAAGCGTTTCAGCTCTTTCACTTCCGATTCTGACAGAAATGTGTTGAAGGCTGAATAGAATCGGTATTAACAGGATTAGCAAATTCATACGTGAGCTAACCCCCCTTAAAAGCGAGGCTTTATGCTTCCTTTATCCGCCGCTTCAAAAGCCAAGGGCGAGGTTTGTCGCTCATTTTATCACCGATTTAACCTATCGGACATATTTAAATTTTCTCATCATTCCAGTTTAGCATAACTTTCTGCTTTTAACTATATTTTAATAAAATTTCTCCCTTCAAATTTAAGCTTTTCATTTCAAAAAACTTTTTAGTCACTGACACTATCCGACTGCATGTTTCTCAAAGAGAAGATCTTTATCTTGATAGCAGTTTTAGCAACAATTCCTTGGATATTCTCTTTTCTACTTTCAATCCATCATCCCCCCTATCTCGCTACATTAATATCCGGAATAGCTGTAGTTTCCGCAGCCTTTTTGCTTTCTTGGGCTGCCGAAGCGGCAGAAAAAGATCTGCCAAGATCTCTGAGCCTGGCAGTAGTTGCAATATTAGCCGTTCTTCCCGAATATGCTGTAGATCTGTACTTTACGTGGATGGCAGGAAAAGTTGGTGGAGCTTATGTTCACTACGCAGCTGCTAACATGACAGGTGCAAATAGGCTACTCCTTGGTGTTGGCTGGAGTTTCGTAGCAATTCTTTCAATGCTTAAATTTAGGAAAAGAGAAATAGTTCTAGATGAGGGAATAAGACTCGAATTCTTTATTCTATTCATAGCTTCCCTTTATTGCTTTTTGATTTCATTAAAAGGATATATATCTCTTGTTGATTCGCTCGTGCTTATTTTTATTTTCATTTTCTATTTATATACTGCAACTAAAGCAAAAAAAGAGGAATTCGAAGCTGTAGGTGTTCCAGCTTATCTCTGCTGTTTTCCCGCTGTCAAAAGAAGACTTTCGGTAATTTTCCTATTTATATTTTCTGGTTTTGTAATCCTAATAAGTGTCGAGGCATTTGCAGAGGGTCTCATAAAGACTGCTAGGATTTTTGGCATTGATGAGTTTCTCATGATCCAGTGGATTGCTCCGCTGGCAAGCGAGTCTCCAGAATTCATTGTCGCTATTTACTTCATAAGAAGACTGAGAACTACTGCAAGTTTTAATACTTTAGTGTCCTCTAAAGTAAATCAATGGACTCTTCTGGTTGGCTGTCTGGCGCTTATCTATAGCATTTCTCTAGGTGCCCCTAGCTCTCTTCCGCTAGACGAGAGACAAAAAGAAGAATTTTTGCTCACAGCAGCGCAGTCTTTACTTGGAGTGGCTATAATAATAAATCTGCGCTTTAGTTTTTTAGAAGCGATTTCGCTTCTCACTCTTTTTCTGCTACAGTTTGTTTATCAAAGCGTTGAGACGCGATATTTGCTTAGTTTTGCCTATATTGTTTTAGCGGTTCCGATAATCATAGCACATCGCTCAGAAATTTGGAAGAGCTATAGATATGTTGTAGAACTTTTGCGTTAAAATTAAATACTTTTTCACCATCAAACCCTTGGTGAGATTATGGGCTTTCTCGATAAACTAAAGTCCAAGAAAATGGAGGTTGAAGATTACGAAGAGCTCGATCTGAGCCAATACGAGGCTGAGGTTGGTGAAAAAGCAACGATGTTTATAAAGGTTGCGGAGGTTACCGGATTGGCAGAAGTTCCTAGAATAAAGAAGGAAATATACGATGGAAATATAGTGGTCGCTGACGTAGGCTTTTTGAAACATGATAAGCTTACATTGGACAGAATACTAAAAGATTTGAGACAGCTCACTGAGGAGATAAATGGAGACATCGTAGGACTAGGAGATGACTACGTGATAATAACGCCAACCGGAATCAAGATTGACAGAAATAAAATAAGAGGTAGCAGATGATTTGCCCAATCTGCGGGAAAGATTTGAAAATTTTTGTGTCTACCTATGATGTTCCTTTCTTTGAAAAAATTCTTCTAACCTCCATTTCGTGCGAATGTGGCTTTAAACATGCCGATTCTATCGTCGTGGGAGAGAAAGAACCTACAAGGCTTAAAATAAAAGTAAGGAGAGACAACCTTTTTACTAAAGTCATAAGATCCACTTCGGGAACAATAAGAATTCCAGAACTTGGCGTCTCGATCGAGCCCGGGCCAGCAAGTCAGGCTTTTGTAACTAATTTGGAAGGAATTCTAAGAAGAATTGAAGATATAGTTAGAATAGCAATGCGTTGGAACGAGAGCGATGAAATTAAGGTGAAAAGATGTGAGTGGATTCTGAAAAAAATTCAGGAAACAATTGACGGGGAGGAGGAACTCACTCTTGTCCTTGAAGACCCATTCGGCAACAGCTTGATCATTTCAGATGAGTGTTTTAAAGAGAGAATAAGTGAAGAAGAGGCAAAGAACCTTAAAACTGGGGATATAAAGCAGTTTCTCCCTAGCGTAAATTTTATTACCTAGCATAATTTCCTTAAATGGAATGCCAGAGAAGCCCTACACAACCAGTGAAGTTGCCAAGATATTCGGTGTGTCTTACGTAACTGTGAAAAAGTGGGCTTACTCGGGGAAGATCAAGTACATTAAAACGCCCGGCGGTAAATACAGCGAGATTAAGAGGCTTCTTGGCGAACAAGTGCCAAAAGGCAAGGAGAGAACTCGTGGAGGCAGTCAAGAATGCCGTTAGAGACAGCTAAGCTCACTGCAAGCTTCAAGCTGAATGGATCAATTCCAGAGGGCCTTTTCTCGACGTATAAGGAAGTATTGGATCAGCTGCTTGATCATGCCTGTGCAAAAGGGATAACCAGCTTCAAGAGGCTTAAGGCGGAGAAGTACCGCGAGTTGAGAGCAAAGT
>Ga0207433_10000276_pt1 | contig 121951 bp, 103 predicted proteins | sample YelNatPaOPGAMG01_FD_187559 | JGI IMG/M metagenome (GOLD analysis project Ga0207433, IMG submission 187559) | Hot spring thermophilic microbial communities from Obsidian Pool, Yellowstone National Park, USA - OP-RAMG-01 (SPAdes) (version 3) | ecosystem: Environmental > Aquatic > Thermal... | reverse complement strand
CCCCTACTCATCCTTTTCTCCAATAATATCTCGATTAAAGTACCCTTTTTTCTCCGCATGTAGATAAAGGCAGCGTAAGGAAGTAAAAAAATTAGGAGAGCTTGGCAGATTGCTATTGTCGTTGCGGATCATTCCATCTTATGTTCTATCTCATCCATTTTATTTTCTCTATCGGTAACATACGTTTCCCATTGATGGAACGCTTCAGCCAATTGCGTTTGCAGTGTTTCGTAACGTTGAAAAAGCGATGGGTCGTTTTGATGGCTCAAAGCCGTTTCGAGGTTGGAAATTTCTTCCTCAATCCGTGCGATAAGCAATTCCGTTTCTTCAATTTGACGCTCTAACTTCTTGACAGACCGATTGTATTCTTTGCGCGCCTCATACTCTTTCTTGGTGGTCAAATCGGTTTTAGACACCACAGGCGTGGTTGTAACATTGTTTCGTTCAAGTTCCTGCAAGGTTTCCATTTTTTTTGATTGCAGAAAATCATAAATACCACCCAGATGTTCCCGGACTTTTTTGTTGCCAAATTCATAGACTTTGTTCACCAATCCATCCAGAAATTCACGATCGTGAGAAACCACAATGGCCGTGCCGTCAAAAGACTGAATGGCTGATTTCAACACATCTTTGGATGGCATATCTAAGTGATTGGTCGGTTCGTCGAGAATGAGCAGGTTCACCGGTTCAAGCAACAGCCGGATCATGGCCAGCCGACTGCGTTCACCACCGGAAAGGACGCTCACTTTTTTTTCGGCTGCATCGCCGCCAAACATGAAAGCACCCAAAATGTCTCTGAGTTTGGTGCGAATGTCACCAACAGCCACATCGTCAATCGTTTGAAAAACCGTTTTGGATTCATCCAACAAAGCAGCCTGATTTTGGGCAAAATAGCCGATTTTCACCTGATGTCCCAGTTTCAACACACCAGAGTAATCCGTTTGTCCCATGATGCAACGCACGAGGGTTGTTTTTCCTTCGCCGTTTTTGCCCACAAAAGCAATTTTATCGCCCCGATGAAGCATCAAGGAGATATCGTCTAAGATCAATTGTTCCCCATACGATTTGGAAAAATGGTCCATTTCGAGTACGATGTTTCCCGAACGCGGAGCCGGCGGAAACTTCAGTTGAAGACGGGAAGTGTCGATTTCTTCGGGTTCGAGGCGTACCATTTTATCTAATTGTTTGACACGCGACTGTACCTGAACGGCTTTGGTAGCTTTGGAACGAAACCGTTCAATAAAAGCTTCCGTGTCCTGAATCACCTTTTGTTGATTTTGAAAAGCGCGTTGTTGCTGTTCTAATTGTTCTTTTCGAAGAGCAACATAGTGTGAATACGAAACCCTGAAATCATGAATATGGCCTAAAGAAAGCTCAATGGTTCGATTGGTAACGTTGTTGAGAAAAGCCCGATCGTGTGAAACCAATAAGACAGCGCCCGAATAGGCGATTAAAAAGTTTTCGAGCCATTGAATGGATTCAATGTCTAAATGATTTGTCGGCTCGTCTAAAAGCAGAAGATCCGGTTTTCTCAATAAGATTTTTGCCAATTCAATGCGCATTCTCCATCCGCCGCTGAATTCGTTCACATGCCGATTAAAATCGTCACGCACAAAACCAAGTCCCAACAAGATTTTTTCAGATTCGGCACGGTAGCGTCCGCCTCCCAACAGATGAAAACGCTCTGTTTCATGTGCCAGACGGTCAATCAATTGATGATAGGCTTCAGCGTGATGATCATCTCGTTGTGCCAATGCCATGGTCAGTTCATCGATGGATTGTTGCAGTTGCAACAGTTCGTCGAACGCTGTTTCGGCCTCATCAATAACTGTTCGTTGTCCGGCAGGCAAAAGATGTTGCGGTAGATAACCGATGGTGATATCGGGAGACTTGACCACATGTCCCGAAGTGGGACGTTGCACTCCGGCAAAAATATTCAACAACGTGGTTTTGCCGGCTCCGTTTTTGCCGACTAAAGCAATACGATCTTTAGGATTGATTAAAAACGAGATGGAGTCGAAAAGCGTAAAACCGCCAAACTCGACGGTAAGTTGCTCAGCTGCAATCATAAGTATTCGGGAAACGAGTAAAAACAATGGTTATCAATAACACCTGAACGATTCATGAGAAGATGTAAAAGAAAACGAAACGATCATCATGACAAAGGTAATGCTTTTGAGCTCAGCGGCAAAATGTTGACCGAAAAGGCCTCCTCATAAGCCAAGCAGCCCTTTAAATCAAAAGAGAGAAACACATTGCCCCGTGAAACAGATGAATGGGAAAACAAATCAAAAAAGATGTTGATATGTTGTTAATAAATTGCATTTTGCAATGTCAACAGGATGAATTAACTTTGTCTGTTCAATGAAATAATATCCTTTCTCAACGCAGCAGTCAAGATATAAAAAAGCAGTTCGGTCAAAAGGGAAAAATGAAGTTTTTTCGTCGGTTTTGAAGGCAAATACAAACGCTTTCGCAACCAACGACACCCCGAAGCACCCCGAGAACATGCCGAACAGAATGATAAAAAAAAACAGAGCGTTAGAGAAGAAAAAGGCAACAAGAGACAGGTACCAAAAATTTAAAATTATTTGCCAATGAGATTTGCAGTTTCAAGCACAGCACTACTAAGTCATCTTCAGGCTGTCAGTCGAGTCATTAATTCGAAGAATACGATGGCTATTCTCGATCATTTTTTGTTTCAAATTCAAGATTCCACGCTGAAAATAACCGCCTCAGACTTGGAAACCACCATGATCACTTCCATGGAGATTGTGGATGTGGAAGGGTCGGGAACCGTGGCCGTGGCAGCCAAACTGTTGCTCGACACGCTGCGGGAATTTTCCGAGCAACCGTTAACTTTTGAAATCGACGATGAAAACTTAGCCATGGTGATCTATTCCGACAACGGGCAATACAATTTTATCGGCCAAAATGGCGATGAATATCCCTCATTACCCGTCCTTCCGGATACCGCCAAAGCAATACAAGTGCCGGTTGCGGGACTTGAAGACGCTATTCAATCCACCTTTTTTGCAACCGGCGATGACGATCTTCGGCCGGTGATGATGGGCATCTATTTTGATTTCGCTCCCGAACAAATGACCGTGGTATCGACGGATGCTCACAAGTTAGTTCGTTTTCAACATTTGGAAGTACACAGCGAGGAGCCCTATTCATTCATTCTGGCCAAAAAAGCCGCCAACATGCTGCGTACCATCCTTTCCAAAGAGAGCGGCGATGTACTGATTCGTTTCGACGACAAAAATATCTGTTTCGTATTTTCGACCTACACCTTGTATGCGCGTCAAATTGAAGGCCGCTATCCCAACTACAATGCGGTGATTCCCATGAATAATCCGTACAAACTGACAGTCGATCGATTGGTATTGCTCAATGCCGCAAAACGGGTATCTGTCTTCTCCAATCAAGGTACCAGCTTAATCAAACTGCAAATTGAGCCCGAAAAAGTAATCATTTCCGCTCAAGATATTGACTTTTCGATTTCTGCCGAGGAAACCATTCCTTGTTTGTATGAAGGCGAACCCATGTCAATCGGATTCAAATCCTCTTTTCTGATCGACATCATCAACAACTTGATCACCGAGTCGATCATCATCGAACTATCCGATCCGTCACATGCAGGCATTTTCATGCCTTTTGAACAACCGGAAAACGAAAATATTCTGATGCTCCTTATGCCAATGATTCTGAACAGCTGACGAATCGTCTCATTTGAAGCAATATAAAAAAAAGAAAAGGTCGTTTGTCACAACGGCCTTTTTTTAAATTAAAATCTAAAAGAGCACAAAGAAATCAAAGGATATCAGGGTTTGGAACCGATGCATGTATCTTTGTGCCGTTTTTGGGTCCTTAAAACTTGATAACTTGTGGAATAAAAAACCATGACCACCATCAAGCGATGACCTGAACTCGCTGCGGAAACCCTTAACCAAAATATGAACAAAGTATGAAGAAGTATGTTTTTTACATGAGCCTGTTTCTGGTGATGTTCGGCTTTGCCACATCCCTTTCGGCACAAACCGGAGAAGTCAAAATGATCAATGCGGCTCAATTCAAACAGTTGGTTTGGAATTACGACCGTAATCCTGCCGTCCATTTGGAATCGAGATTGCCTGTCCTGGTTGATTTTTATGCCACATGGTGTCCGCCTTGCAAACGGTTATCGCCGTTAGTTGATCAATTACAACGCGAATTCAAAGGGAAAATCATCATTTACCGCGTGGATGTGGACAAAGATCCGGTCTTGTCGCAACGGATGGGCATTGAAGCCATGCCGACACTGATTGGATTCAACAGACACAATGAGAAATATGTTTCCGTCGGATACATGGATTACCCGGCCTTACGCCAATTGGTGATGAGCAAATTGTTGCGCTGAAAAAACCGGTTGGTTCAACCATCGTAAAAACACGCATAAGAATGATGGGACACCTAAACCGTCATTGACAATGCGTGTTTTGTCGTCTTCTCTCCAATCGAAAAAAAGACAAATCAATCGTTGGTTTTTTTTTGACAAAGCAACAGCACCACTGATGATCGATTCATCGGCAACGCAATGAGCCTCAAGCCGAATGATTCGCCCAAACATCAGGTTATGGCAACAGAACTTCCGTCAAAACCGAAGTTGAAACGATGGCTGAACATGGATATTTGAAATTCATTTCCAATGCACGAATCAAAACAACCATTCATTGCACCACAACAACTTTCCATCGAAGCGTATGATTATCCGTTGACGGATGAACGCATCGCTAAATTTCCGCTGCCGGAAAGGGATGCTTCGAAGTTATTGATCTACCGGAATGGGAGCATTGAAGAAACGGTGTTTCGCACCTTGAGTGAGCATCTTCCTGCAGAAACATTGTTGGTCAGAAACAATACCCGCGTCGTTCAAGCTCGCCTCTTTTTTCACAAAGAGAGCGGTGCAAAAATCGAGTTATTTTGTTTAGAGCCGCATCAACCATCGGATTATGCTCAAATGTTTCAACAAACGCAATCGTGCGAATGGATCGGCTTGATAGGGAACGCAAAAAAATGGAAAGAGGGCGTTTTAAGGCGGACCTTGACCCTGAACGACAAAAATTACGAACTGAAAGCCTATCGATTGGCGACGGAAGGAATGACCTCCATCTTACGATTTGAATGGGATGCTCCCCTATCGTTTGCCGCACTGCTTGAATTAGTGGGCGAATTGCCGATTCCGCCGTACTTGCATCGGGAAACAACGCCCTCGGACAAGATTACCTATCAAACAACCTATGCACAGATTGAAGGTTCCGTAGCAGCCCCCACGGCCGGACTTCATTTCACCGACAGGGTTTGGGATGACCTGCGTCGAAAAGGCATTGATTGGGCTAATATCACCCTGCATGTCGGAGCAGGAACGTTTCGTCCCGTCAAGTCGGATGTCATGCTGGATCATGAAATGCATGCCGAGACCTTTTATGTTGATAGAGCAACGCTTCAACGCCTGAAAGAGTACGGCAAACCCGTGGTAGCCGTTGGAACGACGACCGTACGCACCCTTGAAAGTTTGTATTACATCGGCCGAATGTTACTTAAAAATCCGGAGGCTACGCAGTTTCATGTGGATCAATGGATGCCTTATGATCATGATCCGTTTCAACCTGATTTTCGCGAAACGTTGGAAGCCATGATTCATTACCTGGATCAACATCAACTGAAGGCGCTTCATGCTTCCACTCAATTGTTAATTGCACCCGGTTATTCTTTTCATACCGTAAGCGGCATCATCACCAACTTTCATCAACCCCGAAGCACTTTGTTGCTTCTGGTGGCAGCCTTCACAGGTAACGACTGGAAAAAAATTTATGACTTTGCCTTGCAACATGATTTTCGATTTCTCAGCTACGGAGACAGCTCTCTGCTCTGGGCTCATGAGGCAGAGAAATAAAACAATTTGCAGACAGAAAGCAACGCATCAACGAAGATCTCTCTGTTTGCTCAGCGTGAATAACATAAAGAAAAACCTAAAAATTCAGCTATTCAAAAAAATGATCAAGATGATTTTCCATCGGTTTATGTTTATTTTTACATCACCATCGAATGGAACCGTCTGCTTGATCATTCACTTGAGCAAGAGCTCCTTTACGGCTCCTTTCATCCGTTCATAAACTAAAAATACACTATTGCATGAATCAACAAAGCGCATTTCTATCCGATCCGTCGGTCACATCAACCATCAACGATCACCTGAAGCGATTTGGCGTTTCCCGTGAAGATCTTGAAAAAGTATTGCAAACAGCCATGTCATCGGGAGGCGACTTTGCCGATCTCTTTTTTGAACACACGTTTGACTCGATGTTGAGTTTGAGAGACGGCGAAGTCAATGCTGTTTCGGCCAACATTGATTTTGGCGTTGGGATCCGCGTGGTCATTGGCGATCAGACAGGCTATGCTTATACGGAAAATATTACCTTGGACGAGATGCTGAAAGCGGCGAAGACCGCTTCCCGCATTGCAGGTCAGTCGGGTATTTTCCGAACTGTTCCTTTTCAACCTTCCCCTAGTCGCAACTCGTTCTATCCTCTGTTGCAACCGTGGGAAGAGGCCGGCGTTGACTTAAAACAGCCTTTTTTACAACGATTGAATGAACGAATCTTTTCGCTCAGCGAATATGTGTCGAGGGTTTTAATCACTCAAACCGACACCATGTCATACATCCTTTATGCCAACTCCGAAGGAAATCTTGCTGTGGACGAACGACCCATGGGAACCTTGTCCGTCACATGCATCATGGAACGCAACGGACAAGTAGAGAACGGCCGTGCTGCCAGGGCATTCCGAATGGGCAGCGAATTTCTGACCAACGATTTGATTGAAACGTTGGCACGCGAAGTCGTGGCACAAACCCTCTTTCTGTTTGATGCCGTCACTCCGAAAGGAGGAGAAATGCCGGTGGTCATGGCTGCCGGCGGATCGGGCATTCTGCTTCACGAAGCCATCGGCCATGCATTCGAGGCCGACTTTAACCGCAAAAATATCTCCATTTTTTCGGACAAGTTAGGCAAGAAAATCTGCGACAGCTCCATCTCAGTGGTTGACGACGGAACCATTCCATACAATCGAGGCGCCGTAAACATGGACGACGAAGGAATTGAAGGTCAAAAAACCTATTTAGTGAAAAACGGCATCTTGACAAATTATTTGCACGATCGAATCAGCGCCCGTCATTTTGGTGTTTCACCTACAGGCAACGGACGAAGACAGTCTTTCCGCTTTGCTCCCATTCCCCGAATGCGTGCCACCTACATGGAAAACGGACAAGCTTCGGAAGAAGATCTTATTGCCGCTGTGTCAAAAGGCATTTATGTGGACTCTTTTACCAATGGTCAGGTTCAAATTGGCGCCGGCGATTTCACCTTTTTTGTCAAGAAAGGCTATCTCATTGAAAACGGCAAATTAACGCAACCCGTCAAAGATATCAATATCATCGGAAATGGACCGAAAGCATTGGCCGACATTCAATTAGTAGCCGGCAACTATCAAATGGACAATGGCACATGGACTTGCGGAAAAGACGCCCAATCATGTCCGGTGACTTGCGGAATGCCTTCGGTGCTGGTATCCAAATTAACCGTCGGAGGAGCCGGTACATACTGAGCATTCTCTTCCTTTTTTTTCTAAAACACTATTTGAGTAACGACAGCATGTTTCGCATATAAAATCATCACCATCATGATCACTTCAAAGCATAAAGAATTAGCCTTATGGGCAAAAGATTTTCTTCTGAAAAACAACGTACAGGCATGTCGCATCGGCCTCTATTCGGGCACCGATCGTACCTTTGACATTCGCGACAATCACATTGAACACCTTCAGCAAGCAGAAGAAAATCAACTGGTTGCTTATCTTTTTGTGGACGGACGCTATGGCTCCTTTTCGACCAATCGGTTAGAACGACACGAACTGGAGACCTTTTTTCGTCAATCCATCGCTTCCACCCGTTTATTAGCGGCAGATGAAGCACGTCAATTGCCCGATCCTTCACGCTATTTCCATGGCAATGATCTTTTTTTGTCGCTTTACGATCCACAGATAGCCACGATGGATGCTGATGAAAAACTTCAGTTAGCCTTTGCAGCTGCTAACGAAGTCGATCGATCCGATCCGACCATCATTTCGGTAGCTTCCTCTTACGGCGACAATGAAAGTTTTTCGTATGTAGTGGACAGCAACGGATTAGAAGCCGAGAGCGCCTCGTCTTCTTGTGGTTTGTCCGTCAGCGTCTCCGTCAAAGGCGATGGAGATGCACGTCCCGAATCGTACTGGTACGATCAGGCAGTTGATTGGCAATCACTTGCCAAATCAGGCATTGGTACCAAAGCACTGCAACGAGCCCTCATGAAGAAAGGACAACGAAAAATTCAGTCGGGTGCTTATCCAATGGTCATTGATGCCACAGAAGTTCGTACCCTGTTGTCACCCTTGCTGAATGCCCTATTTGGCAGCTCGATTCAACAAAACAATTCATTTTTGAAAGACAAAATAGGACAACAAGTTGCCTCTGATTGTTTTACCGTGACAGATGATCCCTTGCTACCAAAAACCATCGGAGCGCGTTGTTTTGATCGTGAAGGAGTGGCGCTAAAACCCATGACCCTTTTTTCAAACGGCATGCTGCAACACTATTACATTGACACCTATCACGCTCATAAACTTCAGATAGAACCGACCACCGGATCGCCATCGGTGTTGAGATTTGCTTTAGGAAAAGCCAATCAAGCAGAACTACTTCAACAAATGCATCGAGGCATTTACATCACAGGGTTTAACGGAGGCAACTGCAATAGCTCCACCGGCAATTTTTCCTATGGCATTGAAGGATTTTGGATTGAAAACGGGATCATTCAATATCCCATCAGTGAAATGAACATCACCGGAAACATGCTGACACTTTGGAGTCGGCTACTTGCCGTGGGCAACGATCCATTCATGGCCTCAAGCTGGCAAACACCGACTCTTTTGTTTGATGCAGCAGATTTCAGCGGATTATAAAACGCCTCTTTGCGCGGTTCTAACTGCACGAGGCATGAAAGGAGATTTCGCTTCATGTTTGCAATCAAGGCGCAAACAGCCCTTTGTTGAACAAGCATCGTTGAACAACGTTTGTTTTCGCTCAACAACGATTCATTTGTCAAGGAAAAGATGTAATTTTGTCATATTTTTCTGACAAATTTGGTCATTTCGCATCACCATACAGAATGACCGTCAGAACGCAATGAAAGGAGATGTTTAATATGCAACCATCGGAATTACAAGCAGTAAAACAACGTTTTGGCATCATTGGCAATTCGCCGTTGCTGAATCGGGCTATTGACATTGCAGTACAGGTTTCAGCAACTGACTTGTCGGTATTGATCACCGGTGAAAGCGGTGTAGGCAAAGAAAACTTTCCTCAAATTATCCATCAATTTAGTCATCGTAAACATGGCCCTTACATTGCAGTCAATTGCGGTGCCATTCCTGAAGGAACAATCGATTCGGAACTCTTTGGGCATGAAAAAGGTTCCTTTACCGGCGCATTAGGCGATCGGAAAGGCTATTTTGAAGTGGCCGACGGAGGCACGATCTTTTTGGATGAAGTGGGCGAATTGCCACACTCCACGCAAGTACGACTGTTGCGTGTGTTGGAAGCCGGTGAATTTATGAAAGTAGGCTCATCCAAAGTGTTAAAAACCAATGTGCGCGTGGTAGCAGCCACAAACCTCAATATGCAGGAAGCAACCAGTCAGGGTAAATTTCGCGAAGATTTATATTATCGCTTGAATACAGTGCCGATTTACATCCCTCCACTGCGTGAACGTAAAGAAGACATTGTCTTGCTATTTCGCAAATTTGCCGTCGATTTTGCCGAAAAATATAGAATGCCCGCCATTCGATTGACAGAAGAAGCACAGCAACTTTTGATCAACTACTATTGGCGAGGGAATGTGCGTCAATTGAAAAACATCACTGAACAAATCTCCGTGATTGAACAAAACCGTGAAATCACTGCCGAAACACTCAAAAATTATCTGCCCGACAACGAAATAGAAAAGCTACCCTCTTTGTTGGGTCACACCAACAACGATCAACGCATGTTTGCCAACGAGCGGGAAATTCTTTATCAGGTGCTTTTTGATATGCGCAAAGACATGAACGACCTGAAAGCGCTGGTACATGAACTCATGGCCGAAAAAACCATGAATGTATCTTCCATCGTAGGAATGAATGATTTGCAGGTGATTCAATCAAAAAATGTTTCTGCCAACAAACCACTGAGCGATCCTTACCTCAGCAACAACATGCTGGAGCCGGTGACAGCGGCAAAATCAACCATGAATTTGAAAAAAACCGGCGATGTGCAGGATTATATTGAAGAACCTTTGTCTTTGCAAGTTGTTGAAAAAGAAATGATCAAAAAAGCATTGGAGCGCAACCAAGGGAAACGAAAACTGGCAGCTCAAGATTTGGGCATTTCGGAACGCACGCTCTATCGGAAAATCAGCGAATACGGACTCGATCAATAACAGTGACGGTTTGTTCAAATAAACAGTTACAAAACCAATGGAAAAACGACAGGAAATCCTTTTTGAGAAAAAACATGATGGAGGATTGGTTTCGTGCTCAACGCCTTTTTCCCTGAAAACAACCTCAATGAACTTGACCCATAAAAAGATCCATGAAGTCATTTCCATACCCCTTTAGTGTGAAACATTAAAACAAACAAATGAAAACGATAGCAGTATATTGTGCTTCGAGCAGCAAGGCACTTCCGATCTATTACGAAGCAGCAGCGCGTGTCGGAGAATATTTTGCAGCCGCAGGCCTTCAGGTGGTTTTTGGCGGCGGCAAAGACGGATTAATGGGAGCGATGGCCAACGGACTGTTAGAAAAAGGAGGCAAAGCAATCGGTGTAATGCCTCGTTTCATGTGCGACGAAGGATGGCAACATCATGGATTGACCGAATTAAAAATGGTGGACACCATGCACCAACGAAAAGCCTTAATGGCCGAAATGGCTGATGCCGTCTTAGCCATGCCGGGAGGCATCGGCACATTTGATGAACTCTTTGAGATCATCACATGGAAACAATTGGGCTTGTTCCCAAAACCGATTGTGATTCTGAACACGAACAACTATTTTGAATATTTTTTGCAGTTGATGAAACATGCGGAAAATGAAAAATTTATACGTAACGAACACCATCAGATTTGGGAGCTGGTCGATCAGCCTGAACAAGTGATTGCCGCCTTTGAGCATGCTTTCCCTTGGCCTGATGATGCACGTCGGTTTGCAGCAGTTTAACAAACCAGTTATGAGTGACTCTACCTCGGTTATCGAAATTCCTTTTTTATTGCCTCAAAAGATTTCTCCCGTCGATACGTTATGGGGAAAATATGGAACGAATATCTATTTGAGAAGCCAATCAACCCGCCCGACGATCGTTGTGCCGTCAGGCATGGAAGGAAAATCGATTCAATCAGGATTGTTTTCGTATGATGTTTCAACAGGTATTTTCTTATTGATTGCGTTGATTTACAGCTTTCTCCTCCCGAGAGCAACCTTTGTGTTGAAAAAAGAATTTCGCACCATTTTTCAAAAAAAACGACTCAATACTTCCTCGCTTTTTGATGCAGATTTAGGCGCAGCGGAATTCCGTTATCGGTTATTGATTGCCATGTTAGGCATCACCGGACTGACGGTGTTCAGTTTTCGTTATGCCGACCGCCTTTTTTCGATGAAAGAGATCGTACCGGAATTTATTTTATTGGGAAGCTTGCTGGCAGCCATTCTGCTCTTTTTGTCATTGAAATGGCTTCTTTACAAAATGCTGGAATATGTTTTTTTCTTTCACGATCAACGAGCCATTCAATTCCGAAAAGCTTATTTTTCCATTTTAATCGGGGCAGGCTGGATGATGTTTCCACTGTTGGTGGCAGAGAGTTTTGTGTCTGATTATTTATCATTCTTTTTCAATATGTTAGCCATTGGAATCGGGATTGTAGCTCTCTTATTGATTTTATACAAAATCATTCAACTTTTTTGGAAATGGGATGATTCCATTTTCTATATTTTGTTGTACCTTTGCACACTTGAAATATTGCCCGTTTTGGCAGCCTTTCATGCCATCAAACAACTTAGTTTTGTATTATAAATTAAAGGATTAGACATTGAAAGTAAAGAAAATTTTGATATCGCAGCCGGCACCTGAGTCGCCAAAATCACCTTATTTTGATTTAGTTGAGAAATATGGTGTCAAAATCGATTTTCGTCCTTTCATTAAGGTAGAGCCTGTAAGTGCCAAAGAATTCAGACAGCAGAAAGTCTCCATTCTCGATCACACAGCCATCGTGTTCACTTCCAAAACAGGGATTGATCATTTCTTTCGGATTTGCAAAGAGATGCGCATTACGATTCCTGAGACTATGAAATATTTTTGTATTTCAGAGTCTGTAGCTTTATACTTACAAAAATACATTCAATACCGAAAGAGGAAAGTGTTTTTTGGGACAAACGGGAAATTGTCTGATCTTTTTGCGGTGATTTCAAAGCACTTGGAAGAGAATTTTCTGGTTGTTTTGTCTGATGTTCACAATGAAGAAATTTTACTCTTGCTGGAACAACACAAAGTAAAATATGACGTAGGTATCATGTACAGAACGGTGAGTAACGAATTTGGCAAAGACGAACCCTTTGATTATGATGTGTTGGTGTTCTTCAGTCCGCAAGGAGTGGCCTCTTTATTGAAAAATTTTCCACAATTTGAACAAGGCGAAATTTATATCGGTTGTTTAGGAACGGCCACTGCCAATGCAATACGTGAATCGGGACTTCGGCTTGACATTGAAGCGCCACGCCCTGATGCGCCTTCCATCACCACAGCATTGGATCTTTTCCTAAAAGAAAATCATAAAAATCATAAGAAATAGTGTTTGACCATTACTAAAAAAGAGAGCCTTGACCCCAAGCGCTCTCTTTTTGTTTATAATCCTTTTGCTTTCGCCTCGTCCCAGATGGCATTCATTTCCTGCAAACTCATTTTCTTCAAATCGATGCCTTGACGAATCGTTTTTTCTTCCAAATAGTTGAAGCGTTGCATGAATTTGGTGTTGGTATATTCCAATGCATCATCAGGATTCAACTCATACAAGCGAGCTGCATTGATGATGCTGAATAAGAAATCGCCCAGCTCTTCGCGACTTCTTTGTTGATCTCCTCGTGCCAACTCTGCTTTGAGTTCATTGAGTTCTTCGGTCACTTTATCCCACACATCTTCACGCTTTTCCCAGTCAAAACCGACACCGCGGGCTTTGTCCTGCAAGCGGTATGCTTTGATCAGTGAAGGCATTGCTTTGGGAATACCTCCGAGCACGGTACGATTGCCATCTTTCTCTTTCAGTTTCAGTTTTTCCCAATTCTCTTTTACATCCATGGCTGTGTTCGCTTCAGTATTGCCGAAAATATGAGGATGCCGATAAATCAGTTTTTCATTCAAGCCGTCAATGATTTGATCCAAGGTAAAAGCCTGCTGTTCGCTGCCCAACTTGGCATAAAAAACAATGTGCAACAACAAATCGCCAATTTCTTTTTTCAATTCGTTCATTTGATGATTGGCAATGGCATCGGCCAACTCGTACGTCTCTTCGATGGTCAGGGTGCGAAGACTTTCAAAAGTCTGTTCTCTGTCCCATGGACATTTCTCACGCAACTCATCCATGATGTAAAGCAATCGTTCAAACGATTTCAAAGCGGCAGGAATATCTGTTTGCATAATAGTTCAGTTTTTAAATAAAAATTCAGTTTATAGGGGATGTACCCTCAAAAGGATCCCGATGAAACAAAATGCTCAACGAGTACTTTCAACCCCATGATGATAAGCAATAATCCGCCTCCAACTTCGGCAAAGTATTGAAAATGATGGCCTAATTTCTTTCCGATGTACACACCCACAAAGGCAGTGATAAAAGTGGTGGCGGCAATAATGATCACCGGAAGCCATATGGCTTGATTCAACGCAGCAAAAGAAAAGCCCACGGCAAAAGCATCGATACTGGTTGCCACGCCTAAAGCAATCACCACCTTGTAGGAGGTAATTTTAATTTTTCGTGATTTCTTATGATGATGTCGATGATGGTTATCACGTGAGTTCCATCCGTCCCAAGCCATTTTGGCCCCCACCATGGTAAGCAAAACAAAGGCAATAAGATAATCGATGTGTGACAAAAAAGTAGTGACATGTTCTCCTAACAGCCATCCCAAAAGAGGCATTCCTCCCTGAAATAAGGTCAAAATGAGTGCATAACGCAAAACGACATCGATTTTGTAAGGATGCTTGCTGCAACCGGCTGCCACTGAAACAGAAACAGTATCCATACACAAACCGAGTGAAATGAAAAGGATGGAGAGAAAATTCACGTAAGAAAAATTAAGAACGGGTCGTTTACATCGAATCTAAGATGTTAAGCATTTTCAGCGTTGCTTTGATGGCAGCTTCCGTTTGATCGGGATCTAACGCTCTTGTTTTGAATGTTTTGTTTTTATATCGCCACGTGATGACCGTTTGAACAAACGCATCGGTACTGCCACCGGGCGGAATCGTCACTTCATAATCAACCAGCACGGGATGAGACAACTTCAAACTGTCATAAATTTGCCATAAGGCTTTCATAAAAGCATCATATTGACCATCTCCCACAGCGGTGCGTTGATAGACAGCTCCTTTAATATCAATCTTGATGGTAGCCACCGGTTTTAGTCCCTGCGCCACGGATAAAGAATAATTCAACACCTTGATCTTCTCATCAATTTGTTCGTTGTGAAACAAATCGGAAATGATGTACGGAAGATCTTCCATGGAAACCAATTCTTTCTTGTCGCCCAATTCGATGATATGCTGCGTCAACAATTTCATGGATGCCTCGTCCAGTTCAATGCCCAACGCTTCGAGATTTTTTTTGATGTTCGCCTTCCCTGACATTTTGCCTAACGCATAGGAACGTTCTCTGCCGAAACGCTCCGGCAATAAATCATTGTAATAGAGATTGCTCTTATTGTCGCCATCGGCGTGTATGCCGGCACATTGAGTAAATACATTATCGCCGATGATCGGTTTGTTCGATGGAATGCGAATGCCCGAATAACTTTCGACAATTTTACTGACATGCGTGATGTGATCTTCTTTGGTGTGAAGGGTTGCATGTAAATGATCGGTCAGCATCGCCATGATGCTCGACAAAGAAGGATTGCCTGCACGTTCACCCAATCCGTTGACAGTCGCATGAATGCCTCGAAATCCCGACATAGCGGCAATGAATGAGTTGGCAACGGCAAAATCATAATCATTGTGCGCATGAAAATCAAAATGAAGATCCGGATAGCGATCGACCATTTCTTTGCAATAAATGCCGGTTTGATACGGATTCAATATGCCAAGAGTGTCAGGCAGCATGAAGCGCTTGACAGGCCATTGGGAAAGTCCCTGAATCATAAAATGAACATAATCGGGCGAATGTTGAATGCCGTTAGACCAATCTTCCAGATAGACATTGACCTGAATGTTATTCTGCTCGGCATAGCGAATCACGTCGATACTCTCCGCCAAATGTTGTTCGGGAGTTCGATGCAGTTGTTCGGTGACATGTTTCAATGACCCTTTGCAAAGCAAGTTCAACACCGTGGCGCCGGTTTGTTTCATCCAATCAACGGTGATATGCCCATCCACAAAGCCCAGCACTTCGACACGGGAAAGATAACCTCGACTTTTAGCCCATTGAATGATGCGGGTGACGGCTTCCAGCTCACCTTGTGAAACACGTGCGGAAGCCACTTCAATGCGATCGACCTGAACATCTTCCAGAAGCAAACGGGCAATACTGACTTTCTCATTAGTGGCAAACGATACCCCGGAAGTTTGTTCCCCATCTCGCAAGGTAGTATCCATGATTTCGATGGAAGGATGAATGGTTGCTGCGTTCATTGCATAATCAGTATAAAAATAAACAATGACAACATGTGATGAATGAATTCATTCCGAAAGAAGAGTTCATTTCAATGTATCTAAAAAACATCATTGGATAAGCAGAGCAAACCTGAGTTGCTCTGTGCTCATCCAATGGAAATAAAATCAGGTGTTCATTCCGCCACAAACGTGAATAACCTGACCGGAGACATACGAAGAAAGATCAGATGCTAAGAAAAGAGAAACTTTTGCCACTTCGTCAGGAGTGCCGCCTCGCTTCAAAGGAATAGCTTCAGCCCATTTGGCACGTTGTTCGGCTGTGAGTGCATGCGTCATTTCTGTTTCGATAAAACCCGGCGCAATGGCGTTGGCGCGAATGTTTCGCGAACCAAATTCTTTCGCTACCGATTTTGCCAAACCAATCATGCCAGCTTTAGAAGCCGAATAATTAGCTTGTCCCGCATTGCCGGAAACGCCCACCACGGAACTCATGTTAATAATGCTTCCGCTCTTTTGACGAACCATGGTTGGAATCACTGCATGAGTAAAATTAAAGGCAGACTTAAGATTGACATTGATGACCATATCCCATTGTTGTTCGGTCATTCGCATCATTAACCCGTCGCGAGTGATGCCGGCATTATTGACAAGAATGTCAATGCGTCCAAATTCTTTCACAATATCATCCACCACTTTATGTGTGTCGTCAAAATTAGCGGCATTGGATGCGTACATTTTTGCTTTGACGCCAAGAGCAATCAATTCATTTTCGGTTGCTTTTGCCACGTCATCATAGGCTAAATCAGTAAAAGCAATGGAAGCTCCTTCTTCAGCAAAACGTAATGCAATGGCCTTCCCGATTCCACGTGCAGCTCCGGTAATCAGAGCTACTTTTCCTGATAATAATTTCATGTTCGCTTTGTTTAGATTTGTAAAATAGATGTCAATACAAAGATAATGATTTTTTTAACTGCCACAGAGCCTCTCTTCTCCTAAAGCTGAGCTTCTTTGATTCGTTCAGCATTTTCAGCCACAATCAACTTATCAATGATGGGTTGAAGATTGCCATCCATGATGTTTGGCAAATTATATAATGTCAGATCAATACGATGATCCGTGACTCTGCTTTGAGGATAGTTATAAGTACGAATTTTAGCCGAACGATCGCCCGTTGAAACCATCGTCTTGCGTTTGGATGCAATGTCGTCCAGATATTTCTGATATTCCATGTTGTAGATGCGACTTCGCAATTCAATCATTGCTTTGGCTTTGTTTTTCAATTGCGATTTTTCGTCCTGACATTGTACCGTGATGCCGGTTGGCAAATGGACTAAACGAATGGCAGAATAGGTCGTGTTGACTGATTGTCCCCCGTGACCCGAAGCACAAAAAATATCCACTCGAATATCCGATTCTTTAATATCCACATCAAATTCTTCGGCTTCAGGCAAAACGGCAACAGTAGCGGCAGAAGTGTGGACACGACCTTGCGTCTCTGTGGCAGGCACACGTTGAACACGATGAACTCCCGACTCATATTTCAAAATGCCATACACACCTTCGCCTGATATGGTCATAACGATTTCTTTGTATCCGCCGGCAGTTCCTTCGCTGAAATTGGTCACCTGCACTTTCCAGCCTTTGCTTTCGCAAAACTTGACATACATTCGGTATAAATCACCGGCAAAAATAGAAGCCTCATCACCTCCGGTGCCGGCTCTAATTTCCATGATGGCATTTTTAGCATCTTCGGGATCATCAGGAATGAGCAACAACTTAATCTTTTCTTCCAGATCCGGCAACTCCTGCTGAATGGCATCCATTTCTTCTTTTGCCAAATCGCGCATCTCTTGATCGCTCTCCGACTCAAGGATCATTTTCGCCTCTTCCAAATGCTGTAAGCGTTGTTGGTATTCTTTTTGAGCTGTGATAATTTTTTCCAAATCATGATATTCTTTGTTGAGTTTTACAAACCGTTGTCTGTCAGCAATAACAGACGGGTCGGTGATCAACAAAGAAATTTCATCAAAACGTTGTGATAATCCTTGCAAGCGCTCTAAAATCGTATTATGGTCCATACCTTCTGTTTAAATTCTAATGCAAAGGTACGATTTTTTGAGCGCCCTTCCATATCAGGCCAATCCCCTGCCGGCCAATTTAAACCAATTCCAACCTACTATGACAAAGAAAATAAGAACTAAAAAAGGAACATACCATTTTCGTTCTTTTTTCCCTGTCTGTGTCATTCCGTAAGCGGCAAAGGCAAGTAAAAAAGGAACCGCTGGTAAATGGAATCGCTCCGACTGAGCAAACGCACTTTTGGCAATGATTAGCAAGTAGGTGATCATAAAAGCAATGATCAAAAGATGTTCCCGCCATTGATGTCGTTTGATTAACAACAATAAAGCAGCTATAACAAAAAAACTATACACATTGCGATCGAAATAGCCGCCTGAAAACATCATTTGATTCTTTTGTTCATCATTAGCCAATGTAAAGGTAGGGAAAGGCATGGTAAAAATCATCGGCAAAAAGAGGGCCACAGTGCCGTATCGGGCATAATCATTTCCTCCTTGTTCTGTAGAGCGCCAACGATAACTCTGAGTCTGATTTTGATTTCGATACTGATACAATTCCTCCACTTCATTAGCCATGCGCGTTGTGAGGAAAAGACTGAGGAAAAGAATCACCCATCCGCTGATCATCAGGCGTTTGCCCCATTTTTTAATGTGTTGTCCTTTTGAAAAAACCAATGCAGTGATCAAGGCAAAAATAGCCGTAATTCCAAGGGCTGTTCGAAACAGAAAAAAGATCAAAATCATCGACACTGTCCAAACAAAATTTTTGATGTTGAACCGTTCATCCCTCAACAACTGATCGGCATGTTCAGCAAACGCCACCACAAAAAAGATCATCATGGTTTCTTTGAGATGAATGCCCACGTAGAAAAAAAAGTTTGGCAACAACATAAACATAATGCCTGCCAATCGACCTGCCGATTCTCCAAAGTTACGCCCCGTCAAACGATAAAGCAACACAGCCGTCCAGGCACTAAAAGCTGCATGAACAAGACGCTGTAAAATCAATGACGAACCAATGGTCAAATCGAGAAACGACAACCAGAGCGGAAAGCCCATATCGGAGACATCCATCCCTTTGTTGGCAAAAATGGACAAGAATTGACCTTGGGTTATTAAATGAGCAAAGTTTAAACCGTTGGCAACATACCCATGAGAATCAGCAGCAGCAAACTCAAATGGTTCACCGCTCATATACATATAAAAGAAATAGGCAAACACCACCCAAATGGCATGGATGAGCAAGGATGTTGTAAACAATTCTTTGGTGAACTTTTTTTCGCTGAAACGTCGCCAACGTTTGGAAAGCAGTTGAGTAAAATAAAAAAAGCCCACTGCTTCGGCCGTAGCAAAAACCATCCAGATAAAAGGCAACAAATGCTTATAAAAAATAACGCTGACCGCCACTAATGTCAGGAAGAAAAGCGCTATGGCTTTTGAACTGAAATAGGACGGAAGAAAAGGATTTTCCTGTGGAGGAAGGTTATTTTCCATAGCAACTAGTTAAGGCATGTTGATCACTACGACGATCATCGAAGAAAAAAGCTTTCAACGACGCTTGGGTTTCGATTTCTTTTGTACACTCCACCCGAATTTACCGATTTCTTCGCCTAAACGATAATAATGACCATGCGAATAGGCAATCAATTTGGCTGCTTTCATGTTAAACTGTCCCGTCTCTTGATCAATATATTGCTCGTCAGCCTGAATATTAAGCACTTCGGCAATAAACATATCATGTGAACCCAACGAAATTTTTTCTTTGATGCGGCATTCAATGCTGAGCGGCGCTTCCATAATGATTGGAGCCTGAACCGTTTTTGATTTACCAGGCGTGAGTTGCATGGCCTCAAACTTTTGATGATCCTTTCCCGATCGAACGCCACACCAATCGGTGGCAAAAGCCATAGCCTCATTGGTTAGATTAATGACAAAATCGCCTGCCTGCTCAATGAGATGATGAGAATGGCGTTCCGGCCGAACGGAAATATAACACAACGGAGGATTTGTGCAAAGCGTTCCCACCCAACTGATCGTGATGATGTTATATTCATCAACATGCGTTCCACAACTTACCAGCACTGCCGGCAAGGGATAAATCATGGTGCCGGGTTTCCAATCGGCTTTGGTGTGCGTTGACTCCATCTTGAATGCATCGTTCGGTAAATCTGTCATGAGCCTATTCGGTTGGTTGTTTCAATCTAGTTGGATAATCAAAAAAAAATGGATGGTTCTCACCCATTTCAATGCATCATTTAATTTTGATCTCATCGCCCACCATCATGCGTTCGCAATAATGACAACGCAGCGTCAAAGGATTTCTATCAACCAGTTCAAAACGGGTATTGATGGGTTGATGGTTGGTAACACAATTGGGATTCCCACATCGAACAATGTCTTCAATCAGATCAGGAATGGCCAGTTTCTTTTTCTCTTTCACTTCGTAGTCTCTGATGATATTGAGTTGAGCATCAGGAGCAATAAGAGCAATTTTATTGATATCCTGTTCGGTAAAAAACTGATCAGAAACCTTGATAATGCCTTTGGAACCCAACTTTTTGCTTGCTAAATTATTGCCGATCGTGATTTGATTGGGAAGTTTCTCCAAATGCAAAATAGAAACTACCATAAACAACTTATCGGAAGGAATATGATCAATCACGGTTCCATTCTTCAAAGCAGCCACCATTTTTACTTCTTTCAATTTCATCAGGCCTTCTTTTTTTTAGAAAATAACCCACCCAATATTGAATGTAACGGCGCTTCGATCGAGGGCTGCCCAACGATTTGGCACCGGATCGGGAATTTGATCATTGGTTGAATAAGGTTCCCAATGCGACACATGCTTTATTTCGTAGCCCAGTGACGAAGTCAAACAAGTCTTACCCAGAAAGAATTTGTATCCAATCCCGACGGTTGCCCATTCACCTGGCTCAAACGCTCTCCACCAGGAAAAACTTCCGCCCAGCTTTGCAAAAACAAACGGTGTGTTTTTGGCATCCTTAAAATATCCTCTCAAATCAAGGTAGATCGGTAAAGAATTGGCATTCGGTTCCATGTAACGCTCGTAGGCAATGCCGATGCCTGCCGCATAATTGGGAGTAAAAAAATAACCCACATTCATCGCCAATGAATAAGACATCGGTTGATAATTATCGTAAATTGAGCGGGTTATTTTGTTATAACTAAATGGTGGCAACGGATAATTAGTAGCTAAAAAGCCAATGCCATAATTTACTTCAGGAATAAAATACAAATTGCTGTTTTTATTCGGATCACGATCTTGACTAATAAATTGATTTTGTGCCGAGAGTGAAAATAACACTCCGAAAACAAACAGCAATAAAGAAATGTTCCGTTTCATACGATTATTTAACTTTTATGGTTTCACAACTTCTTCTTTACTCTTTTTAGCGATGCACGGGTGCAATCATTCCCGAGTAACCGCACAACACCCATCGGCATGAGACATTGACTTCACGAAAGCAGTTCCAACGAATAAGCGATCACAGCCTGACGAATAAAAACCCCGTTGAGTGCCTGTTGGAAATAATATGCTTTGGGATTATTATCCACATCCTCATCGATTTCCGTAACACGCGGCAATGGATGCAGAACGCGCAGATTGGGTCGGGTATTTTCCAACATTTTATTTTTCAATGAATAGGCATTTTTCACTTTTTCATATTCCATCAAATCGGTAAACCGTTCCCGTTGCACGCGGGTCATGTACAGCACATCAGCTGCATTAATGTTTTCGTTCAACTCATTGTATTCATTAAAAGGAATGGCACGATCGCGACAAAATTTTTTATATTCATTCGGCAATTGCAACTCCTGCGATGACACAAAATGGAAATAAGGCGAAAAATGGGACATGGCCATGAGCAGAGAATGAACGGTGCGACCATACTTCAAATCGCCGACCATAAAAATATGTAAATGATCAAGTCGTCCTTGCGTTTTTTGAATGGAATAAAGATCAAGCAAAGTCTGTGTAGGATGCTGATTAGCACCGTCACCGGCATTAATGACAGGGACAGACGCCACTTCCGAAGCATAGCGCGCCGCACCTTCCAACGGATGACGCATCACGATGAGATCGGCATAATTGCTCACCATTTTGATGGTGTCTTTCAGCGTTTCTCCTTTGGAGGAGCTGGAAGTAGAAGCATCCGAAAAACCAATGATACGACCTCCGAGACGATTGACCGCTGTTTCAAAACTAAGCCTTGTGCGGGTTGACGGTTCAAAAAACAGGGTTGCAATTACCTTGCCCTGCAATAAGGACGAATTGGGTTGTTCTTCAAATCGTTTAGCCAATTCCAACAGACGGAGAATTTCGTCTTTAGAATAGTCATTAATAGAAACTAAACTTTTGGGCATAAATGAACGGCAATAAATTTGAGTTGAATCGCGGAACCGAGCAAGTTCTTCACAACACCATTTCCTACGAACTCTTCAACCAACAAAATTAATGCTTTTTGTCAAGATCATCGTAGCACAGAAGCAGATTGTCAGTTTTTTTTATTTTTTTTGCACCATCAATGTATTCTCTCTTTCCATGGGCAATGGGAAAAGAGAAGAAACAAATTTTTCACTAAATCACACATTTAACACACGGTACGATGGATCCAATTTTTCTCATCGGATATATGGGCAGCGGCAAAACCACCATTGGTCAACTGATTGCCAACGAACTGAACCGTCAATTTATTGATTTGGATCGATGGATTGAAAATCGATATCACCAATCCATCCATGATCTCTTCGAGAAACACGGTGAAGATTGGTTTCGAAAAGCTGAACATGACAATCTGGTAGAAATTTCTTTTTTTCAGAATGTTGTCATTTCAACCGGAGGTGGTGCCGCCTGTTATTTTCAAAATATGGACTGGATGAATGATCACGGGATCACCATTTATCTCTCCGTGCCGGTGGAACTTTTAGCAGTTCGCCTGCGAACAGCCACATCCAAACGTCCCTTGTTAAAGAACAAAAGCGAAGACGAAATCAAACTGTTCATTGAAAACAGCTTAAAAGCCCGCGAGCCTTTTTATCGCTTGGCTCAACTGCAAATTGAAATAACGTTGGAAGATCCAATCACAACAGCAAAGCGCATTGTAGAGTTACTGAAGGCTTCCACCACGAGAACTTAAAAAAACAAGGCCAAAGCAAGATCGTTACGAAAAATGAGTGACAAAATAGTGAAGCGACTCCAAGATTTCCTCTTCTTTTACATGTTGATTGATAAGCACATCACCAAATTGACGCAACAAAGTAACATTTATTCCTTCTGCATCGTTCTTTTTGTCATGATTCATCCAGCCGATCAGTGCAGAAAAATCGGAAGCTTCAACACGAAAAGCTCCGTAATGTTGGCGGACATAGTTCGTCATTTGTTCAAGAACCGCCTTAGGGAAACCACCCTTTTCAGTGGACAGATAAAGCTCACACACCAACCCATATGCAACGGCATACCCATGCAACAACGGACGTGAAGTGGTATGCGAAAAACTTTCAAAAGCATGGCCGAAAGTATGTCCCAAATTAAGCGCTTTGCGGAGGTTCTGTTCTGTCGGATCCTTCTCAACAATGGCTTCTTTGACAGCAATGGATTGCTCAACCAAGGTTGCAAGTAGCTGATAATCGATGGTTTCTTCTATCGAGAAATCCATTAATCCGTGCCAAGCATCGTATGAAGAGAGCAATGCATGTTTCAACATTTCCGCCCATCCCGACAAAAAGTTTGAATGATCCAAGGTCATGAAAAACGGAGGATACAAGATAACGGCTTCTGAAGAACGAATCACTCCAATTTCATTTTTCAATCCATCAAAATTGACGCCTGTTTTTCCTCCAACAGCAGCATCCACAGCGCCTAACAGCGTGGTCGGAACATTGAGATAACGAATGCCACGCTTAAAAGTAGAAGCAGCAAACCCACCTAAATCAGTAATCATGCCACCGCCTAAATTGATCAACAAAGAATGACGTGTAGCCTGATGCGTGGATAAGTAATGCCAAACCAAAGAAGCCGATTCAATGGTCTTATGCACATCGCCTGCAGGAATTTCAATGATCGGATACGATGAATGAACCGATGGCAAACAGAAACGGGATGTATTGGTGTCCACCAACAAAAAGACCAAATCAGGATTCAATCGATCGATTTGATGGCGTAATTCCCGATCAAGATCGGTGGTTATGATGACAGATTTACTCATATTCAAAGGAACAAACAACAGTTTTTTAAACAAGAAACAAAGGCAGACATTCCGATGACCACCTTCCTTCAGAAACGCAAAGGTAAAAAAAGATTTGATTGCATGAGTGGTTGATCCATTCACTCAAGAGCAACCGAGATGCTTAACTCTTATCCACCAACCGATAATTCTCAGCGCTGTAGCGATCGCCAATGTTAGGATATTGAACCAGCAACTGATCGATGTCGTTGAAATCCTGTGGAGTCATCACCACATCAACGGCAGCAGCATTTTCCATCAAATAGTTTCTGCGTTTGGTGCCCGGAATCGGAATGATATTGGAGCCTTTTGCCAGTACCCATGCCAATGCCAATTGAGCAGGTGTACATCCTTTTCTGCGTGCGATGTCGGCAAATCCATCCGCCAACTTTTGATTGTTATCAGCATGTTCCGCTTGATAACGCGGTAACGACATACGAAAATCAGTTTTCTTCAACGATTTCACGTCCAATTTGTTCGTCATCAATCCGCGCGCCAATGGACTAAATGGAACAAACGTTACGCCTAACTCATTGCAAGTAGGCAGAATCTCTTTTTCAACATCCCGTGTCAAAATAGAATATTCACTTTGCAATGCACTGATGGGATGCACTGCACAAGCCTTTCGGAGGTTTACGGCTGAAACTTCCGACAAACCCAGAAATCGCACTTTCCCTTCTTCTACCAATCGAGCCATAGCGCCGACCATTTCTTCAATCGGGATGGTTGGATCCAACCGATGAGCATAATAAAGATCGATGACATCCGTTTGCAAACGTCGCAGACTTGCTTCGACAGCTTTTCGCATATACGTTGGTGACCCATCAAAAATGGTTTGTGAAGCGTTGGCACCTGCGATGGAACGAAAACCAAATTTCGTCGCAATAACAATTTTACTCCGATTGGGTTTCAGGACTTTGGCAATGAGTTCTTCATTTTTACCGTTGCCGTAAATGTCAGCAGTATCCCAAAATGTAATGCCGATTTCAATGGCTTTTTCCAAGGTGGCGATGGACTCGTTGTCATCCGGTTCTCCGTAAGCATGACTCATGCCCATGCATCCTAATCCTATAGCAGGAAGATCAATGCCTGTCTTTCCTAATTTTCTGTATTGCATCGTGATGTTTTTTAATGAAGTGTCGGGCTGTTTCAACACAAAGATAAGCTTTTTTGAGATGAAAAAATGCACCGACTAAATCAGCTTTTTAAAATCCCGTTCCGATTGACCCATAAAAACACGATCCACCATGGTAGACCATCAATAAAAAAATGATCCGAGGCGATTGTCACCTCCATTTAAAAAAAACAAAAAAGCCTGAAAACAAACAAGTTTTCAAGCTTCTTAAATATGTCGGGGTGAGAAGACTCGAACTTCCGACCTCCACGTCCCGAACGTGGCGCGCTAGCCAACTGTGCTACACCCCGAAATATATTTATTGAGCCGGCGGAGCCGGTTGTTGAGGCTGTGCAGGTTGTGCGTTATGATTAAAATCAGGAACTGCCGTTTTTGAAGCTTCTTCCTGCTGAGCAGCAGCCGCTCCCTCAGGGATGGGAGAAGTAGTTTTGGATGATTGTTTTTCGACCACTCCGGTTGAAATGATAGCAAAAACTACCATCACGGCGGCCAATGTCCAAGTAGCTTTTTCTAAGAAATCGGTTGTTTTACGAACGCCCATGATTTGATTGGATGACGAAAAACCGGAAACCAATCCTCCTCCTTTTGAATTCTGAACAAGCACTACCAGCACTAAAAGAATGGCAGCCAAAACAATCAAAATGATGGATAAAGTGTACATACTATTATGATTTATGCGTAGTTGCTAAAATTTTCTCAATGAAACGAATTTGGTCTGCAAAGTAAACACTTTTTTCTGGAATTTTCAAATATAATTGTTGCAATATTTCAAGCGCTTTCTCAAATTGTTTATCACGAATATATTGTTTTGCCGTTTCTTCGTTGTACAGATCGGCTTCCTTTTCGGGAGGCCTTGACGGAACATTGGTAACGGACAATGATTGTTCATGAAGGGTCTCTTTCGCTTTTTTGCGAGCTTCTTTCAGTTTTTGCGCCAGACTTTTCAACGATTCCGTCGCAGGAAGAGGCGATCCAATGGTTTCGGCAGCAAAATAATCGCTTCCAAATGCATTATAAATCAACGATTGTGGTTCGGCATGTTCTTCAAAACGAAGTTTTTTCTCCGGAAAGAGCAGAAAATAGAGTTTTCGTCGATCAATGCAATAAGTAGCAGTCCGTCTGATTTCCCGTTCCAATCTTACATCGTTGGTGTTTTGCAGGCTTTTCAACAACAACATACGTGCAATGGGGAAATAAGGATAAGCATCACAAAGTTCACGTAATGCCACCGCTTCCGGTTCCTTGAGCGATTCAGGATGTTCCATCCACGAAGTAAATTCATTCACTGTCATAACCGTGTTACCATTTAGCAACAGTCTGATTGTAAATATCCTCCACCAATTCTTTGATCATAACTTCCAACAACTGATCCTGAACTTGATTGAGCATGAGGCTGCTTGAAAAAGTTTGAGAGGCAGAAAAAGAGGTATCAAAATTCTCTTTCTCATTTTTGGTATTCACAAAATGCACTTTGATCGTCAGGGTCAATCGTGTTTCACCCGCTAACCCGCTTGTTTGAATAGCTAAAGGCGTCAAATCATATCCCGTGATTTCTCCATCGATCTGTAAATCACCATTTCGACTGACAGGCTGCAACCTCGTACGCTGTGCAAAGATGTTTTGCAACGCATCATTAAAATTTTGAGCCAACGGAGGATAGACCAATGGAGCATTGTTTGGAAAGTTGGCAATAGTGATGGTTTTAATTTTTGAATAATCGATGGAAGAACCGTTGAACTTGTATGAGATGGAACACGAAACCATCGTGAGAACCATCAACAACAATGCAATCACGCTAATCTGATGACCATTCCAACGTTTCAGACCTTTGCTTTTCATTTTGCCGGTTTGATTTTATAATTGCATTTGGTATTCCCTCTTAAAATGCTGTTGAGTTTTCCCTGAATCATTTGACGCCGGATAGGAGAAATGCGGTCGATGAACAGATGTCCTTCAATGTGATCGTACTCATGTTGAATGACTCTGGCAATAAACCCCTCAAACGTTTCATGATGCGTAACAAACTGTTCATCCTGATAGGTCAATTCGAGATGATTAAAGCGAGGCACTAATTCATGAATTCCCGGCAAACTCAAACATCCTTCTTCTTCATTTTGCGTATTGCCACTCAACTCCATGATCTGTGGATTGATCAACGTGCGTTTAAAATCTTTGAGCTCCGGCTTGGTATCGGCCACCAAAGACAAATCGACAATAATAAGCCGAATGCTCAATCCTACCTGCGGCGCCGCCAATCCGATTCCGTCAGCATGTGCAAGCGTATCATGCATGTTTTCAATCACTTCTGCCAGATTAGGATAATCAGGTTCAACAGGCAAAGCCACCTTGCGTAACACAGGCTGTCCAAAAGTATAAACTGGATAAATCATATTCGTTTAAGCATTATAATTATCATAAAACAATATCCCCATCAGAACCCGAGGAGTTACAACCGAAGGGTTTCAAGATAGGACTGCAACAAAATCGTTGCGCTGATTTGATCAACCAACGCTTTGTTTTGACGATCTTTTTTTTTCAAACCTCCTTCCAACATGGCCTGGTGTGCCAATTTAGAAGTAAATCGTTCATCAACCATAACAATCGATTGGTCGGGGAAGCGCTTTTTGAGGCCATTGACAAAAGGAGTAATGAAACGCATGGACGCTGATGGTTCGTTGTTCATTTGTTTTGGCAAACCAATCACGACCACATCCACCGTTTCTTTTTCAAAATAATGAGCTAAAAAATCAAATATTTCCGCCACAGCAACCGTCGTCAAGCCGTTGGCAGTAATTTTCAAAGGATCTGTGACTGCAATGCCAACTCTTTTTTGCCCGTAATCAATAGCTAAAATTCTCCCCATGAGATCCAAATTAATCTGCAAAGTTAATATAAACCACGCAGAAAAATAGGGTTAAGCATGGTTTTGACAATTATTTAATGCAGCCCTCGTCATGAAAATACCATACTGATGATGGTTGAAAAGGGCATCTCGCTTAACGCATGCGCTTTTTGACAGCATCCGACAAAAGTGCCATTTTTCGCAAGAGCCGAATCATGCCGGCCACATTGTTAATGTGAAACTTTGCTAATGAAGGACTTGCTCCGATACGAATGGTGTAAGCTTTGTCAAGAATAATTCTGAACATGGATTCATCCGTTCGATCATCTCCTGCAGCAAGCAGAAAATCATAATGCGTTTGCTGTAAAAAACGTTTGATAGCCTCTCCCTTGTCATACCTTCCACATTTTACTTCCAACACTTTATGACCATACAAAATTTCAAAATCGGTTTTCTGACGAATCATTTCTTCCAGTTTGTCACGCAGCTCATGCACCCGCACTTTGGCAATTTCTGTTTCGGCATTACGATAATGCCACACCAGACTGCCTGATTTTTCTTCAATGAACGTTCCTTTACATCGATTCACATAATCTTCCAATATTGGACGCACTTTCACTTTCCAAGCATCATTGGTGATGACTGTTGATTCCCAGACGGATCCCGCTTTTTTGATGAAATAGCCATGTTCGGCAACCAACGAAATGGGAAGATCGCCAAATTGCTGATCCAAAAATTGTTTATCGCGGCCACTGATTATCACCACTTCATTTTTAGGATCTGACGCCAGTTTTTCAATCACTTTCAAAGTTCGTTTCGGCAATACCGCCAATTCAGGCAATCGAGCAAAAGGAACAAGAGTGCCATCATAATCCAAAAATAAAATTCTTTTGTCGGCTTGTTGATAATCTGTCGTCATCGATTGCACAATAGTTTCATCGATAAAACAGGCCTGCATGGTATGCTGCAATTTTTTGATATCAAAAGTCTGATTAAAAAAGTCGTACGCCCAATGAAAGACATCATATTCCATCAAACGCCGTTTCATCTTTTCGATGCGACGGTGTTTTTCGGCATCTTTACACAGCAACGCCTCGTTGATGGTATTCGCCATCTCTGTACGGTCGAATGGATTGATCAGCATGGCTTCACTCAACTCATCAGCAGCTCCGGCCATTTCGCTGAGAATCAAAACGCCTTCATGAGTAGTCTGACAGGCTACAAATTCTTTGGCAACCAGATTCATTCCATCGCGCAACGGCGTGATTAAAGCCACATCACTCAGGTTATAAAGCGCTACCATTTCTTTGAAAGGCAACGAACGATATTGATAAATAATCGGTCTCCACGACAACGAACTGTATTTCCCATTCAGTCGTCCCACCGTAGCTTCAATCTCTTTTTTCATGTCCCGGTATTTTTTGATGTTATCGCGTGACGGGACAACGACAAAATTGAACATAACCTTCTTGTGCCATTCGGGATAAGTTTCAAGAAATGTTTCGTACCCTTGCAATCTGGCTAATAATCCTTTAGAATAGTCCAACCGGTCAACAGAGAAAATCAATTTTTGATCGTTAAGGACTGCCTGTACTTTGTTTTTTTCGGTCATCACGCCGGAAGAAGTGCAGGCTGAATGAAACTTATTGTAATCAATTCCGATGGGAAATGCATCTGCTTTCACCATTTTCCGATGCGTATATATTTGATTTTGACGACACTCGTAATGCGTGGTACGTTTCACCGATTTGATGAAATGCTCCATATAATCGTTTGTATGAAAACCAATCAGATCAGCGCCCAACATCCCTTTAATCAACGATTCGCGCCATTGTCGCGGCAACAGTCTAAAAAGCTCAAACGACGGAAAAGGAATGTGAAGGAAAAACCCGATGGTAGCATCCGGAAAATGCCGATGAATCAATTCAGGCAACAGAAGTAATTGATAATCATGAATCCATATAAAATCGCCCGGTTGAATCGTTTTTGACAAGGCAGCAAAGAATAACTCATTCGCTTCTTTGTACGCTTCAAAATAACTCTCCTCAAACACGGCATACGACGGGAAATAATGAAACAACGGCCACAACAAATCGTTGCAAAAACCACCGTAATACAACTCATTGGTACGATGCGGAATTTCAACGGGAACAATATCAAATTGTTCATTTTCAATCGTTCCCCATGAAGTGACATCCAGCGGCATTTCACCGGTTCCAACCCACACAATTTTATTGTCGATAAACTCACTTCGGGTTTGCCGTAAATTTTCAGACAAAGCCAGAATTGCCGAAACGAGGCCACCCGCGTTTTGCATCGCACGATAACCTTTTTTTGTTTTGACAAACTTGAAAGGAAGCCGATAAGCAGCAATCACTAACCGTTCAAAATGATTCACTTGATCCATCATCTTATCTTTTAGTCATTTACTATGGAATGAAATCGCTTTCGGAAAATCTTGTTCCCTCAAAATAAACAGCATAAATCTCATCACGATCGGCATCAGAGGAAAAGACACACATCAACGAGGCAGCCATTCCCAAAATGAAAGAAAGTGATGAGAGAACGTTCCTTTCAGAATAGGATGAACATCCCCAGCTGCATGGAAGATAGGTTCAGCGCAAAACGAACGGACAAATTCGCACTGATTTAGGGCTTAATAAACTTTGATGTTTTTCGTTCATTGGAAAACATCATCGCTGTGTTGATTAATGCTAAATGAGAATAAGCCTGAGGAAAATTCCCCAACAATCGTTTCGACTTAAAATCGATGTCTTCGCTGAACAATCCGACATGGTTGGCGCAACGAAGCAATTTTTGAAAAATAGTCTCCGCTTCATCCTTTCTGCCAATGCGAACCAACGCCTGAATCAACCAAAACGTGCCAATCGTAAAAGAGGAAGAAGGCAGTCCGAAATCATCCTGATTAATATACCGATACATCAAATCGTCGCGAAAAAGCGTTTTTTGACATGCCAATACCGTACGTTCAAATTTAGGATCATGCGCATCGATAAATCCGTATTCGGCCATCAAAAGCAGCGAAGCATCAAGACTTTCATTGTCATAAGTTTGAGTAAACGTTTGAAGATGTTCTTTCCATCCATGAGTCAACACGTCCGATTTGATGTTGTCGGCAATCCGGCTCCACACGCCAACATAATAAGATTTATTGAGCAATTGGGCAATTTTGATGGCTCTGTCCATGGCTACCCAACACATGATTTTGGAAAAGACAAAATGTTTTTCTTCATTACGAATTTCCCAAATGCCCTGATCGGGTTTATCCCACACAGCCACCACCGTACGAATAATATTTCGAACAATTTCCCACATTTCTTCAATTTCGTCGAGCATGCCAGGGAAATAATTATAATACTGATAAATGACATTCAGTAAATAACCAAACACATCGTTTTGATGTTGTGCAAAAGCGTTATTGCCGATGCGAACCGGTTTAGAGTTTTCGTAGCCATCAAGATGAGGCAGACTCACCTCTTTCAAATTCCGTTCGCCGCGAATGCCATACATGATTTGAAAGGTATCGTGTTTGGAACGCAAAATTCCTTTGATGTAACCCATAAAACGTTTTGCCGCCTGATTGTGTCCCATTGACAAGAGCGTATCAATGGCCATAGAAGCATCCCGAAGCCAGCAAAAACGATAATCCCAATTACGCACTTCACCAATGGTTTCGGGCAAACTGGTCGTCAGAGCTGCCAGGACGGCTCCCGTCGATTGAAAAGATAACATCTTTAAGACCAAGATGCTTCGAGTCATCTCTTCGGTGTATTTTTCAAACTTTTTCGATCGGTTCGCAAGGTTTAGCCAATATACTTTAGTACGTTGAAACTCAATGTAAACTCGCTCCAGATCGATCGGAATGATTTTTTGATTGTACGAGAGCAACAAGAAACGATGGTGTTTCAATTCCATTTCTTTTCCCTCAATGATGGCCTCAAGCGGAAAATCGGAATAAAGATAAACACAATCAGTCGGGTTTACTTTTGAGTAACTCCGAATGTAATCGTCTTCAATCACATGAACCACACTTTCGGCGCCGTAATTCAAAACCGGTTGATAAGAAATTTTAAAAGAGGGATTGCCGGAGGAATAACGAATGTAACGATATATTTCGGGAGGCGTAAAATATTCCTGTTCTGTCTTGTAACGAGGCATAAAATCGATGACGCTGAAACTCCCTTTTGGCGATTTATATTTAGTAACCACCACATTGGTATGATACATGTAGTTTTGAGTAACCACATATGAATCATCCACTTGAATGCTAAAATGTCCCCCTTTGTGCGTGTCGAGAATGGCAGCAAACACAGAAGGCGAATCAAAATCAGGCAGACAACACCAATCGATGCTCCCGTTTTTTGAAATCAGTGCCGCACTGCGACAATTTCCAATAACAGCATAATCTAAATTATCCATCGTGCTTTGAACCGTTAATTCGTCTGAACAACGCATCAGGCATTCTTGTGGCTAATTTAAGAAAATTTGAACGGAATCCTTCTTTTGATTAACACATAAAAAGATGATTTAACGAATAAACGAAAGCCAAAGACGATAAAAGCCCATAAAGAAAGAATAAATGGATTTCGTTGATGATCAAAACAAAACAAGGATTAAAGACCAATCAATCCCATCCATTCTTGCCGACTTTTCACATGCACGTTCAAAGAACAACCTTTTTTGTACTGAAAAAAAGGATGCACTCAAATTGGCTTATCAATCAACGAATCTGCCGTTAAGAAGGGAACAAAAAGAGATTATGGATGCATGCCCAATGCCGTGATATACCCTTTATTGATGGAACAATGTGAAAATTGAATAAGCTCAAGCAATTCGTTTAAGCTGGCTTTGACACTGTCTTGCGAAGGTCTGTATTTTCGAATGTCGGCAAACGATGAGCGATCTTTTTCGGTAAAAGCAATGACAGCATCCCATCCTTTAGGTTTTTGAAAAGAAACCATGCCTCGTGTGTTCTCCATTTTCTTGTAAGGCCAAAAGGTCCAACCCATATTGTTTCGATCCAACAATCGCCTGAATCCGGCAACCCATGCGTCTGTGTTTTCGCCTGTTTCGCCCATATAAAGCGGCAAATTCACTTTCGATCGAAAATCAATCAGATCCTGAATGTTTTGTTGCAACGTGTCGCACCAATAACGATGACAGGTGTACATCATTTTATTGTCAAATTTCGGATCGTTGAAAACAGTGAAATTCCCATCCCATTGAGCACCACCCAACAACACGATATGGTTTTTATCCACCTGACGAATGGAGGCAACGACTCTTTTGTAAAGTGGTTCCAACTGCCGATTCAACATGGCAAGATCAGGGAAATAAGGAGCAATAGGTTCGTTGAGCAAATCATAACCCAAAACCGTTGGATTGTTAGCATAATGGCGGGCGATTTTTTGCCAGATGGCACAAAATTCTTGTTGCGCCGACTCGTTCACCATCAACCATGGATAGCCGTAGCTATCGTCGATGTTATCGCCTGTCTGCCCACCCGGCGCATCGTGCATGTCGAGAATCACGTACAATCCTTCGGCATGACACCATGAAATGACACGGTCAAGCAACTCAAAACCACGATGCGGATTATTGCTTCCCATGTAATCTTCGTAGGTGAACAGTTTATAATGAAACGGAATACGCACCGTGTTCATGCCTGTTTGACGAATAAAATGAATGTCTTCGCGTGTAATGTAACGATCCTGAAACTGTTTCCAGAAATGATTCACAAACTCAGGTCCGACCATTTCTTTGAACGCCTCATCGATGGTACGAAAACAGTTTGTTTTGTCAAAAAGAAACATATATCCCTCAGGATTAAGCCAATTACCAAGATTAATGCCTTGAATCAAAAAAGGTTTTCCATCGGGCGCAATCAGGTTTTGTTTGTCAATGCGGAAAAAAGGAGAAGCAGTTGTGGATGTTGTTTTGGCAGAAACAGAAACAACACTCATTAAAAACAACCACAAAACAGCAAGATGATATAATGCTTTCATAAGTGAATAATTTGTTTTTAAAAGTCGTATGGAACTTGCCTAATAAACATTCTCTTGAGCATGAGCTATTTTATGGCTCGTTTCATCCGTTTTATACGATTTATTTTTTTTCTCTCAAGTCAATGGTACACACCTAATAAACATGGGCTTGAGCATGAACGGAAATTCAGAAAATAATTTTTGGTTTCGATGAGAGCGGGTTCACAAGCAATGAAGAGTTCAAACAAGATGGATTAAAAACAAGCAACCATTAAAAGAAGAAGACGTTGACTCAGGAACCCATTCGATTCAATGGATTCCTGAGAAGATCTATTTCGGCGATGATTTCATTAAAATGAATAAACTCTCACATAATCAATGGCATAAGTTTGCGGAAAAATAGAATCATCCACCCCTTGTGCTCCACCCCAATTACCGCCAATGGCCAAATTGAGAATAATGAAACAAGGATTATCAAACGGCCAGGTTGAAGCATTTTTGGTTGCCGGATTGTAGGTGTAATAAATATTTGATGGATCATCAATATAAAACCGAATAGCTACCGGCGTCCAGATCACTCCATAAATATGATATTGAGAAGAGCAAGTGCTCACATATTTCACACCGGTATTCACAGTGTTTCCATAACTTGACGGCGTATGAATGGATCCATGAATGTTTCCCTGATCATATCCCACCTCTTCCATAATATCCACTTCACCACATGCAGGCCATGGATTTGTAGTAATATCACTTCCTAACATCCAGAAAGCAGGCCAAACGCCTTTTCCTACGGGTAATTTAGCGCGCATTTCAATGCGTCCGTATGTAAATGACTCCTTTCCTTGTGTTTTAATACGACACGAAGTATAATCGCCAACACTTTGCCCTGCTCCTACTAATTTTGCTATAATGTACAAAACACCATTACTCACCGAATCGTTGCTGTTGGTATAATTCTCCAATTCATTATTTCCCCAACCATTTTGCCCTAAATCAAAACTCCATTTGCTCATGTCGAGAGTTGTGCCGTTAAACTCATCGCTCCAGGTTACATTCGTCGGAATATTGGATGGATTATAGTCCACACGCACCGCCACTTTATCGGAAGTAGCAGTGCCATTGCTGTTACTGGCAACTACCTGTACGGTATCAATGCCTACATTGCTAAAGGTATAGTTAAAAGTTAAATTGGCCGTTGTTCCTACCTGTTTCCCGTTGACATACCAAGTGTATTGCGTTGCGTTGACAGACGAAGCCTGAATGGAAAAAGGAATCCCTGCAACCGGAGGATTTCCGCCGGTGCTGATGGATGGCTTGGAAGGCATACTCGGCGCAACAATGACAGTGTATGGATCCGAAACAACCGTTGAGTTACCATTTGAAATGGTAACCGTTACTTTAAAAGTTCCCGCATTCTTCCAATTAATCATAACCGGATTTGTGTTACCCACTATGGAATCATTCACTTTCCATGACAATGTGTTTTGTGTTGAGGGAATGCTGTAAGTGCTCACATCTCCCTGATTCACTTGAGTCGGTCCTGAAATCACCGGTTTTGGCAATACATTGGGAGTGGTTCCTGTGGAGCATTGAACGATGATCAACAGGAACAATAGTGCTACAAAATGCTTCAATGTTTTCATACGTTTATTTTATTTTATGTTTTTTTCAAAGGATGTAATGGAATTCGTTCCATAAAAACGGAACACGTTTCACACCTCCAAAGCAATAGATTGCATTTATTCCCTTTCCATTATCTAATTAAAATGGTTGAAATAGAATGCGGCAAACTGTTTGTGAGTGCGGTTTTTCCGCTGACCCAAAGATGATAATCAATTTTCCTGTCGGTCGGATTCATGACGATCACGGCAATAGATCCATCTTTGTTGACGAAAGCCGTTGTGAGAAGAAAGCTACTGCTGGGTGAACTGACGATGCGTTTTGCTCCGGGACGAACAAATTTTGAAAACTGACCAATGTAGTAATAAATATTCGTATAAATCAGTTTACCGGTTTGAGTATCACCAATAATAGGGGCAAAACAATAATTTCCAACGTGATTCGGTCCGCCATGTTCGTCAAGCAACACATTCCAGTCGGTCCACCCAACCGTGCCGGCATTAAAATCGTGAATCATGGAACGTCCGTATTTTTCGCCGAGATTCCAATCGTGAACCTGATCCAGGTTAAAATGATCCACACATCCCTCGGTAAACAACAAATGCGTGTTTGGGAATGCTTCATGGACAAGACGTTCATTCTTAAACAACATATCACCGCCCGACCAAGATTCATACCAATGATAACCGATGCCCCAAACATATTTTGCAGCGGCAGGATCTTCCAAAACCACACTGGCACGATAATACATTAAATCACGATTATGATCCCATGCGATAATTTTTTTATTGCCCAACCCGTCGCGTGCCAAAGTGGGCCCGAGATAATTCTTGATAAAATCGCGTTCTTCTTGAGCTGTATAAATGCAAGACTCCCAAATTTGAGTAGCTAAAGGCTCGTTTTGAACCGTCATTCCCCAGATGGGAACTCCGTGAGCCTGATATGCCTTAATAAATTTCACAAAATAATTAGCCCACGCTTGACGATACTGAGGGAGCAATTGGCCTCCATGCAACATATCATCATTGGTTTTCATCCAGGCAGGAGGACTCCATGGACTTGCAAAAATCGTGAGATGACCGCCTGCAGCTGCCATGGCTTTTTTGATAAACGGGATGCGGTATTTTTCATCATGCGCCACACTAAACGTTTTCAATTGAGTGTCATGATCAGCCACATAGGTGTAACTTCCGCTGGAAAAATCGCAACTGTTGATGTTGGTTCTACCCAACGTATAGCCAATTCCCTTTTCAGGATTGTAGTAAGCCGTCAGCAACTCTTCCTGCGTTTTTTCGGGCAATTTGGCAAAGGTCTCTGCCGATGCATCTGTCAAAGCACCTCCAATGCCTAAAACGGTTTGAAAGGTTTTCGTTGGATCCACAAAAATCCATGTTCCTTCGTTCACTGCCTGCGAAGCAGGTTTCAATAAAAGTGACCCCGACGGAGACAAACGCAACGGCGTGTCTTTTGCGGTAGTATAAACTTCACATTTCTCCACCGCATTCGTAAGTTGTCCCCAAGTTGTTGTTGACACCAACAGCAGAGGAACTGTTAACAATTTAATCACCAATTTGATGTTCATAGCATATTGTTTTTGTTTATGGTTATATGGGATTCACCCTGAAAAACAGGGTTTCTGTTCACTTTCATTTTTCTATTGCCAAATAAATGTTCCGACAGCGCCCGACTGTAATGTTGGTGTAACCACTTTCCCATTGAAGCGGATGTTAAAGGTTGTAGCAGAAAAACCGGTATTTAATACAATCAACACTTTATTGCCGGCAGGCGTTTTAAAGGCCACATTAGGTAAATTATCGGGTTCAGATGAAGCGATGCGTACCGATCCCGGACGTACAAATTTCGCTGCGTGCGCAATGATGTAATAACTGACATTTCGAGTCACCGAAGTGCCAATGGTCAAAGCGCCAAGACAAGTGGAACATCCTCCGTTGGTATGCAATGCTTGATTAGGATCGGATGCCAAATTCCATTCCAGGACATTTTTACTCCAATTGCGAATGGCTCCGATGATCAAATTTTGAATGTGCCAATCGAGATCTTGATGAAAACTCCCGTTAGAAAAAGTTGCCTGTTCCGTAAAATAAAGATTTTTATTTGGGAACATCGAATGCACCGAGGACATCGTATTGATATTGCCAGCATACAAATGGAATGCAGACCCGTCAATGTATGGAGATGCAGCCGGATCGCTTAAGATGGCAGTAGCATATTCGGGATGATCCAAATTATGATCGTAAATAATGATCTTCGTGTCAATATGATTCGCTTGAAAATAAGGACCTAAATAATTTTTCACAAACGCATCTTCTTCATTGGATTGCATCAACATGGCGGGATTGTTATAGGCATTGAGGGGTTCATTTTGAGGGGTCACCGCTGTAATATGAATTCCAGCAGCCTGCATTGCCTGGAGATATTTTACAAAATAGCGCGCATAAACATCGTAGTATTGCGGTTTGAGGCTACCTCCCACAAAACTTCCGTTGGTCTTCATCCAAGTGGGAGCTGTCCAAGGAGTTGCAATGATCTGGATGGATGGGTTTAGTGCAATAATTTTTTGAAGAATAGGAATTAAATCAGTTCTTTCCTGATCAATACTAAAGTGTTGGAGCGTTGTATCTGTTTGACCAGCGGGGATTTCATCGTAAGTAAAAGGGGCAGCACTTAAATCGGAGGCTCCGAGACTAAGTCTTAAATAGCTCACTCCGATATGCGTTGAATCGGTCAGAAATAAATCTCTTAAAAGTGCCTCTTTGGCAGGTTCCGGTAAGCTGTTGATCAACATGGCGCTTACACCTGTCAAAGCAAAGCCGAAACCATCAATGGTTTGAAATGTTTGAGTTGTATCTACATCAATTATGGGATAACCATTAGGAGTGGATGTAAAATTGAGGGGACTGTTTTTTTGTTGTTGAAACAACACCGTTTTGTCAGCATTTGTGAGCCAAAAAGCCACATTGCTGCTCACGGAAGTTTTAATGGTGTCGCCGGAATTGGGCTTTATTTCATCGATACGATTGCTATTTTTACATCCTGCAACCATATTGGCAGATACCAATGCCAGCAGTGCAATGAAAGCCCTTTTTATATTTTTTTTCATCTTGATTTATTATTCATGCTCACAAAAACAGCGTACAATTTGATTTTGAAAGATAAGCATCCGGAGTCTTGACGACTACGGATGCTCAAAAACTACATAAATCAACTAATACCTACATGAGATTGAGTTTTAATCATCAATACATGAAGTTTTCATTTTTGACAAAGAAGAAGAAACAAGGAGATTCATACAGCATCTCCTTGTTAAAAAAAACTAATACATGAAAGAACAGTCTATTTCGCTTTCAATTTCACATAATAAGCCATTCCAACCTCAGGCTGTACTGTTCTCAACAACATATTGGTATCCGAAATGCTAAGGATTTCAAATTGTTGAGTACCGGTATAGTAACCAACAGAACCTGGTTTCGTGAAATTAATATAAACGCCTAAACTATAAGCTGATGGTGTACCTCCCGAGAAAGTATATTTAGCCGTATAAGCAGGCCAATACAAGATCCAATCATTTCCGTAACCACCAAAGACTCCAGGAGCCGGATTTTGAAAATCACGGTCGAAATAATTGATATTCCCAAAAATCTTATTGTAGGTTGAATCAATAAATTGACCTTGATTGGTAAAGATATAGACGTTTGTGTACAAACCGGTTCCGGTTTTGTCACCCGGATTAGCAGCATACCACCACGTGGTGTATGAATCAGCCGGTCCAAGGCCCATATTGCCTACGGCAGCACTATCAACCATCCATTTTTTTCCGGTTGGTGAATCATTGGTCAACATGGATAAAATGGCCGGATCAACATGATAAGCATAAAAAACAGTGATGCTATCTGTCATAGAAGCGGTTGGCGTAGCACCTGCAACACCGTAAGCGGTAACGGTTACTCCATATTTATTGACACCGGCTGGTTTTTTATTGTAAGTATAGCGTACCGTGTCAGGCAAATTAGTCAGAAAGACGGGTGTAGAACCATCCCCAAAATCCACTTTACAAGCTTCTGCATTTTTGGCTGAAATATTAAAAAGAACTGTTCCGGAGCCGTCTCCATTTGGTGTACTTGCCGTTGCTCCAACAATCGTCGCAGTGATTTGAAGGTCAGAAGGAGTCTGAATGTTGCCAATGGAATAATTTTCGTTTTGGCAGCCAGCAAGTCCGATAAGCAACACTGCGCCCAATAATAAAAGCTTTATTTTCGTATTCATTGTGGTATAATTTATGTTACCTTATTTATTTTACAAAATTGATGTACGTACCAAAAACAGAATCATCCGATCATTGAACGATGAGGATCAGATGATCCTGTTTCTTGTTAAAATTAATATCCAGTATTTTGAACCAGCTTCGTATTTGTCAATTCTTGTAAAGGAATAGGCAAAACTTCATTTTTACCGGCTACAAAATTCTTAGAAAACCCATTTGCCATGTGATTCAACACACTTGGAGCATCTCCCCAGCGAACCAAATCAAAATAACGAACTCCTTCCGTAGCTAATTCCAAACGACGTTCGTTCTTGATAGCAGCCATATTGACAGGAACTGAAGGAAGCCCAACTCTGGCTCTTACTGCATCAAGTAATGCCTGTGCACGTGGGATGTTGGTATTGGACATCACCAAGGCTTCAGCTTCCATCAAATAGGTATCTGCCAAACGAATTTCAATAATATCCTGTTTGAAATTCAAAACCTGATTACCTACCGTACTGGTATATGCAAGATAGGGAGCCCATTTTGCCATGAAATAACCTGTAGCAGCATAACACTGACTTTTGGAATACGAACATTGCCCTGCGGCTTGCAAGCTATCCAAATTAATGATGGTGTATTTATAACGAGGATCGTAAACTCCGTTTTGAACCATGGCGTGAACTAAGTCCGGAGTAATCGGATTAAAACTCCACCCTGAAAGTAAGTTGGGAGCGGTGCTATTACTACCGGTAAGGGTATATCCTCTCGGTCCCGTCATTAATGAATACACATTGGATTTCATCTGACCCCAAGCCCACCAATCGTAATTTTGAGAACCGGTTTTTTCAATTTCAAAAATGGATTCTGCATTGAACTTATTGTTCGGATTGAAAATGTCGCCATAGTTTGCCAACAAATGATAGCCGAAACGACTTGTTCCACCAGGTGTAGTCCCATTGACATCAGCCAATTCTTGGGCAGCATTCGACCATTTCTTTTCATACAAATAAACCTTGCCTAACAACGCTTCGGCAGCACCTTGCGTCGCACGCCCATTTTCTGCGGCTGGAACCGTAACAGGAAGATTCGGAATGGCCTCTGTCAAATCTTTTTCAATTTGAGCATAAACCTGAGCCGGAGTAGCTTGCACAGCACTGTACATTTGATCAGCTGTTTGTGGAGTAGTAAACAAAGGAACATTTCCAAACCAAACAACCAGATTGAAGTAATAATGTGCTCTTAAAAATTGAGCTTCAGCAGTATAACGAGCTTTATCCTGATCGCTTAAACCGGGAACTCCGTTAATCTTGGAAAGAATCAAATTACACTGTTTCACACCGATAAAATTGTTTGTCCACATGTCAATCGGCATATTCGCGGGAGTCAATTGAGTCATGTTATTCATAGCCTGCCATTGACTCATATCAGACGGACCACCGCCACCGGCATAGCAATCATCCGATGCTGAGTTTTCAGGTCCCAGGGGATCACAATACGAATTGTTGGTTTCCGTATTTAATGCGCTATAAGCAGCCACCAAACCTGCGTAAGCCTCACTTGGATTTGAATAATAATTCGATTCAAGCGATTCTCCTTTTGGAGTTACGTTCAAAAAGGAATTAGAGCAGGATGTAATTACTACGGCACTTAACATCACAATGAGGCCGCTAAATAATTTATTGTGTTTCATTTTTATTAATATTTTAGTATTTTCAATGTTGTTTATTGAATTGTTTCGGCATCCGTTTTTGTTAGATTCCTACATTTAATCCAATCAAATAAGTTCTGGCTTGAGGATAAATACCACGATCAATACCATAGCTGCTTCCACCAACTTCAGGGTCATAACCGGTATATTTAGTGGCGGTAAACAGATTACTTACACTTCCGTAGATTCTGACACTGTTAAATCCGATAGCAGTCATCCATGCTTTAGGCAATGTGTAGCCCACTTGAATGGTTTTGATGCGGAAATAAGCACCATTTTGCAAATAGAAGTTAGAAGGATTCCTAAAGTTATTGTTAGGATCCTGAATAGACATGCGCGGATAATTGCTGTTCGGATTAGCGACCGTCCAAGCGCTCAAAGCTTCAAGCGGATAGTTGGCGGTGGTAATATCAAGACGACGATAGGCTTGGAAAATCTTATTTCCCCAAACACCTTGTCCAAAGACCATGAAATCCCAGTTTTTATACCCAAAAGTAACGGTAGCCCCATAAGTATAAGGAGCATAAGGAGTTCCAAGGAAGGTACGGTCACTTTGATCAATGATGCCGTCGCCGTTAATATCTGCCCATTTGAAATCACCCGGTTTAGCATTGGGTTGAATCAAGTTTCCGGCTTTGTTGCGATAGTTATTGATCTCAGCCTGTGAATGGAACACACCCAATTCTTTAAATCCATAAAATGCATTAAAAGGTTGACCCACAGCAGTACGAGTCAGAGGATAGGTTGAATTTTGGAAAGTAGATCCACCGTCTAAGTATTGTTTGCCTTCACCTAAATAAGTAATTTCATTCTTGTTGTAAGAGAAATTCACATTAGCATTCAATCTGAAGTCTTTTCCAAAATGTTTGTTGTAGCCAAGTTCGATTTCATATCCTTTATTGGATAAGTCACCGACGTTCGACCATGGTTCTGCGGTATAACCTTCATACAAAGGAATTTGAACCTGCAACAACATACCGGTTGTTTTTTTGGAGTAATAATCAAACGTTAAGGTAAAACTTTTCCACAAGACAGCATCAAAACCGCCGTCAAACGAAGTGGTTTGTTCCCATTTTAGATTCGGATTAGCAGGACTCGTTGTGGAGTATCCTACGGCCAATTGATCAGGACCAAAAACATAGTTATTAAATCCTCCGCCGGCGATAATGGATTGATATTGGAAAGGAGCTAAAGACATGTCATTCCCCACAACACCATAAGAACCACGAAGTTTTAAGTTATCAACAAATGAGTTTTGCGGGAAGAAAGCTTCACGGCTGATCACCCAACCTACCTGTGCAGATGGGAAGTAAGCATACAGATTGTTGGTTCCGAACTTGGAAGAACCATCTCTACGTAAAATGCCGGTAAACAAGTACTTTTGATCGTAATTGTAATTCACACGGCTGAAAAGAGAACTCATCGTATAATCTTGATTATTATATCCGGATCCCAAACGTTGTGATTGAGGCAATGCAAAATTGAACGAAGCATCCTGATAATTGGTTACAGGTTCTCCCTGATAGGTTATGTTCATTCCGTATCCGGTTATTTGTAGAGCACTGGATCCTAACATCACAGAAAAATTATGCTTCCCGAAAGTTCTGCTATAATCAATCGTATTATCCCAGTTCCAAGATAAATTCTGATCGGTCTCTCCATACTGAACAACCATATTGGTATTACTATTATTGGCATTCAGATAATAGAGCGGTGTAAAGGATTGATAGCCCCAGAATGCTTTTTTAACGTTGATCTGAGATTTAATGGTAAGCCCTTTAATAGGATGCACGTCGATATAAGCATTTCCTACTAAGTTGTCTGACCATCCATAATTGCCTTTTTGTGTTTGAATATATGCCAACGGATTAGTCTCTTCCTGTCCAACATATTGAGAAATACCATAGTACATACCGTTAGGAGCAATAAGTGCATATTGAGGATAAGAAGAACCAACGGTAGCATTGACATAAACCGGCGTTAACGGATCTAAGTTTAATGCAGAATTTAAAGGACCGCCAAATTCACTGTTGGTATTTAATCCGGTTTGGTTCTTGTCATAAGTATAATCAAGGTATTCACCAACGGTGACATATTTCCCAATTTTGTAAGAGGTATTGGTTGTCAGAGAGAATCGTTTATCGTAGGCAATGTCAGGAGCAACGATCCCTTTTTGATCAATAAAACCTGCTGATACATAATACGTAGCTTTGTCAGAACCACCGGAAACACTAATGTTGTGGCTTTGATAAGGCGCCGTTTTGAAAATTTCATTTTGCCAGTTTGTTCCAACTCCCAATGATGTAGGATTTGAAAAAGCAGGCACTTGCCCATCATTCAACAATGATTCGTTGTAAAGTTCTGCATACTGAGTAGCATTAGCCAGTTTAACTTTTTTGATAACATCCTGTTCGCCTATCTGCATGTTGTAATTTACATGAATTGGCGTATCCAGTTTTCCTTTTTTAGTCGTTACCAATACCACACCATTAGATGCACGAGCACCATAGATGGCACAGGATGCAGCGTCTTTCAACACTTCAATGGATGCAATGTCATTAGGATTGAGGTATTCCAACCCGCCATCCATTACCACTCCGTCAACAACATAAAGAGGATCACTGTTATTGATAGAAGTAATACCGCGAATTCGAATAGTCGGTGCGCTACCCGGAGCACCTGAACTTTGTGCAACATTGACCCCTGAAGTCATTCCTTGTAAGGCATCATCCAGACGTGTCAATTGTTTTGTGTCAATTTCCTTAGCAGTTACTGAAGAAATAGCACCGGTTACTAAGCTCTTTTTTTGCACACCATAACCAACCACAACTACTTCATCTATTTGTTTAGTACTTTCCTGCATCACAACACGGAAATACGTTGCTTGTCCGATCGCTTTTTCTTGAGTCTGATACCCAATAAAGCTAAAAACAAGCGTCTTAGCAGCAGCATCGGGAATATTGTTCAATGTAAATTTACCATCTACATTGGTAATAGTCCCCAATGAAGTCCCTTTAACCAACACAGCAACTCCCGGTAAAGGCTGATTTTGCCCATCAACCACGACCCCGGAAACGCTTTGCGCCATTATTTTGCTTATTGAAAACAAAATAATCAAAACAAACATCACTCGTTTCTTCATAGTCCATTTTTTGTGCCTCACTCTTTCTCAATTCTCATAAGAGGTTGGCGGTTAAACATAATTAAAAAAACTCACTTAACACATATTATTGATTTCTGTTGATCTCCTACTTTCAATATAAACTCACGCGGTTCAAGTTTCCATTGTCCATTTAAATCAACATAAGCCAAATCCATTGCTTTGATGGTCATTGTAACCGTTTTGGTTTCACCCGGCATCAAAAAAACGTTGTCAAATCCTTTGAGCCTCTTCACATCCGGAGTGATTGTTGCAATCGGCTGCGAAGAATACAGCAACACAGTTTCTTTGCCTGCCATCGCTCCACTATTGGTCACATCCACCGAGACACGAATCGAGTCACTCGCCTTAAATTTATCAGGATAAACTTTCAAATGACTGTATTTGAAAGTGGTATAACTCAATCCAAATCCGAAAGGATATTGAATGTCATTTTGAGCATTCACATCTTGACTTGGTTTATGATCATACGTGATCAAATCATTCGGATATTTCGGATACGTAAAAGGAAGTTTCCCCGAAGGATTCACTTTTCCCGACAAAATAGAAGCGAGTGCTTCACCACCAAAACTTCCGGGCAAATAAATGTCGATGATGGCCGAAAAAAGTGGTTCAATTTTTGAAATCAATCGAGGTCGTCCTTCATTTAGCACTAAAATCATAGGCTTCCCCAATTTAGCAAGAGCAAAAGCTAATGCTTGTTGATTATCCGAAAGATAGAGATCTCCCAAATTTCCGACTGACTCGGTATAACTGTTTTCACCCAAGCAAACTACAATGTATTGTGCATCCTGTGCAGCTTTCACAGCATCGGCAATGCCTGATGCATCTTCTTCATTGTAATTCCCGTTTTCAACATAAGAGACTCCCGGACGATAGGTTATATGACTGTCGCCAAATTCATTTTTCAACGCCTGAAGAATGGTGCTTCCGTTTTTCTCAAATTGATCAACCTTGTCTCCTTGCCACGATAGTGTCCAACCTCCATTGAGCGATCGCATCGAATTGGCATTCGGACCACAAACAAAAATATGCGCATCGGATTTAAGAGGCAAAATTCCATCTTTGTTTTTCAATAATGTGATAGCTTCTTCGGCTGCCGACAAAGCCATCCGCTGATGTTCTTTTGATCCAAACTCAGGATAATCATTGGGATTGGTGAAAGGATGATCAAATAATTGCAATCGAAATTTCAGCCGAAGTACCCGCCGAACGGCATCATTAACACGATCCATCGAAATGCGTTTTTCCTGAACGAGCTCTTTCAGCCACTGAAAATAATGCAAATTATAAGGAACCATGGCGACATCGATACCGGCATTATAAGCAATGGCCATCGCATCTTTGGGTGTGGCTGCAATATGATCTCGATAGCACAAATTATCAATATCTCCCCAATCGGTTAAGACAACCCCGTCAAAGTGTAATCCATTTTTTAACCAATCGGTAATATAGTTGCGATCGGCATGAAAAGATTGATCATTCACAATGCCCGAATTGACCATCACCGACAAAGCACCCGCTTTCACGGCCTCTACAAAAGGTTGAAAATGAATTTCCTTCAATTCATTTTCCGGAATATTGGCAGGCGTTCTATCTTGTCCTGATGCCGGAACACCGTAGCCCATGAAATGTTTCAAACAAGAACCTACATGATCCTGATCAATTTTATTTTTATCAGATCCCTGATAGCCTTTTACCATGGCCACTCCCAACTGGCCGGTAAGATAAGGATCTTCGCCAAACGTTTCCCACATACGAGGCCAAACCGGATTGCGTCCCATGTCAAGAATCGGCGACAATGCCCACGGGATGGAACTTGCACGCGTTTCGTAAGCAGTGACGGCTGCGCATTGTTGCACTAATGTTCGGTTAAAGGTTGCTCCCATGGCAATTTGTTGCGGGAAAAAGGTAGCGCCAATGGTATATGTTGTACCATGAATGGCGTCGATACCATATAAACAAGGAATGTGTGTGGCACGAAGCGATTCTTTTTGAATGGCTGTAATCACCTTGTTCCAATCTGCTCTGGAGAACGGAATATTATCGGACGTGTTGATGATGGAGCCAATCTTACAAATGTTGAACACCGAATCCATCATGACAGGATCGAATGTAAAAGGGACATCGCTCGAAAAAACATTGGGCCCTTTTCCAATCACATCCAATGTCATTTGCAACATTTGTCCCACTTTTTCGTCAAGCGACATCGTTGCCATCACTTTGTCAATCTTTTTTTCGATGACAAGATCGGATGACGCTCCTTCTACTTGCAAAGAGGATAAGAAAAGAAACAGCGGAAGAAAATATAAAAATAGTTTTATCATGCTGACTGTCTTTTACAAAAAGTGTATTACCTTTGAATCCGAACAGCAGCTCAGGATGCGGCATGTTGATTCATGGTACGTCGGTTTGATTAAGATTAAAAAAATGATTAAACAAAGATATGTTCCTTTTTTGCTTATTGTCAAACAGAACCATACTATAAAACCTATATATTCAACCTTTTTTCACTCTATTTAACCTCTACATTCATCTAATTATTATCTTGAATTTCAATAATCTATAAATAGGGCTTCCCTTTTTTTTCATCCTATACAAGAAATAAGAACATCATCCCATATTTAACTTATTGTTGATTGTTTTTTAACAGAAACACGGCCATGAAACGTATTTATTTATTGGTTTTTTCCTTTTTTCCATCGCTTTTTGTGAGCTATTCACAGACAAACATCAACCAAATCGTCAATCAAGGCATCCCAAAACTCACTTTTTTCGACAAAACGATTTATAACGCAGCCAACCAAACATGGGCCATTGCACAAAACAAACAAGGCTATTTGTATTTTGCCAATTCAGGCGGTTTGTTGGAGTATGACGGCAGCGAATGGACTCTTTATACTCTTCCAAACAACACCTCTATGGTTCGCAGTGTGGCCATAACCAATGATCAACGCATCTATGTCGGGATGCAAAATGAATTTGGTTATTGGGCTGAGAACCCAAACACACGCAAATTGGTGTACACATCGATTTCAAGCACACATCATCTCCATTTAAATGATGAGGAATTCTGGAAAATTATTCCTTATCAAGGAGCAATCTATTTTCAAAGTTTTCAGCACATCTATCGATTCCTTCCGTCCACCAATCAATTGCAAATCATCAAAGCGCCTTTTCGGTTTCAATTTACGTTCTCGGTAAATCAACGTTTTTTTGCGCAAGACAAAACATTGGGATTATTGGAGTTGAAAAACAATCAATTCATCCCGATTCCGGGAGGGAATGTGCTCAACGGCGATTGCGTGTACGGGATGGAACCACTCAATAATGAAGACATCTTAATTGCAACCATCAATAAAGGACTTTATGAAATCAAAAACGGCAAAGTAGAAAAAAACCAATGGCCATGCAATGATTTTTTGACCAAAAACCAAATTTTTAGCATGACCATGCTCCCCGACGGACGTTACGTTTTCGGCACCATTCTGAACGGCGTCATTCTCACAAACCATGACGGCGTCATTCTTTCAAACATCAATAAACTGAAAGGACTACCCAACAATACCGTTCTGAGCACATTTTTGGATCGCAATAACAATTTATGGCTCGGATTGGATCGGGGCATTGCTCACATTCAACTCAACAGCCCGATTCGTACCTTTCCCGATCCGAAAGGAGAATTAGGATCAGTTTATCAGGTGGAAGAATACGACGGGAAACTCTTTTTCGCTACCAATCAAGGATTAATGTATTGCAACATTCAAGAGTTTGATCACCCTGAACATGAAATTAATTTCACCATGATGCCCAATACGCAAGGACAAGCCTGGACGTTGCTAAAGGTTGGTAATCAGTTGCTTTGTGGACACAACAAAGGATTATACGTCATCAATGGAACTCAGGGACATTTTGTTTACACGCAGAGTGGCATAACGCAACTCCTGGCCGTCAATGATCAAACGGTGATGATGCTTTCGTACGACGGACTGTGCAAAGCAACCATTCACGGAAATCAATTTACCGTACAAACCATTCCAGCGTATCCGTACAATGGATCGTTTTTGGCGTTGGGTAGAGACAACACCATTTACGTAGGCAACAACGCAGCAGGATATTATAAAATTCAATTTGATCCCTCGTTCGATCATGTCATCTATTCTAGCAATCAGTTAGAAAGCATTGGAATAGATCCTCAAAAGACAAAAGGTATTTATTCATATGACAATAATCTTTACATCATTGACAATCAAGGAATAAAACGATTCGACTATCTTTTAAATCATTTCGAGCCCATGCAGGAAGTCAACCGATTATTGCCGCCTTCTGCCTTTATCTATCGGCTTCAATTCACCGACAACGACCTCTGGTGCTTTGCCAACCATCAATTTTTTTGCATCCGTAATTACAATTCTTCCAAACCATACCTGATTACAAAAAATCTTCAGGAACTTTACAACCAGGTGATTACGAACTACGAGTTTGTCAAACAACTTGGATCAAACAATTATTTGGTTTGTACCTCAAACAGCTTCTCAGCGGTTAACATCAATTATGTGAGTTCGTCCACTCAACGAAACAAAGTGTACATCCGTGATATTGGATTATTTTCGAAAACAATGATTTCGAAAGAACTGCCACATCCATTGGATTATTACATGACACATCCCGTGGTATTTCCGCACAGCGCCAATTCCATTTACATTCGATTTACCCTTCCAGATTACGACAATACCGGTGAAATTGAATACAGTTACCGCTTGATTGGCGACAAAGCCAATGAAAATTTCTCCATCCCATCACAAAGCAATATTGCTACTTTATCTAATTTATCCGCAGGAACATATACCTTCCAAGTGAAAGCCACGATTAAAGGAACGAACGAAGTGTTTTATTCCAATCCTTTAAAAATCCGAATATTACCACCATGGTATTTAGGCTGGATCGGACTGCTTCTATTATTGGTACTCCTTTCGTTGATCGGATACAGCATTTATTATTACATGCAATATAAACTCAAAAAGCAACATGAGCGAATTACGGAGCAGCACGAAAAAGAATTAGCGAAGGTTCAAAACAAATTGCTTCAGGAAAAGATCGAAAAACAAAATGAAGAACTATCCCGCATCACAAAACACATGCTTCAAAAAAGCAGATTGATCAACAAAGTAGATGCTGAAATAGAAAAATTAGCCTCCGATCAGGCTGTTTCAAAGAATCACTTGCGCGGATTAAAACTGATTGTCGAAAAAAACAGAAATCCCGAAAAAGATTGGGAAATGTTTGAAATGAGCTTCAATAAAACGTACGATAATTATTTGGTGAAATTAAGCAACCAATTTCCTGATCTGACCACAGGTGATCTCAAATTAGCCGCTTACATTCGCATGAATATCAGCACGAAAGAAATTGCCGGATTGCTCAACATTTCAAGCAAAAGCGTCGAAATGGGACGTTATCGACTTCGCAAAAAGTTAAATCTCCAACACGATCAGAATCTGACAGAATTTTTAATGAACCTGTGATCATAGACAACAAATCAAATCGACAACACGACGACAGCGCTCAAAAAAACCGTTTCTTTTTTCCTTTGGAGAAGGTAACGAATGTCGGTAAGGTGTGAGGAGTGAAAACGAAAGAGATCAAATAAAGGTAAACTTATAACCGATCATCAACGTATGAACTCTTTGCGAAAGTTAAGTAATATTGATAATATCAAACGGAAACAAAAAAGTTTTGTAAACCTGTAGAATAGATAAAAATCATTATCTTTGCATCGCTATACTTGTAGATAACAAGCTGTGAATTTATAGATCATGTTTAATGTAAAAAAAACCGAAATGAAAAAAATCAGTATCTTTTTGTCTGTTGGTTTGGCTTTGATGTTTACACTTTCATCATGTCAAAATCAAAAAACTGTTTCATTAAAAACTCAATTAGACAGTTTAAATTATGCTTTCGGAGTGCTTAACGGCCCGCAAGTGAAAGCATATTCGTTGCAAGGTGATACTTCAACCAAAGCAGTTGAAGCATTTATCAAAGGATTTGAAAAAGGGATGGGATCAGACGACAAACATTTAGCTCAGTATGCAACGGGGCTCAATATTGGGGCTGCTCTTAAAAAACAAGCCAAAGCCGGTTTATTGGGTGACAGCTCGTTAACGATGAATCTTGAATTGATCAAAGCCGGTTTGTTTGCTGCCATGAAAGAAAAAGGCATTCAAATGAAGCCTGAAGTAGCTGAAGCTTTTTTCCGTGCAACGATGCAAAAGTACCAAAGCGCCAAAATGAAAAAACAATATGGTGCTAATTTGGAAGCCGGCCAAAAATTCTTGGCAGAAAACAAAACAAAACCCGGCGTTAAAACACTTCCCGACGGCTTGCAATATCAAGTCTTAAAAGAAGGCAAAGGCCCGATGCCGAAAGGAACAGACAATGTTCAAGTCAATTACAAAGGATCGTTGATTGACGGTACTGTTTTTGACAGCAACGAAGGCAAAGCTCCGGTTACGTTCCAAGTTGATCAAGTGATTAAAGGATGGACTGAAGCATTGGAAATGATGCCTGTTGGTTCAAAATGGAGAATCTTTGTTCCTGCCGATTTGGCTTACCAAGATCAAGACAGAGGCGCTATCAAACCTTTCTCCACATTGATTTTTGACATCGAATTGGTTGGCATAGCTAAACCTACAACGGCTGCTCCCGCCGGTCAACAACCTGCAGCACACTAAAAGCACCACGCTTATTCTAAGAACGTCGCAATCAATGATGACTGCGACGTTTTCTTTTTTTAGGCGATGAAAACCTCCAAAAAAAGCTCTTTAGGTTGGATTTGACACCTATTAATCATGATGACACACTAAAAACTCGAAACTATGTTTTGGCAAAACAACAAAAATTCCTTCTTCCCAATCAGATAAAAAGCATCCTGTTTTGTTCATCCAAAACCTATTGAATCATTGAAAGCACTTCACGACATACACCCCACTACCAGACGCTTAATCACCATTCGATCCATTCGAAGCATGGGTCAGGGAATTCTGGTGGTAGATCTAACGCTTTATTTAATGGCTTTAGGTTGGAACGGATTTCATATTGGATTGGTATTGAGCGCTGCGGGATTAACAGGGGCTGTGCTTGGCCTTTTTGTGGGCATTGCAAGCGATCGCATCCGACGCAAACCTTTTTTGCTGATTTACGAAGGCATTGTCATTTTAAGCAGCTTTGCCCTCCTGCTCACTCACCAATCGTTGCTTTTGGCAACGGCTATTGTAGCTGCCGGGTTTGGACGAGGAGCCAATGGCGCCGCCGGTCCTTTTTCGCCCGTCGAGCAAGCCTGGCTGGCAGAGAATGTAACGCCATCACGACGCGGCGTCATTTACAGCGCCAACACAGGATTTGGATTTTTTGGGATGGGCATTGGAGCGTTATTAGCCATGATGCCTGAATTCATCAATCATTGGATGAATGTCTCTCAAACCAATCACCTGCTTCAAGCGGAGGCATTCCGTCCGCTGTTTGTCATTCTCCCAATCACGTCAATCATCAATTTCATTCTCATAACCAAAACGGACGAATCCTATCAGGGCACAAAAAAAGTAAAGAAAGGAATGATTGACGCAGAAGAACTTACGATTCTTCGCGAAGAAAATAAAAAACTGAAAGGATTATTTTTTCTCAATTCATTCAACGGATTAGCCATCGGATTGACAGGCCCTTTGATTTCCTACTGGTTCGCCACCAAGTTTGGTGTTGGTCCGGCTTCCATTGCTCCGATCATGGCAGCTACTTTTTTCATTACCGGTTTTGCTTCGCTTTTTACAGGAAAAATCAGCCAAAAAGCAGGCATTGTCACTTCCATTGTGTGGACAAGAAGCATTGGCTTGCTTCTTTTGGTGTTATTGCCTTTAAGTCCCTATTTTTGGTTAGCATCCGTCATCTATGTGCTACGGTCGGCACTCAATCGTGGATCCATTGGCAACCGCCAAGCTCTAACCATCGGATTGGTGCGTGATAAACGACGAGGATTTGCCACCAGCCTCAATGCTGTTTCATCGCAATTGCCTCAATCATTCGGCCCGAGCATTTCCGGCTTTTTATTTAACTTGGGAGAGTTGCAGATCCCGTTTTATGCCGGCGCTGTTTTACAAGGAATCTATCTCGTTTTATACCGCCGTTTTTTCAAGGATCAAAACAAACCTCAATGATCATAAGGCTAAATTGAACTATTTCATTGATCTCCGTTTGACTTTTCACAACGAATCGTTCAGCCTTCTCAAAAGATGGCTCGAATAGATCATGAATGATGAGATAGCCATCGGCATTCTCCGTAGTCGTGAAAAAAGTACGATCACGCGTTTTAAAGAGGTTTAAACTGCTTTAAAAGGCCTTTTAAAAGCCTTTTAAAGAGAACGAATCAGATGAGGTAATTCCTGATTGGCACGTTCATAATCATCAGGAATACCAATATCAATAAAGTAAGTATCCTCTACGTAACCACCCAATGTACGGTGTGCAACTTCAACAGAAAGGAATGACTGTTCAAATGAGAATTGCTCAGGGAAAGAATCTAAAATATGATGTTGCAACAAATAAACGCCCCCGTTGATCCATCCTGATTCACAAAATTGTTTTTCATGAAAAGCGGTAATGATTCCATCCTGATCGACCGAAACAGTTCCATAGCGATCAAAATGCTCCATTTTCTTTAAGGCAATGGTCGCTTTTACGTTTCGCTGACGATGCCATTGAAGCATGGATGAAAAGGACACAGGGAAAAAAGTATCGCCATTGACAACAAACACCGACGCTTCTGTCGTTTTCTGCAAAGCGAGCCTGATGCCGCCACCGGTTCCCAAAGGTTGTTGCTCCACCACAGTGGTTATTTTAAAGTCAAAAGATTCGTGCGACAACCATTCTTCCACCCATTCATGCTTATAGCCCAGCGACAACACCACATGATCGACATGTTGCCTTTTGAGGTAAAAAAGCAGATAGGACAAAAAAGGACGTCCCGCCACAGGAGCTAAACATTTGGGACGATCATTGACCACCTGCTGAAGACGCGTTCCCAAGCCACCGGCTAAAATGATGCATTCAATCATCTTAAAATAAACGTTCTTCGACCAATTGACAAATAATATGCCCTACCGTGATGTGGGCTTCTTGAATACGTGGAGTATCGTTACTTGGTATGCCGATCCAAACATCGGAAAGATTTTTCATTTTGCCGCCTCCGGCACCTGTCAATCCGATGGTTTGCACTCCTTTTTTTTGGCACACTTCGAAAGCCCGTACAATGTTGCTTGAATTTCCCGATGTGGAAAGGCCAATCAACACATCGTTCGGCGAAAAAGAAGCTGCCATGCGGGCATACACCTCATCATAGCCATAATCGTTGGCCACAGCCGTGATGTATGAACTGTTGGTATGCAATGCTTCAGCCGGCAAAAATGGACGATCGACATAAAACCGTCCGGAAAACTCAGCAGCTAAATGTTGCGCATCGGCAGCACTTCCTCCATTGCCACAAAAATAAACTCGTCCTCCTTTCCGGAAACAGCTTACAATGATTTCTACCGTTTGTGCAATGAGGTATAACAACGATTCGTCTGCTGCGATTTGACTTTTAATCTGTGCCGATGCGTTCAAAATGGACGCAATTTTTTGATTTTGGTTCTCTTTCATGGATCAAACGAGGATCTTTTCCTCCATTATTTTGTTATCATGCCATTCGAAGCGATGGCCATGAGACGTGTTTCTCATCAAATGCTCCAGGTATAAAGACCTTCTTCAACAAAGGAATAGTGAAAAACACGCCCGTCAAACTGATGAAAAACTTTTTCAACTTCGTATTTTACATTGTCAGGACAATAAAACATCATAAATCCACCACCGCCGGCTCCGGAAATTTTTCCGCCTAAAGCGCCCGCTTTTTTAGCTTGAGAATACAAAGCATCCATTTGCGGCGTATTAATGCCGGAAGCTAAATCGCGTTTGTGACTGTATCCGTCATCAAGAAGGTATCCAATGTCATGAATGTTGCCGGTGAGCAAGGCGTTTTTCATTTCGGTAGCCTGCCGTTTCAGCCGATGCATGGCATCTAAAGAGGCTTTGTTTTGATTCTGAACATTTTTCTGTTGTTCCTGAATGATGAGCGACGAGTCGCGACTTTGGTTGGTGTAGTAAAGCAACAAATTGTGTTCCAGCTCACGAAGATATTTCGGTTCAATGCGCAAAGGATTGACAATGACCTTGTCATCGGCATAAAATTCCATGTAATTCACTCCTCCGAAAGTTGCTGCATACTGATCTTGCTTTCCGCCGGCCATTTCCAAATCAATTCGTTCAATATCATACGCATACCGCGCAATTTCATAACTTCCCAAAGGCAGTTTCAACCATTCAGCAAAAGCCCCGATGATAGCAACAGCCAACGTTGATGACGTTCCCAAGCCTGAACCGGCCGGAGCATCAACAAATGTGGTAAGACAAAATCCTTTCTTTTTTTGAAGGTAATCTTTGAAAATTCGAACATAAATGCCTTTATGCAAAGGCAATAAATGATCAATCACAATTTCGTCGTCAAGATTATATTCAACGGATTCATTCCGATCCAACGCTTGAAAAATAATTTTAGGTTCTTTTAATGGAATGATGCTTGCATGAGCATACAATGAAATGGTAGCATTGAGAATGATGCCTCCATACAAATCTGAAAAAGGACTGACATCGGTTCCGCCACCGGCCAACCCCAGACGCAATGGAGCTTTTGCGCGATATATCATAAAGAATGTTTTTAAAAAATCGTCCAGCAAAGATAACTCAAAAAAATGATCAAAAAAAAAACGACATAACAGCTTGATTCACGTCTCAAAACGCTTGTGTCACTCTTCAAAATTGATTCATTGAAAAGGGAAGATGCCCATCTATTTCAATAGCATGTAAAAATCGTTATCTTTGTTGCAAACAAAAAACCATAGCATCATGGCAACTGCTGAACCCATTTTAAATGTCGGCATCTTAACGTCGCCTTCCATTTTTTTTGAACTTCACGGCGAGTTTATCTCCTCGTCAGATGAAACGATCCATACCGGCCCTAAAAAGGTGGTTTATCACGATGGAAAAATTGATTTTGAAGGAGATCTTTTGGATGAATTGCGTTTTACGCCCACAGACATGTTGTCTTCCTTTATCAAGATTAACGAAGTGACGATCGGCATTCAATTTCATTGGCAACGCAAAGAAGATCAACAATTTCAAGGAGGATTGAAAATTGTCCCGGACGGAAAAAACCTTACAGCCATCAATCAAATTGGGGTAGAGACTTATCTGAAAAGCGTCATTGCTTCCGAAATGAAAGCTACCAGCTCCATGGAATTGTTAAAAGCACACGCCGTCATTTCACGCAGTTGGGTGTTGGCACAAATTGAAAAATCGAACACCATCAAAAAACAATCCATCCATTATAATCCAATCGTTCAAACAGGAGACAGCCTCATTCGATGGTATGATCGTGAAGATCACACGCTGTTTGATGTCTGTGCCGACGATCATTGCCAGCGCTATCAAGGAATCATTCGACAAAACCAATGGGTAAACGACGCTGTGGAAACAACCAGAGGTGAAATTTTGGAATATGATGGTTTTATCTGCGATGCTCGTTTTTCAAAGTCATGCGGCGGAGTCACCGAACTTTTTGAAAATTGCTGGGAGCCGGTGCCTCACCCCTATCTGACGGCTTTGAGAGATGACGATGTCGATACGGGAATGCCCGATTTGACGGAGGAAGCAACCGCTTCTCAATGGATTCGATCCAATCCGCCTGCCTTTTGCAACACACAAGATCCTGAAATTTTAAGTCAGGTACTCAATCAATACGACCAAGAAACAACCGATTTCTATCGCTGGAAGGTGACCTACAGTCAGGAAGAGCTCTCACAACTCATTGCTCAACGCACCGGCATTGATTTTGGTCAAATTCTTGCCTTACAGCCAATGGAACGAGGAACTTCCGGCAGAATTGTCCGTTTGAAAATCGTCGGTTCAACCAAACAACTCATCATCGGCAAAGAACTGGAGATTCGCAAAGCCCTTTCAAAAACGCATCTTTACAGTTCCGCTTTTGTGGTGGACACGTATGATGTGCAAAATGGAGTGCCTCGTCGTTTCGAAATCATCGGTGCAGGTTGGGGACACGGCGTTGGATTGTGTCAGATTGGCGCCGCCGTGATGGGTGCAAAAGGATATGATTATCATTCCATTCTAAAACACTATTTCAGAGAAGCTTCGTTGGTCAAACGTTATTAACCGACAACACGATACACCTTGTTATTTCATTAACAAAAGGCAACATGTCAAATTTTTTCAAAAGCATCCTTATTTTGCTTCTCGTCATGTCGATGGCGGGATGCAGCAGCACAAAATTTGTGCCCAAAGGAGATTATTTATTGAATTCCGTTCACATCAAGGTCAAATCCAAAAAAATTACTGCTGAAACGCTCTATCCTTTTCTACAACAAACTCCCAATCAAAAAATCTTCGGTCTTTTTCGTCTTCGGCTGGGAATTTATGATCTCTCGGGGCGTGACAGTCTGAAATGGATCAACCGTTGGCTCCGCAGCGCAGGCGAAAAACCGGTAATCTATGATTCTCTTGCCACCATGTATTCAAAAGAGGAGATGACCAAAGAGTTGCACAACGAAGGCTACCAACACGCTCAAGTGGAAGTGAACACCAAAAAGAAAAACAAGAAAATCAACGTCACTTATCACGTGATTCTCGGGAAACCATATTTAATCAGCCGTTTCACCATCAATCCATGGCTCGACACCGTCATTCAGTTCAAAACGCCATCAAAAAATCGATTTTTCTTTTCTGTCAAACCGGGGATGAATTTCAACATCAACGATTTAGATCAACAACGCACCGATCTGGCGACGTACTTTCGCAACAACGGCTTCTACAATGTACATCGTGAAGCTTTTCACTACTTAGCTGATACGGCATTTCAACAAAACAAGGCACAAATTGAGTTGACCTTAAGTCCGAATTTGGCACACAACGACTCCTTGCTTCATAAGGTATTTTCATACAAAAAAATCGGAACGATCACCTACGAAACCCTCATGCCACTTGCTGCCGGACAAACAGCAACGTCGTGGGACACTACTTACGACCAAGGCTATCAATTGATTTACCGGAAAACTCCATTTCTCAGATTGAAGCCACTCATTGCCAACACATACATCGAACCAAACGGATATTACAGCGAAAAAGAGGTGCGTTCCACGTTTAGCGCTCTCAATGCTCTGCCTCCTGTCAAGTATGTCAATTTGCAATTTAATGATCAATCGGACAGCGTCTTAAATTGTCTCGTTCAAATTACACCCGACAAATTACAATCATTTACCAATGATATTGAAGGCACCAATTCAGGTGGCAACTTAGGCGCAGCAGATGAATTTTCGTATCAACATCGAAACTTGTTCAAAGGCGGCGAATTGTTTCGCTTTCATGCAAGAGCTTCTTATGAATCATTAGGCAGTCTGTCAAGCATTTTTTCCTATCATGCGACGGAGTTAGAAAGCGACATCTCGTTGAAATTTCCTACCTTCTTATTCCCATTTCTACATCGTCATTTCAAACAAAGTCTTCATGGCAATACCTCATTTTCCATTGGATACAACTATCAGGTTCGACCTGAATTTGTACGAAATTTAGCCAATGCCAACATCAAATATAGTTGGAGTTTATCAAAAAACACCACTTTTTCTTATGATTTGATTGACTTGAGCTACATTTATCTACCTCGCATCGATTCGACGTTCAAAGCAACCTATTTGACCAATTCGTCTCCGTTGCGGTTCAGTTACGAAAATCAGATGATCCTGAAAACGGGATTTACGATGCAACATTTAGGACAAGGCATGAACAACTCCCATCTCAGTTTTGTCAATTGGCGTGGAAGCATTTCGGAAGCCGGCAACTTGTTGGACGGTGTTTTACACCTTTTTCATGCACCTGCGGGTGCCGACGGAGCTTATCGCTTGTTTCACATTCGATTTGCGCAATATGCAAAAGGAGAATATGATTTTACGTACAATGAATATTTGAGTCCGCAAAACCGATTGGTTTATCACGTTGCCGGCGGATTGGTTTGTCCATTGAGCAACACAGATGTGGTACCGTTTGAAGAACGGTTTTATGCAGGCGGTGCTAACGGCGTTCGCGGATGGTCGTCCTACACGTTAGGACCCGGCGGATATCCCTATTCAAGCGGGGTGATCGATTTTGTAAATCACACCGGCGACATCAAATTACAAGCCAACATCGAATATCGATACAATTTATTCTGGAAATTTGACGGAGCATTATTTTATGATGCCGGTAACATCTGGACCATCAGAAATTACAGCTCACAGCCTGACGGAACGTTTTATTTTTCAAAATTTTACAAGCAAATTGCCATGAGTTATGGCATTGGGTTGCGATTGAATCTCAATTATTTTGTATTGCGATTGGATTTGGGTCACCAGCTCTATAATCCCGCTTTGAGAGGAACAGCTTCATGGATTCCTGTTTTCAACGATTTCTCCAGACGATCAGCCCTCTTTTTTGCCATTGGTTATCCGTTTTGATTCGTTATTCGATATGACTTTTTTAGAAAAAATAGCCTCTATCTATCTTGCTCATCATGCCAACGACCTCTCGGAGATGATCTTCGTGTTTCCCAATCGGCGTGCAGGACTCTTTTTTCGCCATTATTTAACCCAACGCATTCAACAGCCCATTTTTGCACCTCAAACGATTCCCATCAACGATCTGTTCGTGCAACTCTCCTCCCTTCAACCGCTGGATCGATTAGGATTACTCTTCTTGCTTTATTCGCTCTACAACCAAATCAGCGGCAAAGAGGAGTCCTTTGATCATTTTGCTTATTGGGGTGAAATGTTGCTCAACGATTTCGACGATGTGGATAAATATTTAATCGATGCCCGACAACTTTTTTACAATGTCAAAGAATTAAAAGAAATTGATACTCGGTTTGATTACCTGACTCCCAATCAAATTGAAGCCATTAAACGATTCTGGTCCACCTTCGATCCATCCAATGAAAGTCCCAAGCAAAAAGATTTCAGAATGACATGGGAAATGCTGTGGCCACTTTACGAGGCATTCAAGAAGGCATTAAGCAATCAACAAGAGGGTTATCAAGGGATGATTTTCAGAGACGTAGCCGAAAAAATCAACAACGGCATTGAATTGCCACTTCATTGCAAACGATTCGTCTTTGTCGGATTTAATGCGTTAACTCCGGCCGAAGAAGTGCTCTTTCGTCATTTGAAAAAGCAACAATTAGCTGATTTCTACTGGGATTATGACATTCCTGAATTAATGGATCCGGTAAATCGCGCAAGCACTTTCATGAAAGGAAATCTAACTAAATTTCCATCCATGTACGATTTAGAAAAAGATCCGCCCGCACAACGCACCATTTCATTAAGCAAAATTCCATCAGCCATCGGGCAGGCAAAATATACGGCTCAACTGCTCCGCAACCTTTCGACAGACACAGCATCACCCACTTCGCCGGATGAATGGATCAAAACCGTGGTATTGCTGGCAGACGAACAACTCTTATTGCCCGTCATCCATTCATTACCCGAAACCATCCGTCGCGTGAATGTCACCATGGGCTATCCGGTATCCATCTCTTCAGCAGCTCTTTTTGTCAATCAACTGATTGATTTACAACGAAACATTAAAAAGAAAGACGACGACATCCTGTTTTATCATCGTCAAGTGCAAGAGCTGTTGCACCATCCCTACATTCTTTATCTGATGCAGGATCAAGCTAGGCAAATGACACGTGATATCACCCTTTACAACAAAGTATTTGTGTCGAGAAATGATTTAATTGGCAACGAATTGCTCTCCACCATTTTTGTCCGATGCGAAACCGCCTCGGAAGTGTTGCCTTATCTTGTTACAGTCATCAGTCGATTGCTTCAACTTTTTCAACCTGTAAATGACGATGATGCCACCCATCAAATAGGACATGAAATCCTGTTCAGCCTTTACAAAATGCTCAACAGAGCCAACGGCTTATTCAAAAAATATCCGATCGAAATGCAACTTGACACCTTGCATCAACTGATTAGACAGCTTATGGACAGCCTGATTTTGCCATTCGAAGGAGAACCGTTGTCGGGGTTACAACTGATGGGATTATTGGAAACGCGTGCTCTTGATTTTGACCGCGTCTTTATTTTGTCGTTCAACGAAGGCGTATTTCCTAAAAAACAGGCTACTTTATCTTTCATCCCGTTCAATCTGCGCAAGGGATTCGGATTGCCCACCGGCGAACATCAAGATGCTGTGTATGCATATCACTTTTATCGTTTGTTGCATCGGTCCAAAGAAGTTCATTTATTGTATGACACAAGATCCAACGGGATTCAATCGGGCGAAGTCAGTCGATATGTTTATCAGCTTCGCTATCATTATCAGATCCCGTTGGAGGAAAACACCGCTTCATTCCCTGTCGTCTTAAACAACAACACCCCCATCGAAGTCAAAAAAACAGCTTCGGTGTTAGCCAAAATGCAGCGATTTTTGATGCCCAACAGCGGCAAAGCACTTTCGGCAAGCGCCATCAATCAATACCTTGATTGTCCGCTTCGCTTCTACTTGACTACCATCGAAGAATTAAAAGAAGAAAAAGAAGTTGACGAAACCATTGAGGCCAACACCTTCGGATCTTTGTTTCACGATGCTATTCATCGAATATATCAACCGTACATCGGTAAAACCTTGACCAAAGAAATGTTCGACGAATGGTTGCATCAACGGAAAAAATTGGACGAAATCATTGCATTGGTATATACACGAACGTATTTGAAAAAAGAACACGGGCTGATCATTCCTGAAGGACAACATGCCATTCTGATGAATGTCATTCAACAATATTTGATTCAATTGATGCGTTGGGACCTTCATCAAACGCCCTTTCATCTCATTGGCGCCGAACAACCCTTTCATTATGCGTTTCCTATCCATGACGGCACTCACAAGGTGAATCTAAAAGGCATTATCGACCGCATTGACCAAAAAGGAGAACAAACAAGAATCATCGACTACAAAACAGGCAGTGATGAACTCAGTTACACCTCCATTGACCAACTCTTTCATGTAGAACCCGGCAAAAAAAGGCCAAAGGCTGTATTTCAAGTCTTCTTTTATTCGTTGCTTTACGGCATCAACCGATTAACGGATGTCATCGAGCCGGAAATCATGCTGTTGCAAACCATTTTCAAACCTGATTTCAACCCACAAATTCAGTTCAAAGAGGGCTTAACAAAAACGCCGATCACCAATTTTTCAACGATAAAAGATCCGTTTCAAGCCGCACTGACAGCATTGCTTGAAAAAATATTCGATACAAACATCCCGTTCCGTCAAACCGATGATCCTAAACATTGTACCTATTGCCCTTTTACCGATATTTGCAAACGGAATCTCAACCTGATCGAACAGGAAGAATAACACGAAATCAACCTTTGTCGGATCAAAGATCGTTACGGCAAAGAAAACCGATGAATGTCCGACGGGAAAAGATGAATGAACAGAAAATAGATGGATGAAACGAGCTATGTAACAACCTTACGATCAGGCGAATGTTTATTGAGCGAGTTTCATCACGCTTAGGTTTAACCAAATAAAAACAAACAGATGAAAATTGGATGGATTGGATTAGGAAACATGGGAATTCCGATGTCGCAACGATTGTTGGACGCCGGATATGATGTCACATTGTACAATCGCACCACTGAAAAGTTAGCGCCATTTCGATCAAAAGGAATCAAAACAGCTTCGACGCCAACCGATTTATTGAAAACGACCGATGTTGTTTTTATAATGATTTCTGACGACAATGCGCTTCGTGAACTTTGCTATGGAGCAAATGGATTGCTGCAAAAACAGATGAATGACAAAATCATTGTCAACATGAGCACGGTGTCTCCGGCCATCAGTCGGGAAATAGCAAAAACATGTCAAGAAAAAGGTGGCGCTTATTTGGATGCTCCCGTTTCGGGCAGTGTTAAACCTGCACAAGAAGGAACCTTAGTGATCATGGCAGGCGGCGTTTTTGCCGTTTATGAAAAAATCAAGCCAATCTTTGCTCATTTAGGGCGTTTGTCTGTTTACGTGGGCGAAGCAGGCATGGGAAATACAACCAAATTGGCCGCCAATCTCTTTTTGGGAATCATCACCCAAGGACTGGCAGAAGCAACCCTGTTTGCTTCGCAACATGGAATAAGAATAGAAGATTTGTTCGAAATATTCAATAATGCAGCGATTGCAAGTCCTTACATCAAAATGAAAAGTGAAGCCATTGAACAAAACCAATTCAATGCAGCTTTTGCTTTGCGCCATTTAGCCAAAGATTTGCGACTTGCCAAAGAAGAAGGCATGAATTTTCCGCTCGGGAATGCTGCCAATGAAACATATCAAAAGGCAGTGATGACCGCATTGGCCGATCAAGATTCCATAGCTATCTATCAATTTTTGAAACAAGCCAATGACGTTTCGCCGTCTCGCCCATCCCAACAGTAAAATCAGCGCTGCATCCCACAATGCCGGACAAATATATCAAAAAGAGCTCTTAGGAAGAGCTCTTTTTGAAAAGGATCTGTTATAATCCGTTGATGATTTCTTTAATAATCAATGTCATGTGAGGTTGAACCTGATTTGCAATGTGTTGCACTTCTTCGTGAGTCACTTCAACAATTTTGCCCGGAATGCCCAAATCAGTAATAATCGAAATGGCAAAGCAGCGCATATTCATGTGACGTGCCACAATGATTTCAGGCACAGTGGACATCCCAACGGCATCGCCTCCAATGACACGGAAAAAATAATATTCAGCCGGTGTTTCAAAGGTTGGACCTTGTGTGCCCACATACACTCCTTTTTGAAGCTTAATTTTATGTTTGGCTGCAATTTCAAAAGCCTTCTTGGTAAATTCTTTGTCGTATGGAGCGCTCATGTCGGGAAAACGAGGCCCTAATTCTTCGTAATTTTTCCCTCTCAAAGGATGTTCGGGAAACAAATTGATGTGATCGGTGAGCACCATCAAATCTCCAATTTCAAACGTTGGATTCATACCGCCGGCAGCATTGGAAACAAACAACGATTCAATGCCGAAAGCATGCATCACCCGAACGGGGAACGTCACTTTTTGCATGTCATATCCTTCATAAAAATGGAAACGACCCTGCATCGCCATCACTTCTTTATCTCCTAATTTTCCGAAAATTAATTTTCCACTGTGACCTTCCACCGTCGAAATGGGGAAATTGGGGATTTCAGCATACGGAATTTCCTCTTTGTCGGTAATCTGCGAAGCTAAATTTCCTAATCCGGTCCCTAAAATAATTCCTACTTTTGGCCTCTTGGTCGTCTTGCCCAATAAAAAAGCCGATGTTTCATTGATTTTTGCTAACATAACTTAAAATTTGATGATTAAATTGATTTTGATTTTTAATAAATTCCACTTTAACAGGTAAAACAAACAAGTACGGTTTCAATCCTTCCGGCACCAACGGATCATCGATCATTCGAGCAGCATCTTTTTCAGTTATCAACACACATTTATCACCTTGCATGGAAGAAAACTTAAAAGCCATTTTTTCATAATCGTCGGCCTTAAATTGATAATGATCCGGAAAGAACATGGTCGTGATTTCCTTCGAAACAGATGCTGCATAGGTCGTCAAAAGAGTCGGATTGGCAATTCCCGAAACGATCAATGCTTTTTTCTGTTTCATCATCGCCTCATCCAGTACTGATGCTGACGCCTTGTCGGCAAATAATGCATAAGGATAACTATAACGGTAAAAAGTAAAAAATATTGTCTGAAACGGAAAAAGATCCAATTTTTTTTGCACCATTTTGTAATCCATTGGATTCATGGCCAAAGGACACTTGGTCACAACAACGATATCGGCACGGTATTTATTGCCGGCAGGTTCACGAAGATTTCCATAAGGCAAAAGAGCATCTTCGGTAAACAATCTCGAGTAATCGGTCAAAAGAATGGAAGCTGTCGGTTTCACAAAACGATGTTGGAAAGCATCATCCAATAAAATAACCTGCAATTTCGGATTGATTTCAAGCAATTTGCGGATGCCCCGACGTCGATTGGCATCCACAGCAATGGTACAATCCTTTAATTTTCGAAACATCTGATATGATTCATCGCCCAATGAAGCAGCAGAAGCATTCGTTTCATCAGCCAACAGAAATCCTTTTGTCTTTCGCTTGTAGCCTCTGCTTAGGATCGCAACACGATAATGAGGACTCAATAAATTAGCAATGTATTCTGTGTGAGGCGTTTTTCCTGTTCCGCCCACACTAATGTTACCAATGGAAATGACGGGAATGTTGAACGATTCTTCAGGTAAAAGATGAAAATCAAACAAGAAATTACGCACAAAAATCACCAACCCATAGATCAATGACAATAGGTATAAAAAAAATTTTAACCGGGGCGAATTTCTTTTCATGTCAGATTCAAAAAAAACGATTGAACAATCCCCAAACAAACAAAGATGACAAACCTTCGGCAACAACAGTTTGATCCGAAGGTTTGCAAAAAGTTAATATACCATCTCCTATTTTACTTGAAGCGAAAAAGGCATCAAAGCCTGAACGCCTTGCAACTGAATTGCTTCACGGAGTTGTTTGAAATAAGGATACATGGCACCCAATTTTGCCTTCTCGACCCGTGTTTCAACACCTTCGTTCAAATTATCCATTAATTTTTCCACAATGCTTTTTTGTTTCGGATAATACACCAATTGATATTGCGTTAAATGAGCACGATGAGCAATGAGGCGGACGGCATCATCTACATTTCCCAACAAATCGACTAACCCGATTTGCTTAGCCTGTTCGCCTGTCCACACTCTTCCTTCGGCAATTTTTTTAATATCATCCACTGTTTTATGACGTCCCTGAGCCACATGTTCAACAAAAGTCTGATAGGTGTTGTTAACATAAGCCTGCATCAGATCTCGTTCTTCCGGCGTAAAAGGACGGGTAAACGTAGGGAAATTGCTCATTTTGTTTGTTTTAACATCGTCAAAACTAATGCCGATCTTGTTGGTCAATCCTTGAACGTCAGGAATCAAACCAAACACGCCAATGGATCCGGTGATAGTGTTCGGTTCAGCCATGATGGTATCGGCATTGCACGAAATGTAGTAACCGCCGGAAGCTGCATAATCGCCCATGGAGACAAAAAGCGGTTTTTTTGCTTTGATCAACGACACTTCTCTCCAAATCAACTCCGATCCCATAGCGCTTCCACCGGGTGAATTGACCCGCAAAATAACTGCTTTGATCCGATCATCGCGCCGAACATCTGCCAATGTTTTGATTAACTCTTCAGAATTAATCCCATCGGGACTTGGTCCGTCAATCTCCCCGACGGCGTACACAATGGCAATTTTATCTTTGGAATAGCTCGATTTTTCAGAAGCATTCTTCATGACATTTAATTTCACCAGTGACAGCGGATCGTCATTGTTCATTCCCACTTTGCTTTTCAAAAAGGTTTGCATTTGGTCATCATACATCAGTGAATCAGCCAAATGAGAAGAAACTACTTTAGCAGCCGGCTGAAAAGCCATATCCTCATCGGCCAGAGCATTCAGTTGATCCACCGACAAATGACGAGATTGAGACACATCCTGTAACATGGTATTCCAAATGGAACCTAAAAAAGAAGTCACCTGCAATCGGTTGTCGTCGCTCATTTTGGTATTAATGAAAGGTTCCACGGCCGATTTAAACGAACCGACACGCACCACCTGCACTTGAATGCCCAGTTTGTCCAACGCTCCTTTAAAGAATGTGGTTTGTGCTGATAGTCCTTGCCAATTTAACATGCCGGCAGGATTCAGAAAAACTTTATCGGCAACACTGGCCACATAATAAGCTCCTTGCGTATAAATATTTCCGTAGGCATAAATAAATTTGCCCGATGATTTAAAATCGATCAAAGCCTGCCGAATGGTTCTCAATGTGGCCGGCGGTGCAATCAAGGCACCCGTTTTGATGTAAATTCCCTTGATGTTGTCATTGACCTTGGCTTTGTGAATAGCAGAAAGAATATCATTCAACCCAATGGTTAAATCCTGATTGGCTAAAGTGCCAAAAATGGATTCAAAAGGATCTTCGGCGCTTCGTTCAACCACTTCTCCGCTAAGCGACAATTGAAAGATACTATTGGGTTTAATGGTAGTTTGTGTCTTGGAAGCTGATGAAATGGCCGTAATGACGCCAATCCCAATAATGAAAGCAATTAATCCTGCTGCCACGATGGCAACAAATGTAGCTAAGACGATTTTGAAAAAATTCTTCATGGATGATAGGCTTAATGATTTGACAAAAGGGACATTGAATTTCTAACAGAAAAAAACATGGCTTTTGAATCCATTTGCACTTCTTTTTTTACAAACAACTCATAGATAGCCGCTTTTTTTAATATTAAAAAAACCGAACAAATGTAATGAAAAAAAATCATTTCGACAACAACGCCATTTTCTTCTTTTCAATCAACGAATTAATCCTTCAGTTCAATGCAGCAGGGCATAACAAAAGCGATTTTAACACACAAACAGTCATGAATGAGTCGTCATGAAAGAAGAATGATCGTCATGGGCAGGATAAAAGATGCCGGTTTCTTTGCGAATGGAATCCATGATCCGCATCAAACGAATGCTGTCATTCCAGCTCCACCATTCACTTTGGATGCGTTGCGCACGAATGCAGTCAACCACTTCCTGAGCCTCCAGCTCATATCCGCTCTTTTTCACTTCAAAATGAAAAGAATTGGTACGTCCGTCATGATAAAAGACCCTGACATCACCGGGCATAAACCAACGATGATCCAGAACAATTTTCCCTTTGGTACCATGAATTTCAGCCACCACAGGCGATTCGGCCACAAAGGAAGCATACATGACCGACAATGCTTGGTTGTCATAGCGAAAAGTCACGCTGATGGATTTATCAACCTGTTGTTCGTTAAGGCTCGCAACGGCAGCAAATGATTTTGGTTCACCCAAAAGGTACAATGAAAGAAAAAGATTGTAAATCCCGATGTCCAACAACGAACCTCCACATAAATCGATGTTAAAATGGCGATGTTGCGGCCCGTTTGGAGACAAAAAAGAGAAAAAAACCGTCATCAGTTGAATATCGCCAATTTCTCCCTGATTGATCAACTCTTTTGTCTTGATAAGGTGAGGCAGAAATCGACTCCACAAAGCTTCCATCAAAAAAAGGCCGTTCGCTTGCGCCGTTTCAATCATGTGCATTGTTTCTTTCAAGTTGACTCCCATAGGTTTTTCGCACAAAACGTGTTTGTGATGATTCAGGGCCATGATGGTATTTTCTTCATGCAAATGATGCGGCGTGGCAATATAAACCACATCCACCTCCGGATCGTTGACCAATGCTTCGTAACTCCCGTAAGCGTTCGGAACATCAAATTCATCGGCAAATGACTGCGCTTTGTCCATCGTTCGGGATGCAACCGCTCGTAATTGACTATGATTCACCACTTGCAACGCTTCGGCAAAGACATGGGCAATACGGCCGGTTCCAATAATTCCCCATTGCACTTTTTTCGCTTCATCATGGAATGTGTTTTGCATATTACTTTTATTTTCAATAGATTAAAAATAGATCATTGACTGCGATCATCCTATCAAAGATACAAACATATTCTCAGAATTGAGTCTTTGATTCAATTCATTCATCATGAACAAAATATGGCCACTATTTTAGAGCTCGTTTATTGACCTTTTCCGTTAAAATTCAGAATCATTGGATGACGTTGATCTTCCCAATATAAATCAAATTCGTTCGTTGTTTCCGTCTTGTCAATCAAATGGAGAAGCAAAACACTTTATCATGTTCAAAGCTACATGATTTGCGAATGACAAAGAAATAATTTTGTATCTTTGCCCAAATAAATAATGATTTACCTATTGATAAGCTTAAATTGTCTCTTATGAATCGTTTTAAACGGATCAATGTCGTTTTGGGATGGATTGTTTTTGCCATTGCAGCTGTGGTGTACTCGTTAACCATGGAGCCGACCGTCAGCTTTTGGGATTGTCCCGAGTTTATTACCACTGCTTATAAGTTAGAAATCGGCCACCCGCCCGGGTATCCATTTTTTTCGTTGGTAGGACATCTTTTCTCGCTTTTTGCATCCACACCGGCACAAGTCAGCACCTGGGTGAATCGCATCTCAGTGCTCAACAGTTCGGGAGCAGTGCTCTTTTTATTCTGGACCATCTCCATGTTGGCCCGCAACATATTGGTAAAAAAAGAGGATGATTACACTTGGGGCAAAATGCTTACCGTTTGGGGTGCAGCGTTGGTTGGATCACTTGCTTTTGCTTTTACCGATTCATTCTGGTTTTCGGCTACAGAAACCGATGTTTTCAGCTTTGCGGCGCTGTCCACTGCATTCAGTTTTTGGGCTATGCTTCGCTGGTCTGAAGTAGCCGATGAGCCTCACTCGGATCGCTGGTTGCTACTGATTGCCTACGCCATCGGCATTTCCATTGGCGTCCATTTGCTCAGCTTGCTTACCATTCCGGCCTTGGTCATGATTTTTTATTTCCGCAAACATCAACATACCAAAAAAAGTGCCTTTTTGGCTTTTATTGTTGCCATCTCCATTTTAGCAGCCGTTTTCTATGGAATGATTCCCAGCTTTTTCTGGCTGTCAAGTTTTCTTGAACTTTTCTTTGTCAACACCTTGGGGCTTCCCTACAACAGTGGCGTCATTGCTTATGCCCTCATTGTTGTGGCCGTTTTTGCATGGGCTATTTATGCTTCTCAAAAAGGGAAAAGCGAGAAACAAGTGCGCATCTCTTTCATTCTTGCTATTGCCTTGTCCGGAATTCCTTTCCTCGGCAAAAGCGTCTGGGTCGCTGTGATCGTTCTGTTTGCCTTGATATATCTTTTACTTTATAAACGCGTTTATATCTCCCGACGCATTATCAATATGATTGTGTTAGGCATTGCCATGATATTGATCGGCTATTCACAATTTGCCGTTGTGTTGATTCGTTCTTCAGCCCAACCGCCGATGGATGAGGATGCCCCCAGTGATGTTTTTGCCCTGATGAGCTATCAAAGCCGTGAACAATATGGAGATATCCATCCTTTGCTTTACGGGCCAATGTACACCGCCGATTACAAATACCAGCCGAGCGGGAACGGAATGTGTGCTCCAGTTCAAAAACAAGGAAGTCCGATTTGGAACAAGAAACCCAAAACACATCCGGGAGAAAAAGATCAATACATCATTACAGGGTACAAACAAACGCCGGTGTATGATCCGGTATTTTACATGTTCTTCCCGAGGATGTTCAGTGATCAGCCCAATCATGTGCAAGCCTATGAAAGTTGGGTCGGGAAACCCGATATTAACGTGGACTATTCGCCTTGCGGACAGGATGCGGTAGGAAAAATGCCATCCTTTGGTCAAAATCTTAAATTCTTTTTCAGTTATCAGTTGAATTTCATGTATTTCCGCTATTTCATGTGGAACTTCAGCGGACGACAAAACGACAAACAGTCGTACGGAGAAATTGACCGAGGCAATTGGATTACAGGATTTAATTTCATTGATAAATGGCTGGTAGGCGATCAAAGCACGCTGCCTCAAAACATGAAAGACAACAAAGGGCGACACACCTATTACATGTTACCGCTGATTATGGGCATCATTGGCTTCCTCTTTTTGCTGATGTATGCCGGTAAGCAAGGGAAACACACTTTCTGGATTGTCTTTACGCTCTTCTTCATGACGGGCGTTGCCATCATTATTTACCTGAATCAAACACCGTTGCAGCCACGAGAACGTGATTATTCCTACACGGGTTCTTTTTATGCCTATTGCATCTTCATCGGGTTTGGAGTGCTTGCCATTGCCAACTACTTACAGCAAAGGCTCTCATCAACACTGAGCGCCATCATTGCCACATTGATCGGATTAATTATCCCGGGAATTCTCATTTCGCAAAACTGGGCGAGCAACGATCGCGCAGGACGTTACACCGCTCAAGACTTTGGAGCAAATTATTTGAATTCATTAGCTCCAAATGCCATTATTTTCACCAACGGCGACAATGACACCTTCCCGCTTTGGTATAGCATCGAAGTCATGGGATTACGGCCTGATGTACGGGTTTGTAATTTAAGCTATCTGCAAACGGATTGGTACATTGCTCAAATGAAACGGCAGGCTTACACCTCAGCGCCACTTCCCATCTCATGGACTCCTTCCGAATATGCCGAAGGGAATCATGATGTTGCTTATGTGGCTGATCCTAAAGACACCACTAAAATTGATTTGTCACTGGCCTTACAGTTTGTTTTAAGCACGAATCCTCAAACCAAAGATCCTTTGGGACATGACATCTTCCCTACCTCTCATTTGATTATGAAAGTTGACAAACAACAAGTGCTCAAAACTCACACGGTAGATTCAACGCTGGCCAATCAAATTGTTCCGGTCATGAATATTACGCTTCGCAGGCAGGTAACCAAAGCAGACATGATGATTTTGGATATGCTCCAAACCAATCAATGGGTTCGACCCATCTATTTTGCCAATACCGTTGGGAATGATATGTATCTGGGCATGAGCAACTATTTCCAACAGGAAGGAATCGCTCAACGCATCGTTCCAATCTGGAAAGAAGGCGGGACAGTGAATACCAAAGTGATGTATGACAACATGATGCATAAATTCCGTTTTGGAAACGTCAAAGATCCAAAGGTCTATTTGGATGAAAACATCCTGCGCATGTGTACTACGTTCCGAATGCAGTTTGTGACATTAGCTGAAGCGTTGATTGCCGAAAACAAACGTGACTCTGCATTACAGGTACTCAATTATGCTATGCAGGAACTACCACCAAAGACGGTGCCCAATGACTATTTCTCAACATTCCTTGCAGGAGCATATTATGAATTAGGGAAAATGCCCGAAGGAGATGCAATCCTTAACGATGTGGCCAACAAAAGTTCTCAAGATCTGACTTGGTATGCCGCTCTCACTCCGAAACAAATGAACACGGTTACTGATCCGATCTCAACAAACTTAGCCACGCTGCGCAATGCATTGTATTATTTCCATCAATACAATCGAAAAGCGCTGATGGATAAATATTATCCGAAATTTGAACAATTTGTCAATGTATTTCATGTTCAACCTTAACAGGCCGGGTGTTGCTAATATAAAATTGGCAACACCCGCGTTTTATTATGTTCATTGAAAGGCCTTTGTTTTTCATGCCATGGTTGTTTGCCAAAGCATGGTGGAGAAAAGACAAAAATGAAAAAGTGGTCTATTTGACCTTCGATGATGGCCCCATTCCGGAGGTAACTCCAAAAGTGATAGCCATCTTAGAACACTATCAGGTGAAAGCTACTTTTTTTTGTGTGGGCGATAATGTCCGAAAACATCCTGAACTTTATCGTCAGTTGATCGAAAAAGGGCATCGAGTCGGAAATCACACGTTCCATCATCTGAAAGCGTTTGCTACCGACCATCATCGTTATCTTGACAATGTTGACACAGCGGCTCAATGGATTGACAGCAACCTGATGAGACCTCCTCACGGACAGTTAACATTCAAAACCTATCGAGCTTTGAGCAAAAAATATCAGATTGTCTTTTGGGATGTCATCAGCAGAGATTACAATCCGGCTTTAACACCGGATGACGTGTGGAAAATTGTTCGCAAAAAGGTTCGTCAAGGCTCCATCGTCGTTTTTCATGATTCATTGAAAGCACAACGAAACATGCTGCACACACTCCCGTTGACGATTGAATACTTACAACGTCAAGGCTATGAGCTTAAAACATTATAGCGCTCTTTCTATCTCAAACGATGATCATTGAGATGTTCCATTACTCATTTTTTTGACGTACATTTAAGGATCAAAAAAAGGACGTAAAGCCCGATAAAACAGAGATTGAAATATTCAATGGCTTACGGTTCAAAAAAAATGAAGATGTAAGCGAACCATAAGCCCTTTGCGAAAAAAATAAAATTAAACGTATGAAACGATTCGCATCCATCCTTTCCATTGTCTTCAGCCCGTTGTTGGTACCTACCTATGGCGTATTGCTCTTTTTTTTCACCAAACGCTTTGAGATCGTTCCGTTCTTACCAAAACTGATAGTCGGCATCATCGTGTTTGTTTGTACCGGCCTCTTACCCGGAGTGATTCTCTATTTCTTTATGAAATCAGGGAAAGTGAGTTCAGTGAATCTGGATAAAAAGGAAGAACGAACCGTTCCTTATCTATTCACGTTGGTACTTTACTTGTTTTGTGCATTTTATCTGTGGAAAGTCAACATGCCCTATTGGTTTGTCATGATGATTGTTGGAGCGGCCGTTGCAAATGCATTGCTTATGTTGATTAATTTAAAATGGAAGATGAGCGCGCATCTTACCGCTTTAGGAGGCGTTTTTGCCGGAATTTTTGTGGTCTCCATCCATTACATCATCAATCCCGTTGGAATCATCGTTCTCACATTATTTATATCGGCAGCGGTAGCTGCATCACGGCTTGTGCTGAGCGTACACACGCCCATGCAAACGCTGGCAGGATTTATCAACGGATTTCTGTTGGTATTGTTATTCGGTCTTTTGTTTGCATAACTTCCGCACCATTTCATTTCCAATCGGTTCGCAGCATTTCCAGCGTATGACACGCTACAATCCCTGCCGTTTCGGTTCGCAGACGATGGTTCCCAAGCGATACGGGAACAAACTGATGCGCTAAAGCGTTTGTCACTTCTTCTTCCGTAAAATCTCCTTCAGGACCAATCAGCACAATGCTTCTTTCGGACGGACGATACACCGATGACAAAAACACACGCTGTTGTTCATAACAATGAGCAATAAATCGTTGTTTCTCTGTGCAGTTTTCAAGCAAGGTTTCAAACAATACCGGTGGTTGAATGAGCGGAAGATAAGCTCGCTGGGATTGTTTCATGGCAGCAACGGCAACTTTCAGCAGACGTTCCATCGAGATTTGTTTGCGTTCAGCATGGTGACTAAACACCGGCGTTATGATATCCACACCGATTTCGGTTGCTTTTTCAACAAACCACTCCAACCGATCTTTATTTTTGGTAGGGACGATGGCAATATGGATCAAATTGTTTTCATTTCGATCCACGTGCTGTTTTTCTTTGATTTCGACGATGGTGTTTTTGGGATGAGCCAAGACAATTTCAGCAACAAACCGATTCCCTTTTCCGTCGGCGATGGCAATAGCGGTGCCTTTATCCAAACGCAACACACGGGAACAATGAAGTGATTCATCTTCGGGAAGACGACCTGTTTGTTCAATATCGGGAGAATAAAATTGATGCATGAGTCCTTTCCGTTCTATCAACACAAGAAGCATTCGGCTTTTATAACCGCACTTCAATGCGGTTGGAGCGTAAAAATTGCTTTAACTCCGGCAAGGCAATTTCTCCAAAATGAAAAATTCCCGCAGCAAGAGCAGCATCGGCTTTGCCCTCATTAAACACTTCCACAAAATGCGCCATCGTTCCGGCGCCTCCGCTGGCAATGACAGGCACATTCACACTTTCAGAAACCTGACGGGTTAACTCAATAGCAAAACCGTTTTTCGTGCCATCATGATCCATGGAGGTCAACAGAATCTCTCCGGCGCCAAGTGCAACGGCCTGTTTAACCCAATCGTACGTGCGCAATTCAGTCGCGATGCGTCCGCCATTCAAAAAAACCAACCATTCACCATTGACCAGCTTAGTGTCAACAGCCAGCACCACACATTGTGATCCAAACTGAAGGGACAACTCCTGAATTAATTTCGGATTTCGAACTGCAGCAGAATTAATGGAAATTTTATCGGCTCCGGCTTTCAGAAGATTTCTAACATCATCCACATCGGTAATGCCACCACCGACTGTAAATGGAATATTGATATGATGTGCAATGCGGGTGACTAACTCCGAAAAAGTCTTTCGTTTTTCATGGGTTGCCGTAATGTCTAAAAAAACCAATTCATCCGCTCCCATCTGTGCATATCGACTGCCCAATTCGACAGGATCGCCCACGTTACGAATATTCAAAAAGTTAATCCCTTTCACCGTTTGTCCATCTTTGATGTCTAAACAAGGGATGATACGTTTGGTCAATGACATAGTAAGTATGCTTTTTCAGGAAAATGCCCCTTTGCGACAAGACAAAGACGCAGTGAAAATAAAAAACGGCAAACGAGGATTTCTACACTTCGCCTGCCGCATTCTGTGTGTAGTATATTCATTTATTTTCCGGATGATTTGGCTTCAATGCTTAACGTAGCATGAGGAACCGCTCTCAAGCGTTCTTTAGGAATCAACTTGCCCGTCTCACGACAAATGCCATATGTCTTGTTTTCAATACGAACCAATGCCGCCTGCAAATGCTGTATGAATTTCATTTGACGTTGAGCCAAACGGCCTGCCTCTTCCTTGGACAAGGTTGATGCTCCTTCTTCCAACACTTTGAATGTGGGTGAAGTGTCTGTCGTATCATTCCCGTCCATGTTGGTTAAGCTGAGCTTAAGCAATTCATAATCGCGCTCTGCTTTTTCAAGTTTTTCTAAAATCAGCGCTTTGAATTCTTCCAATTCCGCATCCGAATATCTTGTTTTTTCCGACATAGTAAACCCTTTTTAATTCGTTATTTGGGACTGCTAAATTAGCTAATGAAACAGACAAAACGTCTTGTTTTATAATATTTAACATTAATTATTTTTCAAGCTTTTTTTATTTCCACAACAACCTTATCTTCATCGATTTCAAGAACATCTGCTTCCGATAATGTTGGCACTAACGTGATCTGATTGGCCAACGTTTGCCCTTTGATATAATCGGCAAATGTATTGATTGTCTTTTCAATAGCCTCATTATATTGAATTCTTATCTCAATGCGATCGGTGATTTCAAAGCCTTTGGTTTTGCGAAGGTTTTGAATGCGATTCACCAATTCGCGAGCCATTCCTTCCTGAAGAAGTGCATCGGTAAGTGAAATATCCAAGGCAACCGTTAATTTGCCGTTGTTAGCTACCAACCATCCCGGGATATCCTCGGAAATAATCTCCACGTCTGAAAGAGTCACGACGGCTTCTTGTCCGTCCACATTGAACACATACGAACCGTTTTGTTCAAACAGTGCAATCTCATCTTGCGACATGGAAGCTAATGCATTGGAAAGCAGCTTCATGATTTTCCCAAAACGAGGCCCTAATTGTTTGAAGTCAGGCTTGATCTTTTTGATCAAAATGCTTGACGTATTATCCACAAAACGAATCTCTTTCACATTGGTTTCATTCAGAATAAGCGATTGTACCGATTCAATTTGTTCACGAAGATGAGTATCACGAATCGGAAGCAAAATGACTGAAAGTGGTTGACGAACCTTAATATTCACTTTTTTTCGTAACGCCAACACCATGGACGAAATGGTTTGAGCCATCTCCATTCGTTCTTCCAATGACTGATCGATCCATGCAGGATTCAATTCGGGGAACGATTCGAGATGAACAGACACAGGATTGCCTTTGCCGGTCACCGAAACCAGATCCAGATACAAACGATCAGCATAAAAAGGCGCAATGGGAGCCATCAGGCGTGCAACGGTTTCCAACGCTTGATACAACGTTTGATAAGCAGAAATCTTATCGGCATCGTATTGTCCTCCCCAAAAACGTTTGCGGTTTAATCGAACATACCAGTTGCTCAAATGGTCGTTGACAAATTCAGCAATGGCACGTCCGGCACGAGTCGGCTCGTAAGTATTGTAATAATTATTAACCTGTGACACCAACGAGTTGAGAAGAGAAAGAATCCATCGATCAATTTCCGGACGTTGTTCAAGCGGAATTTCGGGTTCTTGATTCGTAAAACCATCCACATTGGCATACAAAGCAAAGAAAGCATACGTATTGTAGAGCGTCCCGAAAAACTTGCGTTTCACCTCTTCTACGCCTTCCATGTCAAATTTAAGGTTGTCCCAAGGCGACGCATTGGTAATCATATACCATCGCAACGGATCGGATCCGTGCTGTTGAATGGTCGAAAAAGGATCGACGGCATTGCCGAGCCGCTTTGACATTTTATTACCGTTTTTGTCAAGCACCAACCCATTGGAGACAACGGCTTTAAAGGCAACATTGTCAAAAGCCATGGTAGCAATGGCATGAAGCGTAAAAAACCATCCGCGTGTTTGATCAACCCCTTCGGCAATAAAATCGGCAGGGAATGCTCTTTTTTCATCGATGGCCGATTGATTTTCGAACGGGTAATGTACCTGTGCATAAGGCATGGAACCTGAATCAAACCACACATCAATCAAATCAGTTTCGCGTTTCATCGGTTTTCCTGAATCAGACACTAAAATGATTTCATCCACATAAGGGCGATGCAAATCAATCTTTTCGTAGTTTGATTTTGAAAAATCGTTTGGAACAAATCCGCTTTCTTTCAACGGATTCATTTTGGCAATGCCGGCTTTGACCGATCGTTCGATTTCATCGTAGAGTTCTTCAAGCGAACCGATACACTTTTCTTCTGTTCCGTCATCCGTTCGCCAAATGGGCAGAGGAGTTCCCCAAAAACGGCTTCGTGACAAGTTCCAATCTTGAAGGTTTTCAAGCCATTTTCCAAAACGGCCGCTTCCGGTAGATTGCGGCTTCCAATTGATGGTTTCGTTCAATTCGATCATGCGCTCCCGACAAGCAGTGGTGCGAATAAACCAACTATCGAGCGGATAGTATAACACCGGTTTATCCGTTCGCCAACAATGCGGGTAACTGTGCGTATGTTTTTCAATTTTAAATGCCAATCCTTGCTGTTTGAGCATGACCGACAAATCAATATCCAATGTTGCTGCCTCATCGGTCAGTGAATCATCGTAACTGTTCTTAACGTAACGACCGGCAAATTCTTTGTAAAGAGGCACATTGACGTATGTGGCAACAAAATCGGGATCGAGTTCTTCCAAATCAAAAAACTTACCGCTCAAATCGACCATTGGGCGCTGGTTGCCGTTTTTATCAATCAAAAGCAAGGGCACAATGCCATGAATTTTAGCCACACGATCGTCATCAGCGCCAAATGTAGGAGCGATATGAACAATTCCCGTCCCATCTTCTGTGGTGACAAAATCGCCCGTAATGACTTTAAATGCATCTTTTTCCACTTTGACGAACGGAATCAATTGCTCATATTCCATTCCTTCGAGCTGATTCCCTGTGTATTCGCCAATCACTCGAAACGGGATCAACTTATCATTCGGTTGATAGGCATCCAACGCCAATTGTTCCGCTTTTTTGTTGAAATGCTGATATAAAAGATCTTTCGCCAACACATACGTTGCCTTTGTCCCTGTGTACGGATTGTAGGATTGCACTGCCACATAGGTAATGCTGGGTCCAACACACAAGGCAGTGTTGGAAGGCAATGTCCAAGGCGTGGTGGTCCATGCCAGAAAATAAGCATCACCCCATTCTGTCCATTCTGATATCGGATTTTTTATTTTGAACTGAGCTACACAAGTGGTATCCTTCACATCTCGATAACATCCCGGTTGATTCAGTTCGTGCGTGCTTAATCCCGTGCCGGCTGCAGGCGAATAAGGTTGAATGGTGTAACCTTTGTAGAGATACCCTTTGTTGTAGAGCTTTTTCAACAAAAACCACAATGTTTCAATGTAATGATTGTCATACGTAATGTATGGATGTTGCATGTCAACCCAATAACCCATCTTACGGGTTAAATCTTCCCATTCTTTGGTATATTGCATCACATCCTTTCTACAGGCCGCATTGTATTCTTCCACCGACACCTTTTTGCCGATGTCTTCTTTGGTAATACCCAAACGTTTCTCGACACCAAGCTCAACCGGCAGTCCGTGCGTATCCCAGCCGGCCTTACGTTCCACATAAAATCCTTTCATGGTTTTATACCGGCAAAAAATATCTTTAATGGTTCGCGCCATCACATGATGAATACCCGGCATTCCGTTGGCTGATGGCGGTCCTTCATAAAAAACAAACGTTGGACTTCCTTTCCTGATTTGCAAGCTTCGGTGAAAAACATCCTCTTCATCCCACTTTTTCAAAATATCCTGATTGATTTGGGCTAAATCAAAAGCAGCATGTTCAGCAAATTTTTTACTCATAATTTTATAATTACATGACAATCAATACGATGTATTCTTCTTTTATTCCAAAAAAATTAATACAAAGTTACTCATTTTTTATGAGATTCTTTTACAAGAAGTTGGATGATGATGGTGCCATCGTAAAAAATCTCCTTTCAAAATGGACTCCTGTTTTCGAACCGCTAAAAAAAAGCTCCTGAATTACAAAGTTCCTCTCTTTTCCCTGAAAACACGCTCACAGCAATTCTTTGCAACACACAAAGAGGAATGAATGCTTCCTAATGAAAAAAAACAATCGGACATTTCTGTTCACTTGATCTGATTCATCAAAGTCACTCCATTAAAAACCAACAATGGAAAAAATTCCTCAAACAATCCGACCATGTGAATGCCATCATCTTTTCAATCAAACTCCTCATGGAGAAGTTGGGAAAATTGAATATTTATCCAAAAAAATAACAAAGTAATCAAAGAATTCATACCTTTGTTAGCATGTCATGAGGGATAACAGAACCGTTCATGAGCAAAGAATGAGATCAACGATTAACAAATGTATTAACTCTTAACATGATGATCGAATGAAGATTCACGAATTTCAGGCGAAAACAATTTTTTCACGGTATGCCATTCCGACTACACGCGAATTGCTATGTTTGACGCCTGCTGAAGTAACATCGGCAACGGAAACATTGGGATTACCGGTCGTTGTCAAAGCTCAAGTGTTGACGGGCGGAAGAGGAAAAGCCGGCGGTGTAAAATTAGCACGTACCATCGACGAAGCAACACAAGCTGCACATCAAATCCTCGGCATGGACATCAAAGGATTCAAAGTTGAAAAAGTGTTAGTAGCAGAAGGGATCCAATTTAACGCCGAATTTTATGTCGGACTGACCATCGATCGCACATCGAAGTCCGTCATATTCATGGTCAGCAAGGAAGGCGGCGTAGAAATTGAAGAAGTAGCAAAAAACCATCCCGAAGCAATTCTAAAATTTCCGATAGATGCTGATTTGGGCATGACACCGTTTATGGCACGCAAAATTGCATTTGCCCTTTTTGACGATTTTACTGTGGTGAAACAAGCTGTGGAATTGTTCCAAAATCTCTATCGGCTTTTCATTGAAACCGACGCTTCATTAGCCGAAATCAATCCGCTTGTTCTCACCAATACAGGCACTTTAGTGGCTTTGGACGGGAAAATGAATTTTGACGACAACGCTCTTTATCGTCAACCAGCCATTGCTGCCATGAACGAACCCACTAAAGACGAACAAAAAGAGTTGGATGCCAAACAGAAAGGGCTGACTTATATTCGATTAGATGGTACCATCGGCTGCATGGTCAACGGAGCCGGACTTGCCATGGCAACCATGGATTTAATTAAATATTACGGAGGTTATCCCGCAAATTTCTTAGACATTGGAGGCAGTTCAAATCCACAAAAAGTAATTGACGCCATGAATTTACTCCTTTCCGACAAACATGTGAAAGTAGTCATGATTAATATTTTCGGAGGGATCACCCGCTGCGATGACGTGGCTCGCGGGCTGGTTGCCGCATTGGACAGTATGAAAATTGATCTGCCAATCGTAGTGCGTCTCTCCGGCACCAACGCCAAAGAAGGACTTGACATCATCAAGCAATCTACCCATCTGACGGTGGTCGAAAGCATGTCTGAAGCAGCCCAAACGGCCATTAGCCTCTGTAAAGATTGTGCCAAAGAAACGCCCCATTCATTTTCTGTTTCCAATTAATTCACCATTCAAATCAAAAAGATCGACATCATGAGCATATTAATCAATAAATCAACCAAATTGATCGTTCAAGGCATCACAGGAAGAGACGGCAGTTTTCATGCCGCAAAAATGAAAGCGTACGGCACAAACCTGGTAGGTGGAGTATCTCCCGGAAAAGGAGGCCAAATGATGGATGGCACGCCTGTTTTCAACACCGTTGAAGCAGCTGTCAAAGCAACCGGGGCCAACACTTCCGTCATTTTTGTTCCCGCATCGTTGGCTGCCGACGCCATTCTCGAAGCTGCCGAAAGCGGCATTGAACTAGTTGTGGCCATTTCCGAAGGAATACCTATCCTCGACATGGTTAAAATAACACCCTATTTACAAAAAAAAGGAACCAAGCTGATTGGCCCTAATTGCCCCGGATTAATCTCTCCTGATGAGTCGTTAGTAGGAATTTTGCCGGGCAATATCTTTCAAAAAGGGCCGATTGGATTGATGAGCCGCAGCGGAACATTAACCTATGAAATGGTTTATCAACTCACCAACCAAGGACTTGGACAAAGCACCTGCGTGGGCATTGGCGGAGATCCTGTTGTCGGACTATATTTTCAGGAAATGCTTCGTTTGTTTCAAGACGATCCGCAAACAAAAGGCATAGTGTTGATTGGTGAAATCGGCGGCGATGCCGAAGAAAGAGCAGCACAATACATCAAGGAACATATCACCAAACCGGTCGTGGCATTCATTGCCGGACAAACAGCTCCCGAAGGCAAACGAATGGGACATGCGGGCGCCATTATTTCAAGTGGAAGCGGAACCGCTGCCGAAAAGATCGCTGCTTTCGAATCCGTGGGTGTTCCTGTGGCTCGACGACCGGCTGAAGTGCCCGAGCTTTTGAAAAAAATGCTTTTCAACTAAACGCAACCATCATTAAAATCGTTTCAAAATAAAAGGCAGAATGACCATCAACAAATCATTTTCTGCCTTTTTTCTTGTAAAATATTGATCTTCTTTCCTTTTCTTCAACATTCAAAAAGCCAAACCAAATGAAAGAGTTTCAATGAAACGTTATGTTCCTTCCGACGTTTCAGCAGTAGGATAAACGATGCGATGATGATACATATTGCGCAGTTTCTCTTTGAAAACACTTTTCACCGTTTCAATGTCGCGGAAGGTAATCGGAGCATCCTGAAATGCTCCTTCCACCATTTGATCTTTGATGATGCTATCCACCAACGCACCAATGCTTTCATCGGTATATTCCGTAAGGGTTCTTGAAGAAGCTTCCACTGCATCGGCCATCATCAAAACGGCCATTTCCTTTGAGCTTGGCGTTGGCCCAGGATAGGTAAAAATACGCTCATCGACCGCAGCATTGGGATTGCATTTGAGACAACGCATGTAAAAATACTTCACCTTGCTTCGCCCGTGATGCGTTCGAATGAATTGAATGATCTGCCAAGGCAATTTGTACTTTCTGGCAATACGAACGCCATCCGTGACGTGATTGATAATGATTTGAGCTGCTTCTTCATCCGAAAGCTCATTCAACGGATTGATGCCGTTGGTTTGATTTTCGATAAAATAGATGGGAGCAACCATTTTCCCGATGTCATGATACAAAGCGCCTGTTCGAACCAACAAACTGTTGGCATGAATCTTTTGAGCTGCCTCTGTAGCTAAGTTCGAAACCTGCAACGAATGTTGAAAAGTGCCCGGAGCTTGCTCGGAGAATTGCACCAAAAGAGGACTGTTTACATTGGAGAGTTCAATGAGGGTGACATTGGACAAAAATCCGAATGACTTCTCGATTAAATAAATCAAAGCATAAGCAAAAAGCAATAACAATGCATTCAACCCAAAATAGAGAAAATTGATCCATTGAATCTTTCCCAGAGATTGATCCTGAATCAAGGTAATGGCAACATACACCACCGAATAGGTGACAAATATCAATGCGGCGGTTTTGACTAATTGTGATCGTTGGGTCATGTCCTGTAAACTCGACACCACAGTCATTCCGGCAGTGATTTGCAAAACAATGAAAACAAACGGCGAAGAACTGACCACAAACGAAATGAGCAAGACGGTGATAATGTGTGCATACAAAGCAGATCGGGCATCAAAGAACGTGTCAATGATGATGGGCAGCAATGCAAAGGGGATAATGTAAATGGAAAGGGTGGTCCACGCAACAAGCAAGAATGTCAATGCAACCATAAATACAATCATCAGAATGATAAACAACACATTCTTGAAGCGGGAAAAGATTTCACGTCGTCGAAACAAATAAATATACAAAAAAAGCAACGACATGAACAAGGTGACCAACAAAAGCTCTCCGGCTAACATCAACCACGTTTGATGCTTCGTTTCATGCATGTTTTGATTGGCCAATTGCAAGGAATTGAGCACCCGAAAAGCCGAATCGGTCACAATATCGCCTCTGTCAATGATGCGTTCGCCGGCTTGAACCAGCCCTGATGTTTCTGAAACAGAGCGCAACAAGTTATCACGGGTTTGATTCGACACCAACGAATCGTATTGAAGATTCGGCACAATGTATTGATTAATATTCATCGAAACCAAATCATCTTTCTTTAATCCATCAGGTAAATGATTGACGATAAACTCATAGGCAGAGGTGACCGTGAAAAGATCTTTGAAAAATACTTTATCGGCCATTTTAGATCTGATGATATGAATATAGCCATATTTCGACTTGAAATTATTGTAATCGTCCGTCGTCATGATGCCTTTCTTATAAATCCCCGTTAAAGCCTCAGCCAAATAATATTTGTAACGCGAAGCATCGGAGAGGAAGGAAAAATCGGTCTCTTTTAAGGCCTTTAATTGAGCATTGACAACAGTATCATTGATGTCAAAATAAGGAGCGTAAGATCGCAACACGCTGTCTCGTTCCCGTTGCAGTTGAAGCGGATCTTTCTGAACAGGGAAATCAAACGCAGCAGTCATTAATCCATAATGCCACGGTTTGCCGACAGCATAATGGTAATTAAAATGACTTTCACGCGGGAAAAGAGCCACCATCACCGCAATAGCGAGCACAAACAACGCTATCTTGGAAGCCATGTGTTTTTTTACTGACAGAAAAGAGTCCTTCATTGAGTTAAATCATTCAACCTTCAAGACAAAGATACGGTAAAACTGAAAAAGATGAATCACGTCACGATGACATGAAAAAATGCTTGATTAAGGCTGTATCAATTTATCTTTATTTTTTGCCACGTAATCTTTCCAATCCGAAAAAGGTTTTTCATTTTTCCTTGTTTTAGATTGATAGAAATGACATAAAGCAGCAGCCAGCCCATCGGTTGCATCCAGTCGGCTCAACATTTGATCGGGAGAAAGATGTAAAATCCGCCGCAACATATCGGCCACTTGTTCTTTGGAAGCATTCCCGTTGCCTGTAATGGCCATTTTAATCTTCAACGGTGCATATTCCGTGATGGATAAGTTGCGATACAATGCAGCGGCCATCGCCACGCCCTGACCTCTTCCGAGCTTCAGCATCGACTGCACATTTTTGCCGTAAAAGGGAGCTTCAATAGCCATCTGATCGGGATGAAATTCATCAATCAGCGACAAGGTCCGTTCAAAAATACGTTGCAATTTGGCATAGTGGTTCGTTATCTTTTTCAAATCAACGATTCCCATGCTTAGCATCACAGGTTCATTATGCACAATTTGCAGCAAACCATAGCCCATCACCGTGGTTCCCGGATCAACGCCTAAAATAATCGGATTGCCTTCAGAGGTCATGCTTGGTCATTTTATTTGATTTTATCCCGCTTTGAGTTGCCGCGGTTCCACCGCCAACCAATCACGTCATTTTCCTCAAAAAATTTTTTTAAGTTGTTTGAGGCCAACTTTCCAAAACAGTAGAAAAACAGAGCGCGCTCTCTCCAAAATGCTCATTCAGTGATGATAGCATCATAGCATTCAATTCCTTTTCCCAAAGCTCCAGATCATGCAACGATGAGGCAGAAAACTGAATGGCAAACGAAACAGCCTCCTCTTGCTTTTCTTGTTGGTGAATGCGATAAATCATCGGATTGACAAACGTGGCACTTTTTGCCATTAAAGGAAAATAAAAGGCCTGAACCCATGCATGCCACTCATCGATCACCCGTTGATCCAAATAAAACGTTGTATTGAGTAGTATCATTGTTTTTTTTACAAAAATAAGCATTTTATTTCGGACAAAATATATATCTTTGCGTTGCAAAATTCGCTTTGGGGTATTAGCTCATCCGGCTAGAGCGCGACACTGGCAGTGTCGAGGTGAGCGGTTCGAGTCCGCTATACTCCACACAACATAACTTGCTAACAAAGAGAGACTGAATGATTTATTCAGCCTCTCTTTTTGTTTCAAAACCTTGTCTTTGAGCAATGCATTCTGTGAGTTACTTTATTCGGAACAAGTCTTGCTATAAAACCATAATAAGCAAGAGAAAAATAATGCGGAAAAGAACCCTTAAACAGCCATGCTGAAGCGATAAAGACTGACGATGAGAAGAAATCAGCCCATTGATCATTTTCCGAATCAGTTGGACTCATTTTGGGCGTTTACAAAATCCTCGTCAGCAAGGGGACAATCATTGTTCATGAATACATTTTCAAACCAACAAAAGAGATCCTGATTGACTCCATTTCTTCTGCATTCAGCAAAAGGGCAATCACAAAAAAACTGCTTTTGATCTGTACTAAAGGATCAAAAGCAGTCTGCAAAAGGATGAAATGAGCGAACGTTATTTGCCCGATTTCAATTTTTTCCGATTTGCTCTCCAAACTTGCATTTCATAAGCAATGGACGAAGCTACCAAGATGGATGAATAAGTTCCTGTGACAACGCCGATGAGCAAAGCAAACACAAACCCGCGAATCACATCGCCTCCAAAGATAAAGATTGCCACAAGCACCAAAATAACGCTTAGCGACGTATTGATGGTTCGACGTAAAGTGTGATTCATTGCTTCATTCATCAACGAACTAACTTCCCGTTTTGGATAGAGGGTTCGATATTCCCGTATTCGGTCGAAGATCACCACCGTATCGTTGATGGAATAACCAAGAATGGTCAAGATGGCCGCTATAAATGATTGGTCGATCTCCAACGAGAATGGCATGATGCTGTATAGCAACGAATAGAGCCCGATGACCAATAACGTATCGTGCACCAACGATGCTAAAGCGCCCACAGAAAAAGTAAAGCTTGGGAAGCGCAACAAGATGTAGAGCGAAATGCCAATCACCGCCAGTAAAACCGCCCAAATAGCTGACACTTTAATGTCTTCGGCAACAGCCGGCCCCACTTTCTGCGAACTGACAATGTCCTGTTTGACAAATTGATCTCGTGTCATGCCTGCGCTCAACAATGGCTTCAAATGAGTGTAGATCATCGTTTCAATCTCATTATCAATGGTAGGTGAGTTGTCTGCAATTTTATAATTGGTAGAAATGCGCACCTGACGATGATCCGTTCCGATAGAAATGACCGACACGTTTTGATCAAAAGCGCCTTTCAATAAATTACGGACTTCATCGGTATTGACGGGCTGATCAAATTTGATTTGATAATTGCGACCACCGCTGAAATCAATACCCATGCTTAAACCTCGTGTCGATAACGAAACAATTCCCGTCAACAAAATAATTCCTGACACAATGTACCATTTCTTACGATTCCCGATAAAATCTACATTGGGATGCAACAACCAATTACGCGTAAGCCGAGTAGTGAAAGGAAGATCCTTCATGTTATCCTTTTGCGACAAGATATCGTAAACCACATGTGAGAGGAACACTGCTGTAAAGAATGAGGTCAAAATACCGATGATAAAGGTTGTGGCAAATCCTTTGATTGGCCCCGTTCCAAAGGCGAAAAGAATAATACCTGTCAATAACGACGTTGCATTGGAGTCGAAAATAGCAGAAAATGCGTTTTTAAATCCTTCGGAAATGGCTTTTCGTTGATTTTTGCCGGCTTCTTTTTCCTCTCGAATCCGTTCGTAAATCAGCACGTTGGCATCCACCGCCATCCCTAAGGTCAACACGATACCGGCAATCCCCGGCAAAGTCAACACCGCTCTGAACGAGGCTAAAATCCCCATGATGAATATGACGTTGACCAGCAAGGCACCATCGGCAATCAATCCGGGAATCCATCCATAATAGAAAACCATGAACAACAACACCAGGGCAAACGCAATGACAAAAGAAATCAATCCATCATGAATCGATTGTTCACCAAGAGACGGACCAACGGTATCAGCCTGTACAATGCGGGCAGGCGCCGGCATACGGCCTGATTTCAATACATTGGCAAGGTCTTTAGCTTCTTCTACCGTGAAATGACCGGATATTTGACTGTTACCTCCGGTGATTTCCTGATTAACAACAGGATAAGAATAAACATAATTGTCCAAAACAATGGCAATACATTTTCCAATGTTTTGTTTTGTCAGAATAGCCCATGTGTTAGCTCCCGATGAGTTCATTTTCATGTCAACAACCGCATTCGATCCGTATTGACTATAATCGGCATTGGCATCGGTAACTACATTTCCCTGAAGCGCAGGCCCATCTTTGGTAGTGCTTTTGCAAGCAATCAGCTCAAAATATTGTCCTTTAGGATCAATGGCCTTAACACCCCATTTCAAAGATAAATCAGCCGGAAATAAAGCTTTAATTTGCGGCATAGCCAAATAACGATCAATGGTAGAAGTGTCGGCTGCCAATGCAATTCCGACTCTTGGCCCATTCCCCTGAGGATTGACATCAAGCAGAAGACCAAAGAGTGGATTCTTTTTCTTGAAAGCAGCCATGTTTTGTTGATCAGGAGTAGTCGTTTTCGATCCTTTTTCTTTAATGAGGGCAGCCAACGAATCCTCTTTCGTCATGTGAACAACCGGTTTTGCCTGAGCATTCGGTTTTGCACCCACTACTTTGGTGGTATCATTGGATGTGGAAGATAAAATATCAACCAATGCCGTATTGGCAGAAGCCAACGCAGGATAAATTTCTTGAATGTTGTAGGTTTCCCAAAATTCAAGATTAGCAGTTCCTTGAAGCAGACGACGAACTCGTTCGGGATCTTTCACTCCGGGCAATTCAATCAAAATACGTCCGGTGTTTTCAAGTTTCTGAATGTTTGGCTGAACCACGCCAAAACGGTCGATACGCGACCTTAACACATTGAATGAATTATCAATGGCGCTTTCAATATCTTTTCTCAGCACCGCCATGACCTGTTCATTGGTAGCGCTCAGCGGAATTTGATCTTTCTTGTCGTACGTACTGAAGAGCGTTGACAATTTTGCATTGGGATCCAATTGCAAATATGCCTGTTCAAACAACGTTAAGAAATCGGTTTGACTGGTGGCCTCGCGTTGTTGTGCCATGGCTAACGCTTTGTTAAAATTGGCCGGAGGGTTAGGGACGGCCAGTGAACGCAAAATATCGGCTTGGGATACTTGAAGCACTACATTCATCCCTCCTTTAAGGTCAAGGCCTAAATTAAGCTCCTTGTCCAAACACTCTTTATACGTATATCCAAACCATACCTTCTTCGGTGAAATGGAATCGATATACCGGTTGTAAAGCGCACTGTCCACTTGATTGGTTCCAGGTTTCTCGGCATAAGCAATGGCTAACTTATTGTAATGGTTAGTAACAAAGCTAAACGACAGATAGAAAAAGGAAACCAAAAGGAGCAGAACGGCTAATACCTGAACAAATCCTTTGTTTTGCATGAGTAACTAATTTAATGTAAGATATAAATGAATCAAGAATTTTATGGTTTTATTTGAGTTTGCAAATATAGCGTTTTTTTAATAATCGCGAAATGAGTTGCTAAAGATTTTTCACGCTGATCGCTCGACGACGAGTTCCGATTCCTGAATAAAATTATTTCCGTATCTTTGTATGACTACAATGACCTCTATTTTTAACTACCATTATGCCTGTTGAATCCTTGTACGAGATTTTCAGCCAATGTTCTGAAATAACGATTGATAGTCGTAAGTGTCCTAAAGATGCTCTCTTTTTTGCCATCAAAGGCGACCGTTTCGATGGCAATCAGTTTGCTATGGATGCCTTGCAAAACGGATGTCGTTATGCCGTTATCGACAATCCGGCTTTTGCCCTTGACGATCGGTTTGTGTTGGTTCAAGACACGCTCCTTGCTTTGCAGCAATTAGCCAATTATCATCGAAGAGTGCTCAATATTCCGGTGATTGCCGTCACCGGCACCAACGGCAAAACCACCACAAAAGAGCTGTTGGCCGCAGTATTGAGCAAAGAATTCAACACGCTGTACACGCAAGGAAATCTGAACAATCACATCGGAGTCCCGTTGACCCTTTTGAAACTGACTTTAAATCATCAAATTGCCATCATTGAAATGGGAGCCAACCATCCTGGAGAAATTGCCCTTTTGGCAGAAATTGCTGCTCCTGACTATGGCATCATTACCAACATCGGAAAAGCTCATTTGGAAGGGTTCGGCTCATTTGAAGGGGTGATTCAGGCAAAAGGAGAATTGTATGATTACATTCGAAAACACAACGGATCGATATTTTTGCATGTGGACAACCCGATTTTAAAACAAATAGCCGGCGATGCCCACATCATTGGGTATTCCACACAAGGCACTTTACCGGCACTGGTGCAAGTTGAATCAACAGGAGATGTCCCATTCCTTTCCGTTACCTGGAAAAAAGCCGATACTGATGTCATTCATCACATCAACACGCATCTGGTTGGAAACTACAATCTTGAAAATGTTGCGGCTGCAGTATGTGCAGGTACGTTTTTGGGCATTCCCGCCTCAACGATCAACAGCGCCATTGAAGCTTACACGCCATCTAACCTACGATCACAATGGCAGGATACTCCTCACAATCACCTCATTGTAGATGCTTACAATGCCAACCCAAGCAGCATGAAAGCTGCCATTGAAAATCTTGTTTCCATGGACAACGCTCCCAAAGGCGTTATTCTGGCCGATATGCTCGAATTGGGTAAATTTGCCATCAATGAACATGCATCTGTGGTAAACACATTGAAAAACAGCGATTTAGATCTTGTGTTCTTAGTCGGGCCTCAATTTGCACAAACAAAAGCGCCTTTCACCACCTTTGAATCCACAGATCAATTGATTGCATTCCTGCAAGAACATCCCGTGAAAGGGTTTACACTGCTTGTCAAAGGTTCACACGGCATGCATCTTGAAAACTGTTTATCTTATCTTTAGTCGCCAAATCCAAAACAAACCACCATGGATGAGCTGGAACATTACATCTTACACCATTTGGATCGTGAAGATGAACTCCTTGAACGGCTTTATCGCGAGACACACTTGACTCAGGTGAATCCACGCATGGCAGCCGGACATCTTCAAGGATCCGTTTTGACCATGTTTTGCAAAATGATTCGTCCGAAGCGCATCCTTGAAGTGGGAACTTTTACGGGATACGCCACACTCTGCATGGCGGGCACCCTGCCAGAAGATGGGGAGATTCACACGATTGAAATAGACGATGAACTTGAGCCGGTGATTCAGCGTTATGTAACCCAATCGCCGCACCAACATAAAATTCATCTCCACATCGGGAATTCATTGAACATCATTCCAACGCTGGCTCCTTTCTTTGATTTGGTGTACATGGATGGAGACAAACGCCAACTTATTGATGATTATGAAGCGGTATTGCCCCTGGTTGCCAAGGGTGGATTGATCATTGCCGACAACACCTTGTGGGGCGGGAAAGTGATGTGGCCAAGTCCTCGCGGTGACAAGCAAACCATTGGAGTACAACAATTCAACGATTACATTGCCAATGACGGCAGAGTCGAAAAAGCCATCATCCCAATGCGTGACGGAATGACCTTGATAATGAAAAAATAATGCGCAGACCAAGAACTTTTTTATTTTTCATCCTTCTGACGATTTTATGCATTGTCCTTACCCTGAGCGACATTGCATTGGGAAGCGTTTCCATTCCTTTCAATGCGATCATTCAAGCCCTCCTTCATCCTCATGGTCAAACTCTTTTTACGGACATCATCATTCAGTTTAGGGTTCCCAAAGCCATAACGGCGATATTAACAGGCGCCTCGTTGTCTTTAGCGGGTTTACTGATGCAGACCTTTTTTCGAAATCCGTTGGCAGGCCCCGATGTTTTAGGGGTTACCTCAGGCGCTAGCATGGGAGTGGCATTTTACGTGATGGCCACTTCGTGGTTTGCAGCTTCCTTTGTTGAAAGTCGCTGGGGATTAATTCTTTCGGCCATTGCAGGCGCATTGATTGTCCTGTTGCTTATTTTAAGTGTCGCTTCACGCCTGAAACAATCAGTCACTATTCTCATTATCGGATTGATGTTTTCAGGCATTGTCGGAGCCATAGTCAGTATTTTACAAAATCTGAGCAATCCCGATACGGTCAAATTATTTGTAGTTTGGACATTTGGCAGCCTGAGCGCCGTTACGTGGTATCAACTGCAGATCCTTATCCCGTTGCTTGTCATTGGATTGTTTTTTACGTTCATGCTTCAAAAAAGACTCAATGCGCTGCTTTTAGGAGAACATTATGCCCAAGGATTGGGCATTTCGGTGCGTTCCACACGACTCATCATGATTTCGTTGACAGGCATATTAGCCGGTGCAACGACGGCTTTCACGGGACCGATTGCTTTCATTGGAGTGGCCGTTCCTCATTTGGCACGAGCTCTTTTTCAAACATCCAACCATCGAATCATTATCCCGGGAACACTGCTCTGTGGGACGTCCTTGCTTTTGATATGCGACATTCTTTCGCAGCAAACCACTTACCCTCTTCCGCTCAATGCCGTGAACGCTCTTTTTGGCGCACCACTTATCATTTGGGTGGTTTTGAAACAACGAACCTAATTTTTACCTCATGAAGTCATTGTCCCAATTGGATCCATCAGTGGAACTCTTTACGGAAAATCTCAGCATTGGGTATCCTCAAAAACCGGATCCCTTCATTGTACAAAAAGAGTTGAATTTACAACTTCGGAAAGGTGAAATGATTTGCGTGGCAGGGCCTAATGGAGTAGGAAAATCCACCTTACTTCACACCTTAGCCGGTTTGCAAAATCCATTGGCAGGAAAAATTGTGCTTCATGGACAAAATCTTTCCTCCTATTCGATGACTGAAAAAGCATTTTTATTGTCATTGACATTGACCGATCGCATTCAGGTGGACAAAATGACCGTTTGGGAATTGGTTGCCATGGGGCGCTATCCACATACGAACCGATTCGGAAAATTACACACTTCAGACCTTGAAATAATAGAACGCTCCATTGCACAAGTGCATTTGGAAGATAAAAAAAAATGGCTGCTCGATAACCTTTCGGATGGCGAACGACAACGCGCGATGATTGCCAAAGTGTTAGCTCAAGCCACTCCGATCTTATTATTCGATGAACCAACGGCTCACCTCGATCTGACCAATCGAGTTTCAACGATGCTGTTGCTTAAAAATGTAGCCAAATCATGCCAGGTTTCCGTACTGCTGACCACCCATGAATTGGAAATGGCATTGCAATTAGCTGATCAAATCTGGTTGATGCATCCCGACGGTGTGGACATAGGCACTCCCGACGAAGTGATTGCCAAAGGAAGCCTACAACACATATTCCAAAGTGATCTTTTCTCTTTTGATCCGGTTTCACGCCGATTTATCATCCATCCGGTGAAGGAAACGAATGCATCGCCATTGGAAATTAAAAAATAATCGTATTTTTGCAACGTTCGACTTCAGCCGACCATTGTTAACCGTATCTTATGAAGTGATGAACAAACTACCGCCCCTTTTTCTGATCCTACTTGCGTTTTTTCTCCGGCTTGATGCTTCAGCTCAGTCAACTGGAGAACAACAACGGTTTCGCGTGATGAGTTACAATGTGGAAAACTTTTTTGCCTTTCGCCGCGATACGGTCACCCCTTCAACAAATGATCCGAATGGATACCTGCGATCCGGATATGCCCGCTACCGTGACAAACGAAACCGCATTGCTCAGGTAATTGCCGGTGTAGGACAATGGGATCCTCCCGTATTGGTCGCCCTGTGCGAAGTAGAGAATCAACAAGTATTGGAAGATCTCACCCTTCATTCTCCGTTGCGCAATCTTCATTATCAGATTATCCATTACGAATCGCCGGATCCACGTGGCATTGATGTAGCGTTGCTTTTCCGGCCTGCCTTGTTTCATCCTTTTCATCAAGAGCCGATCGGCATTCATTTCCCAAACAATCCAAAAACCCGAACTCGCGATATTTTATACGTGACAGGAACCATTCATCAAGACACGCTGCATGTGTTCGTCACCCATTTTCCCTCAAGGTATGCAGGCGAACTGGAGTCGGAATTCAACAGATTGTACGTGGCCTCTGTGTTGCGCCATCATGTGGATTCGATCTTTCAAACCAACCCTGAAGCCAACATTCTCATCATGGGCGATTTTAACGATTATCCTGACAATGAAAGCGTGGAATCGATTCTAAAGGCAAATTCCGATACGTCTGCGCTTCGCCCGAAAGCATTGTACAATCTCTTTTATTCGATGCATCAATCTAAAAAAATCGGATCGTACAAACATGGTAATGAATGGGGCATGTTGGATCAAATCATTGTCTCATCCCATTTGTTGACTGACACAATGCACCTACACACAACACCCTCATCGGGCAAAGTCTATGCTCCGGATTATTTGCTGGAAGAAGACGCTAAAGGATTCGGCAAAAAGCCTTTTCGCACCTTCATCGGCATGAAATATCACAATGGATTCAGCGATCATTTACCCGTTTATGCCGATTTCTCCATGCCTTTGAAGTCACCATAAACAACCGAATGGATGAAACAAACCATCAGATTCTTCATGCTCAAACTCTTTATTATGCCGTAAGTTACACACATCCTTCATAAATAAATTAAACGTATGAAAACACGAGGTCTGATTTTTTTGATTTGGATTCTATGTCATGGTTTTGTTTTGGCTCAACCCAACACGACCTATCCCGACACATTGAGCAATGCACACGGATTTAAGGTGAAGATAGGCGATTATGCTCCGGCATTTGTCATGACCTTGACGAACGGACAAACCGTGCCGTTGTGGACCCTTCGGGGAAAGGTCGTCATGCTGCAATTTACGGCCAGTTGGTGTGGCGTTTGCAGGGAAGAGATGCCCATGATTGAAAAAGAGATTTGGCAGAAATACAAAAATAATCCGCATTTTGCGCTTTTTGCGATTGATCGTGACGAGCCATTGAAAGTGGCAAAATATTTCATTCTATCCACAGGCATCACCTATCCGATGGCATTGGATCCGAATGCCGACCATTTTCAACTTTATGCTCACAAAGATGCCGGAGTAACACGAAATGTGCTGATTGATCCAAAAGGACAAATTGTTTTCCTGACACGCCTTTACAATCCTCGTGAGTTTCAGGCATTGGTGAATAAAATCGATGAAATGATGAAAGACTTATCAGGAAAAGACAAATAATCGGGACGGCATGTTTCGATCAAGCGTGTAAAGTTCGACATCCCGTCCAACAACAATGCCTTTCTGTTCAAATGTTTCGCTGACGGTACAATAAGCCAAATCCGGCAAGTTGTTGAAATGGCTCAAGTGACAAAGAAAAACAGACTTCAGTTTGTCAGAAAAATGATTGGCCAAAAAATCAGCGGTATCAGCATTGCTCATGTGCCCTGTCTTGCTTCGAATGCGATTTTTCAAATAGTCGGGGTAGGCACTTTGTTCCAACATTTGTTCATCGTAGTTAGCCTCAATGACCAGATAATCAGCCATGGCAATATGCCGCGCAGCCCTTTCGCAAATATATCCTAAATCGGTAAGCAACGTAAAGGTTTGCTGCCGATACCGAATGGTATAACCCACATTGTCCGTTCCATCATGAGAAACTTCAAATGAAGTGATTTCCCAATCGTGAAGTCGCAACGGAGTCTCTTTTTCAAGAACGTATTGCTGGGGGATGGCTCCTTGCTGAAGTCGTTGATGAATGGGCAAGGTAGCATACACCGGCACATGAAATTTTTCACTCAAAGGAATCACTGCCTTGATGTGATCAAAGTGATCGTGCGTGACAAAGACGCCAAGAAGATTTGAGAAATCCAACCCAATGTTCTTCAATCCTTTCCGAATGCTTCGAATGCCAATGCCGGCATCAATCAAGATCCCTTCAAATCCGTTTCCGACAAAAAAACAATTTCCGGTACTTCCACTGGCAAAACTGATAAAACGAAGCTTCTCCATTGTTCAAATTGAAAAAATGAACGACAAAGGTAAACACAAATCGCGGCATTCAATGCGCCTCAACCATCACAAGAAGGATCAGTCACCTGTTTTTTTATTCATCCATTGCGGGAAATGAAAAAATAAATCCTGTTTCTGACAAGTCAACATACATCTCTTCTTTGTGTTACAAGCAAAAAGAAAAGCATAAAACGAGCCAAGAAAATAACTTTTGGGCAAAGCAAATGGTTATATTGTAAATTTCACAAATCCTTAATGTTAAAAATAAAAATAAACGCATGAAAATAAAAAATAAGCAGTATATTTGTTATAAAATAAATAGAAAGCTATTTTGCTCATAAATAGCAGATTGATACATTACGGACGATCCTTCCCTCTCAAGGTTATGTTTATCATCCATTTTTTAATTCAACATTCGATTTATCATGGCAATCACCATTTCAACATACACACAACAACTCACGCCGATCTATGATGAAGCAGAAGCCAATGCCATCATCCTTCAATTGCTTCAACACATCACGCAATGGTCTAAAGCCAAAGTTTTGGCAGAGAAGGAATTAGTTTTGTCAAAATCACAACTTGACGACATGGAAAAAGGGCTGAAAAGGCTTTTGAATCATGAGCCTATTCAGTACATCATTGGCGATGTTGATTTTTACGGCGTTTCACTCAAAGTGGATCCACGTGTTTTAATTCCCCGTCCCGAAACGGAAGAGCTCGTGGAATGGGTATTGCAGGATGACCTTTGCAAGCAATGCATTATTTTAGACTGTTGCACCGGAAGCGGTTGCATCGCAGTAGCATTGGCAAAACAACTTCCCGATTCAACACTTTTTGCTTGCGACATATCACTAGATGCCTTGTCATTAGCCAAAGAAAATGCACGCCGAAATGGAGTTCGCGTTCATTTCTTTGAAGCGGACGTCCTTTCCCCTTCTTTTACCGAGAAAGTAAAACCTGCCGACATCATCGTCAGCAATCCGCCTTACGTGTTGAGGCAGGAATCGACAACCATGCATGGCAACGTTTTGAAACATGAACCACATCAAGCGCTCTTTGTCCCAAACAATGATCCGTTGGTTTTTTATCGTTCCATCACTCAAACAGCCCTCTATCGACTCTCGCCCAGAGGCAAATTGTTTTTTGAAATCAATGCCGATTTCGGACAAGAAGTCGTACGCATTCTGAAGTTAGCCGGTTTTTCACACATTCAACTGAAAAAGGATTTATCGGGCAACGTCCGAATGGTAAGTGCACAACGATAAGCCACGATTAACCCTAATTATCAGAAAAATATGGATAGATTCACGAATTTACTCCTGAAAAAAGCAGCCTCGTTTGCATCAAGACGGGAAACAAGCCGTTGGGAAATCGAATCAAAACTGAAAACATGGGGCGCTTCTGCCCAACAAATCGAAACCATCGCCGATTATCTTGAAAAAGAAAACTACATCAATGCACAACGTTTAAGCAACAGCTTTATCAATGATAAGCTACGGTTTGAAAAATGGGGACGATTAAAGATTGCAAAAGCCTTACAGGGAAAACATATTTCGCCCGAAGTCTTCCAACCGCTGTTGGATCAAATCGATGAAGATACGTATGCTCAATTGTTAACAGAACTCTTGGACAAGAAAGCGACACAAATAAAAGCAAGGAACAAGTTCGAGAAACAAGGTAAATTGATTAATTTTGCACTTCAAAGAGGCTTTGAATTTGAAATCATTGAATCAATCATATCAAAAATAAATTATGAATGAATTTTTGCCCCTCGAAGAAAATATCGTAAAAATGTTACGTACCGTCTTCGATCCCGAAATACCGGTCAATGTTTACGACTTAGGATTAATTTACAAAGTCGATATTGCCGACGATGGTGTGGTGACCATCGATATGACCTTAACCGCTGCAGGCTGTCCCGCTTCTGATTTCATTCTGGAAGATGTACGCATGAAAGTAGAATCGGTGGAAGGCGTCAAAGAAGTAATCATCAACCTGGTTTTTGAACCTGCCTGGAATCAGGACATGATGAGCGACGAAGCTAAATTGGAATTAGGCATCATGTAAGTGACAATGCTCATGGCAGCATAAACATGAGTGAGTAAGCTAAACACATTGTTGCTTTCATCAGAGGATACCTAAAGACAACCAATCAATCCTTAAAACAAAAGAAAACGACAGCTTATGAGAACCTTTCTTGTTGCAAGTTTAGCGCTTTTATTTTCAATGACTTTCCAAAGTTGTGTTGTCACTGTGAGTCCGGATGCCAATCAAGATCAGGGAATCTATGGCTATGCCTACTATTATTTCCCTGAATATAACTTTTATTACAGCCCTGAATTGAATCGTTTCTGGTGGTATCAATGGGGAGAGTGGCAATACGGGCCTCAACTTCCTACATGGTATGTCATTGAACCTGACACTTATTATCTTACCATCACATCACGCAGTGTAAACCCAACTCGTTACAGCAATTATTATCAAATGCAATACCAACGAGGATACTATCGAAATCGCATGCAGCAAATTCGACAAGCCCCCGAAGGAAGATTTCCCTTTTATCATCCATCGAACCGACAGCCCGGACAAGAACCTTATCGAAATCAACCAAATCCAAATTACAACAACAATGGAGAACGGAAAGCGATTCCTTCGCGAACGCCTGATATGACACCGTCACAACCATCCGGGAATCCTCAAAATCCTTACAATGAAGGGAATCGACGTGAGGGAAACCGAAACGTAAATCCAATGCCTCAACAACCGTCTGAGAATCGGACTCCGTTTCAACCCAATCAAAATCAATCCCCTCGAAGGGAAAATCCAACTCCCGAACGGAAAAACCCAATGGGAGCAAAAGAACAAAACATTCCTCCACACGAAACAAAACAGGCAAAAGAATCCATGCGTCGTGAAATGAAAGCCGAAAGACAACGAAATGAAGCAATCAGGAAAGAAAATGCCAGAGAAAAACAGGAGCCGCAGCCAACCCGAAAAGAAAATCAACAGCGCTGAGCTAAAAAAACTGCGAAGCTGACATGCAACAAAAAATGAAAAAAATATACTTCGTTTCCGATGCTCACTTTGGTTCTTTGTTAATTCAAAATGCTCACGAACAAGAAAAAAAATTGGTGCGCTGGCTCGATTTCATCAGCAACGATGCATCCGAATTGTTCCTGATGGGCGATATTTTCGATTTTTGGTATGAATACCATACCGTGATCCCAAAAGGATTCGTTCGTGTCCTCGGAAAATTGGCCGAACTGTCAGACAACGGCCTTCCTATTCATTTTTTCACCGGAAACCACGATATGTGGACGTTCGGATATTTGGAGCAGGAAATAGGATGCATTGTTCATCGATCTCCCGAAATGATCGAACGAAACGGAAAACAATTCTTTCTGGCACACGGCGACCGATTAGGAGAACATTCCCTCGGGGTCAAAGTGATTCAAGCTATTTTTCACAATCGAATGTGTCAACAACTCTTTGGATGGATGCCACCACGATTGGGATTGAGTTTCGGGTTGCGTTGGTCTCGGTCCAATAGGCTCAAACCAGCACGGAAAGGATATGATTCGTTTTTAGGCGAAGAACGAGAAACATTGATTCAGTTTGCAAAAAAAATGGCGGAACAAACCAACCCCGATTATTTTGTCTTTGGACACAGGCATATTCCTCTCGATTTGAAAATTAACGCCAAAAGTCACGTCATCATTTTAGGCGACTGGATCACCCACTTCACTTACGGCGTTTTCGACGGAGAAAATCTTTCAATTGAATATTTTGAACCACAACAAGAACATTGAACAAACCAACCAATGGAATTTATTTTTGCTTCCAACAATAAACATAAAGTAGAAGAAGTTCGTGCTTTAATAAAAGACCTGCATACCATCATCAGTTTACATGAGCTGGGCATCACGGATGACATTCCCGAAACAGCCCCTTCGCTTGAAGGCAATGCACTGATCAAAGCACGTTATATCCATCAACGAACCGGGAAAAATTGTTTTTCGGACGACACCGGGTTGGAAGTGGAAGCCATCAATAACGAACCGGGCGTTTTATCAGCTCGCTACGCAGGCGAAAACAAAGACATGCGTGCCAATCGAGCGAAATTGTTGTCCAACATGCAAGGCTTATCCAATCGAAAAGCTCGCTTCAGAACTGTCGTTGCATTGATTTACAACGAACAAGAATATTTGTTTGAAGGCACGGTTAGCGGCATTATCACCGAAACGGAACGCGGCAACGAAGGATTTGGCTATGATCCGATTTTTCAACCAACGGGTTTTGACAAAACATTTGCCGAATTAGATTTAGCCACCAAAAATCAAATTAGTCACAGAGCACAAGCTTTTACCAAACTCTTGCAATTCTTGACACAGATAAAGTCCGAATGAATTTTCTCCCAACAAGAGGAGCCTCGAATGCCATCCATGGAACTCATTTCAATTTCAACAAAATTGAATCACTCAATCCTTTGAACAGGATCCATATCCATTTTCACCTCATTGAAAGAGAGCAATTCATGATGAAAAACATCGAAAATAGGAATTTATGATTTGATGAACCATTATTTCAAGAATATAGCTATTTTTGTGTTGTAAAACATCAAAAATATGACATCAAAGCAAACGACAGAATTGCCCGAACTCAATCAACTTGTCGGTATTTGGGAAACATTGACAGAAGAAGATCGAGAACTACTGACAAGACATTCCAAAGTTCAACGTTTCAAGCGAAATGAAAAAATTTACAGCGAAGGAGACATTCCATCACATCTTTTGTGTCTTATCAAAGGGAAGGTAAAAATATACAAAAACGGCGTTGGTGGCCGAAGTCAAATTGTACGAATGATCAAACCGATCGATTATTTTGGGTATCGAGCCTTTTTTGCCAATGAACCCTACGTGACGGCAGCGTGTGCCATGGAACAAACCATCGTCATTCAAATCCCTTCCGCTAAAATCATTGAACTGATCCTCAGAAACAATCGCTTGGCATTGTTTTTTATTCGAGCAATGGCTAAAGATTTAGGGATGGCAGATATTCGCATTGTGAATTTAACGCAAAAACACATTCGTGGCCGGTTAGCCGAATCATTGATTTTTTTACGCGAAAAATACGGTTTAGAAGAAGATGGCGCCACCATTAACATCTATCTTTCCCGTGAAGATCTGGCCAATTTATCCAACATGACAACCTCCAATGCCATTCGAACTTTATCGAACTTTGTGTCGGAAAAGATCATTTCCATTGATGGCCGAAAAATTAAAATCATTGATGAAGAAGGGTTACGCAAAATAAGTAAAATAGGATAACATCCAAAGCACCTCTAAATTCCGAATTGTTATGATACGCCACCTTTGGTTTGTTTTGATATTGCCTTTTGCACTGATTTTGACGGCCTGTTCATCATCTCAGTCGTACGAAAAACCCATCTGGGCTTACGAACAGGCAATGCATGCGGACTTTCCTTTTCAATTCTATCCGGATACGTTCATCACTGTCGGAAAGATCACCGCAGCAGACAGCCTCAAGCTCTTGCAGCAGGCCTTAAACCGACAACCCATTGATTCGTTGATCAATCAAAATGAAGCAACCATTCAAAATCTTTCCAATCTGTTAGATTTGGATCTGAAATATGATGTAGAGTCACAACGCGAAGCTGTTTCGCAACAAATAAGGCAACTGCAACAAATCGGATTGTGGCTTCAAGCGATGAAGAAACAACAAATCCATTTACAAAAATTGCCTGCGCAAAAGCCATTGGTTCAGATCGTGGAATGTCGATTCACATTCACCAATCCGATATCAGGGATCAAACAAAGCGAAGACAAACTCTATTACATCCATCTGCCTGAACAGCAGGTCATCGAAGCAAAAAATAAAACGCAGGCTGACACCATTGCAAGCCAATCCAATCATTGAATAAAAAAATAACGTTGTTATGCAATCAAACGACATAGAAAAACGCTCCGCCATCATCGAAGCATTGATACTTCAACATCATTTGAAATCATCGCTGGATTTACTTCGTCACTGGGTCATACAGGATCAAATCATTCCCGTCATTGACTCTATCAACGATTTAGAATTTAATTATCGATTGCTCATTCAATATGTGGAAGAAGGCGTAGAAGATCCTCAACGGGGAACAATTTATTTCTCCATGATTCGGCAAGCCTTGCAGTTGCTTGATTCACTCAAAGAAGAATCGCTCATCTTTGCCGGAAGCGGTTATCAATATCAACAAATTAGGTATTATCGGCTACATCCCGAATTGCAAAAAGATTACTTCTCAGAATTGGAATCGCTCTCGTCGGGATATCTGCTGATTTCGCTCTTAGAAAACGGCAACAGCAACGACGTAAGTTCATTGGACAAAGCCAGAAAACATGAACAGGTACGGTTAGCCGCATTTGAACAAATCTTAGTGTCACAAGCCGACTCGAACGAACAACTTTCAAAAATGATCTCGTCCGAATTCATTTCGTCCATCGATAAAGCCTTCTTTATTTCAGCACTGACATTCTATCTGTTACGCCATTTCAACGAAGAAAGGATGCTGGTATTAATGGATGCCGCAATGAATGACTGTGAATTGATCCGTCAACGTGCACTCGTGGGGATTTGGGCTGTCGGAGCTAAGTATTCGTATCGACTCCCATACTATCCGCTCATCGGACAACGACTTGACATGTTGCTTGATCATCCCGATTTCCGTCAGTCCATGAAAACCATTCTCATTCAATTTATCAGATCGGCCGATACCGAACGCATTTCCAAAAAAATTCAGGAAGAAATATTGCCCGAAATGATGAAAATGGCTCCTCATCTTCAAGATAAATTAGACATGGAGAGTTGGGTTTCGCCCGAAGAGTGGGAAGATAAAAATCCCGATTGGCAAGAAATGATTGAAAAAAGTGGCGTTGCCGACAAATTAATGGAAATGAGTGAATTGCAAATTCAAGGAGCTGATGTGTATATGAATACCTTTGCACAGCTCAAACAATATCCTTTCTTTGCTCAGGCAATGAACTGGCTGCTCCCTTTTGATGAAAATTATTCTGAAATTGCTTCTCTTTTTGAATCAAAAAGTGCCATGATTCAGTTATTGGTCAACAACAGTTTCCTATGCAATTCCGATAAATACTCTTTAGCTTTCAGCCTCAAGTCGATGCCCGAATCACAACGAAACATGATGATGCAGGCAATCAAAATGGAGAATGAACAACTAATGGAAGCGGCTAAAACGGAGCAACAAATACCCAAAGAGAAAAAACGCGAACAAATTTCAAATCAATACATTCAGGATTTATACCGTTTTTTCAAACTAAATCCATATCGTCATGATTTTTATCCCCTTTTTGATCATGCCCTGAAGCTTCATAAAACGTGGCTTTATGAACATCTTCAGTTCACTTCGGAACAGCAAATGAGCGTGGCAGACTTTTACTTCAATCATGAACATTATGAAGAAGCGATGGAACTCTATGGACAACTCATTGATCTATCTGATGACAAAGGCATGATTTATCAGAAAATGGGATTTTGCGCTCAACAACAACGCCATTTTCAAGAGGCGCTCGACTACTTTTTGAAAGCGGAAGCACTTTTGAGCAACCAAAAATGGCTCACACGCAAAATCGCTTTTTGTTTCAAAATGATCGGCAATGTGGATGAAGCCCTCACCTATTATCGCTTTGCCGATTCGCTTGAAAAAGGAGAAGATTTATCCATTTCCATGCAAATTGGGCATCTCTTAGTCCAAAAACAAAACTATTCGGATGCGCTGAATGCCTATTTCAAAGTGGAATTGTCAAAACCGGATCCTAAAGTGTGGCGAGCCATTGCATGGAGTTCATTTTTGAGCGGGAAAACAGAACAAGCAGAAAAATATGCGCTGAAAATTTTGGAAACATCTCCAACCAAACATGACTGGCTCAATGCCGGACATATTGCATGGGTCATGAAAAATCGAAAAGAAGCCATCACGCGTTACCTGCAAAGCATCCGCCTTTTTCGACAAGAACATGCTGATTTCTTTTTATCGTTTGACCAAGACATTCCTTATTTGGAAAAAGCAGGAATTGACCGCATGGAAATTTCTTTTCTGCTCGAACAATTACGTTACAAATCAGACCAATAATCTGATTAATGCGCTTCGAGCCAATTGGATCCAATGCCCACTTCCACCTTCAAAGGGACAAGCAACGGAACCACCTGTTCCATTTCTTCAACAATCCAATGTTGAACAACGGACAATTCATCCGGATAAACGTTGAAATCCAATTCGTCGTGAACTTGCAAAATCATGGAAGTACGCACTGCCGACGCTGAAAACCGACGCTGAATCCGAATCATTGCCAATTTAATGATATCGGCAGCGGTGCCCTGAATAGGCGCATTGATGGCATTTCGTTCGGCAAAGCCACGCACATTGGCATTTTGTGAGTTGATGTCAGGCAGAAATCGTTTCCGTTTAAACAATGTTTCGACCCACCCGTTTTTGCGTGCCTCTTCAATGCAATGATCCATGTATTCTTTTACCAATGGATAGGTTTCAAAATATTGATCAATAAGCTCCTTTGCTTCCGAACGAGGCACATTCAGTCGTTCGGCAAGTCCGAATACCGATATGCCGTAAATGATCCCAAAATTAGCCGTTTTGGCTTTGCGGCGCATCTCATTGGTGACCATTTCAAGGGGAACCTTAAAAATTTTGGATGCCGTGGCGGCATGAATATCTTCACCGGAAAGAAACGCCTCAATCATGGCAGGATCTTTGCTCAAATGGGCCATAATACGCAATTCGATCTGCGAATAATCGGCAGCCAGAAACAAACATCCGGGTTCAGGAATAAAGGCTTTCCGAATTTCTTTTCCTTGTTCATCACGTACAGGAATGTTTTGCAAATTAGGATTACTTGAGCTTAACCTGCCGGTTGCCGTCACCGTCTGATTGAACGAAGTATGAATTTTCCCTGTTTTAGGATTAATCAACGTCGGCAAAGCATCAATGTACGTGTTGAGAAGTTTCTTCAATCCTCTGTATTCAAGTATCTTGTCAACAATGGGATGTTTCCCTTTCAATGACTCCAACACCTCTTCGCCGGTGGAATATTGACCGGTTTTGGTCTTTTTGGGTTTGTCAACAATCTGAAGTCGCTCAAAAAGCACCTCGCCCACTTGCTTGGCCGAACTGATGTTAAACCGAAAATTGGCCAATTCATAAATTTCTTGTTCGAGTTTGATCAAGTCATTTGTCAACAATTCGGAACTTTGCTTTAACGCAAAATCATCAATCAACACTCCGTTTTTCTCCATGATGGTCAACACGTTCATCAACGGCATTTCCATCCCGTAAAACAATTCTTCAATGTGAGCCTCTTTGATCTTCTGTTCCAAAATTTGTTTCAACTGAAAAGTAATATCAGCATCTTCTGCTGCATACTCAGTGATGATCGGCAACTCCACGGAGCGCATCGATCGCTGTTGAGGAGTTCGTTTGCCAATCAACTCATCAATATGAATCGTTTTGTAAGACAATAAAATTTCAGCCAAATAGTCCATGTTATGCCGTAATTCCGGCTGCAGCAAATAATGGGCAATCATGGTATCGAACAAAGGGCCTTTCACTTCTACTCCGTAATTGGAAAGTACCAGCAAGTCAAACTTCATGTTCTGACCAATTTTTTCAATCTGATCATTGTTGAAAAAAGGCAAAAACTCATGAACAATTTTTTGTGCCTCTTGTTGATCTTCAGGAATGGGAACATAATAAGCTTCATGAGCTTTCCAGCTGAAGGACAATCCCACTAAATGGGCAGAAACAGCCTCTAAAGAATCCGTCTCTGTATCGAAACTAACACTGCTTTGCCTGAGCAGTTGATCCAACAAATCACGCCGTTGCGCTTCTGTTTGAACAGCTTCATAACGATGAGCCACCGTTTCGGCAGATTGCAAATGGCCCATGCTCGTCGGTTGCAACACGTCCGGCTCATGAACCGGAGCTGTTTCAAACAAATCCTGCTGATACGCCGTCGTTGAGCCCTTTTCTTCCGGTTTTGTCCCCACAACAAGGCGAGTATCATTCAGTTTTGTCAATAACGTTCGAAATTCCAAATCCGAAAACAGAGCCATCAATTGATCCTTATCGGGTTCTTCACGAAGCAAGGCTGTTTCATTCCATTCTAAAGGAACATCCGTTTTGATGGTAGCCAGAAAACGTGAAAACCGAATTTGATCTTTATGCTCTTCGATGGTTTGTTTCAAACTTCCTTTCAACTGATCCGTATTTTCAAGGAGTTGATCGATGGAATGAAATTCTTTTAACAACAAACTTGCTTTCTTTGGCCCCACGTTGGGACATCCAGGGATGTTATCAGCTTGATCTCCGGTCAGCGCCAGCCAATCAATGACTTGAGCGGGCGATTGAATATCAAACTTCCTGATTACCTCTTCAATGCCGAGAATTTCAAAATCATTGCCGGCAAATTTTGGTTTATAAATAAACCGATGTTCGTTCACTAATTGCCCGTAATCTTTGTCGGGTGTCATCATGAACACATCAAACCCTTTTTCGGAAGCCAACATCGCCAATGTACCGATCACATCATCCGCCTCAAAGCCTTCCACCTGAACAACCGGAATGCGGTAGGATTGAACAATCTCTTTGATAACGGGAACAGATGTTCGAATGTCTTCGGGAGATGCTTCCCGATTCGCCTTATATTGGGCATAGGCTTCGTGCCTAAACGTCGGCCCTGACGGATCGAAAACAACGGCAATATGCGAAGGCTGTTCACGCCTTAAGACTTCTTCCAACGTATTGACAAATCCCAGCACTGCGGACGTGTTGACGCCTTTTGAATTGTAACGCGGATTTTTCAAAAATGCATAATAAGCTCTGTAAATGAGAGCATAAGCATCCAAAAGAAAAAGCCTTTTTTGTTGAACTCCGTTGGTTCCCATAGGGCAATAAAATTAAGGTTTATATCCCGATGCTTCGAGCATTTGCTGATAATGATGATCTGCCATCAGTTGAGGAAGCGTAATATCCGGATGATGATCCATGTATTGAGTCACAATTTGCCATCCCAACCAAACCCCGATACGTCCCGGCGAATCTTGAGACACATAAGACGTGAAAGGAGCATCATTAAGATATGCGGTGGCAATCATCGGATCTGTGCTATATAATTGTTTATTGTCAAGCAAATTAAGCCAAATCGCCTTTTCATTTTTCTTACACCATTCCATCTGCTGCGGAGTGTAACCCATTAAGACATCTTTCTTTTGCTCAGGCATCAAAGCAGCCAACACATACATCATCTTTCCTCGATAAAGCATGTTGTCAAGAAAACGGTCGGATGAAGGCATCGGAAACTGAGTCAATAAATAAGCTAAAACAAAATCGGAAGCTACTTTATCCCGTTTCATGTTATATCGAAGATACTCATACACCACTTTCTTGTACCAATAATAATTTGGGCCTAAATAGTTATCGGCACTTAACGACACAATGCTATCGTTAGTGACTAATGACTGATTGAACATCGAAACATGAAAATAAAGTTTCGGAATAGGATTTTGAGGGAAAAAATAGTGAAACCGCTTGAAAGCATCCGTCACCGCAGCCACAATGTCTGAGTCATGGGCATACTGTCGAATGGTTTCGCGAAAAATACTCCGAACGGCGGTATCTCTTAAAAAAGCTCGCACTTCGTCGTTCACCGCAGGATTTCCCAACGTATCAAATTGCATGATATCTCTTAAATACAAATTCAAATATTCTCCATATTTGCGATGCAATTGAGCCAATCCGTCGGCTACATGCAATGTGTCAATAGCAAAAAAATCTTGTTCAAAAGGATAGATCGGAACATTCAGGGCAATGGTTTTGGTGTCAACGTCAAACCTTTTTTTGGTGGAACATCCTCCGAAGGTCATCAGCGCAGACAAAACCAAGATCACATGGAAACGAACCGCGAAAGAAAAACGTTTGTTGAGTACCATAAACATAAATCTACTTAAACACATGTCTAACTAAAAAGCCACTTTTGCAATGATTGGATAATGATCGGAATGATGCACTTTCACCACATGGAATGAAACCGGCTGAAATCGGCGATCACACATGATGTAATCAATTCGGAAAGGAAAATACTTGCTGCTGTAAGTATTCCCGTAGCCTGAACCCACTGCAGCAAACACATCGATCAATTTTCCCTTGATGGTCGTATAAGTGTACGAAACAGGAACATCATTGAAATCCCCGCAAACAATAACCGGATAGGGAGATCGGGCAATAATGTCGGCAACCGTATCGGCTTGTCTTGCGCGCAATTCGTATGCCTGATTCATTTTCGTTGAAAATGTCAACGCCACATTGTGAAATTGCTCAGCTGAAAAGTCACTCACTAAATCGGCATAATGCTTTCGATCATTCAACGAAAATTTATACGATTCCATGTGATGATTAAATACCCGAATGATTTTCCCGTTGACATCAATATCGGCATAGATGGTTGAATAATATCCTTTGTCAAAGCGACTGGCCCCATGATCCAAAATCGGATAACGAGAGAAAATAGCCAATCCTTCATTGGATGATTCCGCTTTCATGGAGTAATTAATGAAATGATACGGAAAATTGGACAATAATCGCAGTATATTTTCTTCGTTCACCTTTTTCTTGTGCGATTTATACACATAAAACTCCTGTAAACAAACCACATCCGCATGTTGACTGTTGATAAACGAAAGCAGACCGCCTCCAATCCGATCTTCAGGCACAGGTTGATATTGTCCGAATGCATCGATATTGTAACTCATGATTGTAAGCTGAGGAACCGTGTCGTTAACCGTGTGATGTTTAAGATGAACAGGAAACGTGTTTTGAATGTTGTTGAAACAAAGCAATATTGTGATGAGCGAAATGAAACTCCAACGCCAATGGCGAATCACGATCCAAAAAAGGAAAAACAAAATGTTGACTACCAAAAAAAACGGGAACATCAGCCCGCAATAAGCAAAAATGGAATAGTGAAGCGGCGCAATAAGCGTAGCAAATTTTCCCATCAACATGCCTGCGGCAAACAAGGCATTGATAACAATCAGAACTATTTTGACAATCTTTCTCAAGAGCTAATTTGATTTGTTGCTTCGATCAAAAAGGGTTTTCTTTTCTTCGGCCGACAGGCTGTCATATCCTGATCGTTTAATTTTTTCAAGAATCCGATCAATCTCTTTTTCCTGATCAAACGCTTTTTTGTTATAATAAGCATCCGGTTTTGGCCTTCCGTAAGTGACTTTAAACTTTTTAGGTTTTGGTTTGAATAACGTAATAATCCAATCAATGAATTGATTGAGCCATTTGGTAATATCTTTTCCGGCATGAAAGCGTCGTGCAAAAAAGAATCCGGCCAACGCTCCTCCTAAATGAGAAAATTCTCCGCCCGCATTGTTGGACGAAACACCCAACACACTGATAGTGACTGCAAAGATAGCAATGTATTTGAGTTTTATTCTTCCAATTAACCACAAGGGAACTTCAAAGTTCGGAACGTGCGTGGCAACGGCTACGATAATGGCCATGATGGAAGCAGAAGCACCAAGCAGAAAACTGTGATCTCTGACCAAATCAAAATAGGGGAAAATATTGTAAGCGCCAATGTAGAATAAAGCTCCAAACCATCCTCCGACAAGATAGAGGCTAAAGAGGTGCTTCGGCGAAAAATAGAGCAAAAAAAGTTGTCCAAACCAGTATAAACAAAGCATGTTGAACAAGAGATGCCAAAAATCAAGGTGTAAAAACATATAGGTGATCAACGTCCATGGCTGTTGCAGAAGAATCGCCACATTAGAAGGCAACTCTCCGTAACGGATCACGAAATCAACATTCGCATTAAACAATCGCAATGTTAAGATCACCAGTTGAATGATTACAAAAACAGCAATGTTGATGTAAAGCAAATTTTTCAACATGGGCTCTTGCTGAAATCGATGACGATGTTCATCAAAAAGAGGCATAATGAAATGATTTAGTTATATTTAGGATGTTTCTTCCAAATCAGTATCAAGATTAATCCAAACAAAGCGCCTCCCAAGTGAGCAAAATGTGCCACATTATCGCCTGAAAACTGAGCCACACCCAGAAAAAGTTCCACGAATGCATACATGGGGACAAAATATTTTGCTTTGATGGGAATCGGCAAAAAGAAAAGCATCAGCTTTGCGTCAGGGAAAATCATGGCAAAGGCCAACAAAATGCCAAAGATAGCTCCCGAGGCACCAATAGTGATGGGTTCAATGCCTCCCTGAAAAATGATGTTCGTAGCTGCCGAACCAATGTAAGGCAATAACTGATATGTCCAAAAAAGTTCCTGCACAATGCCGGCTCCAACTCCCGTGAACAAATAAAAGAACAAAAAACGTTTCCCTCCCCACACCTGCTCCAAAACAGGTCCAAACATAAAAAGTCCGAACATATTGAAGAAAATATGATCAAAGGAACCATGCATAAACATATAACTGAGAAATTGCAACGGATTAAAAGCTGCCGACTGCCAATAATGCAGGCCAATCAGTTCGGCCAGATCAATGCCGGAAGTTCGCATCAAGACAATGCTTGCCAGCCAGACAAGAAAATTTATTATCAATAAATTGAGAACAATCGGAGTAAGAAACGAAAAATGGGAATGCTGTTGACCTGTCATATCGTTATTTTTGAAACAAAAATAGAGAAAATAGTCTTGTTTTTATGCTAAGAAACATATTTTATGAATAAAACGCTCGATTTTTGTAAAAAAAAAAGGCAAAAAGTTGCTTTATTAAGAGAATCGTGTATCTTTGCATGCTGTATTCTGCTATTTTATCTATTTCTAAACAATTAAAAATTTTATTTTATGAACAAGGGAGAATTAGTTAGCGCAATTGCAGCTGAAGCCGGGTTAACAAAAAATGATGCAAAAAAAGCATTGGACGCAACTATTAATGCCATCACAGAAGCATTAAAAAAAGGTGACAAAGTAAGTTTGGTAGGGTTTGGCACATTTTCTGTCGTACAAAAAGAAGCACGTAACGGTATCAATCCCGCAACAAAAAAACCGATCACCATTGAAGCTAAAAAAGTGGCAAAATTTAAATCAGGCGCTGAATTGGCAGAAGCTGTGAAATGAATTCTACATTGTTGTATGTTAAAGCTGTTGATTTTTCATGAATCAGCAGCTTTTTTATTTATGATGGTATCGTAAACAATTTTGCTAAATCGGGGATAGCCGATATCATACAAAAAATAATCACATGATCATCTGCCTGAATCATGGTACTTCCGTTCACAACCATCCCTTCTCCGTTTCGAATTAATCCGCCAATGTTGACATTATCCGGCAGATTCAGGTTCTTCACCTGCGTTTGCGTGAAATAAGAGCCCTCTTTCACAATGAACTCAATCACCACAGCTTCCACATTGGTCAAACACTTGACGTTAGAAACTTTTGCATTGATGGTATATTGATATATAGTGCTAGCTGACAGCAATTTCTTGTTCAAAATTGCTCCAACGTCCAAGCTCTCTGCCATCGGAATGTATTCCATATTTTCCACTTCGGCAATTGTCTTTAAAATGCCGAATCGTTTGGCGACGGAACATGCCAAAATATTGGCTTCCGAATTATCGGTCAACGCCACAAATGCGTTCATTTCTTCAATATCTTCTTCTCTCAGAAAATCGACGTCGCGACCGTCGCCGTTTACCACCAGCACATTGTTTAATTTTTCGCCCAAGCGATGGGCTTTCTCTTTGTCAAGTTCAATCAATTTCACACGCATAGCATCGGGAATGCATTCCGCAATCCGTTCCGCAATGCGACTCCCGCCCATGATCATGACGTTATTGACTTCGTATAATTTTTTCCCTGTTTCTTGACGAACAAAGTCCAAGTGATCAGGGGTGGTAATGAAATAAACCAAATCACCGTTCAGAACAACGTCACTTCCCTTAGGAATAATCGTTTCATTGTTACGTTTGATAGCAACAATTCGGAAACGAGAATGATCAAAATAACCTGAATTAAAAGGTTTGTTCAACACATTGGCATGATCGCGAATTTTAATTCCGCCAAGCACCATGGCGTTGTTCTCAAAACTGATGTATTCGCGTAACCATGTGGCTTTTAATGCTTGAACCACTTCATGCGCAGCCAGCATTTCCGGATAAATCATGGAAGTGATTCCCATTTCGGCAAACATTTGTTTGTAATCATTCGACAAATATTCATTGTTGTCGATCCGGGCAATGGTTTTCTGAGCACCTAACTTAGCCGCCAGAAAACAGGCCGTCATGTTTTCTGTTTCCGAAGGAGTGACGGCAACAAATAAATCGGCATGTTCAACGCCTGCCTCTTTTAAGGCTTGAATGGAAATGGGTTCTCCGAGCACAAAGTCAATATGAAGCGAATTTTTAAGCTTGACTAATTTGAGATTGTCATTATCCAAAAGAGTGATTTGTTGACCTTCTTTTGAAAGCATTTTCGATAAGTGAGTTCCTGTCTCACCTGCTCCGGCTATAACAATTTTCATACGTAAATAATTTATTCTTAAGGTCGTATCAAAATCGTCCCGAGGGTCGGGGCTCGTTTCATACGTGTATGGTTATTTTTTTAAAACTCAACTTTTATACCTCATCCCTATGGGGTGTTCGGAGCACAAATATGTTGAATCCCCACTTACAAAAGTCATTTCATCATCACAGGAATAATACACAAAAAGCACCTTAAATGAAGAATGACTTGACAAAGTTAAAGCATTTCGGACTATTTTATAACCGCTACTTACAAATATCTTTCCTCGAACTAAAATGAACGGAACGGAACGAAGCCCGAACATCATTTCCACTGCTCACCAACAGCTTCCATTGATTCATTTTGCTTGCATTAAAGCGCCCTACCAAAAAAAAGACTCAAGCATTTTGAGTCTTTTCAGTCTATAAAACCAGAGCCTCTCAAGGGAATCGAACCCTCGACCTGCTCATTACGAGTGAGCTGCTCTACCGCTGAGCTAAAGAGGCATTTTTTGTGGCACAAAAGTAATTCAAAAAAAATCATTCGCCAAATCTTTTCCACTTCGAACAAAAATTCAGGCGATTCGTTCGATTCATTCATCTTTTCCCGGTAGCTTCTCAACAAAGTTTCATTTTCCTTATTGACTCACCCATGGCCAAAACCTGCGATGTTGAAAAATTTAATTCAAAGTTTGTTTACAAATCCATTCACCAAAAAAGGCGCCAAAACAAAGGAAGTCCATTGATGACTGTTTGATTGAACATTGGAGAAAAGAACCACCTCTTTTGCCCAACACAAAACGACATTGGCGTAAAAGTATTTTTACATAAAAATATTCTTTATAATTTTTTATGGTAATATTTATACGGTTTTCAATCATTTTCATCCCTTTTTGTGATACAATGTAAGTACGATCATGTATCTTTGTCAAAAAATTTGGTTATGAATCTGAACGTAAAAAATGAAACTTCTCCGCTGAAAGCTGTTGTTTTAGGACAACCGGGCTCTATCGGTCCTGTTCCGAGGCTGGATCAGACCTTTGATGCAAAATCATACGAATCGGTTTTGAAAGGAGTTTATCCAACTGAAGAATCGATTTACAAAGAGATGAACGAATTTGAAAAGGTTTTGTTAAAACACAACGTTCAGGTGTTTCGTCCGTGGATACTCGAAAATTGCAACCAAGTTTTTGCCCGTGATGTAGCCATTGTGATTGACGATAAAATCATCAATTCCAATATAATCCCCGATCGGGAAGATGAAAAAGAGGCTTACGAAATCATTTACGATCAAATTCCTTACAATAAGATTTACAATCTGCCTGAAAAAGCCCACGTGGAAGGAGGCGACATTATTCTGTACAATGATTTGGTTTTTGTCGGTTTATACACCAAACCTGATTATCCGAACCTCAAAACAGCTCGTACTAACCTTTATGCATTTCATTTTCTGAAAGAACTTTTTCCACACAAAACCTTCATTCCTTTGGAGTTGAAGAAACACGACACCGATCCCAGAAAAGGGATTCTGCATTTAGATTGTACTTTTATGCCTGTGGACAACAATAAAGCCCTGATTTATCGAAAGGGATTTGCACACACTAAAGATTATTTCTTGTTGTTGGACATTTTTGGAAAAGACAATGTGTTTGAAATCAATCAAGAAGAAATGTATTACATGACAACCAACATCTTTTCCATTTCTCCCAAGGTAGTCGTAACGGAAAAGAATTTTCATCGGCTGAACCAACACTTGGAGCAAAATTGGGGAATGACCGTCGAACGCATTCCATACTATGAAATTTCAAAAATGGGTGGATTGTTACGTTGCTCTACTTTGCCGCTGATTCGTCAGGATTAACTTCAAATCAATGAATGCCTATGTCACTTCAAACTGCTTCTGCCTTTTTAATGATTGAACCGGTGGCTTTTGGCTACAACGCCGAAACAGCGGAGAATAATTATTTTCAACATGCCGATCATGCGTCGCCTGAACATGCCATTCAGGAGAAAGCGCTTCAGGAATTTCGAAACATGGTTGACACTTTGCGGCAAAACAATGTGCACATCGTGGTGGTCAAAGATACACTCACCCCTCACACTCCTGATTCTATTTTTCCAAACAATTGGATATCGTTTCATGAAAATGGACAGGTAGTCATTTACCCGATGTTTGCACCAAACAGACGATTGGAAAAACGAATGGAAATCTTAGAACACATTCGACAAGAAGGGTTTCACATTGCCAACATAAAAGATTATTCCGGTTTTGAAGCCTCCAATCGTTTTTTGGAAGGCACAGGCAGCATGGTGTTGGATCGTGACAGTAAAACAGCTTTTGCCGCCTTGTCAGAGCGCACGGACAAAGAACTTTTTTTGCAGTTTTGCCATGATTTTCATTATACCCCCGTGACCTTTTATGCCTTTCAAACCTCACAAGGACAGCGAGTTCCCATTTATCATACCAATGTCATGATGTCAATCGGAAGGCAATATGCCATTCTTTGTGATGCGTCCATTGACGATGAACAAGAAAAAAGGGACGTCATGCTGCAATTAAAAAGGGTGGGCAAATCCGTCATCTCCATTTCAGAAAATCAAATGAATCATTTTGCGGGAAATATGCTTCAAATAAAGAATCGCACAGGAAAAGAATTTTTGGTCATGTCGCAAACAGCACATGAATCGCTTTCAAAAACACAAAAAGAACAACTTCGTGAATACAATGATTTTCTGATCATCAACATTCCAACCATTGAATACATTGGAGGCGGAGGCGTACGATGCATGATGGCCGAATTGTTTTAACACAGGAAGGAGCAGCGCAACCAAAAGGAGAGAATCAGCTTCAGACGATCAGCAAATCAAGGGAAGCAATAAGAAACGAGCTGTTAAATAGCTGATGCAACCCCATGTCATTCGGCAAGTTTGGCGCTGACGTAGCATCACATTAAACGAATGACAAAAAAATCAGACTCTTGTTGAGCAAGACATCACCGATAATCACAAGCTAAAAAAACAACGATATGGAACACTCAAAACTTACCGCAAACGAATTAATGGCACTTGAAGATGAATTTGGCGCACACAACTATCATCCGTTACCCGTCGTACTTGAACGAGGAGAAGGAGTCTATGTTTGGGATGTAAACGGGAAACAATATTACGATTTCCTTTCGGCTTATTCAGCCGTCAATCAAGGACATTGTCATCCAAAAATCATCAACGCACTCACAGAGCAAGCCAAAATTCTCACCTTAACATCCCGCGCATTCTACAACAATCAGTTAGGGCGCTACGAAGCGTTCATCACCCATTATTTTGGATACGACAAAGTATTACCGATGAATTCAGGTGCCGAAGCCGTTGAAACAGCCATCAAACTTTGCCGGAAATGGGGATATGAAAAAAAGAACATCCCTGAAGGGAATGCTCAAATCGTTGTGTGTGAAAATAATTTTCACGGACGCACCACGACCATCGTCTCATTTTCGATTGATCCGGATGCGTATGAGCATTACGGGCCTTATACGCCAGGCTTCATCATTATCCCTTACAATGACACAAAAGCCCTCGAAAAAGTATTGCGTGAAAACAAAAACATTGCCGGATTTCTGGTTGAACCTATACAAGGCGAAGCAGGAGCATTTGTTCCCGATGACGGATATCTCAAAACATGTTATGCATTGTGCAAAGAAGAAAACGTGTTGTTCATTGCCGATGAAGTTCAAACAGGCATTGGACGAACCGGGAAATTATTAGCGTGCGATTATGAAGAGGTACATCCCGATATTTTAATCCTTGGGAAAGCCCTTTCGGGAGGTACGTATCCCATTTCGGCAGTTCTTGCCTCCAATTCCATCATGGAAGTGTTTAAGCCCGGACAACACGGCTCAACCTTTGGCGGGAATCCGTTGGCTTCAGTCATTGCCATCGCAGCCTTAGAAGTGATTCGCGACGAAAATCTGGCAGAAAATGCCATGAAGCTTGGAACGATTTTCCGAAATGAACTTTCCGAAATGTGCAAAACATCGCCCGTTGCATCCTTTGTCAGAGGCAAAGGACTTCTCAATGCGCTGGTCATCGACGATAAAAACCAAGAAAACTTAGCTTGGAACATTTGTCTAAAACTTGCCGAAAACGGCCTTTTAGCTAAACCGACTCACAACAACATCATTCGTTTTGCGCCTCCGTTGGTAATCAACGAAGAACAACTGCAGGAATGCATTCAAATCATTCGAGAGACGATTTCAACCTTTTAATGATCTCAACGCGCAGTCAGAAGAAAATCGGAAATGCACAGGAAGCAAAACGACAGCATGCTAAATGAGACAAGAAACTCGTATTATATTACAAATTAACATCTTACATTCTTTTCAATACAAACATACATCCATTCATAAGGAGGGAAAGGCGATCAAGCAAAAATCAAAAAAGAGTGGTACTTTTGCAATGGGAATGATGGTGCCACACCACCAAGCCACAAACGAAGAAACCACTTTGAAAAAGAGACTTGCCTGACATCAAAAATGAACACAAAACGACTTCCGGCCGAATGGGAACCGCAAAGCGGTGTACAACTCACCTGGCCTCATGCAGAAACAGACTGGAGAGACATGCTCGATGAAGTGCTCCCTTGTTTTGTATCAATTGCTTCTGAAATTGCAAAGAAAGAGCCCTTGATCATTGTTTGCAAAAATGCCAATGAAGTACGTCAACAGCTAACCGCCATTTATAACAATTCAGTTACGTTGTTTGAAATCCAAACCAACGATACTTGGGCACGAGATCATGCACCCATTTCGATCATTGAAAACGGGAAGCCGGTCATTCTTGACTTTATGTTCAACGGATGGGGATTGCAATATGCGGCAAATTTTGACAATCAGATAACCAAACAATTATACCGACAAAAGGCATTTCACGACGATGTTGCATACCGTAATAAAATGGATTTTGTGTTGGAAGGCGGAAGCATTGAGACAGACGGTCAAGGCACCTTGCTTACGACATCACGCTGCTTACTCTCTCTAAATCGAAACGAATCGAAAACGATGGAGGATATTGAACTTTATTTGAAAGAAGCATTCGGCGTTCATCGTTTTTTATGGCTTCATCATGGATATTTGGCCGGCGACGACACGGGAAGCCATATCGATACGTTAGCTCGATTTTGTGCCGCCGACACCATTGCATACGTCCGTTGCGACGATCCAAACGATGAACATTTTTTGGAACTGTCATTGATGGAAGAAGAATTAAAACAATGGACACAGGAGGACGGAACTCCGTATCGACTTATTCCCTTGCCAATGGCCGATCCTGTTTATCATGAAAAGGAACGATTGCCGGCAACGTATGCCAATTTTCTGATCATCAATCATGCTGTTTTAATGCCCACATATCACTCCGCAAAAGATGCCGTTGCCATGAATCAGCTTCGGAAGGCGTTTCCCGATAGAGAAGTGATCGGGATCAATTGCCTGCCGCTCATTAAACAACATGGGTCGCTGCATTGCCTCACCATGCAATATCCTGCCCGATTTTTACGTTGACAAACCCCTTCGGCTGCCTCTTGACAGCGAAATCAATTCATAACCGCACTAAACTTATCAGGATGAAAACAGCTCTTATCCAACTAACCCATTCGGCTGATCGCCAAAGTAATTTCGAAAAATTGGAACTCTTCATTGGCTCTGCAGCTCAACAAGGAGCTGAATTAGTTGTCCTTTCCGAATTGCACAACAGTCTTTATTTTTGTCAGACAGAAAATCCCGACTATTTTGACCTGGCGGAATCGATTCCGGGCCCTTCCACCACTTTTTTTGGCAATTTGGCCAAACGATTCCATCTTGTTTTGGTAATTTCGTTGTTTGAAAAACGAGCGCCGGGACTTTATCATAACACGGCCGTGGTAATAGAAAAAGACGGTTCCATTGTCGGGAAATATCGTAAAATGCACATCCCTGATGATCCTGCTTATTATGAAAAATTCTATTTCACTCCAGGCGATTTAGGATTTACGCCCGTCAAAACAAGCGTTGGCAGGTTGGGGGTTCTCATTTGTTGGGATCAATGGTATCCTGAAGCGGCTCGTTTGATGGCATTAGCCGGCGCAGAAATTTTGATTTATCCGACAGCAATCGGCTGGGAATCATCCGACTCAAAGGAGGAGAAAATAAGGCAATTGGAAGCATGGCAAACCATTCAAAGAGCCCATGCCATTGCAAACGGTATTCCGGTCGTGGCTGTAAATCGCGTCGGACATGAAGAAGATCCTTCAGGAGTCACCAACGGGATTTCTTTTTGGGGAAACAGTTTTGCCGTCGGCCCTCAAGGAGAATGGCTTGCAAACGCCTCAACAACAGAAACATTGCTGGTTGTGGATATTGATTTGAACAGAAGTGAATCCGTTCGGAGAATGTGGCCATTTCTTCGTGATCGACGCATTGACGAATACCAATCGATCATTCAACGTTTTATCGATTGAACAACCAATAAACGGATGATCGAATTTCCGTGTGATATTTCAACAAAAAAAATTTTAGATTCAAGGGCAAAAGAAACAGCTATTTTTAATCAATATAAATTCGTACCACATGAAAAAAATTATTACCGTTGCTCTTTTACTGTTTTCGGTTGGCGTTTTTGCCCAATTAGAACATGTAGAGCCAGCTTTTTGGTGGATCGGGTTCAAAAACCCGCATTTACAACTATTGGTCAATGGACCAAACATTTCAAAAACAGACGTTTCTCTGCATTATCCGGGCGTAAAGTTAACCGCAGTGCATAAAGTCACCAGTCCCAATTATCTGTTCCTTGACCTTCTGATTGACTCGAATGTTGCCAAACCGGGGAAATTTGTCATCACCTTCTCCAAAAATGGGAAACCGATTGACAGCTATTCGTATGAATTAAAAGCAAGAGCCAAAGGATCGGCAGACCGAGAAGGATTCTCCAGTGCCGATGTCATTTACCTGCTCATGCCCGATCGATTTGCGAACGGAACAACAAAAAATGACAATGTTCCTTCAATGATTGAAAAAGTGAACATGAACAACATCAACGGGCGTCACGGAGGCGATCTGCTAGGGATGGAAGAACACATCAACTATCTGAAAGATTTAGGGATCACGGCCGTCTGGAGCACTCCGCTGTTGGAAGATAACAATGACAACACCACGTATCATGGATATGCCATAACCAATTATTACAAAATTGATCCGCGTTTCGGAACAAACGAAGACTATGTGCAATACGTCAAAGAATGTCATCAACAAGGAATAAAGGTCATCATGGACATGGTATTTAATCATTGCGGCATTAACCACTGGTGGATGAAAGATTTACCAATGCCTGACTGGATTCACCAATTCCCAACTTACACGCAGTCTAACTTTCAAATGAGTACCATTCAAGATCCTCATGCCTCAGCCATTGACAAAAAGATTTTCTTAGACGGATGGTTTGATCGTACCATGCCTGATTTGAATCAGGACAATCCCTATTTAATGACCTATCTCATTCAAAATTCCATTTGGTGGATCGAATATTCAGGAATCAATGGCATTCGCATGGACACTTATCCCTATTGCGACAAAGAACCCATGGCAAAATGGGCTAAAGAAGTAATGACGGAATATCCCCATTTCAACATAATGGGCGAAACGTGGTTAAACAATCCTGTTTCGGTAGCCTATTGGCAAAAAGATGCTTTGAACCGCGATCATTTTAATTCCAACTTACCCACGGTCATGGATTTCCCCTTGCTTGATGCATTGGAAGCTTGCTTCAACGAAGGAGAAGGCTGGGACACCGGCATGAAACGAGTCTATAATTCGCTCTCGTACGATTATCTTTTCCCAAAAACCAACGACATACTGGTTTTTGCCGAAAATCATGACACCCAACGCTTTAATCACATTGTGAAAGACAATGTCGATAAATATAAATTAGCCATGGCGTTTTTAATGACCACCCGAGGTATTCCTGAAATTTATTACGGAACGGAAATTGGCATGACCGGTGATAAAGCCAAAGGAGACGGCGATATTCGTCGCGATTTCCCCGGCGGCTGGCCTAATGACTCCGTCAATGCGTTTACGGCAGCAGGGAGAACCCCGATACAAAACGAATATTTCAATTACCTTTCCAAATTGTTGCATTGGCGTCAACATGAAGAGGTGATTCAAACGGGGAAACTGATACATTACATTCCGCAAAACAATGTGTATGTCTATTTCCGTTTCAACGATCAAAAAACCATTATGGTTCTCATCAATGACAATGAGTCGGCGCAAACCGTGAAAACCGATCGTTTTGTTCAATGCATCAAAAACTTCACGCAAGGAACCGATGTTGAAACCGGCAAAACCATTTCATTGCAGCCGTCCATAACCATTCCCAAAGAGACTGCTTTCATTTTGGAATTAAAATAGCAGTCCCTATGGCACGCCAAAGAAGAAATACCATTACGTCCGCAACAATGGCATCGCCATCAAAGGCCATGATGATCATCGCTTGCTGCATCGTGACGGTATTTCTTCTTTTTTTCTTTACATCCAACGCAGTTGCTGAAAGCCATGAAGTGACAAAAGCAACTCAACTTTACGAACAGGGTGAATTTAAAGCATTAAAACAACTGCAGCAACAAATACATCAAGCGCACCGCGATTCACACACCGTCGATTCGTTGGTTGAAATAGCCCATCGTATCGAACATGATTTCTCCCTCAATGAGCATGAAGTGGATAGCCTGTTACTCCGGCATGGAATGCCTTACACTTCAGAAGAAAAAACAACATGGGAAAACAATGGTTGGTTAGAATGCAAACGAATCAACGGACAAAAATGGTATTTCTCCCGATCAGTGAGCAATTTAAAATTGAGGCTGCAACAGCAAAACGACAGCATCACCCATTCACCAGCTCCGTTAGATCATCTGACCAAGTTCAGGTTGCAACACACAGCACACATTATTGCCGATAGAAAACAAAACGGAGAATGTGTCGATCCGATTCGTTACACGATCACCTATACCATCTCTGTACATCCTGATGCAACAGCTCCTGGCGATACCATTCGTTGCTGGATGCCTTATCCGAAAGAAAATCATCCTCGTCAATCTGAAATTCATCTATGGAGCACCTTCCCATCCTCTTTTATCATTGCCCCCGATTCAGTCGGTCAACGATCCATTTACTTTGAACAAATGGCTAAAAAAGGAGAACCAACCCTTTTCACCATTCGTTATTCTTACTGCGAAAAGGCTCAATCATTCAATCTTACAAAGATTCATCCACAACCTTACGACACAGCATCACCCCTTTATAAAACATACACACAGGAGCAACCGCCACACCTTGTTTTCACAAAAGAAATCAGCCAACTTGCCGACTCCGTTACCAAAGGATTATCGGATCCGGTAGGGATCGTGACAAAAATCTATCAATGGATTAACCGAAACATCATCTGGTCAGGAGCTTTGGAATATTCAACCATTCCCTCGATTCCTCACTATGTTCTGCAAAACCGTAAAGGAGATTGTGGAATGCAAACACTCTTGTTTATGAGCATGGCACGTTACAAAGGCATTCCGGTAAGATGGCAAAGCGGATGGATGATGCATCCGGGAGAAGTCAATTTGCATGACTGGTGTGAAGTCTATTATCAAGGCATAGGTTGGGTTCCGGTGGACGTTTCCTTCGGATTACAACCTTCGGGGAACCAACAAATACGAGATTTTTACATGTCAGGCATCGATTCGTACCGATTGATCATCAATGATGCCATCAGCTCCCCTTTTGTTCCGACAAAAAAATTCATGCGTAGTGAACCCGTCGATTTTCAAAGAGGAGAAGTGGAAACATCCAAAGGCAATTTGTACTTTGATCAATGGAATTATTCCATGAAGGTCGAATATGACCATAAACCTTGAAGTCCCCATTCTCGCGACTTCT